>JAABUJ010003141.1_pt1 | contig 18989 bp, 19 predicted proteins | sample 5559131 | NCBI WGS metagenome assembly JAABUJ01 (sample SAMN10711875, study PRJNA513366) | rock metagenome | isolation source: Antarctica rocks | place: Antarctica: Victoria Land, Mt New Zealand nord | collected 2016-01-07 | reverse complement strand
GAGTTGAAGGTCTTCCTGACCGTGCTGGCCTACACCATCACGACAACGCCATAGAAACGCAACTTGGGTTATACTAATTTAGTGCAAATTAGTATATGATTGACATTACTATGAAGAAACCTATTCCCGCACCGTCTCTCGGTGCATTAATGAAACAGGTAAAGATGGAACGACTTGATCCATCTTCAGCCACCTAGCGGCTTTTCCCATGAAGAATGGTGGCTCAGCATCAAACTCCGGCGCAACCAGCAGCGTAAACCTGTTGATGCCCTGCATGATGACGCGGGCAATCCCTTTCAATTTCAGATAACAGATAAAATCCTTGAAGAGCTGCATAAGATTGACCTGGGAGGCGGACGGCATATCGGCCTGCCGGAAGCCGTGACAAACCCGGAAACGAGAGACAAATATTATGTGGCTTCGCTGATTGAGGAAGCGATCACCTCTAGCCAACTGGAAGGGGCGGCGACCACGCGCCAGGTCGCCAAAGAAATGATCCGCACTGCCCGCGCGCCGCAAGGCCGCGACGAGCGCATGATCCTGAATAACTTTCATGCCATGCAAGCTATTAACCGCTTGAAAGCAGACCCACTGACGCCCGAACTGATCTTTGAGCTGCACCGAATTGTTACAACCAATGTGCTTGACGACCCCACCGGGCCGGGCCGACTGCGGCGCACGGATGAAAACATTGTCGTGACTGATCTCACCGACGGCGTTCTGCATGTCCCTCCCTCGGCGGATACGCTGCCTTCCCGCCTGGCGGCTTTATGCGACTTCGGCAACGGCGCAGCGCCGCAGGGCTTTGTGCATCCGGTGATACGCGCCATTGTTCTGCACTTTTGGCTTGCCTACGACCATCCGTTTATTGACGGCAACGGGCGAGTCGCCCGCGCGTTGTTTTACTGGTCCATGCTGCATCATGGCTACTGGCTGTGTGAGTACATCTCCATTTCACGCATTCTGCGCAAAGCGCCGACCCAGTACGCCCGCGCGTTTCTGTACACGGAAAGCGACGACAATAACCTAACCTATTTTCTTCTTTACCAGGTGGACGTTCTGCGGCGCGCATTGCGGGACTTACACTCCTATATTGAGGCGACTGCCGCCCGCGCGCAAACACTGGAGCGAACCCTCCGGGGGTTGACCCTCTTCAACCACCGGCAGCGCGCGCTGCTCAGCCACGCCCTGCGCCATCCCCAGTTCCGCTACACCATTGAAGGCCACCGGCTCAGCCATAGCACAGCCTACCAAACCGCCCGCACCGATTTGCTGCTTTTAGAACAGCGCGGATTGATGCGAGGGCAAAAAGTCGGCAAAACATGGTTTTTCACCCCGCAGACCGACTTGGAAAAGCGTCTGGAGACTGGGCCGCTTTGATTGGAAACAGGGCTGCTTTGAATGGCTATGGCAAACAATCAGCCTGCAACACAGCGTTTTCAGTTGTCCGACTTAGCCCGTCGTCAGCCATTGACAAGGGCGCAGCCGCCTCGTTGCCCTGGCGTACCAACGACGGAAGAAATCGTTCCGTCGTTGGTACACGCTTAAAACGCCTGCGCGATGCCGGAGATGCGCCCTCGTGCCGGGTGCGGTTCCCGCTGGCTTGACGTATCTCTCGTTTCTATGTATACTGTGTCTGTACCTATAAACAGGAGGTACTTCCGCGAGGGGGTTTGACCATGAGACGTGACTTAGCAAACGGCGACCTGCCTGCGCTCATTTTGGCTGTGCTGAGCAGCGAGCCGAGGCACGGCTACGCGATTGCCCGCGAGGTGGAGCGGCTGAGCGAGCAAGCCCTGCGCATGAAAGAGGGAGCGCTTTACCCCGCCCTGCGCGTGCTGGAACAGGACGGGCTGATTGCCGGGGCGTGGCAGCCGCAGGAAAAGGGCGCAGACCGCAAAGTTTACACGCTCACCGAGCGCGGGGCGCGGGAAATGGAAAAGCGAACGCAGGAGCTGCGCGACTATGCGAGGCTGATCCAGTCGCTGCTCGGCAAATTGGAGATTGGAACATCGGGGCAGAAGGGGACGGGCCATGCACAAACAGCTTGAAAACTATCTCAATGAAGTCGTCAAAGGTCTTGGTTCATTGCCTACGGCTCGCCGGGAAGAAGAACTGAATGAGATACGTCAGCACCTGCTCAGCGCGGTGACTGCCAGCAAGAAAGCAGGCCACACTGAGAACGAGGCGGTACAGATTGCCGTGGAGCAGTTCGGAACGCCGCAGGCGGTGAGCAAGCAAATTGTCTCGGCATGGCGGCGCGAGGCGTGGAAGCGGGGAATGAAGACGCAGCCGGAGCTAATCCTCTTCGGCGTGTTCTCGGCAGCAGTTGCAGTGTCCGATATGTGGCTCACCTTTGCCGGCCCCAAGCTGTGGTGGGAAGCGGTCTACCCCTACATTGGCGGCAGCTTTGCCACGCCATACATGTTCAGCTTGTTCTTCACCTGGTATGCTATCTTCGCCCAAGAAGTTGACCTAAAAGCACGACTTTACCCTATCGGAGTCCTCGTCTTCTACGCTGTTTTCGGGCTTAGCATTTACCTATGGACGAGGCAGCAGCCCGATTTCCACAATCCGTACCTCACAGCAAGTCCGTGGCAGCCGATGTGGACAGTAGCCCTTCCGTTGGCATGGGCAGCCGTGCTTGGCCTCTGCCCCATAATCAGGCGGCGCAAGGCGAGGCAGACAGCGCCGCTTCAGTAAGCCTAACGTTCACCCCGGCCTGTGCAGCAGATCGGCAATAGCAGACATGGTCGCCGCGCCGATAATCTCCAGGCTTTCCTTGCCCGCGTGGGGGCGGGCGTCCAAGATAGCCTGCGTGGTCAGCGGCTTGCCGATGGTGACACGCACGCGCGAGCGGCGGATCAGCTTCGCGCCCTTGGGCAGCATCCGCTCGGTGCCTTCAATTGCCACAGGAATAATCACGGCATTAGCCTGGCGGGCAATCAACGCAAAGCCTTTCTCGGCAGTGCCCAAGCGCCCGTCTTCAGAGCGCGTGCCTTCGGGGAAGATCAGCACGACCCCGCCCGCTTTGAGCAGGTCTACGGCATGGCGCAGGGCAGCGCGGTCAGCCGCCCCCCGGCGCACCGGGAACGCCCCCACGCGCGTGATAATCTGTCTCAGAATTGGCACATGAAAAAGCTCTTCCTTGCCCATGAAGTAAATCTGGCGGGGGCAAATCAGGGCTAGGTACGGCGGGTCCACATGGGCACGGTGATTGGGGGCCAGAATCACAGGGCCATCAGCGGGAATGTTCTCCGCGCCGGAGATTTGGATGCCACCATAAATGGGCACAACAGCGCGGATGACGGCGCGGGCGAGGCGATAAAACAGCGGGGGTTTGAGGGGCATAACGGAGTATGGGAGCGGGCCAGGCAGAGTCAAGAAGCCAGCGCGGGCAATTCGCTGCGAGGCCAAGCAGCAGAAGCTGAAGCGGGGATGGTGCGGGCCAGGGCAAGGATGCGGTCTGCTACCTGCTCTGCGGTCAGGCTGTCACTGTCAATCAGCACGGCATCCGGGGCAGCGGCCAGGGGCGATGTATCCCGGGTCGCATCCCGCGTATCGCGTTCGCGTATCTCCCGCTCCAGATCAGCCAGGGAATAGCGGACGCCGCGCGCGGCAAGCTCGGCATGACGCCGTGCGGCACGGGCAGCGGGCGAGGCGGTGAGAAAGACTTTAACCGGGGCATGGGGCAGCACGACGGTGCCGATGTCCCTGCCTTCCATGACCACGCCCTGCCGCGCGGCCATCGCCTGCTGCAAGGCGACCATGCGGGTGCGCACGCAGGGCAGGGCGCTGAGCGGGGAAGTAAGGCGGCTGATCTCCGGGGTGCGTATGCGGGGCGTGATGTCCTGCCCATCGGCCAGAACGCGGACGCCATCGGCGGCGTCTTCCAGCACAATAACCAGGCTTTGGGCCAGTCGGCACACGGCAGAGGCATCCTCAGGGGCAATAGAGTGCGCTAGCACAGACCAGGCTAGCGCGCGGTACATTGCGCCTGTATCCACATAAGTCAGGTTCAAGGCGCGGGCGACGAGCCGCGCAACCGTGCTTTTGCCTGCCCCCGCCGGGCCGTCAATGGCGACTTGCAAAGGCAGGGAGGGAGAAAAAGGCGGGGACGTGCTCGTCATGCCCCATTGTAACCTGCCGGGGGGCGCAGTGTCAATCGGAGCGCGTGGGGTATGATGAAGAAAGACTGCCTCATGCCCTGGAAGGAGAAAAAGCCATGCGCCAGGTCGCCATTGAAGAAGCCGGAAGCCAGCTTGCCGCCCTTGTGCGGGAAGCGCAAAACGGCGAGGAAGTCATCCTCATGCAGAACAATGCCCCGGTCGCGCGGCTGACTCGGGTGGAATGGGAGCCGCCGCACCCGCAGTTCGGCAGCGCCAAAGAAGTGATTGTGTGGATGGCCGATGACTTTCCTGCGCCACTGGAAGATTTTGCGGAGTACATGTGATGCGCCTGCTGCTAGACACGCACATCTTTTTGTGGTTTGTGTATGGGGACGCCCAGTTAAGTGCCAGAGCGCGCGCCTTGATCGAAGACCGTTTTAATACATGCTTCCTAAGCCTGGCTAGCATTTGGGAGACTGCGATCAAAGTCGGCACCGGCAAGCGCGCGCTTACACAACCAGTGGATGTATTCTTCGCTGAGCAGACACAGCGCAACGGCATCGCTCTGCTGCCGATTGAACTGGCACACGCCGCGCGTGTCGCAGCGCTGCCCTTTCACCACCGCGACCCGTTTGACAGATTGCTAGCGGCGCAGTCTCTTACCGAGAATATGCCTTTGCTGTCTGCCGACGCCGTGCTGGATGCCTGCAGCATCATGCGCTACTGGTAGCTGCTAGCGAGTCACAGTAAAGTCTAGGGAGGCGGTTGCCCCCAATGCGCCGGGAATGGCGCCGCGCAAAGTGTAGCGGCCCGGCGCGAGCGGGGCACCACTTTGGGCTTGCAGGGGGATGTCCTGGGCGTAGTGCAGTTGGCTGTTAGTGAGAACAACCAGGCGCATATAGCGCGGAATAGCCCGCCCGACCGAGTAGTCCCACACCGTCTGGCCCTGGGCGTCCAGTATCTGCCACTGGGTCTCCCCCCCGCCGATGGAAAGCCGTAGCGGCGTTTGCGAGTGATTAAAGAACGTCAACGTGGCATGTATCTGCGGCGCGGGGGCAGGCGCTCCCCCGGCAGGCGCGGCGGCAACAGCATAGGTATTCTTGTCCATGCTCAGGGTCAGGCCAACCGCACCGTTTTCCACCGTTGTTGCAGGCACGGCGGCGGGACGCGTGGGCGTGTGTTTGACAGGCTTTATGCTTTTACCCGGAGCAGCGACGGCGGCGGCGATAGTCAGGGCGCTCAGGGCGGCAGCCGTGGGCAAGATAAGTTTGGGTGACATAAAAAGTCTCCTGGCAGGGTATGGCTGATAAGCAGAATACCCGCTTTCGCGCGTATTGAAAGACAATCTTATGAGTGACAGCAAAGATAAAACCGTGAGGATAACTGTGCCCGGCCTCGCGCAGAAGAAGCGCAAAGGCGAGAAGATTGTCATGCTGACCGCGTATGACTTTCCCACGGCCCGCTTGGTAGACCAATCCGGCGCGGACATTGTGCTGGTGGGCGACTCTTTGGGCATGGAGGAACTCGGCTTTAGCACGACAATTCCGGTCACGCTAGACATGATGGTCCACCACACGGCAGCCGTGCGGCGCGGCACCGCTAGCGCCCTGGTGCTGGCGGATATGCCGTTTGGAACCTGCACAGCAGGCGCGGACGACGCGGTGCGCCATGCGGTTCGCCTGATGCAGGAGGGCGGCGCAAATGCGGTCAAGATTGAAGGCGGGGCATTTTTGGCAGACACTGTCCGGCGCGTCGTGCAGGCGGGCGTGCCGGTGATGGCGCATGTCGGCTTCACGCCCCAAAGCGTCAACCAAATGGGCACGCGCATGCAGGGCAAGGACGAAGCGGGCGCGCGTCAGGTGATGGCGGATGCGCAGGCGCTGGAGGAAGCGGGCGCGTTCGGCCTGCTTTTGGAACTGATCCCGCCGGCCCTGGCCGCCCAGATTACGCAAACTCTGTCTGTGCCCACAATCGGCATCGGGGCGGGCGCGGAGTGCGACGGCCAAGTTTTGGTGACCAGCGATTTGCTGGACATCAAAGGCGGCGGCTACACGCCGTTCAAGCATGTTCGCCAGTACGCGCATATCGGCGATGATATTCTGCGCGCGCTGTCGGCCTACGGCAGCGATGTGCGCGACAAGAAGTTCCCCTAGCGTTTGTCGGCCCTCGTTTTCCCCTCCACAACCTGGCTTTGCCCGGCCTAATACCAAGTTGATACTAGGTTGATGCCAGGCTCTAAGCGCGGCATGGCCTTGTTGTCCCGGCATTGCCAGCGTGTTGCAGCGACGGAACAGATTCGTCCGTCGTTGGCAGGGGCTGGAAAAGAGTGGAAAACGCCAGGGGAACAAGCGGGGAAAGCGTGTGCAAAGCGCGCCCAACAGCGCCCAAAGGCAGGAAAAACACGGGCGCAGTGGGAACGTCTCATTATTCCACCGCGCGGAGAACACGCCCATGACGACACGCTACGGCTTTAATTTCCTCTGGATGTACTCGTGGAGCCAGGGGCGGCAGGCGCAGGCTCCCGACGAGCGCGCCCTGGACTTTCTGGCCGAAACCGGCTTCAACTTTGTGCGCATTCCCACCGACTACCGATTTTGGACGCATAATTTTGACTACGCGCACCCCGACGAAGCCGCCCTGCCCGCCCTGGATTTGATGCTGGAAGCGTGCCGCGCGCGCGGCTTTCAGATGAGCCTGAACCTGCACCGCGCGCCGGGCTACTGTATTAACGGCAACCATTTGGAGCGCGACAACCTGTGGCTGGACGCAGTCGCCCAGGACGGGTTTGTTTCGCAGTGGGAGATGTTCGCGCGCCGCTACCAAGGGGTTCCAAGCGATGCCCTCAGCTTTGACCTCTTGAATGAGCCGCCAAGTGTCGGGCAGTACGGCCTGACGCGCGACAACCACGCCGCCCTGATGCGCCGAACAGTGGCGGCAATCCGGGCGATTGACCCGGCGCGGGAGATTGTCATTGATGGCCTGGGCGGCGGGCACCTGGCGATGCCCGAATTGACAGATTTGGGACAGGGAGATTTGAAAGTGGAACAGCAAGACTTGAAAGTGGTACACAGCGGGCGCGGCTACCAGCCGATGCCGGTCAGCCACTTTGAGGCGAGCTGGTGGGACGGCCACGCGACGGCCCCCGCCCCTAGGTATCCGGGCCAGGCGTGGGAAGGGCGCGTGTGGGACAAAGCCGCCCTGCGCGAGTTTTACCAGCCGTGGCGCGACGTGCAGGCTCTGGGAGCGCCGGTGCATATTGGGGAATGCGGCTGCTACAACAAAACGCCCAACGAGATTGCCCTGCGCTGGTTCCAAGACCTGTTCAGCTTGTACGGGGAATGGGGCTGGGGGTATGCGCTGTGGAACTTTGCCGGGGACTTCGGGATTGTGGAGCATGGCCGCCCCGGTGCGCAGTATGAGCGGCTGCATGGCTACGATGTAGACCGCGCCTTGCTGGACTTGCTGCTGGTAAACCGCACGGGGGCGTAGAAGCGTTTCTCGCCTCGCGTGTTGTTAACACAGGCTTAACATAGATAGGGTATCTTAAGCGCGTTTGCATTACAAAGACGCAAACAGGAAAGGCCCTTTTCTATGAAACATCCTTCTGTTCGGCTGCTGGCAAGCTTGCTGCTGTGCGGAACTGCACTGTCTCCGGTGCGGGCGCAAACCGTGCCGCAGTACGACCATGTTGTATTGGTGATTGACGAAAACAAAAACGATACGGAAATACGCAATTCGGCCCTCGCGCCCTATATCAACAACGTGCTCCTGCCCGGCAGCGCCGACCTAACGCATTTTGTGGCCGAGCAGCATCCGAGCCAGCCCAACTACCTGCAATTTTTCTCCGGTTCGGATCAAGGGGTCAAGCAGGACGGCCTGCCGGGCACGCCCGCAGAGCCGGGAACACTGGCCGCGCCGCCGCCGTTCCACACGCCCAACCTGGGCCGGGAAATACTCAACTCCGGCCACACGTTCGCCGCATTCTCAGAAAGCCTGCCCTCAGTCGGCTTTACCGGCGAAGCGTTTTCCAATGACCCTGCGCTGAACGAATACGTGCGCAAGCACAACCCTACCGTAGACTGGCAGGACGACACAGCCACCCAAGCCTCCAACCCCAATGCCCTGCCGTCATCGGTCAACCGGGCATTCTCGGACTTCCCCACCACCGACGCGGGCTTTGCGGGCCTGCCGTCGTTCTCCCTGGTCGTGCCCAATGAGCAGAACGACATGCACGACGGCAGCATCCAGCAGGGCGATTCATGGCTGCAAAACAACATTGAGCCGTACCGACAGTGGGCGCTATCGCATAACAGCCTGCTGATATTCACGTTTGACGAGAGCGATTTGGGCGCACTGCAAAACGACCCCAACAACCAGATTATCACGGCCATCTCGGGCCAGAATGTCATTGTGGGCAAGTACACAGAAGACGCCATCGCCCGGTTCAAGATATCGCAGGCGGCCTCCCCGGACACGGCGATCAACCATTACAATTTATTGCGCACCATTGAAGGCGCATTCAGCACAGCCAACGATGCCAGCCTGGTGGGACAAAACAACAAGCTGATAAATATCACGGGTGGGTCGATCCTGCCCATCACGGATATATTCGCCACCGCCGCCCCGGAGCCGTCGCCCGGCGCAGTTTGGGGGATGGGGGCTGGCGTGCTGGCACTAGCGGGCCTGCGCCGCCGCTTTCGGGGACAAAGGAAATCGCAATGATCCGATTAGCACCAATTTTCGCGCGGCAAGGCTGGTCTGCCGGGGCATTTGCTCTAGGCGCGTGTGCATTGCTGGCAGCAGGCCCCGCCCAGGCACAGGCGCAGAGCTTGTATGTCAGCGACTTTGACAACAGTCAGATACTGGAATACAACGCCAGTGGCACGGTGGCCCAAACGCTTTCATCGGGCGGCGTGTACGTCCACCCCAATGGGATCGCGTTCTCTGGGAACAGCTTGTATGTCAGCGCCGCCGATGCCAACACAGGAAACGCAGGCGTTTACCGCTACGATTTAACCAATCCCACTGCCGCCCCCACCTTGTTCGCCTCGGACGCAGGCGGTACGCTGAGCGGGCTTGCCTTTAGCGGCGGCAGCTTGTACGCGGCGGATAGCCAGCAGGGCGAAGTGTTTGAGTTTGACGGCAGCACGGGCGCATTGATGACATCGTTTGGCAGCGGCACTCTCAACAGCCCGGCGGGGCTAGCATTCTTCGGCAACACGCTGTATGTGAGCGATGGGGGCGCAAATGACGTTGTCAGCTTCAATGCGTCCGGCACGTCCGAGCAGACCTTTGTCGCCGCGGGGGCGGGCGGCCTGCAATCGCCCGGCTTTCTCGCGTTTGACGCCAGCGGAAACCTGGACATTGCCAGCGGACAAGGGGCGGCCACCATGCAAAACCCGAACGGCAGCGATGCCGTCCTGCGCTTCAATGGGCCGGGGAGCGCGTCGCCGGGCGCGTTCCAAAGCGTGTTCGCTTCGGACGCGGGCCTGAACAATCCTTACGGGCTGGCTTTGAGCGCGTCCGGGCTGCTGTTTGTCGGCGACCGCAACAGCAATGGCAACCCCAATGCCAGCGGCAACCCTGGGGGGCACTTTGACCAGTTCAATGCCGGGGGCGCGTTCCAGCAAAGCTTTGCCTTCAATGGCGGCAGCGGCAACCCCTACGGACTAGCCTTTGGCCCCGCCTCCGCACCGGAGCCGAGCGCCGCGCTTGCCCTTGGTATCGGAGTGGCATTCCTGGGCCTGCGCCTCGCCATGCGCCGCCGCGCCTAACCCTTACGATGTATTGATAGGAAATCAACGATGAGAAACAATAAAGCATCTCGCGCTTCCCTAGCCGCCCTCGTCGCAGCCATGCTGTCCGGGGCTGCCGTTCACCCGGCCTATGCGCAGGGGCCGAACCCGCTAATCACCGGCAAAAGCATTACGGTTCCCGCGTCGGGTGTCCGGCAGAGCGTCGGCAGCCTGCCCATGAACATGATCCTGACGCCGGACGGCAAGTACGCCATCAGCACAGACATGGGGTTCCGCCAGTCGCTGTGGTGCATCAGCACCGCCACAGGCAAGGGCGTCTCGCACCTGGACTTCCCGCGTCAGGCCACTGGGACAAATCCCGACGGCAGCCTGATCTTTAACAGCAACGGCCTGTACTACGGGCTGGCCGCAGCCGCCAATCCTAATGGCGGCAGCACAGTCTATGCCGCGCAGGGCGACAACAGCAGCATCGCCGTGATCAATGTCGCGCCCAACGGCATGCTCACGCAGACCCGCACGATTACCGGCATATCCGGTGACTTTATTGCCGGGCTGGCGCTGGACGGTCAGGGCCGCCTGTACGCCGCAGTCAACGAAGTGTATACGCAGGGCGGCGCGGTTGACCCGACCGTGTTCAGCAAGCCCGGCGCTTTGGTTATCTTTGATGCCGCGACCGGCACCATGCTGGGACGCTTTGCGTTCACCAACCTGGGGCTGGCGAGCGCGGCGGCAGCCACCCCGAACTTCCCGCTGTCTGTCGCGGCACTGGCTGATGGCAGCAAGGTGTATGTCTCCACGCAGCGCGGCTTGAGCGGCCCTCGCGATGGAGCCGTGTATGTTATCAACACCACGAACCCTGCCATGCCGACACTCGCCGCCACTCTGCCCACAGGCGCGCACCCCGACGGCCTGCTGCTCAATAAAGCGCAGACGACCCTGTATGTCTCCAATGCCCACAGCGATACCGTATCCGCAGTCAGGGTTGCCGACAACAGCCTTGCGGGCACGCTCCTGCTGCGCCCGACCGGGGCATCCACCCTGCCCGGCGCGACCCCAACGGGCCTTGCCCTGTCTCCCGATGAGCGCACGCTGTATGTAGCCCTGGGCGACATGAACGCCGTCGCTGTGTGCGACCCGCAGGCCCTGACTGTGAAAGGCTACATTCCCGCTGGCTGGTACCCGACAGCGGTTGCCGTCAGCCCGTCGGGCACGCGCCTGCTGGTTGCCAATGCCAAAGGCACGCAGACCCGCAACCCCAACAAGATCAAGCAGGGGCCGGATGGCAGCGAAGGCACCTACATTCTGAATATCATAGAGGGCAATGTTGTCACCCTGCCGCTGCCCAATGCTGCTCTCCTTGCGTCCCAAACAACGCAGGTGCTGGCTAACAACAAGATTACGGCGACAACCGCCACCCCGCCCAACCCGCTTGCGGGTATCAACCTTCAGGCGGGCGGCATCAAGCATGTCGTTTACATTGTAAAGGAAAACCGCACCTATGACCAGGTGCTCGGCGATCTGCCCCAGGGCAACGGCGACCCGTCCTTGACCTTGTTTGGCGATGGCGGCAAGCCCGGCACCCGTGTCACGCCTAACTTCCATACATTGGCATCCCGCTTCGTACTGCTGGATAACTTCTATGACTGCGGCGAGGCGAGCGGCGACGGCTGGCCCTGGACTGCTAACAGCTTCGCCACTGAGTACATCATTAAAGACCTGCCTTACAACTACAGCGGGCGCGGACGCAACTACGACTTTGAAGGCAGCAACAACATGTATCTGACCGGCGGCTTTCCCGCCCTAGACCCCGACAATCGCCCGCTGTCACTGGCCTTTCCGACCGGCGCGCCGCCCATTGCGGATGTTGGCGAAGGGCCGAACGGCCATATTTGGGACGATGTGCTTGCCAATGTTCAGCTTGCCGGAACCGGCCTCACCAAAAAATACCGCAACTACGGCTTCTTTTACTCGCTGGAGCTGCCTGTGGCAGGCGGCACGCCCCCCCCGGCCAACGTGTTTCCCGACAACTATCCTGCCAGCGCTGGTATCCAGCCCCCCGGCCATGACCTGGCCGGTGTCAGCGACTATGACTACCGCGAGTTTGACCTCACCTTCCCCGACAGCGATGCGCCTGCCATCGACGGCGTCGCCGCCAACTGGAAAATCCTGCGCTACAGCAACTACACGCCCGCGCAGATTGCCCTGGGCAAAATCCCCGCGACCAGCCGCTTTCAGGAGTTCCAAAAGGAGTTCAAGGAAATGCTCGCCGCCGACCCCACCGGCAACAGCGTTCCGGCCTTCCTGACTGTGCGCTTTATGAACGACCATACCGACGGCACGACACCCGGCGATCCGTCCCCGCGCGCCCATGTCGCCGACAATGACTATGCGATTGGGCAGTTTGTAGACCTTGTCAGCCACAGCCCGATTTGGAGCAGCACCGCCATCTTCGTGATTGAAGACGATGCGCAGGACGGGCAGGATCATGTGGATGCCCACCGCTCCAACTGCTTTGTCATCAGCCCTTATATCCACGCAAACTCCGTAGACCACACGTTCTACAACACAGACAGCGTGCTGAAAACGATGGAGCAGCTCATGGGCATCCCGCCGCTCAGCCAGTACGATGCCACCGCCAACACCATTCTGGACTTTGACAGCGCGCCCACCAACGGCGCGCCGTACACAGCCATCCTGCCCGACCAGAAGTTTGTCGCCGAGCTTAACCCCGTCCTATCCAGCCTCAAGCCCGGCACGGAAGCGTACCACCTGGCCCGGCTGGCCGCGCGCATGGACTTTCGCCACCCCGACAGCGCGAACCCGGCCCTGCTGAACGAGATGATCTGGAAAAGCGTGCGCGGCATGAAATCGCGCGTCCCCGCCCCGCGCCACTCGGTCACCCCGACCAAAACAGCGGGCGCGCCGGCGCCGCAAAAGGACAACGATTAATCTTTGCCCTGCCAAAGCCCGCAAACACAACGGAAGCCGCCTGCGATTGCAGGCGGCTTTCTTTGTTTTGCCAGGCGGCGCAGCCCGATTGCCCCGGCATTACCTAGGCGTTTCCAGCGCAGGCCAACGACGGAAGAAATCGTTCCATCGTTGGTACGCGCTTCAAACGCTGTAGAAACGCCTGTGCAAAGCGAAGACAAAGGGCGCAAGACACCCTGACAGAAGTACGCGTATTCTGCCTATGCGCTTAGAATCTGCCCCTGCACTTAGAGGGCGCCACTGATTTAATAGGCAAGCCTAGAAAGTATGAGTTTCAGTTCTCCCCTGGCGTCTTAGTTCCCCCCCGGCGTTTACGCTGCTGGTGCTCACTCAAGCCGCCTGCGGACTCGCGCACCCACTTCTCAAAGTGCAGGGCGACCCAGATCGCAATGGCAGCATCGCCCGCGAGGTAAAGCGCCAGCAATAGGGGAAGCCTTCCCCACGTCACCGCGAGGGTGTAAAGCGGGGGCGCGAGGGAGCAGACCCGGTTGATGGAAAACCCAATCAGATAAGCCGGGCGCTTTTTCGCCTCAAAGGCCACAAGCCGGGCCAGTCCGCCGCCTCGGCCTCGGGCAAGCCATCCGAGATCGCCAAACGCAATGGCCGCGCCAGCTTTCTGCCCCAGAACGCAGGCGGCATTGAGAGCGGTGACCTGGACGAGATAATGATGGGCGTATCGGTTGACAAACCACGACAGGAAAGCCAGGTTCCCAAGAACAAACAGAATTGCCAGAAGCCTTTTTGCCAAAGACGGCAGTTTGGGGGTTTGCACGGAAGGGGTCGCTCCTGCTAGCGGTATACCCGGTGGAACCGTTGATATGCCAGGGAACTCAGTCCGCACTCATGAAAATCATCCGCGAAGCTTTGGGGGAAACGCCGTGCGGGCCAGGCCGGCGCGGGGAAGCGGGCCGCTTTGGACGCGAAGCGGGCGAAACTCAGCCTGCCGCAAGAAGCGCAGCAGGCCCGGCGCGACACCTTAGCAAACTGGGCGCGGCACGCTGTCAGGCGGCGCGGGAAACGACGCTCAGGGTTTTGACTGCCTGCGCTTCGTATTTGGGCTTGTAGTCGGGGCACTTGTAGCTACGGGAATGCTCTTTGGGGTTCTCGGCTTCGGCCACATACACCTGGGCATTGTTGACCGCGCACTTCTCCATCGCCCGGTCATAGTTGCCGCAGTCGTAGCAGCGGCGCAGGACAGTCCAGCAGACCGAGCAGCGCAAGCTGCCCACCAGTTCCACCCGCCCGCACAAGGGACAGTGAATGTACGTTTCCTGGAAGCCGTACTCTTTAGACTTCAGCGCCAAACGCACCTTGCGGTTGAACTCGTCCACGCCGCGCTGAAGCCCGGCGCAGGTGGCGAGTGTCTGGTTCATCTGCACATTGGAAAGGTACTCAATGACGCGCTCGTCCAGCAAATCCGTCAGTTGCTGGGCGATTTTGTCAATCGCTTTCATGTGTTGCTCGGCGGTGGCGGGGCGATAAGGCTTGGCTTTCTCGGCGCGCGTGCCAAGAGTTTTCAGCAGTTGCTCGGTGACATGGAGCGGCACGCGCAGGAAGGCTTCTTTCTTGTCGGGGTGCTTGAGAATGGCGGCCATGATCTTGTCGCTGTCGGCGAGATTAAGCTTTTCGTCCTTGATTTTGTCCAGCATGCGCTTTTGCAGGCTGGGGTCGTGGCGCAGGGCAGCCAGGGCGCGCGCGTGGCCTTCGGACAAGACGAACTGGCCCGTTCCGCTTGCGCGCTGGGCCAGCTCCTGCTGCACAAAGCCGGGCAGCTCCAACAGTTCCAGCGAGCGGCGCAGCGTGGTTTCCGACACGCCCAGTGTCTTGCCGCACTTTTCCCACGACATAAATGTCAGCAGGCCCTGGATGGCGCGGGCTTTCTCTATAGGGTTCAGGTCTTCGCGCTGGAAGTTTTCCAGGAGCGCGTCGGCCTGCGCGTCCTCGTCGGACATGTGCTTGATGACAGCGGGAATATGGGTTTTGCCTGCCAGCCCGGATGCCCGGAAGCGGCGCTCGCCCATGACAATCTGGTACTTGTCCACGCCCTGCGCGTCGCGCATGGGGCGCACGACAATCGGTTCCAAGACCCCACGTTCTTTGATGGAGGCGGCCAGTTCCTGCAAGCTGTCCTGGTAGAACGACTGGCGCGGCTGGTCGGCATTGGTGAGTATCAAGGTCAGCGGGATTTGCTGCACGGTGAGGACTTCGGGGGCGGGCTGTGCGTTGGGCATAAATCGGCTCCATGAACGCGGGCGCGGGGCAAGAGTGCCGGGTGCGCGCGTGCTTGGAGTCATTGTCGGCAGAGGGGCCAGAGTTATGCAGACGGCAAAAGTGCGGGCTGAGAGGAAGTGTAGGGCCATCTCGGCACCCAGTACGGACGTGCTCTGCCCTGCGGGAACGCTACGCGGCTATCAATTCGGACAGTGGCAGGGTTTCCCGTATCTCCAGTTCGGTCACATCAGGACAGGGCTGCCCTTGCTCGCGTTTGTAGTCCAGCAAGTCTAGCAAAGCATTGCGGAAGTTTTCAATAACTTCTTCCCGCGTGCCGCCGACGGCTGCGATGCTGTCTTCTAGGTCGGGCGCGAAGGCTCCCCAGTTGCCCGGCGTCTTCTCGAGAACCACAATGAGTGTCATGGATAAACCTTTTGTCTTTCCCAACTATCGCAGTGGCAGCCCGGACTTTCTGCGTAGGTCTTGAAGCTGCCCCGGTGTGACATCTTTGCTGCCTTGCCCGGAAATAGAGACTTCGGGGACAACGCCCTGCTTTTTGTAGATGCGATGACTGCTGCGTCCTCCTTGGCGCACAAACACCCATCCATCGTCTTCCAGCGCTTTGACAACATCGCGCACTTTCATAGGCTCCGCTTACTCTTGTGCTTATTCTACCCTTGGCAGACGATAAAACTGCCAACATGACAGCCGCCGGGCTTGGGTCCGGCGGCTGTTTCACTTGCCAAACTAAGACGCCAGCTTGGAGGCCTGATTTGTCTGCTCCCAGCCGAAGCTGGGGTTGCCGAAGTGGCCGTTCTTGGCGGTCTGCGTGTAGATGGGGCGCGTCAAGTTCAGCAGCTGAATGATGCCACGCGGGGTCAGGTCAAAGTTTGCGCGCACGCGGCGGCTGATTCCGTCCTCGTCCACTTTGGCCGTGCCGAAGGTTTCCACTAGCACGGCGACGGGTTCGGCAACGCCGATGGCATACGCGAGTTGTATCTCCACTTTGTCGGCCAGCCCTGCGGCGACAATGTTTTTGGCGATAAAGCGGGCGGCATACGCCGCGCTGCGGTCCACTTTGCTGGGGTCTTTGCCGGAGAACGCCCCGCCCCCGTGCCGCGCGTAGCCGCCATACGTGTCCACAATAATCTTGCGGCCTGTCACTCCGGTATCCGCCTGCGGGCCGCCAATCACGAATATGCCGGTTGGGTTGACATGGTAGGTGATATGCTGCGTGACATACTGGTCATACTCGGCAAGCACGGGCTTGACCACATTGTCCATGACCAGCTTTTGCACATCGGCCTGGCCTAAGTTGGGGTCGTGCTGTGCCGAGAAGACGAGGGTATCAATGTGCAGGGGCTTGTCGGTGCTGGCGTCGTAGGCAATAGTCACCTGGCTCTTGGCATCGGGACGCAGGCCTCGCTCGCCCGACTTGCGAAAGGCGGTGTAGGCAGCGGTGAGCTTGTGCGCGATGGTGATAGGCAGCGGCATCAGTTCGGGCGTTTCGTTGACCGCGAAGCCGAACATCATGCCCTGGTCGCCTGCGCCCTGCGGCTTGTCGCCTTTTGCGCCGCTGTCCACGCCGACAGCAATATCGGGCGACTGCTTTTGCAGGGACACCAGGACGCCGGTTGTGTCGCCGTCCATGCCGTATTCAGTCTTGGTGTAGCCGGCTTCGTTGACAGTTTGGCGCACCACATCGGCGATTTCCACATAGCCCTGCGTGGTGACTTCGCCGGCGATGACGGCGAGGCCGCGCGTGAGCAGGGTTTCTACGGCAACGCGGCTTTTGACATCCTGGGTGAGCAGGGCATCCAGGATGGCGTCGCTGATCTGGTCGGCGAGCTTGTCGGGGTGGCCTTCCGAAACAGACTCGGAGGTAAAGAGTTTGGCTTGAGACATGGGGTTCCTATGCTTTCTTTAGCGTATGTCAAGGCAGAGGCGCGCGCATCCAGGGCGCGAATGTGGTGTCACGACTTGAGAGAAAAGTGAAAAGAAAGCACAGGGGGGATTAGGTAGTCATCTCGCCGGCTTCTTAACTCTTGCGCCTGCCTTTTGGAACAATTTCCAGAGGGCGACGCCGGATTTAGCACCTGCCCCGGCCAGGGGAGACAAACCAAAGCCGGGGTGGTTGTTGTGGTTTCATAGGGCCGTTCCCTCCACCACTCGTGAGTTTTCTGTGTGTTTTGCACCGGCCCCAGGGCCAGTGCGAACGGGGCGCGTTCTGCCGTTGCGCGTTTATGATAGCACGGGCGAGCGGGTGTTGTCAAGGCGGCTTTGGCAAGGCATCCGGGCGTCTGTCCCGCCATTATCAAGACCCCTCTTCCCCGCGTCCAATCGCCGACAAGATGCGGGCGAGTTGGCTGTCTAGGTCGTGCCGAATGTCCCATTCCCACAGGCGCAGAACTGTCCAGCCTTTGGCGGCAAGTTCGGCCGTGACCTGTGCATCGCGGGCGCGGTTGCGGGCAATCTTGGCTTCCCAATACTCCACGTTGGAAGCGGGGGCACGGAACCGTTCGGAGTGGCCGTGCCAGAAGTCGCTGTCTATGAAGACGGCGACTTTCTTGCGCCGAAACACAATGTCGGGCTTGCCGGGGAGGGTTTTGACGTGTGGGGCGAAGTAGATTTTGCGGGCTTTGAGGGCGGCGAAGATGATGCGCTCCGGCTTTGTGCCGGTAGAGCGGATGGCTTGCATGCGGAGACGGCGCTGTGCAGGGGTCAGGGTATCCAAGAGTGTTTGCTTACGGCTACAGGTAGATTGCTTGATACAGTGCCCGTGCCATCTTCATTGCCAGCAAGGGCGGAACGGCGTTGCCAGCTTGTGTAAACTGGCGTGCAACCGGCCCATGAAATACATAGTCATCTGGGAACGTCTGCAAGCGCGCACTTTCCCGCACAGACAATGTGCGCGGGATTTCTGGATGTAGATGGGAACGTCCGCCTCCCTTCAAGCCGCCCGCAATAATTGTCTTAGAGGCACGAGAGGGGTGCAATCGGTCAACCCGGCCCAATGGGTCACGCTGTCCGTAACGCAGTTCCATGTAGCGTAGGATAGAGTCTGCCTTATGCTGCCGCGTGACATGGTTTTCTACTCTCACGTAAGGCTTGGCTAGGGCGGATGCACACGCCACGCGCGCACTTTCTGCTTGTGGCAGTTCCACTTTGCGTGACATGCGCGACCCGCAGATAAAAACTCGCATTCGGTTCTGTGGAACGCCGTAATCAGCGGCATTGAGCACGGTAGGGGCAGTCACGTCATAGCCGCTTGCCGTCAGCAAGCTAATAGCCTCCGCTAGCTGGTTCCCCTCATCCATCCCCAACAAGCCTGCGACATTCTCAATCAGGAACGCGCGCGGCCTGAACTGGCAGATGTACCATACATAATCGAACAGCAAGTTACCATACTGCTCGTGCAAGAAACCAGTTCGCTTGAAGTTTTCTCCTGCTTTGGAGAAGCGTTGATTAGCGGCAATGCTAAATGATTGACATGGTGGCCCCCCATGAAAAACGCCCTCAAAAGGCACAGTAATACCAAGTTTCTGGCGTAGCAAATGACTAAACTCGTCATGGTTGCGAATGTCGCCGCTGTGCATGGGCGGCCCAAACACCGCCCATTGACTTCTGTTCTTTCGCAATGTCTCGCAAAACAACTCGTTTATTTCTATAGAGGCTAGATGATGAAAACCTGCTCGCTCAAACCCCAAATCCATGCCACCCGCGCCTGAAAAGAAGCTAACCACAGGAATACCGTGTTGGGAGAAGTCATAATCCTCTAGAGTTTGGTATTCAGCGGAGGGAGCGTTTAAGAAAGGCAATGGATTGTTGGCATCATTGTGCCGATAACTCAGCTCGTCATAATCTGCGTTCAACCTCTGCAACTCGGTATCTAAATCAGTATTGCTTGTAATGCAGTGTTGAAGCA
>JAABUJ010003140.1_pt1 | contig 18990 bp, 16 predicted proteins | sample 5559131 | NCBI WGS metagenome assembly JAABUJ01 (sample SAMN10711875, study PRJNA513366) | rock metagenome | isolation source: Antarctica rocks | place: Antarctica: Victoria Land, Mt New Zealand nord | collected 2016-01-07 | reverse complement strand
GCGGCCAGCGTGATCAGGACGCGCTGTTCGGTCCGGTCGCGTCGAACTCGACCGCGTTTCGGGTCGTCGACAGGGTCGCGTCAACACCGGGGCTGTTAGACGCTGTTCGTGCGGCGCACGCGCGAGCCAGGGCACGGTTCTGGGAGCTGCATGGCGCGCCGGAGCGGTTGACGATCGACGTCGACGCGACGTTGATCACGGCGCATTCGGAGAAGGAGAAGGCGGCCGGGAACTACAAGGGCGGCTACGGGTTTCACCCCATGCAGGCGTACCTGGATGAGACCCGCGAGGCGCTCGGCGGCGTATTGCGACCCGGGAACGCAGGCTCGAACACCGCAGAGGACCACAACGCTGTGGTCGACCGGGCGCTCGCGCAGATCCCGGCCCAGTACATCGCCGGGCCAGAGATTCTCGTCCGCGCCGATTCCGCCGGCGCGACGCACGGGTTCCTCGACTACTGCCGCGAGGCGAACCTGCGGTTCTCGGTCGGCTATGAACTGACCGAACAAGTCCGCGCCGCGATCCTCCAGATCCCCAAGGATGCGTGGATCCCCGCGCTTGACCAGGACGGCTCAGAGCGCGAGAACGGCGAGGTCTGTGAGATCACCGACATGGTCGATCTGTCCTCCTGGCCTGAGGGGACCAGGCTGATCATCCGCCGCGAGCGCCCGCACCCCGGAGCGCAACTGTCGTTCACCGACCATGACGGCTACCGCTTCCAAGCGATCCTGACCGACCAAGACGACGAGAACATCGCCGTGTTGGAGTGCCGCCATCGCCAGCACGCGCACGTCGAGGACCGGATCCGCGACGACAAGGACACCGGCCTGTCGAAGTTTCCGTTCAAAGAGTTCGCGCTCAACGAGGTGTGGTTAGAGATCGTGATGCTCGCGCACGACCTGATCGTCTGGACCCAAGCGCTCTGCCTTGACGGTGAGCTCTCCAAAGCCGAGCCCAAGCGGCTGCGCTACAGGCTGCTGCACGTCGCGGGACGGCTCGCGTTCTCCGGACGCCGCGCGAAGCTGCACCTCCAGAACACCTGGCCCTGGGCCGAGGACCTGCTCGCCGCGTTCCAGAAGCTCAGAACGCTCACACCAACGACCTGCTGACCCGCCCGGCGCGGGCGCACCCACATCCCAGCCAACCCCCGGGCGCGCAGCCCCGCGAGCCCCTGCCCGCAGACGACGCTCGCGCAGTCAGCGCCGGGCTCCCGACACACCCCGCCGGGCCGAACACCACCCAAACGTCCTGTCAGCTCGCCAGTGACCCTCGGCCAGAGGTTCCAGGTCACACTCGCACGCTTACTGCACGTTCCGGGCTAGAGACGACCGGACGGATGACGAGCACGCCGGAGCGGGTTCGTAGCTGCCGCTGCGAAAGCGCCTCCAAAGGATCCCGCTGCCGGATCGGTCAGCGGGCGCCCGAACGCATCGGACGTGTCCGTCGCAGCCCGACGGCTGCCACTCGATTGCCGTTCTAGCTGGCGACGCGCGGTGGTGACCTCCGGCGAGTCCGGTCATGCGATCGAGGGGCTCTCGGGAGTGCGTATCGGCGAGGCGGCGTCGGGGGTCTGAAAACCCGGTCGCATCGATGCCCGTGTAGGTCGGCTGACCGTGGTTTCATGCCCACTTTCTCGCCGCGGTCTCTTGTACGGTGTTCGTCGTACAATGTAGAGCAAACCGATGTCTATCCACCCAATCGAATCGATCGCTGCGCATAACAGGAAGGTAGAGATGAACGCACGCTCCGTAGTGTTCGAGATGTCCCCGGACAAAGTCGACGACGCGGTTAACGAGTTTGAGGACGGGGTGATCCCGCGCTTCCGTGAGATTTCGGGATACAAGGGCTTCGCGCTGCTCGTCAACCGCGAGAACGGCAAAACTTTCGGCGTTTCCTTCTGGGAGAGCGAGGACGGCGTCAACGCGAGCGGCGATCTCGGTGCCGAGGCACGGCAGGCGCTGGCGGAGACCGCCGGCGCCTCGGCCCAAAGCCCCGAAGTGTGGGAGGTCGCCGTCGACGACCGACAGTAGGCGGGACGGGAGCGGCGAGCGACAGCCGTGGGGTGCGCTGCCCGTCCCAGTTGAGGATCGTCATCTGACCTTCGAGGATCGTCGCTTGATGCGATTAGTGTTGGGGCGTGTTGTTGTTGGCAACCTTGAACGGCCCGTTCACGAAGTTGGATCATCTGGCTGTACCGATGACGTTGAGCGAGCTGGCCGACGACTCTGCGGCGTGCGTGCAGGCCGGGGCTCGTGCTTTTCACGTGCATCCGCGTGACGCCGAAGGGAGCGAACGTCTCGACGCTGTAGTGGTGGACAGCGTGGTCGCCGCGGTGCGTGGCAGCCACGGCTACCCGCTGGGCGTGACCACCGGCGCGTGGATCGAACCCGATGTCGTCCAACGAGCGCGGCTGGTCGGTGAGTGGACCGAGCCGAACTACGCGTCGGTAAACGTGTCAGAAGACGGCGCCCTGGAGGTGATGCAGGCGCTGCTTGGGGCTGGCGTCGGGATCGAGGCTGGTGTATGGAGCGTCGCAGACGCTGAGCTGCTGGTGCGCAGCGGTGCGCTGCTGCTGGCGTCCATTGCGACACAGTTCGCCCCTCGCCGTGGCCAACCAAGCGGTGGTGAGGCGGCCATCCGCTTCAGCGCTCACCTCCCCGGGTTCGTCAGCAAGGGCATGACCTCTCGGGCGAAGCGTTCGAGCTGGGGTTCGACGTCGTCTCCTGGGACGACGAGCACGATCGTGTCGGCTCCCGCAGCGGCCAGCTGCTGCACCGCCTCGGCGCATTTCTCGCGGTCTCCGCAGACGCTGATCGTATCTGCCAGTGCCAGTCGCGCTGGGTCGCCGGGGTCTGGGGGACCGCTAATACCGGCGGCGCGCTTTGGATGCGGATAGAGATCCTCCTCGAGCCAGAGATCGATTGCTGGCATCAAGCGGTGTCGAGCACGAACAGGGTCGTCGTCGATGCTGAACCAGCTGTACACGACACGCCTGAAAGTGGAGCTCATCCTCATCTGACCGATGGCCCATTTCACGAACGCCGAGCCGCACCCTTCGGGCAACAGGATCCCATCAGCATGGCGGTCGGCCACCGCGAGTCCCTTCGGGCCGGTGGTGCCGATCAGCACCGGTGGGGGCACCCGCGGCGCCTGTTCCAAGGCCACCTTCGAGAGCTTGACGTGGGTGCCGCTGTCACCGTCTCACCGGCCAGCAGCTTTCGGATCGCCGTAGCGGTCTCGGCCAGCGCGGCCAGACGTTTGGCGGGCAGCGCCCCGATCTGCGCCATCCACTCCGCCACCCCGTGACCGAGCGTCGCTTCGAATCGACCCGGGTGCATGCGACCGAGCGTCGCGATCTCCATTGCCGCGATCGCGGGGTTGCGCACCGGGACGGGCAGCAGCCCCACTCCGACCCCGATCGATTCCGTCACCGCCAGTGCCGTGGCGGCCATCGTCAGGCCGCCGGAGAGGAAGCAGTCCTCGATCACCCACAGCGTGTCAAATCCCAGCTCCTCGACCCGCACAGCAAACCCAGGCAGACCCGCCGGGTCCGCGAGCGCCGGATAGACAACACCGGTGCGGTATGCAAGGCGGGTCACTGAGATCTCCTTTCGAGCAACGATTTTCAGTCAGGCCGGCTGGATCCGCGTCCCGCGGCGAAGATAGATCATTCCTCACACGGTCCACCCTCCCGGATGCGGCATCGCCGCTAGCGGGCTTGCGCGACCTGAGCACGCTCGTGAGATACGACGTCACCTTCTGGTTGTCGCCACCCCAAAGAAGCGACGCCGAGGTACCTGCTTCTGAGCAAAGGCAACAACGCCGATGGCTGGTTCAGATGCTGCCGCTCTTCGATCACGAAGCGGCATCGCTGCTCAGCGAGCGCCGCCGTCGCTAGCGGTAGCCATTCGGCGAGGCCCAGGGGCGGCGCGACGGACCGACGCCGGATAAGCGTCCCGACAGCCGATCGTCACCCGCGCACCGGCGAGCGCAATCTTGGCGCCCAAGTCGGGGGGTTCCAGGCTGAAGCGCCGATCGCGCTTGACTCTCCACATGGTGGAGACCCGATGATCGAGCGCATGACGATCGGCCAGCTCGCCACACGCTCCGGCTTGTCGGTGCGGACGCTGCGGTTCTACGCGGATGCGGGGGTGCTGCCCGAGGCGGGACGCACGGAGTCGGGCTACCGGCTGTTCGATCCAGACGCCGTTGCGCGGGCTCGGCTCGTGCGCACCCTGCGTGAGCTTGGTGTGGGGCTAGACGACGTCAAGCGAGTGCTCACCGCGGAGGCGTCGCTGGCCGACGTCGCCGCGGCGCACGCCCGCGCCCTGGACGCCCAGATCCGGACGCTGCGCCTGCAGCGGGCCGTGCTGCGCGCCGTCGCCCGATCCACCAACCCGAAGGAGCTGCAACGTATGACCGATCTGACCACCCTCACCGCCGACGAACGCCGGCGGATCGTCGATGACTACCTCGATGCCGTGTTCGGCGACTACCCCAGTGGCGTGGCCGAGAAGCTGCGTGCGGGCGCGCCAGAGCTGCCCGAGGACCCAACGGCTGACCAGGTCGCCGCCTGGGTCGAACTCGCCGAGTTGCTGCGCGACCCTGGCTACATTGCGTCCAGCCGGCGGATGGCCGACCGCGCCCGAGTGGAAGGACCTGAGCCCGACGTCGCCCAATTTGAAGTCGGCAAGGCGGTCGGCGAGCACGCTGGCGACGCCGTCCGCGCCGGCGTGGACCCAGGGTCCCCAGGGGCGCTGGCCGTGGTCGAGCGTCTCGAGGCGATGGCTCCTGGCGCTCCGGAGGATCGCGCCGTAGCGGCTGAGCGGATCGAGGCGTTCACCGACCATCGCGTGGCGCGCTACTGGACGCTCGTGGGGATCGTCAACGGCTGGCCGCAGGCCCAGACCCCGAGCACCGACGCCATCGTGGACGCCTGGGAGTGGTACGCCCGCGCGCTTCGCGCTCACGCATAAACGACCGCGGCCCGGGTGTGATGCCTGCACCCGCGGCATCACACCGGGCCGCGGGCGCAGAGCACAACGCTGTCTCGCAAACCGAACGCTACGGCGAGACTTGGGCCGGCACGGACAGGCCGGCGACGCTGGCCGCGCTTGTCACCGATTGGGGATCGCTTAACGGCCGGCCGCTGTCGCCGTAATGCTCATCAACCGCCGATCACGGCGATCGCCTCGACCTCGAGGAGACAACCAGGGTGCGCCAGCGTCTGCACTCCCAGCAGCGTGTCGACTGGCTTGTGATCTCCAAACAGCGCCAACCGCGCCGCTTCGATCACCGGAAGATGACCCGCCTGCAACGCGACCACGAAGATCCCGAGCCTCGCCACTTGCTCGGGCCTCGCGCCAGCTCCCGCGAGCGCCCGACCCACATTGGAGAACACCTGGCGGGCTTGAGTCGGAAAGTCGTTATGACCGACGATGTTGCCGTCCTCGTCCTCGGCTACTTGTCCCGCGACGAATACCAGGCGGCTCCCCGCGGCGATGACGACGTGGGTGTAGGTCTCGGGCCTGGCCAGGCCTTCAGGATGGATGCGTTCCAGCGTCATGGCGTTGGTGCCGAGCGTCGTCAACGAGCTCGACGTTTCCGCGAAGGGGACGCGGAACGGGCCCCCGGAACTTGCTCGTGACCACCGCAGGTGGACCCGGCCGACGACCGAGACCGAACGTTGCGTACAGACAACGCCAGAAAGCGCCAATGCCGGTCGTTGAGCCGGTGCCGGTCATTCTGATAGGGCTTTGGCGAGTCGGGTGGTGGCGTGTTGGAGGGTGGCTGGGTCGGCGGCGGCGTAGCTGAGGCGTAGGTATGGGCCGGGGGGTTCGGCGGGGAAGTAGGCGTGGCCGGGGCTTACGGTAACGCCTTGCCTGAGCGCGGCGGCCGTGAGATCTGAGTCGCTGGCGCCGGCGGGGAGGCGAAGCCATAGGTGCACGCCGCCGGTGGGCTTTAGGTGAAGCTCACAGCCGGGCAGGCTGGCGGTGATCGCGCTGGCGAGGGTGTCGCGGCGTAGTCGGAGGGCTTTTCGCAGTCCCGCGAGGTGGCGGGGCCAGCCGGGAGCGGTGAGGACGTCCAGCGCGGTGTGTTGAAGGACGGGGGCGACGAACAGGTCGTCGGTGATCCGGCCGCGGCGTAGCCGGGTCAGGGCGGGGCCGCGAGCGATGACGGCGCCGACACGCAGGCCGGCGGCGACGGGCTTGGTCAGTGAGCGTAGGTAGATGACGTGGCCGTCGTCGTCGAGCTGGCCAGTGGTGGCGGGGTGGGCCCGTCGAGGTCGAGGTCTCTGACCCAGTCGTCTTCGATCAGGAACGCGCCGGCGTGGCGGATGGCCTCCAGGACGGCTGGGCGCCGTTCGGCGGTAAGGGTGGCGCCGGTGGGGTTAGCGTGGCGGGGTTGGAGGTAGATCAACCGGGCTCGGCTGCGCGCCAGTGCGTCGGCGAGCGCGTCGGGCAGCACGCCGTGGCCGTCGGTCGGCACCGGGACAGCGATCAGGCCGGCGCCGCGGGCGGCGACCAGCGCTCCGATGTAGGTGGGCGATTCGACCACGATCGGATCGCCTGGGGTGGCGAGGTAGCGACAGCATGCGGCGAGTGCCGCTTGGCCGCCGGGGGTGATGATCACGTTCTCGGCGCGGTAGGTGCAGCCGGCTTCGCCGGCGAGGTAGGCGCGCAGCTCCTCGAGCCCTTCGGCCGGCGGGCGGCTCCACCCGTAGGGGCGTCGGGCCGCTCGGGCGGTCGCCGCGGCCAGCAGGCCGAGCGGCTGAAGCCCGTCGTCTAAGAATGCGCTGGCCAGCGGCAGCAGGCCCGGTGGCGTCGGGGCCAGGAGGTCCTCAAGCTCGGTCGCCAAGCCCGGGCGGCTGCCCAGAGCGACGGTCTGCCAGCTCAGGTCGCTATGGCGGAGGTTCGGGCGGCGAGCGGTGGTGTAGCTGCCGCGTCCCGGACGGGTGACCAGCAGTCCCCGGGAGGCCAGGGTCGCCAGTGCCCGCTGGGCGGTGAGGGCGCTGACCCGGAAGCGCTGTTGCAGTTGGCGGGTCGAGGGAAGCAGGCTGTCGGGTGGCAACTCCCGGGTCAGCCGGTCTAGCTCCGCTACCACCGCACCAAAACCGCTATCGTCAGGCATGGCAGCCAAGGAAAGCGCATCTGTCGCCGGATGGAAAGCGCAAGGGTTGGTTCTCGGTGGGATTGGGGTGCTGGCGTTTAGTTTGACTCTGCCTGCCACCCAGGCTGCTGACCCGGCGTTCGGGCCGGTGACCGTCGGGGTGGGACGAGCTGTTATTGCCGCCGCGCTGGCCGCGATCGTTCTTCGCGCCCGGGGAGCGCCCCTGCTCGTGCCTGCGCTGGTGCCCCGGCTGATGATCGTGGTGGCCGGTGTCGTGGTGGGGTTCCCGCTGCTCACCGCGTTCGCGTTGCGAAACGTCAACAGCGCCCACGCCGCGATCGTTTCGGGGCTGCTGCCGGCGGCCACCGCCGGGATGGCCGTCGCCCGGGCCGGGGAGCGCCCCCGACGCCAGTACTGGCTCGCGCTCGCGGTCGGCCTGGTCGCCGTGTTGGTGTTCGCCGTGATCGCCGGCGCCGGCGCGCCACGCTTGGGCGACCTTCTGGTCCTGGCCGCCGTCGCTCTGGCCGGGCTCGGCTACGCCGAGGGCGGAGCGCTGGCCCGCACCTACGGCGGCTGGCGGGTGATCTGCTGGGCGCTGATCCTCGCCCTGCCCGTCTTGGCGCCCGCCACCGCCGTCGCCGTCGCCCAGCAGCCACCTCACCACGTCACCCTGGGGGCGCTGGCCGGGCTGGGGTATGTCAGCGCCATCAGCATGTTCCTCGGCTTCTTCGCGTGGTATCAGGGACTGGCCCAGGGCGGCGTCGCCCGCGTCGGCCGGCTGCAGCTCGCCCAGCCCGTCCTCACCCTCGGCTGGTCTGCCCTGCTGCTAGGCGAGCACCTCACCCTCGCTACCGCGATCGCCGCGCTGGTCGTGCTCGCCTCGGTCGCCGTCGGACGCAACGCCCGGGTCGAGCGCGACGATCCGGCCAGCAGCCCATCCCAGCCACCCCCACACGCCGACGTCCACGCATGACATCTGCTCTGACCCGCCGGCCGGTGCTCGTCACCCGCCGCGTCGCACCCGGCGTACCCAAACGTCTCAAGCCGACCCGCCGGCTCAGCGTGCACGACCACGATCAGCCGAATGCACGATCGGTCCTGCTGCGCGAAGCCGTCGGGCAAGCCGCACTGCTCAGCACCCCGGCCGACCGGGTCGAGGCCGAGCTGCTCGACGCGGCGAAGGGCTGCCGGTCGTCTCTAACCACCCCGCTTGTCAACCATCTCCAAGGAGAGCAGATGTCACAATCACCGATCATCGTCGACGCTCCCGATGCTCCAGCTGCGATTGGCCACTACAGCCACGCCGTCAGCATCGGCGGCCTGCTGTTCTGCTCCGGTCAGCTTCCGCTCGACCCGGCAACCACCGAGCTGATCGACGCCTCTGCGCCACAACAAGCCGAGCGTTGCCTACACAATCTCGACGCTGTCTGCGCGGCGGCCGACACCACTCTTAAACGGGCCGTGCGACTGACCATCTACCTCACCGATCTCAGTGAGTTCAGGGCGGTCAACGACGTATACGCCCGCTGGTTCGGTGATCACCGGCCAGCGCTTGTCGCGGTCGGCGTCGCCGAGCTGCCGCGCAACGCCCGGGTAGAGATCGACGCCATCGTCGCGTTGAAATGACCGACCCGATAAACGCATCCGTCACCAAGGCCACAGGTCATCACCTCGCGGATGCACCAAAGCTCGCGGCGCTCCCGGGAAAGAGCTCGAGCCCGGGTCGTCGCCGAGTACGCCCCGAACCCGTCGTCAGCTTGCGCGCGCCAAGGACACCGCCGCCGCCGTCGCATTTCTCGCCACCCGCTGGCCGCCGAGAGCCACACTGCGGGTAAACGGCGGCGCGACCACCCCCCAGCGTCAACCCAGAGCCGGTCACGCCCACACCGCAAGCGGATCCTTCAGCGGGGCATCCGCGCTTTGGGTTCGGTGGGTCAGGTTGAGTAGAACCGGCTGCTGAGGTCATTCCAGTTGACGCAGTGATCAAGGGGGGCCCTGGCGTTCAGGCGCTGGATCACGTCGGCGAGTCGCTGCGCGGTCGCCTGATAAGACGTGTCGGTAACGCCGGCGATGTGGGGCGTGGCCAGTATGTGGGGATGGCTCAGCAGCGGCGAGGCAGGGTCAAGCGGTTCGCGGGCGAACACGTCCAGCGCCGCGCCGCCCAGTCGGCGATCGTCGAGCGCGCCGAGCAGAGCGTCTTCATCGACTAGGCCGCCGCGGCCGGCGTTGACGACGTACGCGGTCGGTTTCGCCATGGTCAGCGCTGGGGCGTCGATCATGTGCTCGGTCTCGGCGGTCAGCGGCAGGCACAGGAACACGTAGTCGCTGTCCCGTAGAAGAGTCCGGAGGTCACCAAGTCCGCCGAGCCAGTCCAGACCTAGGTCGGATGCGGTCCTCGATTGCGGACGGCGGGTCACTGCGATCAGGCGCATCCCGAACGGCTTCAGCCGGGTGGCGAGGGCTTGACCGATCCCGCCGAGCCCGACGATGCCCGCGGTCCGCCCGAGCAACGCCTGACCGATCGGAGCGCCCCATCCGGCGCCGGTTGAGATCGCGTCCTGCAACTCGCCCAACCGGCGGCTCAAGACCAGCGCGGCCATGACGCACCACTCGGCCACCGACTCGGCGCTGCCAGAGGTCGTGCTGGCTACGTTGCCGACGGCGATACCTCGCTCGGTCGCTGCGGCGACGTCCACGCCTTCCAGGCCGGCTCCCCACTGCTGAACGAGCCGCAGCCCTTCGACACGGTCCATGGCGACGCCGTCCACCGGGGTCATCAGCGGCACCAGCACCTGCGCCGACCATCGGTCATCACCGCCGTCGTCGAGGTCGATCACTTCCACCGTGGTCTGCAGGAGCGTGCCGCGCAGCGCGTCAGAAGCGGCGGGAAAGGTTCGACCGGCGAACAGCACACATGTCCTCACGCCATCATTCTGGCCAACTTCGCAGGGCCACACGAAGAATGGCGACTCAGAGCGCCGCTGGGCCGAAGACCGCCCGGCGATACGGCTCCCCTCCCCGCAAGCGGATCCGCTTGGGGCAACTCGATCGTTCAAGTCCGGGCTGTAGGTCGGTCTACTGGTTCTAGGCAATGATCGGCGCCTCGCAGCAGAACAGCGCTCTCTCTGCAGAGCGGCGTGAGGCTCACCCGTAGACCGACAGGCCGGCTTGACGACTTGCGTTGGGCGGGTACGGCTCCAGGTCGTTGACGTATCCGGGCTGGGCGGTGACCCGGTCCACCCAGGCGGCGAAGGCCGGGAACGGTTCCACGTCGATGCCGGCCTGGGCGGCGAGGTGGGCGTAGCCGTAGACCGCGATGTCGGCGATCGTGTAGCGGGCGCCGACCAGGAATGGCGTTTGGCTTACGTGACCGTCGAGCAGGCCGAGCGCCTGCAGCGCGGCGTCGCGTCTGCGCACGGCCTCGGCGTTGTCGACCGCGAGCCGACCGGTGAGCACGCGGAAGCGCAGGCCGCCGATGGTCGACATCACCGCGGTCTGCTCGAATAACAGCCAGCGCACGATCTGGGCGCGTAGCCACCGGTCGCCGGGCAGTAGGGGCGTGCCATCGGCGGCGTAGGTGAGGATCGCACCTGACTCCGCCAGGCGGGCGACTCGATCGACTTCGAGCACCGGCGTCTCGCGGGCTGGGTTGATCACGCGGTATGCGTCGGTGAGCGTGTCGCCGTCAAAGATGTCAACCGGGACGCGCTCGTAGTTGGCTCCGAGCTGGGCGAGCGCGAGGCGGACCTTGTAGCAGTTGGCTGAAGCGGCGTAGTCATACAGGCGCCATTGGGTCATGGACGAAGCTCCTCTCAGATAGGGACCTTGCCCATAAACGCCTGGCAAGGCCCGGGTGTGAGAGCCCAGCGGCAGACGCCGGCCAGAACGGCCGACGAACTCGCCGGGTTACGGACATTCCTGGGCCAGCAGGGTTCTCGACCCGCGCGTGTCAAGACCCGCCCAAGGATCGTCCTGCGGTTCATGCGGGTGCGGTTGGGGGCCGGGTGCGGATGGCCCATCGGGTGGTGGGGATCGCGGCGAGTCCGGAGCTGGCGAACAGTGCGGCGAGGATGAACCATCCGGGTTGGCCCCAGCTGCCGATGAGCAGGGTCATGAGGGCGGGGCTGATCATCTGGGCTGCGGCTTGGGTGGTTGAGGCGGCGCCTTGGTATTGGCCGGTGTGACCTGGGGGGGTGAGGTCGAGGGTGAGGCCCCATTTGGAGGCGATGAACCAAAGTTCGCCCGCCAGGTGTGCCCCGGCGGCTGCGACCACGACGCATCCGGCGAGCAGGCCGTCGGCCCCGCGGGTGGAGGCGAGGAGCAGGCAGGCGAGAGCGAGGGCGCCACCGGACCAGACGGCACGGTGGCTTGCTGGGCGGGCGGTGTCGCAACCGCGGCTGGCGCTGACCTGCAGCAGCGCTATGCCAAGTGAGTTGATGATGATCACCGCGGCGGCCAGCGTGGCGGGCAACCGGGTGTCGCGGATCAGCCACAGTGGCAGGCCGGTGGACACCAAGCCCCAACACAGCGACAGAGCGCCGGTGGAGGTGACCACCGCGAGGAACGCATGGTCGCGAATGATGCTCCGGGACCGCGTGCTCGGCGTCCGCGACTCTGCGGCGACCACCGGCGCCCGGGACAACAGGCCCGCGTAAATGAGTGACGTGGCCGCGTTGATCGCGATCAGCGCGGTGAACACTGCGGTCGTGTCGATCGAGAGGGCTATCGCGCCGGCTGAGGCGCCGAGGGTGTATCCGACATGGCTGGCAACTCGTTGACGCGCCAGCTCACCGATGCGAGACCCGGTAGGCACGAGGCCGGCGACGTAGGTGGTCTTCACGCCGGCGCTGGCCCGGTCCGCAACCGTGTTGACCACCGCGACCAGCAGGAAGGGCACCACGGAGCGGACGACGGCGAAAGCCGCCATCGACAGGCCATCCACGGCGACCAGGGCAACCAGCACGTCGCGCGGTCCGAGCCGGTCCGCGAGGCCCCCCAGCGGTGCCGCGGCCCCGAGCGCGACCGCACCGGCGATGAGCAACCCAACCCCGACGACTTCCACCTTGAGCCCGGCGATGGTGGTGAAGTAGATCGCCCAGCTCGTGTACCAGGCGCCTTCGCCGGCCGTAGTCACCAGCACGCCGGCCGCCATGCCGCGAAGCGGGCCGCTCTCGGGAACCTGCTGTCGCCAGTACCGCCGCACGAATCCCATCACCTGTATGTATCACAATATCGTGTACCGTGAAAGCTACGGTAGGATGGTTTGATGGCCAGTTGGATCAGTAACGAGGGGTCGGTCCTGGCTGATGCGGTCGCCGTCGCCCGGGAGCTCTCGGATCCGATCCGGCTGACCGTCCTTCAGCTGCTGGCGCACGAGGGGCCGCACGGGATGAGCCAGCTCGCCGAGATCCTTGACATCACCCCCGCCAGGCTCGGCAACCACCTGAGCAAGCTGCGCGCCGCGGGGCTGGTCGACGCCGAGCACCAGGGACGCCACGTCACCTACCGGATCCATGACCGATCCATCACCAGCCTGCTCGACGCCCTGGCCACCTACGCCGGCGGGACGCTGCCGCTACCGAGCGCGCCCGAACAGCCCGAGCGGTTGTGCTATGACCACGCGGCCGGCCGCCTAGGCGTCACTCTGCTCGAGCACCTTCTCGACCAGGGCGCGCTACGCCGCGCCGACGACAGCAGCGACGAACTGCATCTAGGTCCCGGAGCGCCGCGGGTCCTCGAGCGGTTCGGTGTCGACACCGGCGCGCTGCAGACAGGTCGCCGCAAGATCGCCACCAGCTGCCTGGACCGATCACTGCGCCGCCCGCACCTCGGCGGCCTGCTCGGACACACCCTGCTCGTTTCACTCCAGCAGCAGGGACTGATCGATACCGACCCCACCGCGCGAACCCTGACCATCAACAAACGACGGCGAACAGACCTGGCCACCTTGCTACCTGGGCTGGCAGACCGGGTACGCCGGTAGCCCGGCGACGTCGATCCACCAGGCGGTGACGCCTCCATCACCGCTGCCGCCGACCACCTTCACAAGCCAAACGCTCTACGGCGAGACTTCGGCCGGCACAGACAGGCTGGCGACGGCGGCCGCGCTCGTCACCGATTGGGGATCCGCTTACGGGGCTAACGGCCGGTGGCTAGCGATCTAGAGCGCCGTTGCCTTGGCCACAACCCGGGTTACCGTCTGGTCACGGGGTGGGCGTGCGGCCCGCCAACACCGTCGCGAGCGTCGTCGCGTCGACGTTGGCGCCGCTGAGCACGACCGCCACCCGACGTCCGCGCTGTAACTCCCGCTCGCGCATCAGCGCGGCGAGGCCGATCGCTCCGGCGGGCTCGGCGAGGTTGTGGGTGGCGCGCAGCATCAGCCGCATGGCGTCGGCGGTTTCGGCGTCGGGGACTGTGAGTACGCGGGCGGCACCGCGGGCGATGTGGGCAAACGCCTCGGGGTCGGGTTCGCGGCAGGCCACGCCGTCGGCGAACGTCGCTGCGCGGTGGGCTGTCTCGACGCGCCCGGCGGTGAAGGACTGGGCGTAGGCGTCTGCGCCCTCGGCGACCACGCCGACGATCTCTGTCTGAAGGCCGAACAGATCACGGACGGTGATTAGTCCGACGATCCCTGATCCCATTCCGATCGGGACGTAGACCGTGTCCAGGTTGGCGACGGCGGTCAGCAGCTCGGCGGCGTAGGTGGCTACGCCGAGCACCAGATTGGGGTGAAACGGCGGGATCATCCGTAGCCCCCTCTCACGGGCCAGGGCGGCGGCGTGAGCGCGGGCTTCGTCGAAATCGAGACCCGCGATCACGACCTCGGCCCCGAACGCGCGCATGGCGGCGTCCTTTTCCGGGTTGTTCCCTTTCGGGACTACGACGACGGCCCGGGTGCCGGTTGCCCGGGCTGCGTAGGCCAGGCTCTGGCCGTGGTTGCCGCGGGTGGCGCTGATCACCCCGGCCGGCGGGTCGGGCTGGTGCGCCAGGCGGTCGAGGTGCACCAGTCCGCCGCGGAGCTTGAAGGCGCCGATCGGTGTGTGGTTCTCGTGCTTGACCCAAACCTCGGTGCCGACGGCCTCGCACAGCAGCGGCCAGCAGAGCTGTGGCGTCGGCGCCATCGTGCGGGCGACTATCTGTCGGGCGGAGGCGAGCTCGCCCAGGTCAAACAGCGGCTCGCTCACGACCCGGCCGCCGCGGCTCGAGTGTCGGGCGCGGGTCGGTCCGGGCCGAGGTTGGCGGACGGCTTGGGATCGCCGTAGGCGTTGCGCACCGGTACCACGCCGGCCCACCAGGGGCCGTTGAGGTCTTCGGACTTATCGACTGGATCGCCGGTCCGGCACTTGGCCGACACCTCGAGCAGGTCGACCGCCAGCACGCTGGTCGCTCGCAGCTCCTTGGCGCCCGGCCCGCGACAGGCACTCGAGCGGCCAGGCCAGACCTGATTCACCACTGCCTCGAGAGCCCGCGAGCGCTCGGCATCGTCGGCGACGAGATGGGCGGTCCCGTGCAGGACGACGCTGCGGTAGTTCATCGAATGCTGAAACGCCGACCGGGCCAGCACCAGCCCGTCGACCACCGTCGCGGCGATGCACACGGCGAGCCCGCTGTCGGTCGCTGCGCGGGAGACAGCCGCTCCCTTTGAGCCGTGCAGGTATAGCCGCTCCCCGATCCGAGCGTGGATCGTGGGGATCAACACGGGTCGGCCGTCGCGGACGTAGCTGAGATGGCAGATTAGGGCCTCGTCGAGCACCGTGTACACGGTCTGGCGGTCATAGCGCGCGCGTTCGGCGTGACGGGTGGGCGTGGTCGTTGCGGTGGCGGGATATGCGGCGGCGTCCATCAAGCCTCCAGTCTGTACTAGTGCATAATATTGTTCATGCCAGTACATTACGCCTCGCGCAGGCCGACCGCGAGGGAGATCGCCGCCAACGTGGAGCAGGCGGTCACCGCCGGGGCACTCGCCCCCGGCGCGGCCGTACAACCGATCCGCCACCTCGCCGCCGAGCTCGGGGTCAATCCGAACACGGTGGCCGCCGCCTACAGGATGCTGCGGGACCGGGGGGTAGTGCAGACCGCCGGACGACGTGGCACGCGCGTACGGGCGCGACCGGCCACCGCTCCGCTGGACCGCACACCGCTCGAGGTCCCCCCCGGCGTGCGTGATTTGGCCGATGGCCGTCCGGCCGCCAGACTGCTCCCCGAGCTGGCCGAGTCGCTGGCGCTCGGAGCCGCCGCCGCCGCCGGACGCGGGTACGGCGACGACGACATCGCCGCCGCGCTCGCCGCAGCCGCGCGCTGGCGGCTCGATGCTGACGCTGTTCCGGCCCAGCACCTGGCTTTGGCGCACAGCACCCTCGACGCGGTGGAGCGAGTTCTCCAGGCGCACCTGAGACCCGGCGACCGAGTCGCGATCGAGGACCCCGCTTGGGCCAACCTCGTTGATCTACTCGCCGCGCTGGGACTGGTAGCCGAACCGGTGCCGCTCGACGACGACGGAATGAGACCGGAGCAGCTGAAAGCGGCGCTGACCCGCGGCGCGCGCGCGGTCATCGTGACATCCCGTGCCCAGGTGCCCACCGGCGCCGCCATCTCCCCCGATCGAGCCCACGCGCTGTGCCACGTGCTATCGCAGCACCCAGACGTGCTCCTGATAGAGGACGACCACGCCGCCGAGATAGCCGGCGCCGCGCTGGCCTCCCTCGCCGGCGCCACAGGGTTCTGGGCTCACGTTCGCTCGGCGTCCAAGGCCTGGGGACCCGACCTGCGCCTGGCCGTGCTCGCCGGCGACCCCACGACGATCGATCGCCTGCGGGCCCGCCAGCAGCTCGGGCCGGGCTGGGTCAGCCACGCTATCCAGGAGGCGGTCGTCGTTCTGTGGCGCAGCCAGCCCGCACAGACACTCGTGCGCAACGCCGAACGCCAGTACGCCGAGCGGCGAGCCGCGCTGCTGGCCGCCCTCAGCCAACGCGGCGTGCTCGCCCACGGCCGCTCAGGCGTCAACATCTGGGTGCCCGTACGCGATGAGACGACAGCCGTGACATCGCTGCTCGGAAGCGGATGGGCCGTAGCCCCCGGCTCCCGGTTCCGGCTCGCCAGCAGCCCGGGGCTGAGGATCACGATCGCGACACTCCGCGCGTCCGAAATCTCCCCCCTCGCCGACGCGACCGCGCGGGCGGTAGCGAGCGTCTCCTCCCGCGGCGTCTGACCGCGACCGCGATGCCGTGGACTCCGAGCGCGTAACAACGCCCGCGAAAGCAGCGTCAGCATCACAGTCGTCCTGCGCCACCGCGCAGCTCGCCACGTTCCGGTAGCCGATCGGCGGATTCTCACCGCGCTGCATCGCCGCCCAAAACGTCTGCACGACCTCGGTGACCATCCGGTCAGAGAACCTCGCCATCGCAACCTCCGATCAACCCCCAGCCAAAGGTCGACGAGACTCATGAACCCAAGACCCCCCGCGCCCGAGCCGCGCAGCGCGCCGATCGCCGCGGCGCCTCGCCCTCGGGCTCGGCTTCGCGACGACCCGCGCGCCTACTCAACCACCGACAGCGGACAGCTCATGAACATCTCGAACTCGGCGGGTGTTGCGACAACCGCGCGAACCCGTGATCGTCAAACGGACAGCGCTTGGCACCAGACCACGATCCGCCCGGCCGATCCGGTTCCGCGGCGGGCGCGCGGCAGGAGCGTTACAAGAACCATTGGAACGAGTGGTGCATCCTGCGATTGCGCGCCCAGATAGGAGTCTGACGCTGCTGGTCTCGAAGTCGTTGCCGACAAGTTCGGCGAGGGTGGAGGCTGATGATGGCGCTGAAGGGAGTTTCGTCGAAGCACTCGACGAGCTCAAGCAGCTCAGCAGACCAGCGGGAGCACGCGCGCGAAGGCGATTCTCATCGCATCAGGCGCTGATTATGCGTTGGCGGCGTCGGTCGCGCCACGTCCGTAGCCAGGCGATCGAGCCGGACAACGCGGCGACGAACAGGAATATCGAACCGAAGCCGATCATCTCGTTCTGGGTGTTCTTGGCGTCGGTCGCAGACTTCGCATCGGTCGGGGCGTGCGGGCGGTAGAGGACCACCTCGGTCGTGCCGGTGTTGATGAACGCAGAGCCCTTGATCGCCTCCACGTGGCGGCGGCCTTGGCGGTCGCGGAATGCGATTCCGAACGCGCAGTAGTCGCGCCCGCAGTCGGCGCGGCTCAGCACGACCCCCTCTGCGCGCGCGGTCTGGGTCACGAACCGATCCTCTCCGGGCGCCGCGGCGGCACCGATGGCGACCAGCCCCGCGCCGAACAGGGTGAAGATCGCCGCAACAATTGCGAAGACCCGGTTGACGCCCACGCACCGAATTATCAGCAACGGTCAAGAGTTGCGGCGGCGCCGGGATAGACCGGTATGGAGAAGGAGATGAGAGAGCTCTACATCGAAGGAGTAGCGATCCACGGCGGCCCCGAGCCGTGCGCGAGAACCGGAGATCCCACGGTCACCCGTTGTGATGATGGTAGGGCGGGTCGTGCGGGGAAGGCTGAGGCCGTAATCCCGTGATGGACGATCGTGGGAAGTCAGACGATCCTGTAGTACCTGGCGATTCCGGTGAACAATGCCCAAGGTGGGGCGGCGGAGTCGGTGGAGGGAAGGGGATCGGCCGAGGGAAACGCGGCCAGCGAAACGCGCTCCGGACTCAGGGCGGGATCGAGCGCGCCAAGTGAGCTGGATCGCGTGCGCCGAGCGGCGCAGAAGGACAAGGGTGTGCGGTTCACCGCGGGATCGACCGAACGGCTACTGCGGATCCGGAGGGCGGGAGTACGTTCGCTGACATGGATGGGTGGCCAGAGTCGGCGCCTGGCGTGCTTCGCCTGCCTTTTGGGCGGTTGGTCCGGGGTCGACGGCTGAGGAAGCCGCTGCCCGAGGGGCCCCTGCCCCGCTTCGGGCTGTATCTGCAGGGCAGACCGTCGCGGCCGGTCGCGTGGGATTCCCGGTGGTTGCGGTGGCGGGACTTCTGGCTCCCCGCTGATCCGGTTGAGGCGAAACGAGCACTCGCGCAACGAGCATCGCCGTCGCGGCCGAAGCGTTGGCCAAACCAGGCGGTTCGTTGTCGGCGAGGTCGACGCAGAGCCGGCGAGCCTGGCCGACAGCGCCGATGCGGCGGTTCCGCCGCCAGAAGCACGTGTTACCGCCGAGTTCTGGTCAGTCAGGCCGCCCCGATGTGCTTGCGTGCAGAGGCGCAGCGCCGCGCGTAGCGAGTCGGCGGCTCGCCCATTGCCGCGGCGAACTGCCGGGTGAAGTGGGCCAGGTCAAAGAAGCCGAGATCGAGCGCCAGTGCTGTGAGGTCTTCGACCTCCCCGGCGGCGATCCGCTCTGCGCCCTCGTGCATCCGGTAGCGCTGAAGCACCCACTTGGGTGCCACGCCGACCACTCTGCGAAAGGCTCGCTGCAGTGAGCGGACCGACACGCCGTGGGCAGCGGCCAGTGCGTCGATGCGGGCGTCAGGTGGACAGCGCAGCATCTCGTCAACCACCCCGCTGACCAGGTCGAAGGCTGGGTCGCTGTCTGGCAGCCGGTCGAGCAGAAAGCGCTCTACGGTCGCGTAGTGCTCGACCTCTGAGAGTCCGAGGACTTGGCGTTCCAGGCGAGCGCCGTCGGGGCCAAACGCCTCGGCCAGCGTAGTGGTCCGCCCCACGACGTCGATCGCCGACAGGCGGCTGTAGGCGGCGAAGGCTCCCGGACGGAACTTGGTGCCGAACACCTCGCCGACGCCGGTCAAGCTCCGAGCATCACGCCCGCTGACCATGCCAAAGACGCCGCCGCGGCCAGCCTGGAAGGCGACGTTGACGCAGGGATGCGGCAAGACCTCCTGGGTAAACGGTGGGCGCCCACGC
>JAABUJ010003139.1_pt1 | contig 18992 bp, 22 predicted proteins | sample 5559131 | NCBI WGS metagenome assembly JAABUJ01 (sample SAMN10711875, study PRJNA513366) | rock metagenome | isolation source: Antarctica rocks | place: Antarctica: Victoria Land, Mt New Zealand nord | collected 2016-01-07 | reverse complement strand
TGTACCCGGCCGACGGCGCCCATCAGACCTCCGTGGACAGCGCTCGCTGCACCAGTCCGGTCAGCGCACCGACCACGGAGTCGCCGGTGACCACGGTGTAGAGCACCGCGCCGAACGCCGCGGCGGCCATGGTCTCAATACGGTGTGTGATTCTGGGATCGAGCGGGCATAACGGGCGGACGCGGGAAATACCACAGCCGCCGCACACATACCCGGTATGGACACAGCCCGCCCCGGAATCACCTCAATCACCGTCACGGTGAACACCACGTCCGATCCGCGCGCCCTGACCCGCCTGGCCCAGGCGATGATGGACCACACAAGCGAGACCCCCAGCCCTGGCAGGCCGAGGGTCTCTGCGCCCACACACCGAGCGACCGGGGTGGACGATGCCGCCTGACCAAGGTATGCCGCCGACGTCCGCCGTGGCCGTGCCGCGGTGCGTGATCTACGGCCGCGTTTCCACCGCCGGCCAGGTCGAGGGAACCTCCCTCGCCGGCCAGCTCGAGGCGTGTCGGGAAGCCGCCACCCGGCACGGGTGGGCGGTCGTTGCCGAACACGTCGATGCCGGAGAGTCCGGTGCCAACGCTGATCGGCCGGCGCTCGCCGAGGTGATGGACCTGGTGGAGTCCGGCGCTGTGGAAGCGCTGATTGTGTACCGCCTGGACCGCTTGGCGCGCAGCACGCTGCATTTGCTCACGCTGGTGCAGCAGCTCAAGGCCGCGGACGTTCGCCTGATCAGCACATCCGAGGCAATCGACACCCGGACACCGACCGGTCGGATGACGATGACGGTGCTCGGATCAGTCGCGGAGCTCGAGCGCGAAACGATTCGGACCCGCACGCGAGAGGGCGTCGCCCGCCGGGTTGCGCAGGGCGGTTGGGTCAGCAGCACGCCGCCCTATGGTCACCGGGCGGTGCCGGACACCCGCTCGGGGATGCGCGGGGTGGTCCTGCAGATCGACCCGGTGCAGGCCGCCACCATCCGGGAGATATACCGCCTGCTCGTCGTGGAGCGGATGCCGCTCACCGCGGCCGCCGCCGCGCTCAACGACGCCGGGCATCGCACCGCCACCGGGCGGCCTTGGACCCGCGCCACGCTGAGCACCTGGGCCCGCGGCTCCCGACCCACAACCTCCGCGGCCGGCAAGTGGCGTTGGGGTGACACCGAGGTGGCGATCCCAGCGATCCTCACCCCCGACCAGGTGTGGGAGTGGCAGGCCTGGCAGGCAGACACCAGCGTTGCGCAGTCCTCCCACGGGGCCTATCTGCTCAGCGGGTATCTGCTCACGCCGTGCGGCCGCCGGTACCACGGCCGCACCGCCACCGGGCAGGCCCCGGTCTACAGCTGCCGCCACCACCTCGCCACCAAGGCGGGTGGGGCCCGGGGACACCGCGGGCGCACGCGCCGCGGAGGCCGCCCGCACCGCCGCCGAGCTGCAGGAGAAGGTCGCCACCGAGTACCAGGACGCCCGCGACGCCGGCTTCGACGCGCCGACTGCGCGGTTGATGGTGCGGGGGGCGCAGGCAGAGTTGCAGACCGCGCAGGCGGTCGTGACCCGGCTCGCCCGGGCGCGCGCCGTCACGCAGCGCCAACAAGCCGGCAGTGATTTGCTCTCACACACACTCGACCAGGTGCAGGGGCAGATCGGAAAGTTGGACATGACCGGGCGTCGGGCGGTGTTAGCGGCGTTGGAGGTTAGCGCTCGGGTCACCGGGTACGAGTCCTGCCCTGTGTGCGGCGGCAGCGGCTACCTCGCCTGCCCACCGGGGTCCGCGCGCGGGTTCCCGCCCGCATGCGGGCATTGCCACAAACTGCGGCGCCTCCCCGTCATCGAGGTTGCCATCACGGCCCCCGAGGCACTGTTCGCGATAGTGGAAATCGAGCTCACCGCCTGAGCTCCGTACGGGAGTCCCGGCACGCTGTACGGGGTCCTCGCGGGTGCGGTCGTCGGGATCGGTGGAGCGCATCTGCGCAAGACCAAGACGCGCGTGGCCACCTGGAAGATCGACGCCGGCCTGGTAGCCGATGTTCTCGGCGTCCCGGAGAAGGCGATCACGGAGACCGGTGAGATCGTGTTCAACACCACGGCTGACGGCGGGTTCGTGGTGACGACACTCAACCAGGCCGCCAGATCCCATCTGGACGGCATAGAGGAACGCTGCGCCACCATTGCCCCTTTTTTGATGGTTGTCCACGCGGACAGGATGAGGGTCGAGGTAGGCCCGGTGGACCAGGCGACCGCCGCGCACCGCGAGGCCATGTCCTCCTCCGGCGGGCTGGTCGGTGGAGCACACGAGGGGGCCGACCCCTGGAAGGGCGGAGCACCCGCCCCAAGCGCTGGGGGCAACGTGAACATGCACAAGCCGGGTGCCAGCGAAGGCGACGATGTTGTCGACCTCTCTGCGGGGTGGGACTGAGATGGTGCTGGCCGAGCCGTACCCCACCCCGTCACCGTCCCCGACCTCCGGCATCCTGAACCAGGTCACCAGCTCCCTGAGTGGATTGGTCCCACCGGGCCTGGTCAACACCGGGATTGCCGGTCTCTTCGCCGTCACGACCATGATCTTGGCGGCGCTCGGCTATAACCACGCACGCCGTGGGTCGTGGCTTTCCGGCTGGTTGTCCGGGCCGGTGGCGGTGCTCACCGCCGTCGTCGCTGCGAGCTACGGCGCGAGCGGCCTGCCGACCATGGCCGGGGTCGACCAATTTGCCCTCGACCCGCAAGCCTTCGTCGTCGACGCCGTGGTGGCCCTGCTCGCCGGGGCCCTGGTCGGCGCCGCCGCCTGGCCCGTTGCTGCGCACGCATCTGCCTATCGGGGCAGTCCGACCACCCTGGCGGACCTGCGGGATTGGGTGCTCCAGGGGGATCGGCTGTACGCCGGCGGCGGTGCGGCGGCCGGTGCCGCGGTGGCCTGGATTGTGCTCGGCCCCCTGATGTGTGTGGCCGGGGCCGTCCTCGGGGTGCTGGTCACCGTCACGGCGGTGACCCTGCACGACCCTGCCACCCCGGCCGTGCGGCCCGGACAACCCCGTCCTCCTGTGCTACCGCAGGGACACCGACCGCCGCCCGCCCCTGTGCCCCCAGTCGTCTCCGATGAGAATTGGTGAGGTGAGCACCATGGCGCCGTCCCCGCTGGCCGGTTGGCTGCCCGGAGAGGTCGAGACCATGTCCCACGTCCGCGATGAGGTGATGCCACACGCAATGGTGCTCCATGACCACGGCAAAGCCCGCGGCGCGGGCCGCATCCTCGACGAGGCCCAACGCCGGCTGGCGTTGGCCGGCCTCACCATGGATCACCAGCTCGCCTGGGAGAAGGGTGGTGCCCACCCGCAGCGGGGCATCGCCGTGGCGTTAGCACCGGGCGAGCAGCTCGTGGCCCTACCGCCGGGGTATGACGATGTGCGTGACCGCCCCCGGCTGGTCGCCAAGCTGCACGGCGCTATCGGTGGAGACCCCCAGGTGCAGGCCCTCGTGCAAAGCCCTGATCACACCCGTTGCGCGGCCATCATCGTGCAGGGCGTGCCTTCCTGGCGCCCCCGTGGGGAAGCCCGCGCCATCCCGGAGGGGGTACGGGATGGCGCGGCGGTGGATGCGCGGCTGCGGGAGACCGGACAGTGCCTGCTCGCCTTCGACCCACCCGCACACCGGATGCTGGTGGGCCAGCTCGCACCATTCGAACTGGCGCTCCGCGACAGACTGGCTTCAGTGCTCAAACGCTCGCCGTGGGAGCTGCGGCTGAGCACCCGGTGGGCCGTGGACCCGGACACCGGCGAAGGGGTCCTGCACGAGGTGATCCTGCCCAACGCCCCCGTCCTCGCAGAGGACAGCGCGAAAGCCCGTGAGCGGTGGACCGCGATCGCCCAGGGGACCGTGGGCGGTCACTCGGGGTGGCGCGCGGAGGTCGACGGCGTCTCCCAAACCGTGACGCTGACCGCCGGTGCCGCCCTGGATTTGCCGGAGCGGGCGGAGCCGATGTGGGCGCTGATGGACAGCCTGCCGAGGGAAACTTTCGCCTTCGCCACGGATGGTTTTCAGCGGCCCGTAACGATCGACCTGGCCACCAACGGTGGCAGCCTGGTCGCGGGAAAGCAGGGTTCCGGGAAGAGCGTGTTGCTGCAAACCCTCTTATATAACGCATTGATCAGCGACATCGACATTTGCATCGTGGACCAGGTCAAGGGCGGCAGCGACTTCGCGGTGTTCGAATCATTCGTTCGCCCCGGCGGGTGGGGCTGCGAGTCCTACGGCGAGGCACTGGCGGTGGTCGAGAGCATCTACGCCGAGGGACTGCGCCGCAAGGCGCTGCACAAGCGCTACGGCGTCGGTAAATGGAGCGAGCTGCCCGCCGAGGTCATCGCGGCGGAGAACATTCGGCCGATCTTCTTGGTCGTGGACGAGGCGACCAGCCTGGTCCAACAGGACTTCGTGCCGAAGTCCCTATCCCCCATGGACCCGCGCAGGAAGGCGATTGAGGAGCAGAACGGCACCAAAGAATTGATCGTCAGTGAGCTGGCGAAGATCGCCCGGGAGCTGCGCGCCGTGGGTGTGCGCCCGGTGCTCGGCACGCAAAGGTATGAAGCGCAGGCTTTCGGCGGCGGTGGGCTCCGCGCGAACTTGGGCAACCGGGTCTTGATGGGCCGGGCGAACGCCGCCTCGATCCAGATGACGGTCGAGGACCCCGGTGACATGGGTACGGCGTACGCATTGGCTCACGGTGAGGTGGCCGCCACCTCCGAGGCCGGCTTGGGGATCGGCCGCGCCGGTCGCGGGGTGGCCGAGATTGACGGCCGCGGGCACGTTCCGCTGCAAGCCTGGTACGCCGGTCAGAATGATTTCGCGGCGGCGCTGAGTGAACGCGGGGTGGTCCCGCAGCGCGGCGGTCGTCCTGCCGGCGCAGCTGATGTGGAGGGCGGGGAGGCAGTTTCCGAGCGGACCGCCTTCGTACAGGCGCCTGCTGTGGTCGATGACGGGAATGAGCCCCCGGCCACCGATGACGATGGATGGGAGGACTGATGCCGGGACGCGCGAGAGAGACATTCAACCGCTACGCCGAGACCGCCGGGCTGGAACCCCCGCCGCGGGGCAAGCTCGAAAATTATGCGGCTGAGCTACTCGGGCAGGTGTCACAACTCCTGGCCCGGTGTGGTGAGGGCGACGACGAACGACGGTACGCGCTCACCGAAATGCAGGCCGCGGCCGCGGGGCTGCTGGCCTATATCGAGGGTGAACACGCGCGCCCATCCAGCGCCGCGCGCAGGCACGCACGAACCGCGAAGACACCGCGGGTACCCGCCGCGCAGGTACCCGCTGCCACGCGACTGGCCGCTCGGGCCGGCCGCCCGCCGAGCCGCGATGCGGGATAGCCGATGACCGGACCCGGCGGATGGGTGCTCGGGATCGACCCGGGCGCCGTGCACACCGGCGCGATACTGTGCCGCGTGGGCACCACCCTGGACCGCGGTGGTGTGCTCGAACTCGAGCCCTTGGACGGGCTGACGATCCACCGCAATCCCGATGAGGACCCGGTTCGGGTCGGCGGACTGGGCGCCTACGCCTCCCGCGCCGCGGCGGAGATTCTTGACCTGCTCGATCTGCACGGCGTGCCGGAGGAGCAGATCAGCCTGGTGTGCATTGAGGGGTACACGTTGCCGAGCGGGTGGGTGAGCCACCAGGCAATGGTTGATTCAGTACAGCTCAACCGGGTGCTGGGCTACCTCGAAGGCACCTGGCCGGACCACTTTTTGGTCGCGCCCGCGGGTACCTGGCCCGGCGGTAAAACCGGCTGGGACGCCGACCCTGAAGCGGTGCCCGAATGCCTGACCGGTCGCCGCCCGGCCACCTGGAGCCAAGGCGTGGGCAGCCGTGGCACCCACCAACGGTCGGCCTACTGCATGGCCCGCGCGGGGTGGCGGAAATGGTGCGCGCAGATGGGAACCAGCTCTGCGAGTGCTCCGGCAGTGCCCGTCTCGGAACCCGTCGCCGTCGCTGTACCCGAAGCTGCGCCGATGGGGGTCGCTGTACCGAGACTCAGCCTGGTGCAACAGGTGGTCGAACGGGTCACCGCCGGCGGAGTCACCAGCGTCACGGCACTGCTCGACGCCGCCACCCAGGTCTGGCCCGCGGGCACCACCTCGGACCGTGTCGCCCTGGCCGCGGCCGCGGCGATGGCGCTGCGCCCGGAGACCGATCGCGACCGGATGACCGTGCGGCTGACGGCCAAGGCGGCCGAGCTCGAAGGCACCCGGGCCGAGAGCTGACGCGCTCCTTCTCGGTGTGTGTCCAGGCGCTTGACATGTCTGGTCGCTAGACATACACTGGAGGTACCCCGGAAGCGCCGGGTGTCGAGTAGGAGGCCAGCATGACCAACACGAACGCACACCTCGAGGCCCTGCCGGAATGGCAGCTCGCACTGTCCAGCGGAGCAAGCTCGCAGCAGCTGACCGAACTGGTCGCCGGCACCGTGCGCGAACACCGCGGTGATTACACAGCCCCATACACCGAAGGGCCAATCCCTGCCAAGCTCACCGCCGCCGAGCGCAAAGCGATCCGGATGCCACTCGCCCGATACGCAGCAGCGCGAGCCGCCGGGTATGACGACGCGCGGGCCCGGGTGCATGTGGATGGGCCATCGCCTGCCCACATGCACATCGGCGTCGTCGAGCGCATGCAGGCAGATTGCACCGCAGCGGAGGAAGGGCTGGTGTGGGTGCCCGCCAAGGTCTCCAAGACCGAGGCTGCACGGGTTGGCCCCTACGTCAGCTACATCATCCTCGAGCAAACCGGCACCGCCAGGAACCCGCGGTACCCCACGCTTGGGTGGTGGTGCCTGCCCTCGGTCACGGCGGCGCCGCAGGCTGGGTGGTGAGCTTGCGCGCGGTGGAGCAGGCCGCGGCGGCCGACTCCGACGCCGCAGCCGAACGCCACCAAACCCGCACCGCGTTGGCTCGCGCGGTGCGGGCCGCAATCACCGCCGGGCACCCCGTCGTTCACGTCGCGCGGGCCGCACAGGTTTCCCGGGCGCAGGCCTACATCTGGCGGGACCAGCGAGACTAAGACCATGACCGATCCAGACGCCGACCCGGCGCTGCGCGCGCTCGAGAAAGCCGCGGCGCAAGCCTCCGACGCCGCCGCCGATCTGTTGGCGAGTGTGACCGGAATGGGCCGCAGTATCCGGGCGGCGCACGCTGCCGGACACCCGATCGCCGGCATCGGTAGGGAGCTCTGGCGGGGTCGAGCGCGCGCCCTCCACCACCGCGCGCAGAATCGCATTCCGCCCTCGGTACGACTCGCCGCACACTCCGCCGAGGTGTTGACCGCGGCAGCCGCCTGCGGGTTTTCCGACGTCCGCGTCTTCGGCTCCTGTGTGCACGGGACTGACACGCTCGCGAGCGACGTCGACCTGCTGGTCGGCACCGGTCCGCACACGTCACTGCTCGACCTCGCCGGGTTCGTGATCGCCGTCGCGGACCTGCTCTGCCTGCCCGAGGATCGGGTCGACGTGTTCGAAGATGATGTCCTCCGGACGGACTCCGCCCTCAGAGCTCGCATCGCCCGCGAGATGCAGCCGCTGGCTGCCTGGGCGGCGGGGTGGCCCCGGCTGGACAGCCTGCCCGGGTGGGTGGCCGCCGCATCGGAGGAGGAGCTGATTGAGGTTGCCGAGTCCGGATTACATCCGTGGGGAGAGACCGCCGCGGCACTCCGAAATCTGCCCGCGGGGCGGCCCGCCGGCGCGACGCTGGTGGACCCCGATGAGTTCGTGCGGGTGACCGCGGTGATCGCTGCCTATGCCGCCGCGCGTGCTGCCGGGCTGGATCACGACGCAGCGCTCACCCACGCGGTCACGCGGGATTGATCACCACGGTTTCAGTCGTCAGGCACACCGTCACCCGGTCGCCGCGAATGCGTAGGAGCAGCTGCATTTCCGCGCCTACCTGACACCGCACCCGCCTGATCGGCTCCACAAATTCGCGGTCACATTGACGGTGCCGGGACACCGACCACCCGGCACCGTCGGCGCGGCGGTCGAGGTCGAGGTAGCGCGTCGAGGTCTGCGTGACGACACGCCACCGGCCGCGTCCGGAATCGTCGAGCCGGGTGGGCGGGTGCACGCGTTCAGCGTGCCAGGAGCCACCGACCATTCGGGCCGAAGGCGAACACCGCGGCAGGACGAGGAACACCAACGCGCGGCAGCGAGATGGAGGCTTCGGCGGAGCCGAACTCGTCGCTTGATGCGGCGCTCACCCGCGCGGTCACGCGGGATTGATCGCCACGACCTCGGTCGTGCGGCGCAGTGTGACTGCATCATCGCGGATCCTCAAAACCAGTTCCATTTCCGCGCCGACCTGGCAGCGGACCAGCTCGATCAGCCCCACGGATTCGCGGTCCAGGCGCAGCGCGGACACCGCGAATCCGGCGCCGGCGACCGGTGTCCCGGCGCCCTCGATTCGGGTTACGGTGCGGGCGTCGAGATCGACCAGGTGAGCCGAGGTCTGCGTCGTCACGCGCCAGCGGCCGCGTCCGAGATCGTCGAGCCGGGTGGGCGGGTGCACGCCCCAATCGTGCCAGGCACCACCGACGATTCGGCCCGAAGTCGAACACCGCGGCAGGACGAGGAACACCAACGCGCGGCAGCGGGATGGGTGCGGAGGCACACATCCCCGGTAGGGGCTTCTTCCCGACTCCGGCAGGAGACGAAACGGTACGGGAGCGCAGCGTCACCGGCAGGTGTTCGCGCAGCGACCAGGGAACGGAAAGTGTCGCGGCGATGTCGTACCGAAGGCAAGAGAACGAACCGGAACGGGCAGCCTGCGCGGCGTGTACTTGCCGGTACCGGAACCCAGCGCGGCGATGACGGCAACCGGGATAGGAAGGACTCTGTGGGTAGGCTGCAGTGGCTTAGCTCCGCTGGCCCCTTCCGGGTTCGCTACGCGCCACTGTAGCCTAGCATACTGTTCCAAACGGATGCATAATCCTGCAGCGGTCTCGCTCCGGAAAGACAGCGCCCCAGGCCCCCGAACGGACGGTCCCAGCCACGGACGGAACCCCACACACACCCGGCCCCCGACGCCCCACACCACCACCGGAAAGACCACGCCCCGCACCGGTACGCACCGCCGCGCGGCAGCGAATTGGATGTCATGGTTTGGCTCAAGATCGGCCGCCGGCCGGTCGAGGTTGGGCTGAGGTCGAGGTCACGATCGGCTTCCGGGGTGGTGCGATTGCGGGCCGGTAGGGGACACGCGACATTCGGCGGATCGGGTTTTCCTGTGTGAGCAGATCGGGGCTGTGGACGAAATAGCGGTGGCCGGTTTGGCGCTATCGCGCGTTGGCCGATCGAGGTGCATGGCCACCACAGCTGAGCTCAGATCGCCCCGGCGTAGGCGGCCAGCAGGGCCATCACCGGCGCCAGTGAGCCTCCGCCACTCAGCCAATCCGCGGGGCTGCGGCGGATCACGGGGATGAGCGGCTGGATGGGGTGGTCGATGGGCACCGCGTCCACCAAGTCGGGGCTCGGTGTGGTCATCACCGTCCGGACGGCCGTCGGATGTGAGCCGGCGGGGATCGCGGCCACGACCTCACGCAAATGGGGCAGCATCCGGCCGTAGGCGAACTGCCAGGAAGGGAACCGGAGGGAGCCGCCGGCCGGCGTGTAGGAGTACAGCTCGCCGGCTGCCGTCATGCCGGTCACCTCGCGCTCGCTCACGTCCAGCAGCCCGGCGACCTTGGGCAGCGACCTCGTGTGCTGGCGTTCTCTGGCGTCCCGTGCCGCCGTGCGGGCGGCCAGCCTGGCCAGCTCCCGCGGGGTCGCCTCGCGGACGCCGGAGTGCTGGCGCAGGAGCTCCGAATCTTCGACGGAGAGAGCAAGGTGGCGCTCCGGCTCGGTCACTCCGCGGCTCGGTCATCGACGCGCCGCACGCGGCGCACCGTCGGCGATCTGGCCGCTCGGGTCAGCAGCTCGCGCAGCTCCCGATTGCTGTCGTACTCACGCTGGGCCTCGGTGCGAGGGTCACGCTCGGGCTCGGTCATGGGCCCATCATCCGCCGCACGGTGGCAACAGGAATGCGACGGCCTACGGGGACACGCGAGATTCGGCGTAGACTCCAGGCATGTGTAGAGATGCAGCCCACGGTGGCCGTCGCTGCGCCCGAGCAGAGCCGCTACCCGGCTCGCCGGGGGCCGCGGCTGAGCGCTCGGTGACTCGCGCCGAGGCCGTCGCCGAGCAGGCCCGTGTCGCGTTCGCGGCCGAGGCCGACGCAGCGCTGGAGGCGTTGTTCACGCAGGTCTCCGAAGCCATCACGCCGGCGGAGCGGACCGACGCGGTCCGCGCTTTCCTGGACAGCCTCTCAGGGGTGTGGCACGTTGTCGTCCGCGTGATCGAGCGGGCCCACGCGCGCAGGATCGAGGCCCTCGACGCGAGGTGGCGGGACCGGCTCAGCCAGGAGTTGAACGCGGTGCGGGCCGCCCGGTACACGGAGGAGCTCGCGGCGCTGGATCGGCTGCACGTGGTGGAGCTGGTACTCGCTGAGGAGGAGCTGCTATCCCGTAGCCCTGATTGGGATGATGAGTTGTGGTGGGCGTGCCAGGAAGCTGATTTGATGGATTTGCAGCTCGAGCTGGATGATGAGCGGCTGCGGCTGCGCAAGCTCGAGGCACAGCAAGCGCGGCGCCCCACACCCCGCGTTGGTTCGGATATTCGGCAGACCCAGGCCCGGATTGAATGCTGGCGGATCACGCTGGAAGGACAGCGCTCGACCCTGGCGGCAACACCTCGCACCCAGGCCGAGGGGGAGCGGCGGTGCGCCGAAGCGCAGGCAGCTGTCGAGACCGCACGGGCCGCCGTCGAAGCGGTGAGAGGGACGGCAAGCCAGCTCGCCGACGACGAGCACTACCTCGCCAACCCCGACCTGAAGGCGGCAGTAGAACACGGCCGTAGCCATCCCGAGGAACGGCGCGAACGGACGGCGCGGACGTGACCGATCTGCCAAGAGAAGACGCCGAACGCACCACCTTCGTCGGCCCCGCCGCGGCCGAGGCCAAGCTCGCCAAGCTCGGGGCACTACCGGGCATGGCGGTCCGAGTCGCCGCGGTGCGAGCCGCGATGGACGCCGCAGACCGGGCCGCCGCCGAGGAGCAGGAGCACCCGGGTGAGGACGCCGGGTGAGGGCACGGTGTCGGCGGGGACGGGCACCATGGGGACATGGACGTGTCGGCCGGTGACTTGAATACGGGGGACGCCCCGTGGGAGGTTGCGCTGCGGTACGCCGCAGGGGAGCTGAGCCACGAGCAGATGATCGACACCTTCACAGTCTGGCCGTGGACCCACGACCTTTTCCTCGACGACGGCAGTGTGTGGCCGGAGCAATACGTGCGGGGAACCTGGCAGGACGTGGTGCGGGCCGTGGACGAGGGATACCTCAGCCGTGAGGACTACGCCGAGTTGTTCGAGCGCACCACTTCATAATTGGCCGAGGGTCCCCGAGGGAAAGGGCGGCATTCGTTGCTCAGGAGGTATGCGGCCCCGAACCGCGGATACGCAACCCCGCGGCTGCATACGACTCCTCGCCGCGGTCCTCGGCTTTCCACCACCGGGTCAGGGCTTCGCGGACGGCGAGGTCGGCACACGGGCTCATCGTGGCCAACCGCTTCAGGAGGCTGGCTTCGTTGATGCCAAACTGCGCCTCGTAGGAGGACATCCCCCCACCGGTGGGATCGCCCTCCCGTGCGATGGCGAAAGCATCGCTCACCACGGCGGAAAGCAGGTGCCCGATGGCGGTGCCGAAAATCGTCCCGCCATGAATCTCCAGGAGCACATCCGCCTCGGCGCGGGTGAGCGGGAACCGGCGCAGCTCGCCGGCCAGCAGGTGGTGCAGCACGAGCAGGTCGTCCTTGGCCTGCGCGGTGGGGGTACTCGAGTTGGCGGCGGCCCGCGCCGCCAACTCCGCGTACTGCTCCTCGGTCAGTCGGTAGGCGATCTGTCCGCTGGTCATATGGGTCCCTCTCAGTCGGTGGTGAAGCTGGCGGCGCCGAACAGCTGGAGCACGAGCCCCCCAGGCACCAGCCTCGGGGGCTCGTTGCTTGTACCTCTATCATAGCACAAGACTTGCACGCTGCTAGTCTTGTGCTAGTCTTGTGCTAGTTCCTTGAGCGGATGATGGCTGCACACGGTGGTCGGCTCGAACCGCGGTCCTGGCCCGCGCAAGGCCACACGCCGGCGGCCGCACACATAGGGGGTGCACGCCCCCTATGTGGCCCTAGTGAGGAGAAAATGATGTCGGTAGAACCGCATTGGACCCGGCGGGATGGCCGTTACCTTGTCCGCGGGTCGGCGGAGGACGTTCGGGTCGGCCGTTGCGCGGTCGTACACCGGCGCAACGGCAGCACCGTCGCCGTCCTGATCGGACGGATCATCAGCAGCGAGCTCGACACATACCATGACGAGGATGTGGTGCTGGCCCTGCCGATGCGGGAATGGCAACGAAACCCCTGCAGCCGGTGCGGGAAAACCGGTGGCATCCATGAGTGGGCGGGCTCCTCGAACGAGGAGACGGTCGTACTCCTCTGCGCACCCTGCCGCGAGTGGGCGGTCCGGCGGGCAGTGATCGCCGAGGAACGCGACCGCCCCCCGCTGACAGAGGACGAGGTCTCAAGATGACACACGCAGAGGAGCGGACCCCCTCGTCGAACCAGGTGGGTGACGCGGTCTTCGCCGCGCTCGAGCGCGAATACAAGGCGATGACGCGCAGCGGAGTGACCGACGGCGAAGCCTGGTTTCTCGCCGGGTTCACCGCCGAGGAGGCCACCGGTTTCGCCGCATACGGCTTCTCCGCGGCGGAAGCCACGCAGTGGACGCAGGCCGTCAACACCGATCTGCGTGCCCGCCGCGGGTGGTGGGCGGTGGGAGTCTCCGGGGCCCTCCCGACACTGCAGGCCGTCGCGAGCCAGCTGGATCCGGTGGCCTACACCGAGTGGAGGATCCGGGGCTTCTCCCACACCGAGACCGTGTGGTGGGCCGCGCGCTGGGATCTCGATGCGGCGCGGGAATGGAGGGCTGCCGGCATCAGCAACCCGGCGAGTGCAGCCAGATGGCGGGCCTTGTCGTTCAGCCCCCAGCGCGCGGCCGCCTGGGAGACGGCCATCCGTGACGTCGCCGAGATAGCGGCGGGCCCCGTCGAAATCGGTTTCACTCCCCGCGAGGCGTCGGCGGCCCGGGTTGCCGGTGTCGACCGCCCGCCGGAGCTGGCGCAGCGGTTGCCTGGCGATCTCACCGCCGCGGTTGCCCGAGGTTCGAAGCAGCTCCGGGCGTGGGCCGGTACCGCAGAGCCACACGGGCTGCAGTAGCTCCGCCCGCTGTTCTGTCGTTGTGGGCTGAGCGCGGTGGTGTCGGCGGGGACGGGCACCATGGGGACATGGACGTGTCGGCCGGTGACCTGAATACGGGGGACGCCCCGTGGGAGGTTGCGCTGCGGTACGCCGCAGGGGAGCTGAGCCACGAGCAGATGATCGACACCTTCACAGTCTGGCCGTGGACCCACGACCTTTTCCTCGACGACGGCAGTGTGTGGCCGGAGCAATACGTGCGGGGAACCTGGCAGGACGTGGTGCGGGCCGTGGACGAGGGATACCTCAGCCGTGAGGACTACGCCGAGTTGTTCGAGCGCACCGCTTGATCTGCGGGGCCGCGGTGCCACCGAGGGGATCGGACGGGCGCCGCACACATGCACGGTGTAGACACCCGACTCCGACAGATGAGGAACCCCATGAACACCGATGCAGACACCACAGAACAGGGTGACCCCACAGACTGGGGCGTCGCGCTGATGCACGAGTGGGATGAGCTGGTGGCGAGCGGGGTGCCGGACCCCGAAGCATTCTTCGTCGCGGCGATCCCGCCGGCCAACGCCCGGCGGTACGCGGATCTGTGTTGGTCCGGGGAAGTGGCCGGCGCATGGGAGGACACTCTGCACGCCCCGCGGGGGCGGGACACCTGGCAGGACTGGACGGCGGTCGGCGTCAATGAGCCGGTTGCCATTGCCGAGGTGATGGCTGCCGACATCCACACGCCAGTCGGTTACACCGACTGGCGTGTGACCCTGCCCGACCTGACCCATGACCAGGTACTCGCCTGGGCGGCGGGCGGGTTCATCGCGGACGGTGCCCGAGTTTGGGTGTCAACCGGCGTCGTCGACCCGGCGGTCGCAAACGGTTGGCTCTGCCGGGCCATCAGCGCTGACGCGGCGGCGGAATGGCGAACCGCACCCCGCGACCTGAGCCCGGGTGCGGGCACGGGCTTCTCCAGCGGCGAGGCCGGCGCGTGCCGACTGGCGGGCGTGCCGGTTCCACCCCCGCGCGAAAACCGACTCCCCGGTGACCTCTTGGCCGCGGCGGAGCTCGGGCGCCGGCGGCTGCGATGGTGGATGCGCCCCCGCACCCCCTAGCCCCAGGTCAGCACCGACCGCAGTAACCCCGACACGACGCCGACGGCTCGCCCCGATCACGGGGCGAGCTGTTTTGTCGTTGTGGGGTGAAGGCGGCGGCGCCGGGTGCGAACACGGGGGACGGGGGCACGGCCGCACACATCACCTACATGAACACACCAGGCTCACCGGTCCCCGGTGCTGTAGGACGGATCGCCGGTGCCGTGCACATCCCTGGCATGAGGATGAAGAACACGCCCGGCGACATGCTGTGGGCGATCACGGGGGACGGTGCGGCGGCCGCACACATGACTGCCGTAGGACCGCGGCGAACCGCCGCACACAGCACCTGCATGGGCCGGGTCGCTCCGGGCCTAGCCGATTGGCGGGCAGACGCAAACAACTACGTCGGGGCTGCTCAAGGACGGATCGCGAAAGCCGCACACATCTTCAGTAGGCGGAGCACTCGAGCCGATCTGGAGGCAGCCGCAAACAGTACTGAACGAGCAATAAAGGAGGCCCGAGCGGCTGCACAACACAGCCAATAGTGGTAGAGTGGCTGTAAAACACAGCCACAGGCGGCAGTTGGACCCGATGGGTCCGCCGCACACACACCATCTGAGACAGGAACGAACCGACACGCCCACCACGGGCTCATCGAAAGGCAGGTCATCATGACCACCATCACCTACCAGCAACACCCCCGGCCATGGCCGAAAACGCCGGTATCCACCGAGCCCCAGGCCGCCTCAACCGTGTGGGCAGTGACGCTCACCCCCGAGGACGAGCAGGGCGAACACCTGCGCAAGCTCCCGCTCAACGCCCGGTTCGCCGCGCACTTGGCGACGCTCCCCGAGTGCCTGGGCGCGTCCTGGTCACGGACCGCGGTCGACGCCATCTTCGACATCACGGGCGACCAAGAGGACGCCTTGCGGCTCGCTTTCACCCGGCCGGCCGGGATCGGCCTCGTCGGGGCGCACATCACAGCCGACCCGAGCGAATGGGATTGGTGCCAAGCGAGCGCTGAGCGGCTGGCCCGGGTGGCGTTAGGCACTCGGCATCAATGCCAGGGCCGGGACTACTGCGTGTGCACCATGCGCGGTAACGAGTGGGACGCGGACCCGATCGTCGAGCGGGGCTTCCTACTCGGGGCGGGCGCGCGGCTATGAGCGCCGAGATGAGCACGTTGCTGACCGGGCCCGAGATCCCGGAGGAACTGCTCGCGCTCACCCCGCGCGAGCAGTTCCTCGAGCTCTACCACGAGATTTACGAGCGCCACCTCGATGCCTACCCGAGTGACGCAAAGCTCACCATTTCCTACCCGAGCGGCCGCCCCGGGGAGGTCGATTCGACAGGCAAAGCCGGACAGGCACCGCTGGACAGCGAACACATCGACCTGCGTGACCGGGATGCAATCTGGGCGTGCATCGAACGCCGCCAAGCCCCGCCCACCAAACCGGGTCAGCCCGGTGGGAACACGTGGATCGGGGTAGCCCCTCGGATCGGCGGGCTCAAGCGAAGCCGTCGAGGGACCGCGGCCGAGTGCTACCCGATCCCCGCGATGTTCGTCGATCTCGATGTCAGCGTCGACGGCGCCCAGCACAAGAACCAGAACCTGCCAACGCTGACACAGGCGGAGGAGATGATCGAGGCCTGCCCAACCCAGCCGAGCGTCACCATCTGGACCGGTGGCGGGTTCCACCTTTGGTGGGGACTCCGGCCCGGCTCGCTGCTGGACAAAGGCATCGCCCCGTCCAGCAAACAGCGCAAGGCCGGGACAGCCACACCCCGGACCGAGGCGCAGCAAGCGGACGCCGACCTCATCGCCCGGCACAAGGCCTGGTGGCTGGATGAGGCCGAGCGGCGCGAGGTCTACATCGACGCCTCAGTCATCGGGACCACCACACAGGTGCTGCGAATGGCCGGGTCGACGAACGGCAAATACGGCTCAACATGCCAAATCGTCAAGAATGACAAGATTCTCCGGTACGGCCGAGCGGACTGGGAGGAGATGCTTCCGCCGCTGCCGGAGAAGACGGTGAAGGCCCGGGAGTCACGTGAAGTCAGGGCACGGGAGGTCCGGGAGGCCATCGACTCGGGCAAAGCCCGCCCCGGTGACCGGCTCGCCGCGGAGGTCCCGGTGTCCGACCTGCTGGTAGCACTCGGGATGACGGAGACCGGCGGCACCGGTTGGTGGTCGCCGGACGGCGGCGGCGACCACCCGGTGCACGCGCGAATGTACTGCGATCCGGAAGGTCGAGAATCGGTAACGGCGTTCGACCGCTCGCTCCGCGAACGGTGGGGCCTCGAAGACGATCATCACTCTCTCGACGGTTGGACTCTGCTCGGCCGGGTTCTCTGTGGCGGTGACTGGGCGCTGGCCGGTCGGATCGCCGCGGCATTCTCCAACAACTGGCCGGACCTGCTCGAGATGGTCGGGGAGCAACTCGAGCCGGAGGAGTTGGCGCAGCGTTACCCGCCACCATCGACGGACGTGGCGGGCCTGCCCGGCACGTTGGGGGCGGTCGGGAAGGTCGGGAAGAACCTGACCGGCCGGGCGTCCGCGATCTTCGCGCCGAAAGGCGACCCGCTCCCGTGGAAAGACGTGGCGGTGGCCCGGGGCGGGTGGACACCGATCACCCGCACCCAGCGAGGCGACCTCGTCTTCGCGCGCCTCGGGCAGTACCCCGGCGTGTGGCGACAACACGTCGAGATGGAAACAGACGTGGACAGTCAGAAGCAAGTGCCGGTAACCCATTTCACCCGGGTCGTCGATTGGGTGCCGTGCAGGCCGGCCGTCACCCGAAGCTTCCGGGGCGACGTCGAGGATGGCGAACCGGAGTGGACGGTGCGCCTGCACACTGCCGAAGGCCAAACGCGGGAAATCAGCAAACTGGACGCCCAGGTCTCGCTGGACGTCCAAAAACTCCGGGCGGCTTCCGGCGCTGCCATCTCCATTCCCGCCGACCGGGTTTCCTGCGCCCTTCTCGCCGACGTCCTGGCGAAGCTCGGTAGCGAGGGCATCCACACGCGCCGTCGATACCTGGCGGCAGGCTGGATCACCGATGAGGCCGGCCGGGCAGTCATGGCAGCGCCGGCCGGGAGCGTGAGTGCCGTCGGCATCCGCACAGACCTTGACGTGGACGTACCGGGCGAGGACACCACCATCGCCACCGTCGGCTGGGCAGCGGTATCGCGCAACGATGCTGAGCGGAGAGCGGGAATCGAGGCGCTGGTGGCGCTGACCGGGCTGGTACCCGCCCGCGCGGAAGTAGGTGTCGACCTGGCAGGAGCGTTGTTCTCAGCACCGCTGAGGCTATCCCGGCGGTCAGGGCACCTTGTCGTGGGAAAAAAGGGTTCTGGCAAGTCGCTCGTCGCCTCCGCCGCGTTCGCGGCGATGGCCGGGATCGGCATGGACGGCTCAAGTTTTCTGATCAAACTGCCCCAGGCGACAAAGGCCGGGACGGTGGCGTTCGCGGCTTGGGCCACCGACCTGGTGTGTTTCGCCGACAATTACAAGCAGAGGGCGGGAGTAAAGGCGGGAAGCTCCAATGATCTTGCCACGGCGTGCCTGGGCATCCTGCTGGATGGCTCCTATGACGGCGTCGCAGATCGTAAGGCGACCCAAGGCGGGGTCGCGCGACAAGTCCTCCCAGTGCAAACCACGGCCGTAATCACCGGTGAAGTAGTCCCGGATGATGATGGCTCGTCGGTGGAACGCACAACCATCATCCCGCTGGTCAAGGGCGAAGTGGACCTGACACCACTAACTGGCCGGGTCGACCGATACCGAGAGCAACACGCGGCGACCGGGGACAGCCGGCGCGGGTACGCCGATTTTCTGCAGTGGATCGCCGGGCAGGTCGATGACGGCGGGGAGATCACCGGGGACGGTGGGTTCAGCGGGCTGCGCGCTTGGTCAGACAACATCAAGCAGAATTACTTCGCCGCGTACGCGGCGGAGCGGGCCGGGGAGACGGTGGCCTGCGACGCAACCGGATGGGCCGCGTTCCGGCTCTACGCCGCGTCACACGGCATGGAAGACTTGCTGCCCTCACAAATCCAGGTTGACGGTTGGCTGCAACGCTTGGTCAAGCTGACCTCCACGGCGCACGCGGACGCCGACCCGGGGCCGCACATTCTGGGAGGCCTGGTCGGAATGATCAACGAAGGCCGTGGGCACATCGCCGCGTACAACGGCGGCGAGCCCAGGTATCCGATGCAATGGGGCTGGGGGCCTTCGATAACCCGGGGCGACTCGGGTGATACGCGGAGCACCATGCGCGCCGGCGGCGCGTGCCTGGGGTGGCTCTCAGCAGATGAGCGGTTCGCATGCATCCCAACCAGCGCGCTGAGGTCCGCGGCAAGGCATGCACAGTTGCCCGGGCTCAAGGCCGCACAACTCGTCGAGGGGATGTGCGGGTACGTCGCACCGGGAACAACGGGTGACAGGGGTATTCAGGTGACCGGACCTTCGCAGGTCAGGTCGCTCTCCATGGTCGGTCAGCTCTGGGCCGGTCCAGACTCGGTGGATGTCCGCCTGAGCCGGGCGGCTTGGGGGTGACCTTCTTCG
>JAABUJ010003138.1_pt1 | contig 19008 bp, 20 predicted proteins | sample 5559131 | NCBI WGS metagenome assembly JAABUJ01 (sample SAMN10711875, study PRJNA513366) | rock metagenome | isolation source: Antarctica rocks | place: Antarctica: Victoria Land, Mt New Zealand nord | collected 2016-01-07 | reverse complement strand
ATCACAGAAGTCGTCAAGCCCTTCGACTGGTCTTATAGCACAGACTATAAGGGAACCATGCACACGAACACCTCTCCCTTTCAACCCACCAATAAAGCCATACCTCTCGAGCTCCTGAAACGCCCTGATCCAATTATCTTCTTCGACGAAGTCATGCTCTACGAGGATGAAATGGCGGACAATGGAATCACATTCTACTCTTGCAAGATTAGAATCATGCCAGCGCGGCTGCTTCTTCTTTGCCGATTCTTTATGCGCTTGGACAACGTTCTTGTCAGAATGCGAGATACCAGGGTGTATGTTGAGTTTGCGACCGGTGAAGTAATCAGAGAGTATGTGGCGAAAGAGGAGAGTTATGAAGCAGTACGGCAGGTATGGCATCCTCTTCCCACATGGGTTGCCGAGTAGAGCTAAACCTTTCTCAGAAGCTTGCAATGAAAGGACAGGACGCACCAGCGCAATTGCGAGACCCCAACAACCTGAACGATCTGTTAGCTGTTGTGGGTAAAACACTTGAGCGTACCATTATCAGGTAGTTCTCAGCAGCCAATCATATTAGACAAGTAAGAGCTTATACAGGCCACAACTTCTGAGAATGATCAAAGCTCAATGAGATTCATTTAGTAGCGATACTGCTCGGCCCATTCATGGATTGCTCTTAGTGAGATCGTGCAACGGCTCCGAACACAGCTCACAGTTGGCACATAAACGTCTTCTTTGCAAGCCAGGATAATCCATCATCATCAACTCGGCTAGCCACCTCTGAAAACTAATGCGAGACGGGATGATTGACGGCAGCCAGAAAAATAATTGCAATCTATAAACTCCGCGCAAAATGCTAAGTCCGAACCATAGTCCAGTATATAAAGTGAAGGGGCGAGAGGTCGTCTCCCAGTGATCGACTTCTAACCTGAACAATCTGAATTGATCCCCACAAGCACTTCAAAGCTTGCAGAAATGGCTGACCAAACCATTGTTCTCATCACGGGCGCAAACACGGGCCTTGGCCTTGAAATTGTCAAGTCGCTTTATGCCACCTCGGCGAAACCATACCATATCATTCTTGGAGCACGGTCGATCAACAAGGCCAACGAAGCTATTGCAACCGTCAAACAAAGCCAAGGCAGCAAGGACACAGGCACTACATTCGAGGCTGTCCAAATCGATCTCGAGAGCGATTCGTCAATCTCGGCGGCATACGAATATATCCAAGCGAATCATCCTCGCATCGACGCGCTTGTAAACAACGGAGGCGCAGCTTTCGACAATGAACTGGCGGCACATCGGATGACTGCTCGCGAAGCTTGGAATAAAGCCTACGATGTCAACGTAGCGGGTACTCAAGTCATGACTACCGCCTTCATACCACTGCTACTTAAATCTTCCACTCCCCGTCTCCTCTTTGTCACCAGCGGTGGATCGACCCTCCAAGGCGCAACCGATCCAAATTTCCCTCGTTACACCGTACCGCCGGCAGGGTGGCCCAAGCCCGCAGCGCCGTCCTTCATTTCGTATCGCAGCAGCAAGACGGCGCTCAACATGCTGATGATCGATTGGGATCGAATTCTGAGAAACGACGGCGTCAAGGTCTGGTGTATCTCGCCTGGATTGCTTGCGACAGGTTTAGGCGGCAATGCAGAGGCGCTGAAAAAGATGGGCGCCGAAGATCCTGTCGTAGGAGGCAACTTTATTCGTGACGTGCTGGAGGGAAAAAGAGACACTGATGTAGGGCGGGTCATCAACAGGGCAGGGATACAACCTTGGTAGATGGGATCGTTGTTGGTGAAGAATGCAGGTATGCAGGAACCAATGAATACATTCAGTACGCTTATAAGGAACTGAGCACAACCTATGAATGGAAATAAATCACTTCAGATGCTTGAACGAGCCTTGTGAAAGTCCCAGTCGTAGATTCCGCATCGCACAGCTTTGCCCATATCTCATGAGACACTATTGCAGACAAGAGGGCTGCTGAGGACGAAAACAGATACATTCCATCTGTAACTCAGTCGTAGCCCTGAGAGAGCAATCAATAAGGTATTGATTGACCAGGGTTGTATCAAGCTGCAGCTACGGAGTAGTCAAGAGCGTGCTGGATCGCGCCAAGGCATGCAAACAAAACAAACTAAAATGTTTGAAGTCATGATCGCATGGACCAGGCCTGCTTCATTAACTTAGTTTTCATTATCGAACAATAGTTAAATTTCGTCTCAGTCATTGCGATCCAATGGCGCTGAACACCCACTGTAGAGTCTGCCTACGTGCTCTGTGGCAACAGGTGAGATCCTTGGATTCTGCAGTCTTCATCTTTTTGTATTCTTGGGAGCCTCTTCGAAAAGCTAATCCCAGTTATGAACAGCCATTGAAGAGATCCACCTCGTCCTTCTATCCAGCACGATCAAAGGCCGGCTCTCGATTGCTGTCCATCACTTCATCCGCCCCCGAGAAACCGCTGTCCACCCTCAGAAAGCAGCCATCTACGGTTGAACCATCCCCACAACAGGAGTCTGGTGCTCAGCTGGAAACCCCAAGAAGCGATGGCCGTGCTGCATCCAGCACCACTGCCCAGACAATTGCGGCTGAAGCGCGGAGAATACTTCCTCCTTCGATGACGGAGACCTATGTGGCATATGGTAGTTGCGAAAAGCTAGTCAAGGAGAGCGCAAGGCAAGCTGCATACACCATACCTCAAGTGAGCGACAAGAGCCTTCCAATACCGAAAACTAAAGACGGCGAAGACCTCGGAGTAGGTAAGAGCTGGTGGTATCAGAGTAAGGCTGCTCTACCGGAGCTAATGCATCAAGCCACTGACCCCATACAGCATTGGGTCTGACGCCGACCTTCAACACCTGGGCCCAAATCACGTTCTTGCATATGTATCTCCTAACCGTCCGCATGCGATGCTTTCCCGCCAAAGACGCCCCAATATGGCATCAACATCTCCTCGATCAATTTTTCTACACAGCGGAAGATAAAATGGTGCAGTTGCACAACGTGCATTCACGTGCCATAAGGAACAAGTACCTCAAGGACCTTTACATACAATGGCGAGGCTTGCTTGCCGGCTACGACGAGGGGCTAATCAGGGGTGATGCAGTGCTAGCGACAGCAGTATGGAGAAATGTATTTAAAGCCGACGAGGACGTCGACTTTATCGCCCTTGGGCAAGTGATCAGCTACATGCGAGGAGTGCTGAAGGGCCTGGATGGAATGTCAGATAGTGCCATTGCCGATGGAGAAGTGGTATTCGGCAGTCCAGGAACCGAGAAATCTGGTGTCCTAAGGAAAAGTGCAATGATGGCGGCGCTGAATGACCGCATAGAAGGCGAATTTGAGCAACTGAGCCCAGCATAAATGCTAAAATTATTACTTCAACCACGACGCCTGCTCCACGGATACGTCCTATCTGACAGCCTGCTTTCGTCTGAGCAGCCGAGTTGCTCCCAACCTCATCATACGCGCACCAAGGATACGGTATTCAGCCTGTGGAAGGGATCCTGACGCTTCTTTTCCATCAACACTGCAATATGAGAGAATCTTCGAAGACACTCTATGGTTTTCGCAGGTAATTTATATGTTGAGAGGGGGATGTCTTGACAGGGCAGCATCTCACATCGTCAGCGTCACTCATTCGCTGGCACATCGCCCAAGCAGTGGTGTGGGGCCGGCATCTCAAACTCTCTACCACTCAAATTGGAATCGCCGAATCACCCGTGAGGTACGTCACCCGTGAGAGACGTTGACCGCTCGAAGGCTGCGCGAGTGTTTGATGGTTTTCGCACGGTGCAGTCAGGGGTATAGCTGCCTCCCATATGAAGATATCATGCACCTGTTAGCGGTCAACCGGAATCTCGCTATTTCGGCTTTCTTCCTCGGACTGCTGCTGGCAGGTGTCTTGGTGGTAACTAGCAGTCATGAATGCAGTGCCTTTCTGACCCGGCTCCCTTCCTGGTTGATGGATCCACCGTCATTATTTCGATCTGTTTACTCTCAATCCTGAACGGCAAGGCACAACCACCCTATCGTAGTCACGTCCCTGGGCACCATGAATCACATTTGTACTTCGTCCGGGCAGTGTCGTATCCTGTTGCTTTCCTAAGAGTTGTTGTACTGGATCCAGGGCAACGCTTTCGCTTCTTGTTATTGAACAGAAGCAATGCATGGCTGAGAGCCTGGCGGCTCCTGTAACTCCCAGCAAAAGGGAATCGAAGGCGAATAGCGAAGTCTTGCGAAGTCTTGCGAATGAAGATTGAACGTTGTCGGAAATGGAGGATTAGTATTATAAGGCAAAGTCAAAAAGGATCCACGGAAAGCTCGAAAAGCACAGATGGCCAGACAGGGCCTGCGCATGGGCAGTTGAGAGTGCAAAAGGACAAGGCAATAGGAAGGAGACCTTTCGCCAAAGAGACCATCGCTTGACCAGGGCTAATGAGATCGCTACGTGGTAGCATGCACATCGTTATTAGGTACACAGAAAGTGTACTCACCTAGGAATCCTACCTCATATTGCTTTGATGTTCAATGGAAGGAACGTTCTGGCGCTTTGAAGGTAGGATGTCGGGCAGGGCAGGCTTCAGGAATACTGCCTTTCAGGGTTTGCTCCCAATCCTCTCTGTTGCTCAATTTCAAGCTTCAGCTTTCAGCCTTGATTATGAGCTTTCACCCCCCAAACATAATACTTTCATCACCCCTTGAGTTTCGAGAGATAGGCTCTTCGGGCGAGGCCGCGCGCTCAGCTATGGCACAAATTTGCTTCGAGCAATGCGCTCGTGAACCATAGATCATGGCTCGGTTTTCTCAATTAGCCTGAGACACAATCGGCACGTCTTGAGAAGTAGTGGCTCCGCTAGGTTACTTGATTCTCCTCCGCGCTTTGATTCTCTTTCGTGCTCGTCTCGCTTACCGCAAGGGATTATCCGACTTCTTTTGGTATATCCAATACCAGACGCCGCCAACTCAACCATGGAGCATCCAGGATACGATTTTTCTATATCTTCACAGCCTGCCTCTGGGCCGCTCTTAATTGGGTGGCAAGCATCAATGATGCTAAACTCCCTGTTTCTCAAGGAGGGTCACAGGTGTAGCTAGCTCTCTTCCCAGACGATAACCTCGACAGCTTGTACTCGAGTCAGTTGCTTCGGCATGCTATCGATTTGTTCCTGCATAACGGTCTCGTAGTCGTGTTGGAGAATTCTCCTACTGCCAAAGACTCTCTTCGCCGCAACGAAAGACGAGGGCCAATCATCCAAGGTCACGTGACTTTATCCGTGACCTTGCCCTTTCGATGTTTCAGTTGAGTTAGGTTTCATACAATAGCTTTGTTCACTCGCTAGATTCCTTTTCGCAAAACAGTTTCCATTCCTTTGTTCACTTCCTTGTACAAAGGCTTTGTTGATAGGAGCTCCCAGCGTCTTCACGCCTCCGCACCAAGCAGCTCAAACAATGACGCCCTGACACAACAGCGCAATGCAACAATGGAACTGCTCATGATGTCTTAATACCCTGTACCCACATACATAAGCACGGTCTCCGTTCGTTCCAACACTTTGATAGCCAGCTGCCGCTCTCCGCGCTCTCAAGCAGACTACCCATCGCCAGCATCTGCAGACGTCCATCTCCCAAGACACACACAAAAGCGTCCTCCTACCACGAATTTCAAGAAGCGAACATCTACAAAGATGCATTTCCTCACCCTCTTCCTCTTCGCCTGGAGCGCTGGCGCTCTCCCCCGGCCCACTAGCCCTCCGCCATCCTCAGAACCCCCCTCAAACACCATGACCAACGACCAAGCCATCACAGCCTTCCGCTCCGCCGACTCCGTCTCCATCCGCTTCGGCCAGACATGCCCCGACTCCAACCCCAACCACCCATCCCCCTGCCCCCTCACTCCCGAACAAGAATCCTTCAAGAAAGACATCGCCAAGCTCTGGAACGAAACCCACCCCGACCGCCCCAGCCCCATCGCACACAGCCAGCAGCCAAAAGCCAATAATAACCTCGCCCCCCGCTCGCATTACGGCTGGATCGGCTCCTTCGCCGACAGCGCCTGCAACGGCGACCCCGCGGAGGGCCCGAGGCCGAAGCTGTATTCCAACTGTGTGCCCTTTGCGCCGAGCACGGATACGGTGGGGATTTCGTGGGGGGGCTGGCCGATTGGGATTCATACGCTGAAGGTGTTTGAGTCGGATGATTGCTCGGGGGCGGCGTTTACGAGTTGGAGTGCGCCGCAGAATGGGGGGGCAGGGCCCGGGGAGCTGTGTTGATGTTGGGGGGTTTGAGGAGAGGGTGGGGAGCGTGATGAGTGTTTTCTGAAGGAGGAGGAGGAGGAGGGGAGAGGGAAGAGTGGGGAGAGAGAGAAGAGAGATAGGTTCAATGGAAATCAAAGTCGCTGCGGCATCGATTTGTGTCAACGCAAAGAATAGTTCAACCCTCACGAGACCTGTGTAACGTAGCTTGGAATGTTTTACTGAATAAGATGCGAATACCCTTCCTTCGATGCCCCTTTCAGTACAGTAGCGGATCTCTGTGACTTCCCATCGTGCGAAGCCGCGAAACAGTCATTTCTCGATCAAGGTCGGACAAGCTTTGAAGCCGTTGATTGAATTTTTCTCACTCTGCTATCCCACGCGTCAGCATACAATGGCACACCTAAGCGAGGAATGCTATGGTCAGGTGTGCCATGCCGGTGCATGAGGTACAATCCTGAAGCATGGACAGCAGCCAATTGACGACTGGAAACGACGAGCGTGAGGATCAGTCAGGAGTATAGAAAGGGTGTGTTTGGAGGAAGGCAACGTATTGAGGTTCTCAGAGAGAGGGTGCACGTGATCTATAGAGGCGGGTTTAACATCCTCCGGAGCACTTCGTTCTTCTCAAATTGCTGCCTGAGCGTCCAGCAAGGTTTCTCTGGCATGATGTGTGGAGTGCCTGTATCCCAATTTTCCAGAAACAGCTGGTGAGTCCAGTACAGGCCGCACTCGTACCAGTGGTTCAAGCGTAGCGTAGCGGCGAAACTCTCTGTGCGTGGATCATCTACATTAGCTTTTGAAAAGGAAGAGCGCAGTAGGATGCCTTCGGTACCGTTCTGAGCGATCATCTCCTTAGTCTCCTCCATAAATTCGACATCATCTGCTTTCAGCCGAGCGAACTCTGCCGTCGCCGGCTTCTTCCAGTCAGCCCGCCATGGTGCGGATCCGCCACAGACGTAGTGGAATCGGGAAAGCAGAATTTTGCATGTGTGGAACCATCCTTCGACAAGCTTCATGTCTACAAAACGAGTCTAACCATATGTCAAGGAATCAGCTAGCTTGTTCTTCTTCCAGCTTAATAGAAGGAATTTTTACGTACCGGTCGCCCACAGCGCTTCGCAAGATAATTGTTGTGTGCGGAGCTGACCTCGATGCTGCTAAGAAGCGTGAAGATGGTGAGATAGATCTCAAGCCAGAATTTGGCTTCATTGGCTTCGATCTTGCGGGATAGCTCCTGGAGGATGTCCATTCGCAAGGGGTTGAGAATGTCTTGAATCATGATCTGATCTAATTGCGTCTCCATGATTGGTGTTATGGGAATAGTCCCTCCCCAAGGTTTGCGTCCTGTGGTATCTTGAACTTGCGGTATACCCGGGGTTTCTACACCACACAATTCCCAGTTTCCCTCGATGATGCGGCATGCAGCCCAGAGATCAAGCGCCCGCTCCACCATCGAGTCCTAGAGAGCATCAGTGTCACTTCATTCGGCAATAATCTGGTTTCGCAAGCGAACTTGCCCTTCTGGAAGCTGCAAAGCCTATGGCCCTCTGGATGGTGTGCCAGGTTAGGTCGTTCGTCCCTTCCACCATACTTAAGCTGACATCGCGAGTATGCCGCAGATACTGCCTCATGTTGATTCTAATCTGTTTGAGATTTGCAAGGCAATATGGCGGCATCTTCAAGTAATGCGTGCCTACAGAGTCCGTCCATCTATGCGAAACTTTATCATTTCCTGGCTCATCCGCGATCTGAGGAACAAAGGTTGATACGTAGACAGTAAGATTGTGTCCGAGATTGTGGGTGAGTTCGACGCTTTTGACCTGATCGCCCGGGTCAATGAATCCGCTCAAACAGATTACTCGCTCTGCAAAGAAAGGGCTAAGATAGCTTGGGGCTTCGGGAAGAATTAGCTTCATTTATTGGTCGTTGAAGGGTGACATACCAGGAGGGAAGAACGTCGCATCTAGGATGTCCGATCGAAAGCAAGGCATCTTCGGTATGTTCTTATAGGGTCTAACAGAGATGCATGCCGTACAAGACTCATAGGGGCTTTTGGCCGCTATATCGCACTGAAAACCTGATTAGGTCTCGCAAGGCAGGTTATCGACAGCTAGCTTGTAGCTTACCTTGCGCTTACGCGCTTACGCGCTCTGCAACGCTCGCAATTACCAACCTTCCTTTGGAGGGCTGTCTCTAGACGCGACTTCTTATCAAATCTTGCCCGGATATTCTTCTGTCGCCCTAAGGTGAGCATGCTGCCCAGAACTTTCCCTTCGTTTCCATATAGTTTACGCTCTTTGGTAGGCTGCATGGTCTAATCTTAGCGGGCTTTTCCAATGGATTCTGCAAGACGCCGTCGTACCTTCTGGTTAGCAATTTCTACACCAAGCTTTCTTTTCTCCAAATCGACATCCTCTCCCTGATACCGAATGATCTTGAGTGGGCTCTTGAGGGTTGAATTGACGCCTTCAAAGCGTGTAGTATGAGGTTTTGAGTCTTCTTGACGGTGAACCTGAGTTGAGGAAAGGCCTGCAAGAGATAAATCAGGATGGAGGGTTGCTGTTTGGGCCGTGAAGTCAATAGCTAAAGAATCGTCTGGGTCAGACTTATGGGAGGCTTCCACATCCTCAGTCATGTTCGGCTGGATCCACCATTTACCTTGTCGATCAGTAGGCTGTAGCGTGGCGCCGGGAGCCGCTGTTGGCAAGGTACTGTCGGTTGGTAAACCCCGAAAGCTGTTGTATGACTTGAGTGACTCCAGATGAGGCTGTACACCTGTGTTAGAGGGTAGGTCTGTGGAAAATGCACCGGGTTCCGAGTATGATGACATTAGTTCGTGATAGGGATCCGTTCGGTTCGCATCGGCAGAGTATGGCATGAAGTAATTGTAATAGGGGCCGATGTTCTGAATAGCATTTGTCATGACTCCTCCAACTGCATTTGGCTGGTAGACGCTCGCTGCATAGTTGAAGTCCAGGCTATGTGAAATACCAGTCAACGGCGGATCCTGCGCCAATTGCTCGGATGTGTAGGATTCTATTTGTCGATATGGCATGGTCCGCCATCTTGGAGATTCATCTGAAACGTTCAATTTTCCCCCAGGAAGTCCGCTCTGAGCCATAGCATCTCTCCGAGCAAGGCGATCTCCTTCCTCATGTTCAGCGAGATCCCCCATCGCAAAAGTCCGCAAGACCTTACCTTGCCATCCTGGATCGTTCGCCACGATACCCCAGCAATTGTGGGCAAAGAAGTCATCGGGCATGGTAATGGAGCAAATCGACAGAGATGATATCGCGGAGCAAGTAGAGGCTGTGATCTCCTTTCACGCTCGAACGTCTCGCAAGGAGTAACTCGGGTGCCTGTAAAGAAGCAAATGGCAATAGCCTTCTCTTGATGAAGGCCATGTTCGAGTAGATTCGGATGGTGAAATGTAATAGGAGACAGGCGAAGCAGCAAGGCAACCTGGCGGGCTTCCCTAACCCACCTTGACACCATCATGGGTGGTATTGATTGATTGGCAGATCAGCTGCTCCGTCACTACAGGACGCATGATCACAACCATGTTGTCTGGATAGCTCACCGGATTTCTCCAAAGAGTCACCGGTATTCCCTGAACGTATTGTCATCTTGCGGCCTGCGTTGCCGATCCTGTCCACGAAGCAACGTATCAAAACCCCGCCGTCCACCGTATTTCCTATTTGAGCATGGTCGGAAAATCAGGTACTTATTGGCGACAGCAAGATCGCAAGGTTCGACATTGCATAACGCCTCACGTTCTGTCGGGATAATCTGCAAGAATAATGTGTTCAAGTTATGTAAGTTGTCCAGGAGCCGTCTCACTCCACTTTCCCTTTCCCATCGCGATATCTACGACTCAGGACCTGCCAGCTACTCTGCAATTCCTGAGCTAGCATCCTCGCAATGGGCCCACCTCACAGCATTGACACGTTGGCCATCCGCGCTGCTACTTTTGCTGATCTGGATAGTGTGGTGGAGGTGGTGAGGTCTTCCATGCCCCTCGATCCTGGATGGAAATATTGCTACGAACACGCCCATGAATTCCCTGAGGATAGCGTCAAGTTCACGAAACTGCTCTTCCAGCACTTCATCGATCCTGGCTTCGATGATTGGCATGTCATGGTTGCCGACGCTCCCAGCCTTCATAACCCGAACGTGATGAGGATTGTCGCATTTGCCGTCTGGGATTTCTCTTACAGGAATAAGCGCAAGCATGGCTCGACATACGTGCCGCAAAACCGTAGGTGGATCTTCTCCTCGCTGTTTATCTGAATCAATCTATGATCAGCTTATCGCAACGCAGCTAGGCAGGCTGTGGCAGAGGCAGGCGGCTCGGCTCGCAGAGACATGAACCATAAACGAGAGGCTGCCTTCAGGGATGCCCTTAGTAAGGGAAGACCAAGCTTCTTCAAAGTCTACGGCGACGATCAGATATGGCTTCAGTCTCTTGGAACGCATCCTGACTACATGCGTCGCGGCTTTGGCTCTGCACTGGTCAAATGGGGAATACAAGTGGCAAAAGAGGATCATCTTGTAGTGTCCTTGGTGGCAAGTCCGATGGGGGCCTTGCTCTATGCTCATCTTGGGTTCCAGACACTTGGACAGATTGTCGTCCAAGCCCCAGAGGAGACAGAGAAGTTTTCTTTCAAGGCAACGGTGCTTCAAGTCGAGGAGAAAGAGCCTGCGAAGCATTAGCTTTAGTATGATTGCAGTTCGTGATATGTGAGCGATGTCTGCCATCTCTGTGATCCTATCAATCTATACTTTGTCTCAGCTTTCCCTGCTGCAATTGCATGCACTTGCCCAGGCGGACAGCTCCCAAGCAAGCTTTTCGGCCAACGGCCTAATGCTCCAGCTGATACCGCGTTTCTGTTTTAGGCAAATTCCACTGTTTCTGCGACCCTAGACCGTGTTTCTGTTTTGGGGAAGGTTTACTATCCCTCCGCTATCCGTATTTCCCAATCCTCTACCTGTATTCCCTCTCTGTCGACAAATGTTTAGTCTCCGTCGACCGCATTTCCTTCAACGCAGGCCGTTAACCATTCCAGCCTGCTTTTCCCGCCTGACCGAGTTCCTCTATTCTTCACCTATTTTCCCTCTCCGTCGATTTTGTTTAAATCCCACGACCACGATTCCTCCTCGCCGGTCATTTCCCCTGTTGCGCCGGCCGACATTCACTTCTGGGATGGTCTGGACGAAGAGTAGGGAAGGGTGGGTCGAATGGGGTACTTAAAGGTGCTAATCCCTCTTCGAAAATCTGCTTTAAGACAACTCAAGACGGAGTGCCTCGATACACACACATAAGCAACAACCGCTCAAGCTAACATGTCCTCGAAGCGCAACGACAAAGCCGCCACCTCAGCGCCTCCCACCCCTGGGCACCCCTCGCAGCAGCAGCAGCAAGGCTTTCAAACCAAAAGGTGCTTCGTCACGCACTCCAACCCAATCCTGAAAAGAAGCTGACTCCCACTCCAGTATCTCCCGAGCCAGCGCCGATGCCCAAAAGCCAGCGCAAGCATGGCAGCAGCAGCAGGACGCCTTCCAACAGTAAGCCCCTCAATTCTCCCCCTTTCCCAACCCTCGCGCTCACGATGTATGTCCCCTACCAGGCGCGAACAAGAGCGCACCTTCTCCATGCTTTGGGAGAAACCCACCTATCCCACGTCGTCATCCAGGTCCTTGCCAATCTTGAAGCTCGACGAACATTTCAAGGGCCCACGCCTGCGTCGAGCGCGCAGCACAGGGGGCACACAACCGGTTACGTGCCCAGATAATCGTAGAGGCAAGGGGCGGCGTACTAAGGATGCGGAAGCTTTCAAGGGCGCGACGCCGCTGGAGGATTGGCTGAAGAGGGAAGGCAGGTATGAGCGGTTTTTGGGGGAGGGGGGGAGGAAGTGACGATAGGGACGTCGTTGGGAAAGGGAGGGTTTAACTTGGAAGTTGTGGGTTTCGGAGCACGTCTATTGAACTCATGCCAGGATACGATTGAAGAGGAGTGAACTTCTCGGTGGGCTGGCTTTAAAGGACTCGGTAGACGGTGAGGTTGAGTACGCGCACTCGGATTGCTCTAGCACATTCGCTTCTAGAGTGAGACTACAGAAGATTGGGCTATCCCATGCGCCGGTCTAGTGCACTTTTCAGGGTTTTTTTGTATCATATATGACCGCAAGATCTTCTCGGGGCCATGCTTCTAGGTATTTTGATGGAGTAAGAGGAATGCTTCAACGGTTTGCCTCTTTAGCCATGGGGTTTTACTGGTGATTCTTCTCGTCTTTGCATTCTTTCAGAGATGCTAAGAATCGAGTGCACCGCTTCGGGCCGGCGCATGCGATGAACCATGAAGTCTTCGAGATCGAATCTCGGAAGTTGTAGCATCGCCAATTCTGGCTTACGATCATCGATCATGAATATCGAATAATACAGGATGTACACTCGAATTTTGAGTCTCAATTTTGTTGGTCGTATTTCTTCTACGCCATAATGACCTTGAATGAGAGTATGCGAACAGACCGAGGCATCTGCATGTTCTCCACACGGCGGATCGAGAGGAGCTAATGCACCTTTTACCTGCATACTTTAGACTCAAACTCAATGGCTGCGAGCTTAGAGCCGACCCGTTCGTTTCAAAGCTCACAGCAAGGTTCATCGATGCGACTGGATGTTTTATTTCGAATCTTTCATGTACAAAGAATCCAACGTGAGAAACCATTCCAACAGGAGTTTCAGGATGATATTAGGAAGCTCCTGTGACTGGATATATATAGGTTTACAACGATCTTTTAGTCTCGGCCCCATTTTCCCCAGCGGACACTTCGAATGAGCGATCGTACCTATACATAATCAACCCCGTCGCCGGCGCCCATGCCTGGCAGTCTCGGCGGCAACCTTGGTGCCTATCTAGAGAGCGAGAGCAGCCGCGCCGACGGCTAGAAGGAGAGCAGAAACGGAAGCGACAATGCTTGTGGCAGCACCGGTGAAGGGAGCAGGTGAGCTTGTCGAGCCACCAGAGCTGCCGGACTTGCTTGAGGCGGATGGAGCTGTGCCCGAGGGAGCAGGCGCGCTTGACGACGAGCTGGAAGCAGTGGGGTACGGGGCGGTCATGGATGTAGGGTACAAAGTGGCGCTTTCCGTGGAGACGACGCTGGTGGCGGTGGTTGATGCCGGAGCAGCAGTGGTCGCAGGAACAGAAGCAGCACTGGATGAGCTCGAAGCCTGGGTCGTCGATGCTGGAGCGGAGGCAGCACAGGCGCAGACGGCGGAGGCTGAGGCCTGGACGGCGAGACCGGTCACGGCACCGCAGCCGGAGACGACGCAGTTAAGGGCAGCGGAGGCGATGGCGGCGGATTGGGACGCGCTACATTGGCAGGCGAAGTCCATGGCGCCGCAGCCGACTCCTTTGGCAGCGGAGTTGATGCATGACGTCTACTTCCATAAGTTGACTGCGCTATGCTGGGCGACATGTCTTCCACTTACAGCGCAAGAAGGGACCTTCGCCGCAACAGCTGCACACTGATCCTGAGCTTGTGCGAGGGCGACGAGCCCGAAGGTAAGAATGACAGAGGCAAATTTCATGGTGAAGATTTTGCGTTGAACGAGTGACTGGCAAAGCCGACAATGGAACTTTCTTGATAATTGACTATGTACGGTGACGATGGGGTGCTGTACAACTTAATGGCCTGGGAGGCGCCCGTTGGTTATATATGAAGTCCAAACACTGGAAGGGGCTGATACAGATGACGGCTGGCCCAGACAGGGCAACTGTTTCCGAAGCCTTCACCTGGGAAATCCTTCGACCATACTCTCCAGTCATCCAATGTTCTCCCTCGGCTTGGACACGAATAGGTGACGCGGGCCTTCACGTCCAGCGTTCTTGGGGCGCTTGGAGCCGGGAATTGTCGTGTCGTGTGCTTCGTTACGCCAGCGGATCTGATTGGTGGAGATCGACGACGCTGCAGGCTCATGGATCAGCAACCAACTCTTGGTGCTCCGTTAGCCAAACACTCGCTTACCCCTTTGGCTCCTAGTGGTGACAAACCAAGGGATAAGTCTAGGGCGATCCGGGGTAACCTTCACATCACGATCCCCTGCTAACGGACATCCCCCAAATCCAGAACTTCAACCGTTGCTAGATATTCCTAGCCTTTGCGACGTTTGACAAGAGCTATATCCTCGGATGGCTGCGTCGATCCTCCGTGTAGCGTTGGACACAGAGAAGGTGGTGATATGTCGTGCATGTGAAAGTGTACACAAGATTCAGCCCTCGAGAATGAAGGGGAGCAGCTCATTGCTGAGATGTGCTTTTACGGTCAGACTCCCGTGGCTACCACAGCAATTGCTCGTTTGCATGTCTGTCATGTTTGACAGTACTAGGGAGGCGGGTCCCACCGCACGACATGCAGTACTTCCGCTTTCGCCGGTTCAATCGCCATGGTGAGGCTCTGCTATTCCTAGGAGCCCCGAAACCCTTCTCTCACAGCTCGGCTTGCAACATTACTAGGAGCATCAAGTAAAGTAAAGTAAGAAGAGAAGGACGGGACGATATGTGAGAGGCCCTGGAAAGGACGGCCCTCGGCCTGTCACCTGCCGACAGCCAATACTTGCCCATAATGGATGGAGGCAACGGGCCAATTAGAACGTCACCATAGGCCTCATTCAAGACCATGCTCCGATGGCGATCCAGTCGAGCCACGAGACCTACCTTCCATCAGGCTCTGATGGTCACGCCAACTCTCAGCTTTGAGTCCACTGTCTGTTGGGTACGGGTACCTGTGACTCGCATCAACGTCGTCGGAAATTACTTCTCCAGATTCCAATCGATGCTCCACCATTCACAGCTCTGAACCAAGAAACCGTTACAAACATTAAATCTGAGACGTTGATCCAATCCCCGTCACGATTGTCTCCAAGAAAGCAAGTGTGCCATGAGATATAGCATCCCGCTTCCTTGGCTGACTACCTCCGGCGCCATCCGAAACAGTGAGTTCGTCCGAATTGGGGCTTTAGATGTACACCGCTACACCATCGTAGCATGAGATCGCGGAGCGAGGAGGGAGCATGCCTCGGTTTCCACTCGTGAGGGTTGATCAAGAGGTTCTGTAACCACAGATGCTGGTTACAACTTCCTTCTCTTTCCTATCTCCTTGCTGCCTTTCTGGAAGATATTATCATGATGGTCGTTGACATTCTGTTCGCTTGAGCTTCGACATCCCCTTTCTCCATCTCTTCGTTCACTGCTTCCAAGGCTTTAGGTAGGTGCTTTGTTTCCCTGCGTTGTCTACATACTCTTAGGTCGTACCTTGTCATACCCGCGTTGATTTGATTACTGCTTGTGCGCTCCTCCGGAATTTTGGAAGTTGTACTTAATGCGACTGCCAGATTTCTTGGCTCGAGTCGCGAAACGAAGGCCATGTCAGATCTCGAGGGAAAGACGTACGCCCGGACCTACGTGGAAGAAGTCGGAATGGGACCAAAGCCTGGATTTGGTGCCCGGCTGAAGGCACATTACAAGAAGTTCTGGTGGCTCCATCTAATCATCTTTGTTGCTTGCACGCTCATCATTGTGCTGCCTCTGTAAGACTTCCTAGCGCTGAGGGTTAGATGGAGGATCTGTGCAATCTAGTTGAAGCTGACGGTAAATCAGTGTATATGTTGGCTTTCCGCGCATTGCGCAAAGCGGCATCAACGCTTCGTCACTCGAGATCCAATACCTCCTACTTTCGAATCCTACGCCAAACTCCTTCCACCTTGAGCAAACAGCCATCGTTGGGAGCTACAACAGCTACCACCCCCAACTCGACGGCTTCAATGCTTCTTTATCCCTCGATGGAACCAACCAGCAGCCATACGCTTACATTGAGCTCCCCGCCATTCATGCCACCCAACAGGCCACGACATATGTAAATCAAACTGTACAGATTACGAATCTCGATGCCTTCAATGACTATAACCAGCAAGTCCTTAGTAGCGAGGAGTACAAACTGAATGTTAAAGGAAAGACGAATCTCCATGAGATGAAATTTCCCACCACGACTGTGGATTATGATAAGACCGTCATCATGAAAGGTGCGAACACTAGCTAACGTACAATTTATAAAGATGATCTTCTCCTAATCTGTGCACAGGCCTCAACAAACTTACAGGCTTCAACGTGACCGAATTCTCCATCAAGCTCGCCGCCGACCCCGACGGCACCAACATGGTCGGCACCATTCTCATCCCCAACCCCACCGTCATGACCCTCACCATGGGCAACGTGACTTTCAACAATTACATCCACGGCACCAGAACACTGATTGGCAACTCCACCCTCAGCAACCTCGTTCTCAAGCCTGGCAACAATACCCTGCCCATGCGCTCCATCGTCGACCGGGCGCTTGTGATTACTCAGTTGACCACGAACTTCAAGAATGGACTGCTGCCTGTAGATATCGTGGGGCTCAGTGCCGTCTATGAGGGGCAGCATCTGCCGTACTTCGAGAAGGCGCTGCAGGGACTTACGCAGAGTATTACCCTAGATGTTGGGGTTGCGTTGATGAAGATCGGCCTGAACATCAGCTCTGCCATCGGACACTGAGCGGTTTTACGAAGTGATCGTCGAAGTCTTTAAGAGGAATGGCGTTGATTATGATATGGGCTCTGGGGACTTATGCACTATCAATGTGATTAGGCAACGCAGACGGCTTTGACAATGGGCGCTCATGGAGCGAAGATTGATTTCGCGGATGTCCGGTCAAGGGTGAAGTCTGGCCTCGTTTGCAGATTGGTTTATTCACTGTACATGTCTTGAAGCCCAAGGCTCTGCCTCTAACATGGACTATGGTGGTTCCGATAGCTCATAGTCAAAAAGCTGGGTCATACATTCACTTCACTTCTCTTTGAAACGCCGTGATGTAGGTGCCACATCATGTCTGGGGCCTCGATGCTACTTCTCACCACCATTAGCCCTGCACATTTCATCTACTTTATGAACTGGCCTGTTTCGAGTGTAGCCTATAACCTCAGACTAAGCGTCCCTTAGCGCTCACATGGAGCGCCGGGAAGGATCCCGACTCCCCGTTTGAAGTCTAGTCTCTTGTGTAGGAGAATATTGCTTTTTGGTGGCTGACGTGAGACGTCCCACAGTGCTTATAATTAGCTGTGGCTCTGGCACCTCGCCGCATGGCTGATGCAAAAATGCGCAGGACAAGCGGTACGCAGCCAATGATTTGAGTCGTATTGCGCGTTCATGTGGCTGCCACACCCTCCCACAGCCTCGTTGCGATGTTGAAAGTGTGGCACACCTAGACGGCGGTGTAAGGCTGACCCATGATGGCTATTCAATGAACTGCGTAGGTATTGTTCATCAAATCTCATATAATGGGGCCCTCGAAGACAAGGTGTCAACGCTGTTGGACATTCTCAAAGCCTTTATCCGTCCTATCACTTTCGTACCGTTTTGCAGCTACCGTATCCAACAAAGGACCTCGTATTCCTATATATCTTCGATCACACCTTCATTCCAAGACTCATTCCATAGTCTAATTCCTTACTCATCGTTTCATCCATGGCCCCCTCCACCGCCCTATGGAATCCCCCCCAAGTCCTGAGACTAGGCCTCTATTCCCCCGAAGAAAGCTCCACCTGCATCGGTCACGCACCATCCAAAAACCGAAGATGCCGCAATGCAATCGCAGCAGCGAATCAACAAGAGGCCTCAAAGCTACTGGACAGGATCGGGAGCACGGAGATAACGGGGAACGTGGATCTGAGCGAGGAGCTGGAAGAGATCGCAGAACGGTTGCTGTGTAAGCGATGGCATCAGAACCAAGCTCTTCTTGTGGCGGGAAGGTGGATGGAGAAGGTGGAGAATTTCAGAACGAATGCGGAGGGAGAGAGAAGACGGGCGGTAACGGCGAGGGAAGAGGGAGATGTCACTTCTGTGACTACCACGACGACAACGACGAGGAGCACCTCGACGACGGAATCAAGCACAACGACGGTGCAAACGGTTGCAGGAGCGGCGAGGACAACAGCGTCGCTACGGACATCATCCCCACCCACAACCACTTCCACAGTCCTTACCGAGGCTTCGTCAACCGAACGCACACTCCTATCTCCAGCCCACCCAACTCCTCCTACCTCAGAAGCCTCCTCCCCAACTACTCGAACAGAGCCTCCACCCTCGGCAGTAGCGCTACCACTTGCCGACCCTTTGCTCACCCCTCCACCACCATCCTCCTCCTCCAGTGATCCACAACCGCCAGCAACCCCTCCACCCTCAATCGAAGACTGCCCCGTCTGCTACGACGACGTCCATGACGATGAGCAGACGACGCTGAACTGCGCGCACAGCTTCCACACCGTGTGTATCAGGACATGGTTCGCGAACCAGGACGGGTGCTCGCGGCCACGCACATGTCCCTGCTGCCGCCACGAAAAGGGGAATGAGTGGGTGTTGGACCAAGAAGGGGATGAGATGGAGTGAAGTACGAGGTTCTGACTGTGGAATTTCAGCGTCGTTCATTCCGCCGGATGGCATCCGCCGGTGATAGGTAGGGAAGGGGCTCATTCTTGGTTAATCTTTTCCCTGGAGTTCATCAAATCTATTTTGTGTTTACGTCTTTGGATCCGCAACTGTATATTTCTTGCACCTTTGTAACACACCTCTTGTAGCGGCTTGTGCGCTTCTCTCTTCTCGTTCTCTTTCATTTTCCATGTTATCACTTATTGTTGAATTTCTCTATAACCCAATACTCATTGCACT
>JAABUJ010003137.1_pt1 | contig 19018 bp, 20 predicted proteins | sample 5559131 | NCBI WGS metagenome assembly JAABUJ01 (sample SAMN10711875, study PRJNA513366) | rock metagenome | isolation source: Antarctica rocks | place: Antarctica: Victoria Land, Mt New Zealand nord | collected 2016-01-07 | reverse complement strand
ATATTAACTGATTCTGTCTGCTTACTACAGAATTCATAATGTATTTTATGTCTCATATTTAAATTTTTATAAATGCTGTCTAAAAAATAATTCTTTGTCAGAACTGTCTTCTTTGAATCTCATAAACAATGAGAAAGAATATAAAATCAAAGAGATCTTAAGCAAAAGATAAAGAAAAGAACTAGAGTGACTGTTAAGTTAAGTTAAGCTTAGATTTTAAAATTTAACTTAACTTATTGAGCTTTACTTTGCAACTCAATCTAACTCTGTGTAGAGTTAGATTTTAGACAGAATTGAATCAGATTATTCTTGACAGCTTAAACTAAATTAGAATTAGTTAACTTTTATTATTAAGTAGCTTTATATTGACAGCAGCTATTATTGCAACATTTTTTAGAATTATAAATCATAATTGCAGTTAAGAAGTCTTACATTTTTGATGTGAATCATAGTGCAAAAAGAAAGCTAGCTCTTCAGAGATGATTTTATGTAAATTCATTTCTTATAATCTTAACAGTTATGCATAACTGAAACATCATGTCTAAAGATGCAGATTGAAGCAATCATTATTAAACTATTTTGAGAATATTTAACTCTCAATATAGTAAATAAATAGACTAAATTGAAAGCTGTTTAACTATGTATATATAATGCTTACTTATAACACTTATATATCAGTAATCTTTAAGCTCATAATCTTTACTTTTAAGTTAAGTCTCAAAAGCTTACTTACTAATCAGTCTCAGAATTCTTAAAATTTAAACAGAGCTTCTAAATCAGATTAAGCTTTAACATTAAAGTCTGACTTAAATTCTCAAATTAACAATTGAAGTCTAACTCAATCTGACCTGAAAGCTCTGTCTAAGTCAGGCTGAGTTAACTTGACCTGATGGTCACTCTATATAGACTTAATCTGTGATGAAATTTATCTTGTAGTATGCATCAAGGCCAGCAAGTGCTTCTGAACAGGCTTGACTGTTCATGTTAATAGTGATGTGACTTTGCAATGAGGTGAAGAGCTTCTCAGCATCAACTTAAGTGTTGCTGATGTGAAATCAACCACTTCAATTCTCTTGCCTGGCCTCGTCCATGACTTCTTAAATCATTTGTCAAGTCAAGTCTTGACAAGACTTTTGCACATTATCTGTGTAATAGTGATTGTATGTTATAGGCTGCTGCTTCTCATCCTGACACAGTTTCTTAAGCTCTTCTTCAGCATTCTGTTTGCTTCTCTGTAGAGAAGCGGTGGTGATCTTCAGGAGGTCGTAGAGGACTTGCTCATCCTGGATGATGTGACTGAGCGCATTCTTCACAAAGCCCACAATCTCTTCATGCAGAGTATCCAGATGATCCTCTGCGATCTGTTGCCACCTGCTTGACTGGACGAAAAAAAGCTCGGACAGAAGCACATGGTTATAATTCCCGGGTAATTTCTTTCCTCTGCTACTGACGTATACCTGGGTATCTCAGCATCTCCTCGAAATTGGGCCAGGGGAGAACTTACCTCCTTCACCCATGCCTTCATCTCTGACTCGGTAACGAGCAGTTGCCCGTCTTCGGGAACATCTTCAACATCACAGTCGGCGTCCAACTCACGCTCAACCACCTTACATTTCTGTCCATTCTGTCTCATTTTCTCGGAAAACTCGGTGTTCAAGAGATGTACCGAGGCGCGAAGCCTGGTCGAGTATTTATCTTTGTTCTGATTGCTGAAGAAAACAGAGTCCATTTCGTGATAGGTGCCATTCAATGCAGATGTGCTAAGACCATAGAAACGCATTGCGAGTCAGGACAAAAACATCCTCAGATGCCCGGTGGTCGGTCTCTCTTCTCTCAGAGCTTCAATCGCCACTTCTGTCTTCTTCATCAGGATCTTGACCTCTTCCCGGACTTTGGGGAGCTCTCTCTCTATGTGTTGGTCCAAGGGACTCTGCAGGTACGATCGGAGAGACAGTATCCCGACGCGATCCATGCTCAAAGCCTGTTCCTTCCAGGGCAAGGATTGGAAATAGTGAACTTCCCCCCTTTGTCTCTGCTCAGGCGTGATTCCACTTGCTAACTCAGTTGGGGTTGGATTTTTTACGAGGAAATACCCGAGCTTCAGCTTCGTGGTGTCCAGATTTTTGGCAAGCAGGGCGATCCGCTTCTCCGTACCCTGGTTGATGAGATCGGGCTTAGTGATGACCCCAACGGTTCTCTGTCCGGCTTTATCAACACGTCGCGACTTCTGGATGATGCCTTGGTTGGCTATATCGTTACCGGCCTGAACGACGGCAAGGATGATGGTCCTTGGGTTTGCGACGTATAAGTCAACCAGATCCTGAACAATTTGAACATCGTCTTCGGTTTGCTCCTCATTCGCAACCGATATCAGCCCCGGTAGATCCACGACAGTCAAGTGAAGGCCCACCGGCCCCAAGACTTCGATCCGAAGTACATCTTCGGCAAATGCAGGACCCTCCTTGACATCGTTAAAGCCTCTGATGCCCATCAAGGAGCCGGCTTCAGCGATGGCGACGGGAAGCTCATCGAAGCCCTTTAGCTGCCGCCTGTACGACCTGAGCGTGGTCTTGGATCTATCCGAGCGAGATGAGGAAGGGATAATACTGGCGGTAATGCTCTGTTCACCTATAGAATGTTGCAGAATGATTTTGGTGGCAAACTTGGTACAGACACCATCTTGTCGAGGAAAGGGAAGACCAGTAAGTCCTTTCAGGACCGAGCTCTTGCCCGCAGACTGATCGCCGCACACAACAAGCTGTGGAAGATCGATGTGATCGCCGATACCGCGAGCTCTCAGATCAGCAATTTGCTCGAGCTGACGAGTTGATTTGGATGAGTGGAGTCCAGAAAATCCGAGACTTTCACTTTTCATGTTTTCGGTGTCGAGGATCTTTGTGACCTGGCTCATACTGGAGTTCCGATTGGAGAATGGGACCTCACGATTTCTTGTCTCTGTAGCGTGTTCGGCATGATCAAAGGCGATGGATCTCCTCATCTTAGACCCCGGCGTTATAGCATTGTCTTCGACCACAGCGGTAGGGCTGGTATCGGCTGGAGAATCGTGACGTGGTGCATCATGAAACGGTGTGTTCCTCTTCTTCGCCCCCTTTTTCTTAGTGTTCTTCTTGCTCAAGCCCCACATGCTCCAAGCATCGTTTTCCCCGTCTAAGGCGCTAGCCTCCTTGGCTTTGGCTCTTTCTGATATCGGAGTCTCCTCCATTACAGGTTCTGTCTCGAGATCAGCGACGAAGGCAGACATTATGGATCCAGATCGCTGCTCGATTGAGATCTCCAGGCGATTTGTTTCTAATCCAGTGTCTATGTTTTGTTGAAGAAAGAAAAGATCGCAGGCGAGAAAAAAGCTGATCGCAGGATAGATAGAGTGTGTCAAACATAGGAGGAGTGGCTAGTGGAATGAACGTGTAATCATAAGTGTCTAGCTACTCTATGGAAATGTGGCCCTATAAGAAGGCCTCCAATCAACAAAAGGAAAAACTTTTATCCATAGCAAACTGTTTGCCTTAACAAACTTCACATGTTCCTGAAATCTCTGTAGGGCTCTGAGTCACTAAGATAACAAAATGAGACTGAAAGTTTGACACATTTTCTCAGTTCATTTCAGCAACAGTGAGATAGAAAATGGAGGCACACTTTCTTTACTCATAAAGTCAAGAAAGATGTGTCATGCCTCTGATTCAATTTAAATGAGTGTCTCTTAAGTTTTGAACTTGAGTGTCATATCATTAGATCACAAGGCCTTTCACTGACTGATGAGACTCATAAGATTTGTAAAATGAGTGAATTTCAGTGTTAAAAGTGACTTTGTAAGTCTGTTGATGACTATGTCACTTGTAAGAATGTAATTAAGATAAATAAGCTCACAGAATTTAACTTCTCTTATGAAGTGATGATATATATCAATGTATTTTGTTTTAACATAAAACTCAGAGTTCTTAATCAAAGCAATAGTTTTCTGATTATTCATTCAAATTATGACTGTCTCAAATCTCTTTTACTTTAGCTCTTTAAGTAACTTCTTCATTTAAACTACTTTCTTTGTAGTCTCTATTAAGATCATGTATTCTGCTTTATAAAAGAATAAGATGATGATTTTCTAACATTTTAAACTTCAGAATACTGATTCATTAATTATCTTAAATACATACTCTGATGTAAATCTTCTCAATTCAAGATCTTCTCCTCAGTTCAAGTTCAAATACTTTAGTAATTTGAGTCATTCACTCAATTTATACTTAAGAACAATGTCTAAAATTTCTTACACATATTAAAACACTCACTTTAGAGTCTTTCAATGTGTGTTATTAAAGTTATGTGCAAACTGACTAAGAGTTGACATCATATATGCAATGTTAAGTTAAATTTATGTCATAACATACATAAAAGATTTTATAATCTTTTAATATTAAGTTATTAGCTCTGATTCAACTGTTCTGATAGTCTTTATAAGATAGACTCTGAGTTTCATTAAAGTTATGACTGTCTTAACATTCTGTAGACTGAAGTCTTTGAGCATCTTTATAAGATAGATTTTCTGAGATAGAATAAGCATTTATAATGTTCTGTTTTGTGTAATTAGCATTTCTAAGTAATACTTACACACTCTGCAGTCAGTCATTTCAAAATGATTACTTAATTTGATCTTAAGACCTAGAATTTTGTTCTTATTGAGTTTACATATAAAAATATCATCAACATATACAGCAATGAATAGAGTATCATTTCTAAACACATTATTGTCTACATGAATTTATGTGTATCTGAGGCTGTCAAGAAATCAGTGCATTATCTTATATTAAAGATAAGAGAACTATTTTAACTCATATAAAACTTTCTTCAATTTACATATCTTGCCTTTCTCTTTTTCATATTCAGTAAATTAAATCACATAGACTTCTTCTTTCAAATCACTGTGTAAGAAAGCTGTTTTAACATTTATTTATTTCAATTTGTAGTCATAAAACACAGCTATGACAAAGATGACTTTATAAGTCATTGATTTGATAACTGTTGCAAAGATCTCTTTATAATTGATTTTAAATCATTGTTTAAATTCTTTAACTATTCATTAAGTCTTATGCTGTAGAATTAAGCTGTCAGATCTTCTTTTGTAATGATAGATTCATTTGCTTTTTAAAGCTCATCAATTAGATAATAACATCTCTAAAGTTCATATAAAGTTAGTCATTAACAAGTTATACTCACTATTCATTGCTTTCTTTCAGTCTTTTAACTTGTGACTTGCAATTATCTGTTTAAACATTTAAGATTCATTCTCAGAGTCTTTTTTCTTTTTTATAACATCAATAATTACATTGAATACAGTCAGATAGATCATGATTGCTTTAAGCTTTAGCTTTATAGAAAGTTGTCTTTCTCTCTCAGAGCATTGAGGCTCAGCTGATACTGACTTATTAATTGTGAAGAAAATATCTATAATATTCTTTTTCTCTTTCTTCATTTCTTTTAACTGATTTGACAATATTAGTATGAAAGAGTATGATGATATGTACTCTGAAGATGATGACAATGATAAGAATTAAAAAGAAGACAAGAAAAATAACTGCATACTTTTTTGTCTGCATTAACAGTGTGAAGTTGAGTGACTCTAGAAATTAAGACTGCAACTTTGACATTATAAATTAATGAATCTTCATCAAACTGCACATTTCTTGTTCTGATTACTCAGTCTATCTTTTTCTTTTCAGAAAATCATACTTTATATTGATTTTTTTCTTTATATTCAACAAGAATTCTCTTATTGCTTTAGGGTTCAAATTTAGTCTCTGTCATTCAGATCTTCTTTGAAATATATATATATGCTGTGCATTCAAAACATCAAAGATGTCTAAAATCAATAAGGTTCACTGATCTATTCTTATTAAGAGATTCAAACAGTAGCTGAATCAAGATCTTGTTGTTTTTAAGAGCTGACATTGAGAATTAATTAAAAAGATAGCATACTGTTTTAACAGTCTCTGATCATAAAGTTTTAGAGACTTCACTATTCAGAATTATAGTTCTAGCTTTTGCTGTCAAAAGTTCATTACTTTTTTCTGTCATCTCATTCTGCTTCAGTTCATAAGAAACTGTTGTTTCATAGATAATTCTGAGACTTCATAATTATTTAATGATGAGCTCACTCTCAAATTTCTTTTCATTATCAAGTTGTACTCATACAATTCATAGATTCATCTGAATAAAAAGCATATTAAGAAACTGTTTAATTTTGTCTTTTGCCTGATCTTTCATTTTCATATTACAAATATATTATCAGCAGATAAAATCATCTGTGAAGACTATATATCACAAGAATCTGTCATATGCTTTTGACATAATAAGATCAACAACATCAATGTAAATCAGTTTAGTCATCTTTGTAACTCAGTTTTGTAATTTTCTTAAGATCTTCTTCTTTTAATTTGCTCTCATACAGACATCACACAAGTATAATGATGTTTTTGTAAGTTCTTATAAGTCAAGCCTCACTATTCTGAGATTCTTTGACACATTGTCAAGACTTAAATTCTCTATATAATTAAGATATCAGTGTTAAGTAGTTCTTAAGATCTTGTTATCTTTAATGACTGACATAATCTTATTCTTGTTCACAGAATTTCTCATCATTAAAATTTAAAGATAATATAGCTTGTCTTTACATACTGTGTGATCAAGCATATTCTTTACTTTGTTCTTTAGATGTAGTAATTCATTCTTGATTTTGATTAATATCTCTTTTGTTTTTGTTAAAAGGTGGCACCACACTAATAGCACAGCTATTGTGAGTTATATATCTAACACTTTCCCTAACCCGCGATCGGCCCGCAACTGACCCACAGATGTAAAGAGTGTGCACAGATGATGGTTTGAACTCATGACCTTTTGAACTTACTCTCTCACCATGAACTTGAACCACCAGCAGAGGTGGCCTAGGCGCCATTTTATGCAAGTTATCACACACTAACCCGGGCTCATAACCTGTTAAAAGGTGGCACCACACTAATAGCACAGTTATTGTAAGTTATATATCTAACAGTTTTGATCATTTCAATTGAGAAGAGATTGAGCCTCATATTAGACATAAGATAAACATTTATTAAAGTGATATTTTAAGTTTTTTCATCACTGTTCTTTAGCTGTAAGTTAATCATTTCTATCTTTTAAGTATATATTACTTCAGATACTTCTCTTATAAAGAGTTCATTGTTGAATGTTTTGATCAAGCTAAATGCAGAGAGATCACAGTATATATATTGTGTTGCACTGAAGTCAGTTATTTATGACATCTTATTAATCACAAGATTATAGCTCTCTATTACAGTCAAGATCACTGAGTTCTCATTATATCACTTGTCTTCAAAACTTAAGAATTTTTTCTTTTTCTTCTTTTTCTCTTTCTTTTTTTAGTCTCTTATTTCTTCTTTATCTCTTCAGACATCTTTTTCAGATATAACTTTCAGCAATTGTTCTTAAAGTAAACTGCTTTCTTACAGTGAATGTATATCTCATTTTCATTTTTGCTCTTATCAGCATTTCTCTTCTTATTCTTTTTCTTCTTGTCTTTATGATTTCTCTTTTTACTCATTAGAACAAGCTTCTCATTCTTTTCTTTGAGACACTCTTCATCAATTAGTTCAGCAATTAAGTCATTGAGAAATAAGACTACATTATGAGCTTTAAAGTGTTTCATCATTACTTATTGAGAATAGAAGAATTCTAGATTCAATAGAAAAGTAATAATCTTCAAAATTTTATTAATGATGAGATCAGAGATCACAATTTCTCTTAAGAGTGTCTTATACTTTAAAGTATAAGTATCAACAGAGAAGTATTGATTGAGTTGACAGATGTATAGATTGTTGAATAGAATATATTTGAGATTAAATCTGTAAAATAGATAGAGATATATAAGATGATTTTACATCTCTTTTGCTGTTTTCATGTTGTCTATGATGACAGTGATCTTTAAGCTAACAATAAAAACAATAATAACTGTGATCTTATTGTTCTGTGTGATTCAGTCAGCTCAAGTAACATTAGCTGATGTTAGGATCACAGGTGAGTAAGTTGAAAGAACTTAGACAAATTGCCATGAAGGTTTTCTTACTGTTAACATGTTGCTTCATTTCACTTATCTTGTGCTTCATTTTGCTTCACACTCTCACTAACACTTAGCGTGAGGAACGCACCAATGTACCTTCACTTACCTGGCCCTGCTGGCATATAAATAGAAGATCATATTCTCACAATGTTGAGTTCTTTTCTTAGCCTTAGTCTTTGGTTTTTAGATAGTCACCTATTGACTTAGAAATCAAGACCTTTCTATAAACCTCTCATTTCTTCAGACTTTACAGCTAAGACTGTCAATGTAGTTGTTGTTGTTTCAGATATAAATTCTTCAGTCATTACTGACTAACTTAAAACATCTAGCTTTAATAAAGATTCTTCATCACTTTCTATTATTAAATTTCATAATTCAGCACTTCATCAGACTGTATTTGATCAATGTTCTTCATAATGAGTAGTTTGCTGATCTCTTAAGTTTTGTAACTTTTGAAAATGTGAGATCATATGACATCATAGTCATTTTGTATGATGAGAACATCTAAATCAGTGATGAAGTTGTTTTCAATGTAAAGATTTAACTTTTTAAAATGATTATAAGAATTGTTTTTGATTATTTATCTGTAAATTTATAACAGTTTGATGTGAATAACTTCTCATTATACATCAAATTCACTTTATCTCTTAAGGCTCTTTCTAGCATTCATAAAATAACAGTGACAACAAGATGTTTTTCTTTTATCATTTTGAATAGAAACAAATGACTTAATGAATAAATGAATTTCAAAGAATATCAATATATATCTGAGCTCATAATCTGTTAAACATAGAAGAAGTGACTAGTGAAATGAACATGTAATCATAAGTGTCTAGCTACTCTATGAAAATGTGACTCTATAAGAAGGTCTTTAATCAATGAAAGAAAAAACTTTTATTCATAACAAACTGTTTGCTTTAGCAAACTTCACATGTTTCTGAAATCTTTGTAGAGCTTTAAAATCACTAAGGTAACAAAATGAGGCTGAAAGTTTGACAAGTTAGAATTTGTATTAGTTAGTTAGTTTATGAGGTGACAGTGATGACAACAGCAAGATAATAATGAGAGTGAGATCAGTATGCACTAGTCACTTATAGTTATGCAGTGTATGACAGCCTAGGCAGCCTCAGTTATCTATAAATTAATCAATTAATTAATTAATTAATTAACTCTGTTCACTCTTACTGCAGTTACAACCTTCTTGTAACTCTCATAATCACCATAGCTCATAGACACATAGTCATAGAGTTTCACTAGACAGCATAGTATAGCACAAGTATTGTGTTTCTTTCAACAGATTATGAGCTCAGGTTAGCAAGAGGCTTCTTAAAGAAAGTACATTACAATACAGAGTTAAACATCTCTTTATAGAGTCTCTATCATGCTCTTTCTGTGTGACTCATCAAACTCTTACTTACACTCATTATTTAATCTTACACTTAAAACTTAAACTAACAGCAAAACTCTTGTCTACACTTTAGTTACAGTTTGCTTCTTAAGCTCATATCTTTCATGAGAAAAACATCACTGTTGTACATTCTTTCAGCATATAAATCAACATGCATATCTGTCCTCTTAGATCATATAGACAGTCTTATTGTGATTTATTTTCACTCTTATCACTGTCATTATGTATTACACTTCACAGCTGTTGACTGCTTCACATTAATCTCACTGATCTCTCAGTAAAGATCAATCATGCCTTGTAAATGTTACTTAAACTGCATATCTAGTCAAAGCATGCAGTTAAGTGTTTTTTATTCATTAATTAAAGTACTGCTTAATTTTCTCACTTTACTGTTCTTCATATTCTTTCTTTAACTGATCTGTATTATCTCTTCATTGTCATCTGTTGACAGAAGTCTCAGTCAATAATAGTTATTGATGTCTTACAAAATGAGTGTAATGAAGTTTTAAACAAAACTGTTCAGTCTATATCAGTCTTTAATCAGCTCTTATAAACATTATTATGACATTCTTTAAGCTCTTTATCTATCTTAGCTATCTTTCTTTCTTAACAAGTGTATTCAGTTTAACTTAACAAGTGTATTCAGATCACTTAACAAATTGTAATGATGATCTGACTCACTCAGACAGTCAGTGAAAACTCTGCATTTATCTCAGAGATGTTCTTAACATTGCATAGACTTTGCATTCATTGTGTATAGACATTGACTTTGGTCTGTTTTGCACATGATATGCAATGATTGAGTGATTTTCATACTCACTTTGGTCGCAGCCCTCTGTTCTGTTGAGGCCACACTGCAAGGCACGTCAGCAGGGTTTGCCACGGATAAAGGTTTTTCCTTGGCTATACTAAATATAGCTACCTTAGACTCTTATAACAAGCACGATCCACAAGTTGATCTCAAGCTTGCCGCAGCCAAAGAAATGCCATACGCGATAGAACACCATACAGAACTACCTACAGTACCGTAAGGTATTACCTGCGTTCTGCCATCACAGCAACTCAAGGAAAAACGTGGAGATAAATATTTATTGCAATCTGGATTTGACCATGTGGATCTGATTGAGAATTCTTCGACCCGCCTCGACAGTGAACTCGATGATGAGACCTGGTGGTGAGAATCCCCTTCATTTACTACGTGCTCTCCTCCGTGAGTGTACCTATCTCCCGGATCCAGCAGCTCGCGAGTATTTCCACAAGCATATTCTTTCTCGGTATCGTGTCTACCGGCCTCGTTCAGGTCGACATGCAAAATCATTCCAACCGCGGTCTTCAAGTGCACAACTCCACAATGATTTTGAAGAGGATTTCCTTCGCACACCGCGCTATGGCCGTGTTCGGGAAAAGAATCTTAACCAAACAGCGCGAGATAGCCTTGCCCTCCTCCAACGCGCTAACAGTGGACATACACGTGCCCTCACCAAAGTCCTCGCCCTAACGTATGGTCGCACTGGCAAGCGGCGTTATGAGCTACTAAGCCCTCTTCTAGCTCCAGACACACCTTCCGACCAAAAGGCGGTCGCCTCGCTCTCGGCGTCGCTGACAAGTACCATTACTCTCCAAGTCCCGCCAAAACTTGAGGCACTGGTAAAGAGCCAAATCCAACAGAGGCACACGGATCTAGAGAAAGCCCCAATCAAACCATTGAAGCCTCGCGTTCCGAAGACGAATATTTGGCGGCGCCCATTACCTATTGAGAGGGTGCGAAATATCGAGAAGCATTGGCTCCAAATGGTTCTCGAAAGGGCCATGCCTCCTTTACCTGAGGAAGAGTGGGAGAGATTGAGGCGTCTGGCGAATGGAGAAGTGAGATGGGAAGGAGCCGTGCAAAGAAGGATTAGGGTCCCAGATACTGGAGATAATGATACGACTCCAAACCCAGAAAGACGGACCCTTCTCGAAGACTTCAATAAGAAAATGCTTTTGTCCACTAGGCGTCCTACTGATTCGGCCCACTATATCAATGCACGGTTCATGCGAAGACTGTGGGCTCGCATATTCCCGCAATGCCCAGTGATGAGATGGAATGCCATTAAAGAATCATGGTACTTCGAGTGGGGCATTTTACGCTCTTCTAGTGGCCTAGGTCCTGCACAGTTGACAGCTTTCGACGGTGTGGATGAAGGCGGCAAAGTTCTTCATCAACCACAGGTTGTGAAGGGTTCGAAGCTCGCTACTCCGTTTCCATCTTGAGAAGTGTATAGCATTATGGACAGTTTGAATGAAATTATCAAGGTAATGCTCGGAACGGGTTTTCATGGTTCGTTGCTGGAAGGAGAAACAGTTTTGGCCATCCCACTCGTTCGGATATGCTTGATGGACGAGGCGAGGTGAGTGTCGAAGCTTGTTGATGGTGATGGCCGAAGTATTGGTCTCCTACTTCCGAGTCTCGTCGGAGTGGGAAAAGCGGTTGGTATTTTCACCATCGCGAGCTCGACAAGTGCTTCCGGTGCTGCTTCTTACCATTGACTGTTGAAGATGCCTCTGATCTTCAGCGTCATCATCATCTCATACTTTGTGTCTTGAGCCTGCCGAGTATACTAAGCGTTTACGGCAGCCGGCACTACAGCCCCTGTCGGGTTGCGGATTGATGGTCGGTTGGTGGCCTCGGTCATCCTGTGCTTGCCCAAACACAGTATGCTGCGTCAAAGCCACTCGACTTGGCTCGTTGAGGGTTGAGGGGAACCCTTGGCCGCTGAAGTGGCTGTTGCATTGGGACTCGAGATGGCTGTCCTACCTCACCGCGCCTGACACCAGGAGCGCGGAAATATTCTACGCCCTCACCAGCCTCGCGGTATCAAGGTCAGGAGCGGGTTCGAAGATCTACTTCCCTACACCTGCTCAACTCGAGAACCACCGCTCTCAGCTGCCACGCCACTACACTTTCGGAGTAGCTCTGGACCAGATCAACAATGGAGCATGATCGACTGTGGAGCGTCCTAGCTTAAATACAGATTGGTTAAATCCGCAAGTAATATGAAATTCTATCATTAGGGGTGGTGAGGAGCGAAGTCAAATGAGTCTATATTTACATCTTCAACCCAACAACAAACACCGATCCCTGATAATTACTTCTCATTGATCTGGCTTCAAGCCTCGTATCTGCCAAACAGGTTCCAATCAAGTCTTGCAGACAAATGACCGAACACAATAGGGCTGAGTGCATACTGCCGGGCGGTGAGGCACTGACCGCTTTTCGATACTGCCCAACTTCCCACTATCAGTCCCCAGTAACCCTAACCCCAGATTCCTGCATCAATCGCAATGGCACACAAAGCTGCCGTGCGGCGTGCCACCAAAGAAGGTAGAGCACAACCATCCCTAACACTGCCCGAAATCAGTGCGCCTAAGGCTGACATACAAAACGCCCAACAGACGTGCCTGTAATCCTCCAACTAATCCACGAGCTCGCCGCCTACGAAAAAGCCACGCACGAAGTCCTCGCCACGAACGAAACCCTCGCCGCCACCCTCTCCTTCCCCGGCTCTTCCAACCCGGGCTACGCGCACACGCTCCTGATCACTGACCCGGACGGCGCCGTCGCCGGCATGGCGCTCTACTTCACCAACTACTCGACGTGGCGGGCCGCCCCGGGCATCTACCTCGAAGACCTGTTCATCCGGCCTGCGTACCGGAAACGCGGGTACGGCAAGCGGTTGCTGGGAGAGCTGGCGAAGGAGGTGGTGCGGATCGGGGGGAAGCGGTTGGAGTGGAGCGTGTTGAAGTGGAACGAGCCGAGTATCAGGTTCTATGAGGGGTTGGGGGCGAAGACGATGGATGAGTGGACGGGGATGAGGGTTGATGGGGAGGGGTTGGTGAGGATGAGTGAGATGGGGGAGGGGTTGGGTGGGTAGTGGTGTTGTGACTGTATGTCAAGCGGGGTTTTGGATGTTTAGAAAGATTGGTTTCGTTGAGGAGAGATCTGCTATTTGTTCTCGAGCTGCCGTTTGAGCATTCCACAGAAGCTCTCGAAGAGAACGGAATCGTTCCCCTTGAGCCATCGGACAACGATCTCAACGTGCGCCTCTGTTTTCCTTTGCTTCGTTTGGACTTTGAAGCCCAATGCCGCCTCGTCGGTATCATCCTCGTTTTCCACGGCGTCTTTGCCTTGAAGGTCCTGACTCCTTCGTCGCCGACGCGCCGCCCGTGACCATACGTTCTGTTTAGCAAAGCCAACTCCGGTCATGACGGCAGGTTTCCACTGCCATTGGATCTCAAGACTCTTCATACACTCATCTACGTGCTTTGCAGCGAGATCAAGTGACAGAGTCGTAGTTTTGAACCTAAATTCGGAAGGAAATGGCAACAGATGCTTCGGAAGCCCCCGTATACCCCGAGCTACGTCCTTGGGTTCCAGTAAGCCATGCCAAATCGGCCTCCCAACCTTCCCCGCGAGATGACTACTCACCATCCGTGGTCGCATATCACCCCACGACCAAGCCACGGCCCACCTCCTCGTCTTGCTCCCCTGAACGAACTCGGTCACTGCCCAATTGCTGACTCCAACGCCCTTCAGCTTCTCCACTATGATGGAAACGCTCGCAATCTTGCCCAGCATACTCGTGTACCACTCGACCCGATCATGTAACTCAAGGCTCTCCTGAATCATCCTGGAGACCAAAGCAACTTCGCCACCGGGCGTCACCATCTCCACCTCTGCCCCGGTGCAAGCTGAGAATGGCGGCCTGTGCTTGGCCTTGGCGGAAGCTAGCATTTCTGCTGCTGATTCGTAGAATGGGGGGTTGCACATTGTGAAGTCAATGCTTTATATTTGGATCAGTAGATGGACCAGACGATGGGACAGCAAGCACATACCTGTCCAGCCCAAGCGCGCTCAACGGAACCAAGGGCTCCTCAGGGCTTGTCTTGACAAGTCGGACTCTCGACTTGAGATCATTTCGCGCCACATTCTCACGAGCACACTGCAAGCTCCGCGCGTCTATGTCTGAGTCCAGTGTTAGTCGGACTGGCTGCGCAGACACGTGACGTTGCTACCTGTTGCGCCGAACATCCATTTCGGTCTCTGGCGGCAGCCTAGGAGAGGGTAAATACAGCTTGCTCCGGTTCCACTGCGCTTGGTCAATGTTACGTAGGCTACTTGGACAGTGTAGGACATACATGTCCAGGCCGATGACGTCTCGATCGGGATCATACTGGTCCAGATACTCGTCGCTTGTCGTGTCTAGGAGGTCGTGGATCCATAGGATGTAGTTCAGCCTGTGAATGGGTGAGATACATGCGGAATAAGTATGGAGTGCTCTTGAAGCTGATATCACCTATTTGGAACCTATAGAGTATTAGGAGGCTATTCTAGGTAACGATGGGTCAGCAACATACCGGTGGGCATAGCCTATCATCTGGAGTCTCAATTTCTAGATCAAAGTCCCGCTTGAGGAGGCTTTTCGTGAGCTGCCTTGCCTGGTATTAGCGGAGCTTCGGTATTTTGCTATTTGGCTCTGCGTACTGCACGGCTTCGGGGTTGCTGAAATCTAGCTGGCTATTGGGCTTCAAGCTGAGCGTCTGTCAATGAATATACACTCAGGCCAGTGTGATGGACTTACTATTTGGAAAACTCCGGAGACTGCAACGCAAGTGTGGCAAAGTCGACGTCATCCTTGTAGATATTTCTAGGAGTATTCATCTTTCTGGGCGAACATTTCAAGGTTGCGATGAGTGGTCTTTACCAAAGCCCGGTTTCAGGCATACAGTACGCACACAGTTCTCGTGCAAAAGTTTTACTCCATCTTGGATACTGAGTACTCGGTACAATTCCGAGACAGATTTAGATTCGTGGCTCTCACTATTCTCGTGGAGCTAGGTCTATACTGAACATCCTACCGTCAACGCCATCTGTCCGTACATATATACGCCTCTCCTAATGTACCTGGAAAAAGTCCTGAGTCCCGCAAGCCTTGAACCTCACCACCAACCAAAGCTCCCATCGAAACCAATTTCATCAAGATCTTCTCCATATCGAACTGTTTGAAGACTCGGCACAGTACCAGGCTCGTAACATCGGAGAAGTTCATCCATATCTTCCTCGTTCATTTCGACCAGATCTTCCAGGCTCCACGACTCGCAAACTTTGGACATCCTAAATGGTATAAGCAGGAACTAAGACCCAATCAGCGGCGTTACATACCATTGCATCCTCTTCGGTCCAGGCTCTGTTCCGGGGGCGACCTTCCTCAGCTTCTTCCTCAAGGCCCCAACTTTCTGAATTGCTGCGCCAATGTTTGGTGGCAAATTGGCCGCAATCTGCTTCCTCACGATGCTAGCAAGCTTTGGCCCGTTGCCATTCGTGCTGACCATAATTTGCAACGGCCCATCCCGATGCACGCTCCCAAAGTAGAAATCACATTCGGGCGGAACATCCGCGATGTTCGCTGCAATCTTTCTTTCTTTGCACAGCTTCCAGATTTGCGTTGATGCCTCGGGATCATCCACAGCCGTCATCACCATATCCGCTCCATCGAGGTCTGAGGGCTCGAATTTCCTGTTGATGTAGTCCACCTGTTTCTGGTCTATTCGATAGGCCACTTCTTCATTTAGGCCGTCCCTCGGTGATACGACTGTGACTTTGGCGTCCGCGTTCAAGACGTTGAGAATTCGACCTGCTGCAACCTGAGTCTCAGTCAGTTTATCTCTAACAAGCTATTGTAGAGCAATGCGATTGCGGTCACCGACTTCTCCACCACCAACAACAAGAACTCTCTTATTCCGGATTTGCCATGCCAATATCAATGAGCCGCCACCTTGAATCTCTGGAAATTGATGAGGCATGTTTGAATGTTGAAGCATATATTTACTGGCATGTGAAAGTTCAAGAGACGAGCTTGATACAAATACCTACCTTAAGATAACCTTAAAATCTGCGTGATAAGATCTTGATTACTCAGCCATGGCGCGTCAACCGTCATACTGAACCGCCTCTCTCAAAGTTGGCTTGGAAGCATGAGGGTGCGCTAGGCGCTCACTCGCAAACCACAACCATGTCTTCGAGGAAGTTAGGAGGCGGTAGGGTTCTGGGAAGTGGAAGGTCGTTGTCGCCGGCTGTGGCTCCGAAGCGCAACCCAAGTCTACTATCACCATCGGAGAGCTCTGTCTCTTTAAACTCCGAGGTGTCGAACTCGCAGGTATCTTCGGAGAACCAAGATATTAGCTCGAGGATATCATTGGAGGCTGGAGACTCTACAAGAGCAGCTGAAGCTTCCGCCGCAAATTCGAGGCTCGTCTGTCCAATATGCAATGGGGAGATGGTGGGTACTAGAAGAATTGCAGGACTACGAGGCATTGCGGGCTGATCACTTTACAGTTGACACTCCTTCAACTCAATAGGTTGTCATGTCTGACCGGGATTCGCTTGCGACCACATGCTTATACTCTGATATAGGCATCTAGATGACGATCACAAGAATCTAGAGGAGGTTAAACAAGATGAAGTCAAAGATTGGTTCAAGACGCAGATGGTCAAAGCGAAGAAGTTTCAGCCCTTAGCTGTTCTGAACCACAAGCTCAAAGGCCTGGAGGTTTTCGAGCCTAACGATGTACCGCCAAGTCCAGGTGTTCCTCCGAGCGGCCTTTCTGCGCCGGAGGCACCGAAGCCTGATCCGGACGAAGTAGTGACGAGGGACCATTGGCAAAGACATGGACCGAATGATGCTTGCTCCGAACCACTGTGCGGAAAACGTCTCAATGCATCAAACGGAAGCGTCAACTGTCGCAAGTGCGGAAGGCTTTTCTGTGAGGAGCACACCATGTACCAGATGAAGCTCTCGAGGTCAGCGCAGCACGAACCAGTAAGAGGATCGTGGTGCCGTGTATGCGAGACATGCTATAAATCGAGGGAAGGCTACAATGACCATAATGGTGAGCCTTGGGCGGTCGTCGTTATGGACACTCTGCTGAGACTGCACAGGCTTCGCACGAGACCACACAGCAGACTTCATAAATAGCAGGAAACTTACGAATAACAGAAGTTTTCTCGAAGTTACTCGACTAGAGAAACGCTTGACAAAGCTCACGCAGCTCTTGGCGAGCCCACCTCCAGAACAGCTGCCAGGTACCAGTGGTTTATTGTGGCCTATATCAGGAGCGAAGAACCAACGAAAACTTTTAGAGCAATCTGTGGTTACCTGGGAAGACGACACAGCCGTCCAAAGATGCCCGTTCTGTCAACAAGAGTTCTCGAACTACTCCTTTCGGCGGCATCATTGTCGGTTATGCGGGAGAGTAGTGTGTGGTGACCCTCGAACCGGTTGCTCGAGTGAGGTCGGCCTCAATGTAGCTGCTAGTATGTGGCTGCTCTTCAGCTCCTACTACGTGCTCCACTGACTTGCACAGGAACGGATCTTTCGGAGAAAGTAGCGGGTCAGACCAGCCTTGATATTAGGATGTGTAAAGAGTGCAAGAACACAATTTTCAGTAAGAAAGACTTTGCTAGCGAACTTGCACAGAAACCGCCAGATCTGAAAGCGTACGAGAACCTTGTGGAGTTTGAACGAGGTATCAGGCTGTTATTGCCAAGATTCCAACGTCTACTGGTGGTCCTGCAGTATGCCTAGTGACCATTACCTCTAAAATCCAACAAGAAACTGACGCAAGTGCAGAGACCCAGATAAGTCTCCATCGCCTTCTCAATTAGTCGATGCGTCAAAGATCCGGAAACGCCTGATGGAGTCTTTCGCACAATACGATATCGCAGCTCGGCGAATTCGTGACCTCCCTACCTCATCGCCAACTCAGGAAAAGCTTCAAAAGGCCATTTATCGACAAGCAACCAGCTTTCTTCACCTACACATGCTTCCGTTGAAGACACTTCCGAAGATCCTCAAGCACGCTTCTCCTCATGGATACGTCTCAAACGGCCATCTCACTCCAAATGGTCACCCCAGCACTGCTCTTCAGTCCATCAAGTATAACGACGTGGATGCGTCGAGCCAAGCTAGCAGTAGCAGTGCCGTCTCCGCCCTAGAAGCCGAGGAGAAAACACTTCGCGAGAGGCTGATCGTGCTTGAAGAGCAAAAATTCTTCGTCAGCGAAATGATCGTGGATGCGAACAAGAGAAGGAAGTTCGACGAGGTTAGCAGCTTGGCGCAGAACGTGGAGGACCTTAGCAAAGAGATAGATCAGGTGAACGGCATGCTAGGACAGCTGGATTTTGTAGGGGCGTATGCTGGTCTTGGGGTGGGGACTCCAGCATCGAGATGAGTGAGTGTCGATTTAGACGTGGAATTGGCCTGAAGTGTGCGGATTGGCGTTAACGGGTGATGCATGTGGCGCTCAGAGCGGACTATAGCATGGGGCTTCGGCAGTTCATGGGCATTTGCGGGCGTGGACTTACAATGCTGGGGAGTATCACGGTGGTTGTACGTTAATGAGACTACTGATTACAATCAATGAATGACGGTTAAGACGGCGACAATGAT
>JAABUJ010003135.1_pt1 | contig 19034 bp, 16 predicted proteins | sample 5559131 | NCBI WGS metagenome assembly JAABUJ01 (sample SAMN10711875, study PRJNA513366) | rock metagenome | isolation source: Antarctica rocks | place: Antarctica: Victoria Land, Mt New Zealand nord | collected 2016-01-07 | reverse complement strand
CAGACGTAGTCGCCCCCGAACAGCCGGTCCGCGGTCTCGCGCATGAACATCAAGTTGCGCGGGTCGGCGCCGATGCCGCCGGTGATGCCGAAGATGGTCTGCACGAACAGCGGCGCTTCGACGATACCCCGATCCAGGCAGTGGGCGAGGTTGTACAGGTGGCCGACATCGTAGCACTCGAACTCGAACCGGGTGCCGTGGCCGTGGCCCATCAGCTCGACGATCCGGGCGATGTCGCGGAAGGTGTTGCGGAAGATGTGGTCCTCGGTCGCGGCCAGGTACGGCTGCTCCCAGTCGTGCTTCCAATTCGTCACCCGCGCGCCGGCGCCGGCGATGCTGAAGTTCATGCTGCCCATGTTGAGGCTGCACATCTCGGGCTTCGCGACCAGCGGCGCCGCCAGCCGGTCCTCCACCGTCATGTTCATGCCGCCGCCAGTGGTGATGTTCAGCACAGCGTCGGTCGCCTGCTTGATGACGGGCAGGAAACGCATGAACAGCGCCGGGTCGGGGGAGGGCAAGCCGGTCTCGGGATTGCGGGCGTGCAGGTGGATGATCGCCGCTCCCGCTTCCGCTGCGTCGATCGAGGCGCGGGCGATCTGCTCCGGCGTGATGGGCAGGGCGTCCGACATGCTGGGGGTATGGATGGCGCCGGTGATGGCGCAGCTGATGATGACCTTGGACATGTCGGCTCCCGTGACTGGGTGCGATCCTGCCTCGATTGGCAACATTAGCCAAGACTGTGCGCCTGGGTCGGAACTCTCCGCCTAGGTCGGATACGTCCTGTCGTGAGGCGCCTCGTTCAGTCGAACACCAGGGTGATCGTCTCGGCCACGAGCGCCGGCCGCGCCTCCCCAGCGATCTCGACGGTGGCCTCGGTCACGATCCGGTGGCTGCCGGACGCCTCATCCAGCGACGTCAGCATCGAGTGCAGGCGTATGCGCGACCCGGCAGGCACGGGGGTGATGAACCGCACCTTGTTGGACCCGTAGTTCAAGCCGCGCGACTTCCGGCGAATGCCGTATACCTCCGCCGACAGCCGCGGCAGCAGCGACAGCGTGAGGAAGCCGTGGGCGATGGTGCGTCCGCCGGGCATCTCCGCTTTGGCGCGGGCCACGTCCACGTGAATCCACTGGTGATCGCCGGTCGCGTGGGCGAAGGCGTCGATCATCGCTTGGTCGACCAGCAGCCACTCGCTCGCCCCAAGCGCTTGGCCGACATGCGCGCGCAGGTCGGCGGCGGTCTCGACTTCCAGCCTCTGACTCTCCACGGCGGCGTCCTCTCAGGCCGCTTGGGGATGCTGGATTTTCTCGCCAAGCCGCTGTGCCAGGAAGGCCGTGACGGCGACCTCCTCGGCGGTCAAGCCGGAGTGACGGTCGTCCAGGGCGGCGTCGGCGCGCTCCTTCAGGCCCTGGATCAGGCTGCCGTCGAGGTAGCCGTCGAAGATCGCCGGGTGAATGTAGCACTTGCGGCAGATCGCGGGGGTATTCCCGAGCAGCTTGGACACATGCTCGACCGCGTGCACCACGTTCTTCTTCGCCTTGGCGTGCGTGTCGAAGGCTTCCAGTTCCGTCAGCGCCAAGGCCGCAAGGTTGGTCGCCGCCCAGGTGCGGAAGTCCTTGGCGCTGATTTCCTCGCCGCTGACCTCGTGCAGGTATTGGTTCACGTCGTTCGAGCCGATGGCGTGATGCTCGCCCCGCTCGTCGATGAACTGGAACAGGTCCTGCCCCGGGACCTCCTGGCAGCGCTTGACGATGTTGGCCAGCCGGCGGTCCTGCAAGTCGAGGTGATGGTCGACGCCGCTCTTGCCGCGGAAGTCGAAGGTGACGTGGCTCCCCTTCACCTTGGTGTGCCGGTGCCGCAGCGTGGTCAGGCCGAAGCTCTGGTTCTCGCGCGCGTATTCCTCGTTGCCGATCCGCATCATCGTCATCTCCAGCAGGCGGACGACGGCGGCGATCACCCGGCGGCGCGGCAGGCCGGGAAGCGCCATGTCGCGCGCGACCTGGGCGCGGATGGCCGGCAGCACGCGGCCGAACACCAGCATGCGGCTGTATTTCGCTTCGTCGCGCACCACACGCCAGCGGGGGTGGTAGCGGTACTGCTTGCGGCCCCGTGCGTCGCGTCCGGTCGCCTGCAAGTGCCCGTTCCGGTCGCGGCAAATCCAAACGTCGGTGTAGGCCGGCGGGATCGCCATCTTGCGGATGCGTGCGATCGTCGCCTCGTCCTCGATGCGGCTTCCATCCGGCGCGAAAAACACGAAGTGATCGCCTTCGAGCCTGCGCGTGATGCCGGGCTTCCTATCCGTCACGTAGTGGAGCTTGGCGGCCTTCGCGGCAGCCTTCTCGGCGTCGAACTCGGCAACATCGGTCATGTGGGCAGCAGCCTTCACCGTTGAGCAACAAACCTCAACATAGCTGGCGACGGCAAGTTTCAAGCCGCCCGGCGCAGCGCTGCCTCCGGCACCCGGGTGCGGCTCGCGACCGTGCGGATCAGGGCAGGCCAGCGTGCGCAGGCCCGGACCATGACGGCGCGCATCGGGGCGGACCGGGCGGCGCGGTACAGCCCGGACGCGAGCCGGACGGACCCGCCGACGTCCACTCGCAGCGCGCGGTGATAGCGCCCGGAATCGTTGCCGTGTGCGAGGAAGGTCGCGACAGCCAGGTGTGCGCTATGCAGCGCGATCGACATCCCGTCGCCACAAAACGACGGAATGACGGCGGCTTGGTCGCCGAGCCGGAACACGCCGGCATGGTCGTTCGCTGCCTTGGCGTGGACGTAGCCGTACGGCACGCGAAAGATGGTCAGCGGCCGGTCCTGGGGAATGTCGGCGCCATCGAGCCGCCGGGCCAGATGCGGACAGCCGCGCGACAGGTCGCCGAGCAGCGCCGCCCAATCCTGCCCGGACGCGTCGAACCGGCTCCGGTCCACCAGCAGGCACAAATTGGCGGTGTCGTTCTCGATGAGTTGAAGTCCCGCGTAGCCCGCGTCGAACAGGATCACTTCGACGTGCCCGTGCAAGGCCGCAACCTGGGCCGGCGCCAGGCGGAGGTGCAACTTGAACCCGATCAGCTTCTCCGGCGCATGTCCCGGAACCCGGGGCGACCCGCGCAGGTCGTGTTTCCCGGTTGCCAGGAACAGCGTCGGCGCGCCCACATGCACGCCGGCGACGTCGAGCACGGGATCGTCTTCCAGCATCACGCGGCGAACCTGGCAGCCGCGGTGGATGTCTGCCCCGAGGTCCTGGGCGCGCTGCAGCAGCGCCTCGTCCATGATGCGGCGGGATAGGCCGGCGCCGCTGAACGGCAGCCGGGTTTCGACGACGGTCCCCCCGTGCACCAGCCGCATCGCAGGAATTTCGGCGGCGCCCAGGGCGGCGACGTCGATGCCGATCGCCGCCAAGTAACGCCGAGCCTCCTGGCTGACGAACTCGCCGCAGATCTTGTCCTGCGGCCCGGCGTCGCGTTCCAGCAGCACCGGATGCAACCCCGCGCGCGCCAGCAGGCAAGCCGACAACGCGCCGGCCGGCCCCCCGCCGGCGATGACGACGCTCACCGCAGCCGCTCGACGCACAGGCGGAACGGGAAGCGCCAGCGGATGCGGCCCGGCACCCCCGCCTCGGCCAGCAGAAGCCGCCACTCCGCCGGTCGGAACGCGCGGGCGATCGACACCGCGCCGTCGTGCTGCACGAACCGGTGCCAGCCGAGCAGGCGCGAGCCGAGGCGGAACACGCGGTGCGGGATCGCGTGGCGGTGCAGGTCGTTCACGAACCAGCCGCGCCCGGCGTGGCGTTCCATCCAGCGCAGGAACGCCACGACCTGGCCGTCGTCGAGATGGTGGGTGAACAGCGAGCTGACGATGTAGTCCCAGCCCGGGCCGGGATCGTGCGCCAGCGCGTCGCCAGTCCCGAGTTCGAGCGGGATGCCGGGCGAGGCGGCCCGCGCGACGGCGGCGCTGCCGGGGTTGAGGTCGATCCCGCCCAGCCGCACGGTCCGGCCGCGCCGTGCCGCCCAGCGGTGGATGGCGCGCAGCATGTCGCCGTGCCCGTAAGCCACGTCGAACACCGAGATCGGCTCATTGGCCGCACGGCGTCGCATGGCCCGGTCCAGCCACGCGAGGGTCGGCCGGCGCGCGAGCGTGAGGGTGTTGACGGCGGCCAGGTCGGCCAGGCAGGCCTGGTAGTCGGTATCATCGGTGCAATCGGTGTCCATCAGCTCGGCGGCCGTGCTGCGCCGGGCCAGGCTCATGCGCGCTGGAAGCGGAAGGTTTCCGCGCACAAGCCGGGGCCGAACGCCATGCCGATGCCGTTGCCTGGCCCCGCCGGCTCCCGCAGCATACGGTCGAGGATGAACATCACGGTGGCCGAGGACATGTTGCCGAAGTCGTTCAGCACCGCGCGCGAGTGCCGCAGGGCGTCGCGCCCGAGCGCCAGGCCCTGTTCCACCGCGTCCAATACGGTGCGCCCGCCGGCATGGACCGCCCACAGATCGATCTGTTGGGTGGCCTGGCCCTGCAGGATGCCGCGCGCGTCCTGGCGTTCGACCTCGCCCCGCAAGGCGGCGGCGATCCGGCCCGGCACCTTGCCCGACAGGCGCATGTCGAAGCCCTGGTCGCCGATGCGCCAGGTGATCAGCTCCTTCGAGTCTGGCAAGATCACGGCGTGGAAGCCGAGCAGGCCGATGCCGGACGGCTCCGCCGACACCAGTGCTGCGGTGCAGCCGTCGCCGAACAGCAGGAACGACAGCACCGTTTCGAGGTCGTGCGATTCCTGCATGTGCAGCGTGCACAGCTCGAGGTTGATGACCAGCACGCGCGCCGCCGGGTCGGAGCGCACGATGTGGTAGGCGGATTTCAGCGCGTTGACGGCGGCGTAGCAGCCCATGAAGCCGACCATCGTGCGTTCCAGCGAGGCGTGCATGCCCAGCCGTTCGGCCAGGATTTGGTCCAGCCCCGGGGCCACGAACCCGGTGCACGACGCGACCACGATGTGGGTGAAGCTCGCCGGGTCCTCGCCCAGTTTCGCCACGGCGCGGAGGGCGAGCGGCACGGAGTCGCGTTCGTACAGCTTCATGCGCGCGGCGGTCGAAGGGAACTTGCCGCGGTGGTAGAACCCATCGGCGTCGACCTTGTCCGCGCCCGGTTCCCCGGCGCGGAAGAACGAGTAGCGGTGGGAGATGCCGGACCGCTCGGCCATACGATCGAACACGTTGCGCGCCTTGTCGCTGCCGAGCAGCGTGCGCGCGAAAGTGACGAACGGGGCGTGGACGTCGTGGTCCGGCACGGCCGAGCCGATGCGGTTGATGTGGGGTGTCGTCAACGTCAGGTCTCCATGCGCCGGGCCACGAGTACTGCGTTCAATCCGCCGAACGCAAACGAGTTCGAGAGCGCCGTCCGTACCGCTGCCTCCCGCGCGACGTTGGGCACGCAGTCGATGTCGCACGCCGGGTCGGGCGCGGTAAAGTTCGCGGTCGGCGGCACGATCCCGTCGCGCAGCGCCATCACGGTCGCGATCAGCTCCAGCGCGCCGCCCGCGGTGAGGCAGTGGCCGACGATGGACTTGGTGGACGAGACGAGCGGCATCCGCTCCCCGAACACCTGGCGCAGCGCCGCGGCCTCGGTGGTGTCGTTCAGCCTCGTGCCGGTGCCGTGCGCGTTGACGTAGTCGATGTCGCCCGGCGCGCACTCCGCGTCGTCGAGCGCGTGCCGCATGGCGGAAGCGGCGCCGGCGGGGTCGGGCGCGGTGATGTCCAGCCCGTCGGCGCCCATGCCGAAGCCCACGATCTCGGCGTGCATGGCGGCGTCACGCTCCCGCGCATGATCCAGACTCTCGATGATCAGGATGCCCGCGCCTTCGCCGATGACTAGGCCGCTGCGGTCCTTGGAAAACGGCCGGCAGGTGTCGGCGCTGAGCACCCGCAGGCCTTCCCAGCCCTTGAGCACTCCCACGACGACTGAGGCGTCGGTGCCGCCGGTGACGGCCACGTCGACGCTGCCGCTGCGGACCATGTGGAAGGCAAGCCCGATCGCGTGGCTGGCGGAGGCGCAGGCCGAGGCGGTGGTGAAGCAGGGGCCGCGGATGCCAAACTCCATCGAGATGTGGCTGGCCGGAGCGTTCGGCATCACCCTGGGGACGGTGAACGGGTGCACGCGATGGGCGCCCTCGCCGTAGAACTGCCGGTACGCCTGGTCGAACGTCTCATGCCCGAAGGACGCGCCGAGGATGACGGCGTGGCGCGGGCTGGGCGTCAAGGCCGCGTGCCGGACCGCCTCGCGCGCCGCGATCAGGGCGAGCTGCGACGTCCGGTCGAGCATCGGCAACCGGCGCGGGGCGAAGTGGGCGGCCATGTCCAGGCCCTGGATTTCGGCCGCGCGTCGCACCGACAGCCGTTCGGTCGGAATGTTTTGAATCGGCCCAATGCCCGATCGGCCATTCCGGAGCGAGTCGAAGAAGGCGGGCACGTCATGTCCCACCGCACAGACCGCGCCTAAGCCGGTAATGACAACCCGGCGGGGCGCCCTCAAGCGGCCGGGGCCGCAGCGCGTTCGATCGCGGCAGTCACGTGCCTAACGAGGTCTCCGACCGTCTCGAACTCCGCCCCGGCGCTGTCGCCCACCACCGGAATTTCGATCCCGAACCTCGTTTCCAACTCGAAGATGGCCTGCACCATGTCGAGCGACGGTATCTCTAGGTCCGCGATCCTTGCATCCATCGTCAGCCGCGACCGATCGACCTCCGTCTCCTTGGAGACAACGGCAAGAATGGTGTCGACGCGCGAGTCAGCTACCGACATGCGAGCCCTTTCCTTTCGAGGCGCGACCGATATGGGCGGGTGCTGGGAAACGCGCAATGCGTGGATTTTCTCAGCTGAAGGGAACCAAGGCCCGATGCCCTTGTTGGGACGGTACCACCGAAGGAGTTTGTATAATGGACGAAAACCGCGTTGAAGGCACCGCACGTGATCTGGGCGGCAAGGCGAAAGGCGCCCTGGGCGACTTGACCGGCGATACCAAGACCCAGGCCGAAGGCACGGTAGACCAAGTCGTCGGCACCGCGCAACGAGCCTATGGCAAGGTGCGCGACCAGGCCAGCGGCGTGGGCGGCAACTTGGCCGACCAGATCGACGACGCCAGCGCCTATCTTGGCGACACCGTTGCCGAGCGCCCTTTGACGGCGCTGCTGGTAGCTGGCGCCATCGGCTACGTTCTGGCGATGCTGACCCGCCGCTGATCGGCCAGGCCGGGCGCGCGCAGTGCCCGGCCGTTGCGCGACCTACTCGCGTCATGCACGCTGCCGCCACTGACGCGAGCAAGGGCGGCCCATGACGACACAGATGCACGACCCTATCACCCTGGCCATCGATATCGGCGGCACAAGGCTGAAGGCAGGGTTGCTCGATGCCTCCGGCACCTTCGTCGCCGGCCCAAATCGTACCGACACGCCGCGGCCGAGCGGTCCCGCCGCGGTCCTTGCCGCCCTCACTCAAATCGTTGCCTCGCTTGGTAGGTTCGACCGCGTCTCCGTCGGCTTCCCCGGCGTCGTGCGCTCCGGGCGTGTCCTGACGGCGCCTAACCTCGGAACCGAAGCTTGGCACAGCTACCCCCTTGCGACCGACCTTGCGCAAAGGCTCGGCAAACCCGTTCGGTTGCTGAACGACGCCAACGTCCAGGGCTTGGGGGTGATCGAAGGAGACGGGCTGGAATGCGTGCTCACCCTCGGCACCGGCATCGGTTTCGCGCTGTTCCAGGATGGTAGGCTCGCGCCTCACCTTGAGATGAGCCAGCATCCCATCCGCAAGGACATGACCTACGATCAGTACCTAGGGAATGCCGCCCTGCATGCGGTTGGGCGGCCGAAGTGGAATAAGCGCCTGGCGCGTGCCTTGGCCATTATCGAGACGCTGACAACCTACGACATCCTCCTGATCGGTGGCGGCAATGCCAAGGTCATCGACGTCGATCTGCGGCCTAACGTGCGCATAGTGTCGAACACGGCGGGAATAACGGGTGGCGTTCGGCTTTGGGACCAGAAGCTGGACGTCGTGTTCGCGCACGAGGAGGTTCCCCATCGTGCGCCGCCCGCTTGGGTGACGCCGGCGCCCGTCGTGCCCTGACCTATTTCGTGTCCGCCGGGTCAGCAGGCTCCCGCCCCTAGATATGTTTCGACCACCCGCTCGTCGTTCGCCAACTCGGCGCTGGACCCCTGCAAGGCGATCCGCCCAATTTCCAGCACGTAGCCATAATCGGAGACCGCCAAGGCGGCGCGCGCGTTCTGCTCGACCAGCAAGACGGCGCAGCCGCGTCGCCGCAAGTCGGAAACGATGCCGAATATTTCGGCGACGACCAGGGGCGCCAGACCGAGGCTCGGTTCGTCCAGCATGAGCAGGCGCGGCCGGGCCATGAGGGCGCGTCCCATGGCCAGCATCTGCCGCTCGCCGCCCGACAATGTTCCCGCCGGCTGCCGGCGGCGCTCGCGCAGGCGGGGGAACAGGTCGTAGATGCCCTCCATGGCACGTCGCGCGGCTCCAACGCCTTCGTGCCGCAACCGGTAGCCGCCGAGGCGCAGGTTGTCCGCCACGGACATCGTCGAAAACAGCTCGCGCTTCTCCGGCACCAGGGACATGCCGAGGCGAACCCGCGCCTCGACCGGCAATCGACCGATATCCGCATCCGCGAACACGATCCGTCCCCGCGCGGGCGCCACGCCCATGATCGCGTTCAACAGCGTTGTCTTGCCCGCGCCGTTCGGCCCGATCACGGTCGCGACCTGCCCGGCCGCGATCGTCAACGCTGCGTCGTGGACGGCGCCGATCCCGCCATACGCCACCGAAAGCCCGTGCACCTTCAGCAGCGCCGTCATACGGCAGCGCCGAGGTAGGCCTGCAGAACGGCCGGATTGCTCCGGATTTCGGCGGGACGGCCCTCCGCGAGCTTGGTCCCGAAATTCACCACAACCAGCCGGTCGGCGAGGTTCATCATGAAGTTCATGTCGTGTTCGACTACCAGGATCGTCATGCCCTGGGCCTGCAACCCGCGCAGGCACGCGGCGAGTTCCAGTTTTTCGGCGTGACGCAATCCAGCCGCCGGCTCGTCGAGCAGCAGCAGCACGGGATCGAGGCAGAGGGCGCGTGCGATTTCGACGAGCCGTTGCTGGCCGAGGGCGAGACTGTCGGCTGGCTTGCCGGCATGCTCCGCCAAGCCGAGGCGGGTAAGCTGCCGGCGCGCTTCGGCGAACAACCGCCGTTCCTCGGCACGATCCAGCCGGAGCAGCGCCGCAATCGCTCCGGACTTGCCCCGCAAATGGGCGCCCAGGGCCACGTTCTCGAGGGCCGACATGCCGGGCACGAGCTTCACATGCTGGAAGCTGCGCGCCAGCCCGAGCCGGGCGGCGGCGGCGGGCGAAAATCCGTTCAACCGCTGGCCGAGGAACTCGATGCGCCCCGCGGTTGGCTTGGCGACCCCGGTCAATAGGTCGAAGAGCGTGCTCTTTCCCGCGCCGTTGGGCCCAATCAGGCCCACGATGGTGGCCCCGTCCAAACCCAAGCTGAAATCGTCGACGGCGACCAGGCCGCCGAACGTCTTGCGCAACCCGGTTGCGACCAGGACGGGCGACCCGGCCGCCGGCAACGCACGGGAGGGAAGGGACGCGCTTCCTGCGCCCGCGATTGGGGATCGAAGGGGGCGGGATCGACGCAGCCGCGGCCATAACCCTTCGGGCGATGTCTGCAGCATCCATACCAGCAGGACGCCGAAGACGATCGTTTCGTAATTGCCCTGAGTGCCGAGCAGGCGCGGCAGGATGTCCTGCAGGCGGTCGTTCACGACGGTGACGACACCGGCGCCGAGCAGCGCGCCCGGCAGGGTCGCCACCCCGCCCAGGACCGCCATCAGCAAATACTCGATGCTCGCGTTCAGCCCGAACGGCGACGGGTTCACCGAACGCTGCATGTGCGCGTACAGCCATCCGGCCAACCCTGCCAGCACCGCCGCATAGACGAAGGCGAGCATCCGCGTGGCGGTCAGCCTCACGCCGAAGCTCGCCGCCGTCCCGCCGCCACGCAAGGCGCGGATGGCCCGGCCGACTCGGCTGTCGAGCAGGTTCCGCGTGCCCAGCAGCGCGAGCGCGACGGCGATCCAGACGACGGGGTAGAAGCTCCGGCTGTCGGACAGGACGACGCTGCCGATTTGAAGCGGCGGAAGGCCCGAGATGCCGTCGTTGCGCCCGAGCGCGTCCAAGTTGCCGAACAGGTAGAAGAAGCTGACGCTCCAGGCGATGGTGGCGAGGGCCAGGTAATGTCCCGAAAGCCGCAACGTCAGCGCTCCGATCAGCGCCGCGCCGAGGCCAGCCGCCAGCAGGCTGACGGGCAGCGCCAGCCAAGGCGACCAGCCGGCCTGGGTGGTCAGCAGCGCCGTCGCATACGCCCCGAACGCCATGAACGTCGCCTGACCGAACGACGTCATCCCGCCGAAACCCGTCAGCACCACGAGGCCAAGGGTCACGATGGCCGAGAGTCCGGCATAGTCGGCCAAGGTGAGCCATGAGTTCGGCACCGGGAGCAACGGGAGCGCCAGCGTCGCCGCCAGCGACAACCCGGCCAGGATGCGGATCATTCCTCCCCGGCCGGGCTGCGGAGTGAGCGCAGCAGCAGCACCGGGACGATCACGGCGAAGACGATGACCTCCTTGAAGGCGCTGGCCCAGAACGACGAGAAGCTCTCGACCACGCCCACCAGCAACGCGGCTGCGGCTGCGGCCGGATAGCTGACTAGGCCACCCACGATGGCGGCCACGAAGCCCTTCAATCCGACCAGGAAGCCGCTGTCGTAGTAAACGGTCGTCAATGGCGCGATCAGGACGCCGGACAGTGCGCCGATCAGGCCCGCAAGCAGAAAGGCGGTCCGGCCCGAGACATTCGTCGCGATGCCGACGAGCCGGGCGCCGAGGGGACTCACCGCCGTGGCGCGCAACGCCTTGCCGGCGAGGGTGAATTCGAAGAACACGAACAGCGCGGCCATCGTGCCGGCCGAGACCGCCACGATCCAGACCGCCTGCCCCTGGATCGCGAGCGTGCCCACCGACAGCACGGCGTCGGAGAACCCGCTCGCCCGGAAGCCCTCTGGCCCGAACAGCGCCAGGCCAGTTCCCATGAGCGCGAGATGCACCCCGATCGCCGCGATCAGCAGCACCAGCACGGAGGCGTCTCGCAGGGGTTGGAACGCAATGCGTTGAAGGTAGGCCGCCATCGGCGCGACGATCGCCAGCGTAAGCCCGGCTTCCGCCGCGACGCCGATCGCGTGGGGCGCCAAGACGACGGCGCCTGCGATCACCAGGCCGGGCAGGGCGACGGTCTCCGCCAGCAGCGCAATGACTGCGCCCCGGCTTGAGTCCCGCCGCAGCGACCACAGCCCCGACACGCACGCGCCAGCGCCCAACACCGCCAGCAGCCACAGGCTGCCCGGCACCCGCCGCTCGTCCAGCGCCGCGTAAGTCAGCGCGCCGTAGGCGACGAACTCGCCCTGCGGAATGAAGATGACCCGCGTGACCGCGAACACCAGCACCAGCGACAGGGCGAGCAGCGCGTAGATCGCGCCATTGACGATGCCGTCCTGCAGCAGGATCAACGCCGTATCGGCATCCACGGCGATGCGTCCCGACTATTCGGCGGGGGGCAGCAGCTTCCAGGTCCCGCCGGAAATCGTCACCATCACACGGGCGCGCTGGTCGAAGCCGTTATGGTCGTCCTTCGTCATGTCCGCCACCCCGTGCGACAGCGGCAGTTCATGCGCGCTCTCGATCGCGTCGCGCAGGGCCGAACGGAATTCCGGCGTGCCGGGCTTGGCGGCCTTGAGCGCGATGGGAACGGCGTATTGCAGCAGCAGGCCGGCATCCCAGGCGTGCGCTCCGAACGTCGACACCGACCCGGCGCCGTTCGCCGCCTCGTAGCGGTGGACGTACTCCAGGGCCACCGCCTTGACCGGGTTGCTGTCCGGCAGTTGGTCGGCCACCAGGATCGGGCCGACCGGCAGGATGGTCCCTTCCACGTCCTTGCCGCCAACCCGCAGGAAATCGGCGTTGGCGACGCCGTGGGTCTGGTAATATTTTCCCCTGTAACCCCGCTCCTTGAGCGTCTTCTGCGGCAAGGCGGCCGGCGTGCCGCTGCCTGCGATCAGCACCGCGTCCGGTTTCGCCGCCATGGCCTTCAGCGCCTGCCCGGTGACGCTGGTATCGGTCCGCGCGAACCGCTCGACGTCGAGCACCCTGATGTCCCGCGCCGCCATCGCGCGCTGGGTTTCAGCCAGCCAGCCATCCCCGTAAGCGTCGTTGAAGCCGATGAAAGCGATGGATTTCACGCCGTTCTTAACCATGTGCTCGGCGATGGCGTCCGCCATCAGGCTGTCGTTCTGCGGCGTCTTGAACACCCAGTGGCGCTGCGCATCCATCGGCAGGATCAAGCGCGCCGACGCCGCGAGGGAGATCATCGGGAGGCGCTTCTCCGCCGCGACGTCGATCATGGCGAGCGAGGCCGGGGTGATGGAGGACCCGATCAGCACATCGGTGCTGCCCTCGTCCGTCAGCTTGCGCACGTTCGCGACCGCGCGCGTGGTGTCGGAGCCATCGTCGAGGACCTGGTACTCGATCGTCTGCCCGGCGATCTGGGTCGGCATGAGCGCGAGGGTGTTGCGTTGCGGGATGCCAAGCGACGCGGCCGGGCCGGTTTGCGACAGGGTGACGCCGACGTGCACGGTGTCGGCCCAAGCCGAACCCGCCGCCGCCGCAAGCACCGCCACTGCCAGAACGAGCCGGGCCATGCCTTATCCCCTTGTGATTGAAATCACTCCGACATGATTTCTTGCAGGGTTTGGTATGGCCGCGCCGTAGAAAGGTCAAGGAAACCGCGGCCGGTCATTCCGGGCGCCATCTGGACCGGCGGCGCCGAACCGACTATCCCGCCTGCAAGTTGGCCGCCGCAAATGTCGCGGACGCGCGGCGATCCTGCGAGGTGCTGGTGACGATTCCGAACATTCTTGCCCGCTTCGTCGAAGCCAGCGTTCGCCGCGCCTGGGCCGTGGTGCTGGGCGGGCTCATCCTCGCAATCGCTTGCACGGCCCTGGCGGCGACCCGGCTCGGGGTGACGACCGACCTGAACGGCCTGTTCGCCGCGAGCCTGTCGTGGAAGCAGCGGCTGGCCGAATTCGACCGGGTGTTCCCGCAGTTCGACGACCTGATCGTGGCGGTGATCGACGCGCAAATCCCCGAGGAAGCCGAGGCCACCGCGAGCCGGCTGGCGAAGGCGATGGCCGCCGACCAGGTCCACTTCAAATCGGTCCGGCGCCCCGATTCATCGCCGTATTTCGACAGGAACGGCCTGCTGTTCCTCGACCCTCCCGAGCTCGGCGCGCTGCTGGACCAGACCATCGACGCCCAACCCTTCCTTGGGCAGCTCGTCGCCGACCCGAGCGCACGCGGGCTGTTCGCAGCCTTGTCCCTGATCGGCATGGGGGTGGAGCGTGGCCAAGCCGACCTGACGTCCTTCGCGCCCGCGCTGGACGCGTTCCACAAGACGTTGTCGCAGGCGGTCGCGGGAACGCCCCGGCCGCTGTCGTGGGAACGCCTGCTGTCGGGCTCCCTCGCCGAGAAGGCCGGGCCATACCGTTTCGTGCTGCTGCAACCCAAGCTCGACTACCACGCCCTGCAACCCGGCGGCGCCGCCACGGCGGCGATCCGCGCAGCCGCCGCCCAGCTTGGACCCGTTCAGGCCGGGACGGCCCATGTCCGCATCACCGGCAGCGTCCCGCTCGCCGACGAGGAGTTTGCGACCGCCGCGAAAGGCGCCGTGACGGGGCTCGTGGCCAGTTTCGTGGTGGTTGCCCTCTGGCTGTTCCTCGCCGTGCGAAGCTGGCGGTTGATCCTGCCGATCCTGCTGACGCTCATCCTGGGGCTGCTGCTGACGACCGGTTTCGCCACCCTGGCGGTCGGCACGCTGAACCTCATCTCCGTCGCGTTCGCGATCCTGTTCGTGGGCATCGCGGTCGATTTCGCGATCCAGTTCAGCGTCCGCTTCCGGGAGATGCACCTCGACCGGCCCGAGATCGCCGCCGCGCTGAGCGAGACCGCCCGGCGGGTGGGCATCCAGGTGCTCGTGGCCGCCCTCGCGACATCGGCCGGGTTCCTGGCGTTCGTCCCGACCTCGTTCAGCGGCGTGGCCGAGCTCGGCTTGATCGCCGGGGCAGGGATGCTGATCGCCTTCGCGTGCACCATCACCTTCCTGCCGGCGGCGCTCGCGGTGTTCCGGCCGCCGGCCGAAGCGGGCGAGATCGGCTTCTCGTTCCTCAAGCCCCTGGACCACTGGCTGGTTCGCAGGCGCGTGGCGGTGGTCGGGCTGTTCGGCGCGCTCGCGCTCGGTGGAATGGCGTGCGTGCCGCGGCTGGTCTTCGACGCCGACCCACTGCACACCAAGGACCCGAATACCGAAGCGATGCAGACGTTGCGGGACCTGATGGCCAACCCGCTCAGCAACCCGTACAGCATCGACGTCCTGGAGGCCAACCCGACAGCAGCTGCCGCCGTGGCCCAGCGCGTTTCCGGCCTGCCCCTTGTGGCCGAAGCGCTGACGATCGAGAGCCTCGTGCCGACCGATCAGCCGGCCAAGCTGGCGCTCATCGCCGATGCCGTCAACATCCTGAGCCCGACGCTCAGTCCGCGCACGCCCGCGGCGCCCGTCACGCTCAACGATATTCGCCTGGCCGCTCGCACGGCCGCGCAGCAGATCGGCAAGGCGGTCGCCAAACTGCCCGCCGGCAATCCCCTTGCGGCGCTCGCCCACGATCTTGAGGGATTGGCTCAAGCATCCGATTCGACCGCCATGGCGGCCAACGCGGCGCTGACCCAATACCTCCCGGCGCAGATTGGCCGGCTTCGCACTGCGCTCGAAGCGGCCCCCGTGACATTGAACGACATCCCCGCCCCGCTCTCCCGCGACTGGCTGCTGCCGGACGGCCGCGCCCGCGTCCAGGTGACCGCGAAGCCGGGGGCGCAGGACAGCGCCGGGCTGCACCGCTTCGTGGCCGAGGTGACGGGCGTCGTGCCGGACGCGGGCGGCTCCGCCGTCGCGATCATCGCGACGTCCGATACGATCATCACCGCCTTCAAGCGCGCGGCGATTGGCGCCATCCTCATGATCGCGCTCATCTTGTTCGCCATCCTTCGCCGGCCCTTGGATGTGGCCCTGGTGCTGGCGCCGCTGCTGCTGGGGGCCATGCTGACTGTTCTCGCCTGCGTGTTCCTGCCGTTGCAGTTGAATTTCGCCAACATCATCGCGCTGCCGCTGCTGCTGGGCGTCGGCGTGTCGTTCAACATCTATTTCGTCATGAATTGGCGGAACGGGGAACATTCCCGGCTCGCGTCCGCGACTGCGCGCGCCGTCATCTTCTCGGCCTTGACGACGGCGACAGCCTTCGGGTCGCTGGCCTTGTCGGCCCATCCAGGCACGGCCAGCATGGGCAAGCTGCTCCTCATCAGCCTAGGCTGCACCTTGGTCGCCACCCTGCTGTTCGTGCCAGCGCTACTGGCCAGCTTGCCTGACCCGGGGCCGGCACAGGTCACGGGGTTGGAGAGGACGGCGCGCGGCTTCCGGCGAAGCTGACGCTTAGCGGCCGTAGCCCGTGAGTTCGACGCTAGCGTGGGTGAAGGCGTCGCGCACGGCCGGGTCGAGCAGGGTTTGCAACTCCATCGCGTGCTCATAGTCCGGCATGGTGCGGGCGAGCGTCGCATCCGTCCTGAATGCCGGATGGAAATAGATTTCGGAAAGCCCGGCTGGCAGATGGGCCGCCAAGGCGATGACCCGTTCGGCGGTCATATGGCCGCTCCAGGCAATGCCGAACGCGTGGTCGTTGGTGCGCAGCCCAGCCCGGTTCGCCTGCCACCGCAGCACAGCCGTGCCGTGCTCCAGCGATCGCGCGCCAACCCCGACATGGGTGCCGCACGCCTTCAGCACCGACGCTGGCTCAGCCGGGACACGGAGTGCGCGCAGGCCGAAAACCTGTCCGATCTCGATCATCATGCGCCCGACCGTCGGATGCAGGTGCATATGCTTATGGGCATTCGCGTGATCCAACGGCAAGCCGGTCGCAGCGAAAGCGGCGAACTGCGCCAGGATTTCGGCGTGCACCTGGCGCCGCACGCGGGGGCTGAAAAAATAGCGTACGCCGAGGCGGGCTTGATGGCCTGGAAACCGGCCGTTCGCATCGACCAGGTCAGGGATTTCAGCTTCCGGCAAGCAAGCCGGGCCGTCGACCAGAACGAGGTGCAGCCCCACCCGCAACGATGGCAAGGCTCGGGCGCGGCGCACGGCATCCGCTGCGGCCGGCCCGGCTACCATAAGGCTTGCCGTCGAGAGAACGCCGTCGCGGCAGGCCTGCTCCACCGCCTCGTTGACGGCGATGGAGAGGCCGAAATCGTCTGCCGAGATGATCGCGCGGCGAATTAGGCGGCGTGGCGCGCCTTGAGGAACTGGAAGAACTCGACGCCCTCACGGAGGCGGCGCTTCATCATTTGCGGGCTGAGCACCATCTCTCCGACGATCGACGCGATCTTGGGCGCACGGAAATAGAAGCGTTTGTAGAACGTCTCCACGCTGTCGAAAATTTCCGTATGCGACAGATGCGGGTAGTGCAACGGCGCGATCTGCACGCCGCGTTCATCGATCAACTCAGCATGATCGGCGTCGAGCCAGCCGTTCTCCAGGGCCTGCTTGTGCAGGAAGGTTCCGGGATACGGCGCCGCCAATGAGACTTGCAGGGTGTGCGGGTTGATCTCGGTTGCAAACCGGATGGTCTGCTCGATCGTCTCCTTGGTCTCGCCCGGCAGGCCGAGGATGAAGGTGCCATGAATCTTGATGCCGAGTTCGTGGCAATCCCTGGTGAACCGGCGGGCGACGTCGATCAGCATACCTTTCTTGATATTGTGCAAGATTTGCTGGTTGCCGCTCTCGTAGCCGACCAGAAGCAGCCGTAGCCCATTGTCCTTGAGCACCTTCAAGGTCTCGCGCGGCACGTTCGCCTTCGCGTTGCAGGACCAGGTTACGCCAAGCTTGCCGAGTTCCTTGGCGATCGCCTCGGCCCGCGGCAGATCGTCGGTGAAGGTGTCGTCGTCGAAGAAGAACTCACGCACCTGTGGGAACGCGGCCTGGGCCGAGCGTATCTCCGCGGCGACGTGGCCCGGGCTACGCGTGCGGTAGCGGTGGCCACCGACTGTTTGCGGCCACAGGCAGAAAGTGCAGTGGGATTTGCAGCCCCGTCCCGTGTAGATCGAGATGTAGGGGTGCATGAGGTAGCCGATGAAATAGTCCTCGATGCGCAGGTCGCGCTTATACACATCGGTGACGAAGGGAAGCTGGTCCATGTCTTCCAGGATCGCCCGGTTCTTGTTGTGAACCACCGAGCCGTTGGCTGCACGATAGGAAATGCCGTCGATGCTGGCGAAATCGCGGCCCTCGGCGACTTCCTTGACCGTGAAGTCGAACTCGTTGCGGGCCACGAAATCGATGCAGTTGCCTTGCTGCAGGCTTTCGGCGGGCTGCACGGCGACCTTGGCGCCGACAAACCCGATCTTAAGCGCCGGGTTGGCGTCCTTCATCGCCTGCGCGACTTTCACGTCCGAGGGGAACGAGGGCGTGGACGTGTGGATGATGGCGAGTTCGCGCTGCCGAGCCTCGGCCAGCACCGGCTCCAACCCGATGTTAGCCGGCGGCGCGTCGATCAGCTTGCTGCCGTCCACCAGGGCCGCCGGTTGCGCCAGCCAAGTCGGATACCAGAACGACTTGATCTCGCGCTTGGCCTGGTAGCGTGACCCGGCGCCGCCATCGAACCCCCCGAACGAGGGGGGCTGCAGGAAGAGGGTTTTCATCATGGTCGTGCTATCCCTTGCCGGGAGCTAGGCTAGGTGCCGAAGTGGTGAGCACATGCCCACGCCACGCCACATCGGTTCCGCCGTAGCTCGCCAGAATGACCGCGACCGAAAGCAGGTCGCGAAACGGCAGAAGCCAGATCGGCACGGCAGGTGCAATAGCCAACGCCCGGTCGATGCCGAAACTGACTATGGCGCGTACCAGCCAAACGGCGCTGAACAACGCGACGCACCGCTCGTCGCCGCCTGAGAGGGCTATTGCCGCAGCGGCCCAGAACAAAGGAAATTGAATGAGGGACAATGCAAATCCGACAGGCGCCAGCGATTGGATGGTTCGCGCCCAGCGAAGTTCGTGAGCGAACAGCGGCTGTACTCGCTGCTCCGGAACCGTCGTGGCGGGAACCGTCCCTGCAAGGGCGACCTCGAACCCGCGCGCCTTGACCAACTGGCCGAGGACCGCATCGTCGGCGAGATGGTGCACAAGTGCCGGAAAGCCGCCCACGCTGTCGAGCATCCCACGCGTCAGTGCCATCGTGGCGCCCAAGCAATCGCGCCGCCCGAGCGCGCGGGCCATCAGTGCGCCTGGTAAGAAGGTGTGGTTTATCTGTGAGACGCCGAGCCGCGCCGCCCACGCTTCCGAAGACGCACGACCCGCATAAAGGGTTGTCGCCAAGCCGGTCCCAGGCTGAAAGAGCGCGTCGGCCAAGCAATCGAGGTAGTCGGGGGCGGCGTGGATGTCACTGTCTGCGATGATGATCAGGTCATGCCGGGCAGCAGGATACATGTTGATGAGGTTGCCGACCTTGCGATTGCAGCCGTGCTGCGCCGGGTTGACGACGACGTCGATATCGACGTCGGGAAACCGCGCTATCAGCCGCCGTACGACATGCAGTGCAGGGTCGGCTCGATCCTGCAAGCCAAAGACGATTTGGTACTCGGGATAATCCTGGGTGCAGAAGCTGGCGAGCGCCTCCTCCAACAAAGGTTCGGCGCCGTGGAGCGGCTTGAGGATCGTGATTGCGGACCGTTGTGTCCCAGCGTCAAGGCGACGCCGGCTGAAGTGAACGACGGCGCGCCATCCGGCCAACGCCTGCACGACACCAGCGAGCGCCAGAATGGCCGCGGCGAGCACCAAAGCG
>JAABUJ010003133.1_pt1 | contig 19054 bp, 18 predicted proteins | sample 5559131 | NCBI WGS metagenome assembly JAABUJ01 (sample SAMN10711875, study PRJNA513366) | rock metagenome | isolation source: Antarctica rocks | place: Antarctica: Victoria Land, Mt New Zealand nord | collected 2016-01-07 | reverse complement strand
TCGGCGTTGTTGAAATCCCAGGGATCGCCGAATGAATCGGTCGCGTAGTCGCCGGAGTTGGCGGTGCTGCTGTCGGCGGGTAGCGCAGCCGATGCCGCTGGTGCCGTCAAACAGAGGGAACCGACGAGGGCCATCGAGCATGCCACCGCAAGCCGAGGCCTCCCGCAGCCGAAGATCTTTCATGTAAGGACCATATATCGGCAAGCAGAGTATGCCAAGCGACAGGACCTGGTTTAGTGTTCGGCTCATGGGCAAAGGATCGCGACGCGCGGCGATATTGCTGTCCGCTCTGCTGGTCGCCGCGGCCGCTATGGGCGGCTGTTCAACCGCCACGACCGGAGATCCTGTCACTGATTCCAGTTCAGCCTTCGCGGCGTTCACCCGACCCCAGCATGACTCGGACACGGTGCCGGCGACGCTGTGGAACCATCTTGACTCGACCGTTCCAGACGTTCATACCGATCGCAGAGTCGCCACCAGCAAGGACCTGACGATCTACCTTGTTCATGCCGAACCCGACTGGCTCTGCCTGGTCACCGACGAGGTCCCCGGCCACGACACAGTCGGAGGTGAGGGGTGCAGCCCGGGCTCCATCGCTCTCTCGCAGGGCATGTGGATGACTTTCGGGACCGCCGATCCGAATCCGGTTCGTGATCGGACTGTGTTCGTGGTCCCGGACGGATTTACCGCCACCATCACGAAGGGAACGTTTGTCATGGTCGGGCAAGGGGTGCTCGTTGTGCAGGGCAATGGTGTCGACGCCGTCCTGAGCAATGCAGATGGCCGAACGTTGCACCTGTCCAGTCCGACACGCACCCAGAGGTAACAGCCGACGATGACTGATCGACACAACAGGCTGGGCACTCGACGCCTGGCCTACCTGGACGGGGTCACCATTGACGGCGCCGACGTCAGGGAGCTGCAAACGCGACTGTCAGAACTGGGGTATCCGATCCAGGTCGACGGCAGATTCGGTCCCCTGACCGACGACTGCGTACGGCAGTTCCAGACCCACCGCGGTCTCTGCACCGACGGCGTCTTCGGCCCCGAGACTTTTCAGGAGCTGCACAGGGTCATTCGAATTCGGGACCGGCCCGCGACTGCTCACTATCTTCGCGACTCCGAGTGAGCCGCCGCGCGGCCGGTCTTTGCATCATTGCGGTGGTGCTCCTGGCCGCCGTGACGATCCCACGCGTGAGCCCAACGAAGATCGGCGGGATCGCGCAGGTCGGGCCGGCCGCCCCGGGTCCGCCCGCCGTGGGCGACTGCCTGCTCGGGCCTGTCGGACCGGCTGACGGGGCACTCAACGGGCAGCTGATCTATCCGCCCGTGACCACCGGCGCCTGCGCCGGCGAGAGGTTCGGTGAGGTCGTCGCCGTCATCCCCGCCTCCAAGATCCAGCCCGGAACCCGTTCGGCGACAGGCGGCTCGGTCGACGACCCCAATCAGCGGACCTGTCAGGACGCCGCGATCCGGTACCTCGGCATACAGGGCAGCAGCGCGAATTTCCCGTTGGGCGGCGGATGGTTACCACTACCGGCGGGCCAAATACTGGTCGCCGGTCCTACAGCGACTCAGAAAGGTGTTGGTCAGCAGTGGATCGCCTGCATCCAATACATTGACCCCACCGGCGAAGGTCACCCCCGCCCTGCGGACTACAGCCGCACAGCGAAGAACGCGTACAGCACCGGCTCCCCGCCAGCGGCGTTCGCCACCTGTCTACAAGACAGCGATCAGCTGAGCCTGTCCGTCGTCGACTGCCACCAACCCCATCCGGCAGAGCTGTTCGGAATCGCGTTCGGAACCGCCACCACCTCCAAACTGCCCCTAAGCCTAGATCCACCGATCCGGGTGGGTTCGGAAGTGAGACGCAACAGCGAGAATGCGCCTGGCGTGTCACTTCTCGAGCAACGGCACCGCCGTCACCACCCCGCAGATACCGGCCCACTCCAACCTGGTATGCGCCGTCACCACCACCGGTCACCGCAAACTCGTCGGCAGCCTGCTCGCACTGGGCCGACAACCCATCCCCTGGGCTTGATTGGTCCTACCCGCCTTGGCGCCACGGTCGGCTGGCCGTCGCGTGTCGAGCTGGGTCAGTCCAGTTCCAAATTTCGGGTCCGTTCCATCAGTGCGTTGATCCGGGCGTCCATCTCATCCATCGTCAGGGAGCTGCCCACAAGCCTTCGGCAACGCTCACAATACCGCGAGCAGCCATCAATGCACCGTCGATAACGTCTAGTTCAGATTTGCCACTTCAGTCGTCGATAGCGCTCGGTTGTAGACCAAGACGTTGTCCAGAACTTCTGCGTTACTACCTGCGACTGTGGCGCCGAACGAGGTTGGCGCAACGGTTCCCGAGTAAGTTCCGGTGGCAGCCAGCACTCCGTTCACATACAGAGTCACAGAGCTTCCGGACCTCGTAAGCGCGACGTGAGTCCAAAGTCCCTGCGGGACAGCAACATTGCTTACCAGCACGTTCGTACCCGTATAAAACGTTGGAAAACCCTTATCAAAGTTAAGATCCTGTCCGGAGCCTCTAAACAACCCCGAAGAGTTGTCTACTGTCGTCTGGGGTTCGACCCAGGCGGCAATGGTGAAGTCACCGGTGAGGCTCAGCCCCGAAACTGGGATAGTTCCAGCGCCTCCTTGATTGAGCTGAATGCCGCCGCCAGCAAATCCGAATTGGGTGAGGTTTGTGGTGCCAGCGGTCGCGATGGCGTCAGAGTGTGTGCTCGAGCCATCCACAACATAAGTACCGTTTGGTTGATCAAAGGTATAATCCGCAATCAATCCGGTTGTCGGAGTAACAGGACTACTAGACGCCAGTCCAGAGATATCCGCGCTACTCAACGCTCGGCTGTAGAACACAAGGTCGTCAGTTAGCTGAGCACCGCCTCCGAGGAGACTTCGGCCGATCATCGACGGCGCAAGGGTGCCGTTCCAGGTACCCGTGCCGGCGGACATTCCGTTGACATATATCGTAAGCATACTTCCCGAGCGGGTGAGAGCAACGTGATTCCACGTGTTCGATGCAACAGTGGTGGAGGATGTAACTAAATCACTGCCAGCATAGAAGCGGGGTCGCGCCTGGTACAGATTGATATCCTGGGCTGCTCCAGCGAACAATCCGTTAGCGTTACTGGGCGTAGCAGTAGTTTTTATCCATCCTGCGACTGTGAAATCGCTCGACAGTGCCAGCCCTGATGGCGCGTTGAGGTAACCGTACAAATCCGCGCCAGTCGAGAGCGCCCCGCCCGTATGACCTCCGCTCGTGAGTACCGCCGCCCCTTGGAGACGCGCGCGATTACCGTTGCCCGCGTTGTCGATTACAAGCCGCGAAGGATCTTCAAACGAGTAATCGAGTTGAAGACCCGCAGCGGGAATTGATGGACCGGACGAGGCAAGGTTGTTCACTTCCGAACTCGAAAGCGCACGGTTGTAGAGAACGAAATCGTCGATCGTTTCTGGGGCAGTACCAGCCAGTGTTGAGCCGATGGCTGCTGGGACGAAGGGCCCTGACCAAGTCCCACTTCCTGTCGCAATACCGTTCACGTAGGTTGTGATCGCCGATCCGGAGCGACTGACCGCGACATGTGCCCAAGTATTCGCGGCGACCGCGGTCGATGACACAGCGATGTTGCTTCCAGCAAATAACCTTGGAAATCCGTCGGCCAAATTTATGTCGATGTTGTAACCGCCGCCCGGTACGGCGCAGCAGACTCCGTCCGCTCGAACAAGACCGTTTGCGTTAGTTGGCGATGACGTTGTCTTGATCCACGCAGCCACCGTGAAATCACCTGTGAACGACAGGTTGCCTGGTACCTGGGCGGTGCCGTCTGAGACCATACTCAGACCTTGTCCGGTGTGGCCTGCTGCCGCGTAGGAGGCGTCGCCGGTCAACTGGCCGTCGCGATGGTTACTGGAGCTATCGGTCACCACATCTTGGAATTGGTAGTCCCGTACCAAGCCGTTTGAAGGGGGCGCTTCCCCTGCCGGATTAACGAAATTAAGCGGAGCGATGGCGAGTCCATGCTGAGCCTCGTTATAAGGATCGGCGCCCGTGTTTCCTACAGTTGTGATGTACGTCTGACTGCCGTCTTGCACGTATTCTGGTGCATGGACCGTGAGCGCTTCCACGAATGTTCCGGCACCAGTAACAGACGTACCGGTGAAATCCCCGAAGTCTGTTGGATCCGCTGACCGGATGATATCTGTATTGTTGTAGGTCGTTGGGCCGTAGCTGTTGATCGTGGAACTCAGGTAGTAGTAATCGCCGTATTTAAATACGAACGGCGACTCCGTTGAACCCGCATTCGCGGTAGGTGCGGTGCCACTCACAGTGAGAGCCTTCCCACTGTAGGTCCAATTCAGAAGATCGGTTGACGTGTATCGCGCGAGGTAGTTCGCACCCGTGCTTGAGTCGACGGCAGGTGCGTAAAGCAGGTACCCGCTTCCATACGGCAGCACCATCGGGTCGCGGAAGTAAGGCTTAAGTCCTGTTACGGTCGTGGACTGCTTTGTCCAAGTGGCGAGGTGAGGATCAGTGGAAGTCAGGACGGCTAAGGTCGGATCTCGCACTGTATCCGGGTCTTTATTACCGTTTGCGAGAAGTGAGTTCGTGAAGTAGAAGAGATAGTAAGTACTCCCGACCTTCATCGCATAGGGGGCAAGTGCAACGAGCGGACTACCACTTGCGTCGTTGTAGGCGGCAATCGGATCCTGCTCTGTCCATCCAGTTGCAGATTTGAGACTTGGCCCGCTTGCGGCGGCGAGGGAGTTCCCAGTCAACCCACTGATTCCGAATACGTGCCAGAGGCCGTCTCCGCCTTTGATCACTGTGTGATCGTTGATGTAGCCGCCGCCTTCTGGCTTGGTGGGGTTATAGATGTCGACCCATGGCCCAGCGACCTGTGGCGTGTAGGTCGAGTTTGGTACCGGAGAGGCAGCCACCGCCTTCGAACCGTTTGCGACGGGTGCAACCGCACCTACAAGCGCCACCAGTAGGGTGACGAGCATAAGCCGCCAACGTCTTGTGATTGTATGTAACATTGCTAGACTTCCCCTTTGAAGTGCTTTCTTGGAACTACTTAGAACGAGTTACTACGAGAAACACATGCCAGGCATTCGCGCACAACTTCGTCAACACTAAAACCTCTGTGAATTGGCCGCCCGCTGCCGCCAACACTTTGCGAATCTGTGACCGGGTTGGAGGCCGGGCCTTTGCTAGGAAACGCGTCCGCCGAACGCCACATCTCGTCACGGCCGCAGAGCGATCGATCATCTCAAGGGAGACTCCATTCAGAACGACACGTTCGATAGCGATATCACCTTGAAATACCTCGGTCTCGACGAACTTATCGAGCACACCAGCAACGGACCGACCGAAGCGATCAACGTTCGCCTCGAGCACCTACGCGAGGTCAGCCCTCGGGTTTCGTGACCTCACCAACTACGTTGCCAGATCGTCTTGGAATCAGGTGGGTTCAGACCAGGACTACACCTTCGATTGCGATGAGCCCAACCCCCGCTACACCCCCAAATGCGAAGAGCCGGCTAACCTCGGCCGCCGAGGGATTAGGACGTGGGCAGCAGCCTGACGGAGACGCTCTGTCCGGCTGTTAGCCGCCGGATGCCTACGACTGGCCTCACCAGATCACCCACCCGGATCGTTGAGATGGAGATAGCTCCCTCGTGCACCTCGACCGTTCCGGTGTCACTATCGTTGGTCCACACGCCCCAGGCATCGCCAGAGGACCACAAGCAGCGGAACGGCTCCACGGTCGCCCGGAAGGCCATGATCGAGTTGCGGGCGTCGTAGTCAAAGCCGCTCCACGCCAGGACAGCACCCCAGCTGGCCATCGCCCGGGCATAGTGCCGCCCGCATTCGGCCTCATCGAAAGGATTCCGCCGGACGCCGTCGTAGCGGGCCCTGACGTTGGCGATGATGTCCTGCGCCTCGGCGAAATGACCTTCATAGGCCAGACCGACGGCAGCTGTGTACTCGAAGCCGGTCATCACCTCGTTGAAGTAGGGGAACGGACGGGTGGGACGGACGGCCTCATCGGGGTAGGCGGCCATCAAAAGGGCGGACTCGTCTGCCAGTGCGAACGTTCTCATATGGTTGAAGTGGTCGTGCAGATTGGGCCGGCCGTTCAACTCCTTGACCGCCAGCAGTGCGGTCAGCACATTGCCGGGATCGAGCAGATGTCCGAGACCGGCCCCGTGGGCGAGTGTTTGGCCAACGAGCTGATCGACTAGGCATCCGTCGCCCAACTGCAATTCGGGATGCTGCAGATCGGCGGCACCGAGTGTAGGGTGCCTGATGCCGGGGTGGATGTCGTCGAGGCTGGCGACCGGACGGATCTGGTGCTGGTAGTACCTGCCGTTGAAGAGGTTCTCGTCCATCCAGGCGCTGCCGGATTCGAAGAGCCGGTGGCATTCGTCGGCAAATTCGGCCTCGCCAAGGTGCCGGGCCATTTCCTCGACGGACCTCAGAGCCGCCAGATACCAGCCGCCCATCTGGGGATTGGGCCCGTAGTACTCAACGTCCATGGTGTTGTGCTGAACACCTTCCATCACCCCGTCTCGGTCCGCGTCCCAGCCACCGGGTAGCCAGCTGAACTCCAAAGTCGACTTCGCCGCCGGCCACAGTTTTTTCAGCATCACGTCGTCACCGGACAACCGCCAGTCGCGATACAACTTGACCAGGCAACCCATTTGGCCGTCCGCCGCGGCGACTGACCAGTCTCTGGCTCTTTTGTCGAGCGGGAGGCCGACACGGAAACTCATCAGGCCTTGGTCGTCGGTGGCATAGGTGAACTCGGTGTCACGCATCGACCGGGCCAAGCTGCCGAACAGGAAAGCGGTCGCTTGCTCGTAGTTCCAGACGTGGGTGCATGACCCGAAGCAGCTGCCCGCCGTGTCGCCGATGCCCTCCCAGCCGAAGAAGCGACCGTCCGCCGTGCGAAAACAGGTTTCGGTGCGGAGCGTACTCAGGTTGAAAAGTGCCGCCTCCTTGACCACGACAGGTAGATCCGAGGCACAGAACTCCGTCACGAAATCGAGTGTCCTGACCTCCAGGTCCGACGCGTTGGCGGCAAAAGCTTCCGCCGCCGCCCAGGCGTCGGAGAACGTTGTCGTGTAATGGTTGCCGACGATGTCGTCGGACAGGCGACCGCAGTCGATGCCCTCGTTGATCTCACCGATCCATGCCCGCCGGTTCGGGAAGTGCCAGGCCAGGACGAAGGTGAACGCGTGAGCGGAATTCGCGGGTAGCAGGACCTTGTCGGCAACCGAGGCGATCGGCAGCTGCGCACCACCGGCCATATTCGCGATCATGCCGTCCTCGCTCAGATCCTCCCAAAAATTGAGCAGGGAGTCGCCCCAGGAAAGGTCCGGCCAGGACGTGCGCGTCGACGCCGCCGACGGGTCGATCAGAGCCAGTGCCATCGTGCCCGCCGTCGCCGCAGTGCCCTCCCATTCCGGCGAGGCGAGGAACACTCCGTACAAACTGGTGGTCTCGCGGACCGTATTGATAGCCGCGGACAAGTCGACGTGGCGAGGGTGGGCTGCGGTCGACAGGCCACCTGGACCGGTGACGTTGTCCAGGCTTCCGCACAGGGTGACCTCGACATCTGAGTCGGTTGTGTTGGTGCAGACGTACCGGAGTACGGCGACCGGATATCCGCTGGCCTCGGCGTCGGTTGGGATGAACGGGTTGAACGCTTCGAGCCGGACCGAGACCGGCACGTCAGGATCATCCAGATGTACTGCGGCAAATGGGTAGGCGGCATCAAAGCGGCAGCTGCGGAATCGGGGCAGTCCGGCGGCGCTGGCCGGTGACCCGAATGCTCCTTCGTACTCGGTGTTGTCGATCGGACCTTCGACCGCGCGAGCGACGACCGTCCCGGCGGCATCTTTGGTCCGAATGGCGAAGAAGGAGATGGCCGGGCGGAACAGCCGCGACGGGGCGTTCATGATCTCCCATTGCTTCAGGTCGCCGCGGCCACCGAGCGCGACGTTCCCGGTTCCGATACCGCCGAGCGGCATGGCGATTCGCCGAAGCTTTTCGCCCGAGTAGCTGCGCAGGACCGGCCAGGTGTGGGGGCTGTGGGACACGGGAGAACCTTCCTGTAAGGCACATGTTAGCGGTTCCGGGTTGATCAAAATGGACTCGGACTGACGCAGGGGCAATCAGGCTTCGTCGGAGGCTGTGTCGGGTGCGATGAAGGACCCTGCCGCGTAGGTGGCGACCAGCATTGGTCCGATGAGCAGTGCGACCAGCGGGACTGACAGTCCAACTCTCACCATCGCGGCCGCCACGGCCAGCGTCTCCAGGGTACGGATCGGTCGGCGGCCGGTTCGCTGCGCAGCGGCGAACCATCGTCCGGCCGCGGACCGATAGCTGACCGACAGATCGGCCGTCGCGGCGGGAAGTAGGACGATGAGGCTTCCGAGAACCAGCAGATCGACCACCACCGCGGAGACCCGGAGCCAGTGACCTGGTCCGGAAGGTGACATGTGCAGCGCGGCTTGTAGCGCCAGGATTGTCGCGCTGCACGGCAGCGCCAGCGCGATGCCGCGCCGCGCCGACACGGCCATCCTTGCCATCTTGACGTGCGCACTTCCGCGAATAATTTGTACCGCTGCATCGGACAGGATCCCCCACCCGGCGCCGACGAGGACGACCCCGACCAACACGGCAGGGAAGACCGCACCTGCGGCGGCTAGCGTCCACGTCATCAGTGCGGCGGCGGTGAAGACCAGGTTCAGTCCGATGACGGCAGCCAGATGGCCCCACACCGCTGATGCGGCTTGCACAGCGGGGTGTCCGGCATGGCGGCCCAATTCTGTGCGAAAGGTGGTCATTTCGAGACTCCTTGTAGTGAAACGCCCTCGGACAGTTTGCGCTGGGTGAACAGGAACAGGATCAGCAGCGGTATGACGATGATCGTGATGCCGGCGAAGACCACAGTTGTCGGTGACGATCCGAATTGGTTCTGCAGCGAGGTCAGCCCTACCGGGATCGTCAACTTGTTCGGACTGGACAGGTAGGTGTTCGGCGTGACGAAGTCGTTCCAGTAGGTCGAGGCGATGAAGATGGCCAGAGCGGAGATGATCGGTGAGGACATCGGCAGGAAGATGCGCGTCAAGATGCGCAGGTGGCTGGCCCCGTCGAGTTTGGCTGCCTCCTCGATCTCCACCGGAAGTGACAGGAAGTGCTGTCGCAGCATGAAGATGCTGAACACCTGGATCAGCGCCGGCAGAATTAGCGAGGTATGAGTGTCCAGCAGACCCAGGTACCTCATCAGAATGTAGGTCGGAATCAGGGTGACCTGGGAGGGCACCATCAGAGCGACGAGGAAGATCCCGAAGATCGCGCCCCGCCCAGGGAATTTTAAGCGCGCGAAGGCATAGGCGGCCAGCGAGCTGACGATCAGGGACCCGACGACGATGCTTACAGTGATCTTGATGCTGTTAAGGATCTCCGTCAGGAACGGCAGCAGTATGAACACCTGACGGTAGTTCGTCAGATCCCATGACGTCGGGAACCAGTCCGGCGGAACCGAGAATGCCTGTGCAGAGGGGACTATTGAGGTGACGGCTGTCCACCAGAATGGAGCCAACATGAGCAGCCCGAGCAGCACCATGACGGTCTTGCCGATATAGCCGAAGGAGCGGCCGGCGATCTTGCGGGAACGGCCCGGGGGCGCCTCTGACGGCGCCGGTTGCGTGGGCGCAATGGTCGGTTCAGCGGTCATAATTCACCCACAATCTGCTCAAAGCCAGTTGCACGCCCGAAACCACGATGATGATCGCAGCGATCACCAACGCGACTGTGCAGGCGTATCCCATTTGGAAGTCTCGAAACGCCTTGTAGTAGTCGTACTGCACCAGACTGAGCGTGCTGGTGCCGGGACCACCCTGCGTGATGATGTACATCGGGTCGAAGATCTGAAATGCGCCGATGAACGAAATGACCACTGCGAATAATAGTGTCGGCGACATTCCCGGGAGGGTCACGTGCCAGAATTGCTTGATGCGCCCGGCCCCGTCGACCCTGGCGGCGTCGTAGAGGTGCTGGGGCACGGTCTGCATGCCAGCCAGTAAAATGACGAAGGTGTACCCCAGGGTCTTCCACAGATCGATACCGACGATCGACGGAAGTGCCCAGGTACTTGAGATCAGCCAGTTCGGCGCGGTGATCCCGATCTTGGCCAGGTAGTAGTTGACGAAGCCGAAGTTTGGGTCCAAAACATACTTCCAGAGTAGCGAAACCGCCGCCCAAGAGACCAGTATCGGAAAGAAGAACGCAGTGCGAAGGAAATACTTTAGCACCCGGGAGGTAGTGGCGTTCACCACCAACGCGAGCCCCATTCCCAGGACCAGATGTAGTACCACTGTGCTGACTGTAAATTCCAGGGTATTCTTCAACGCGATCCACAGAGTGCTGTCGCTGAACAACGCCTGATAGTTTCGCCCGCCGACGTACACTGCCGGCGTCAGTAGGTCCCAGCTATAAAAGCTTAAAAAGATCGCGGCGCCGACCGGAGCGATCACGAACAGTACGAACAGTAGCGCCGCCGGGCTGAGCATCAGATAACCGGTGATGGCTTCGGCCCGAGCACGGGTTCGACCGAAGCCGACGGATTGACCTGTGCGCTGGTCCTTGGCTTTTGGTAGTATCCGTCTACTGAATCCCACTGAACTCATTGCTATCGTTCCTCCCACACATCATTCAGGTGGCGCCCGCGGCCCGAAGAACCGAACAAGGCTCGCTCTAAAGGGCGGGTTTGATGGCAGCCTCTAGTTGCAGGATCCCGGCGGTGGGACTCAAAGTGCCACCGAGGATTTGAGCATAGGAATTTGCGATAGCCTGCTCGATTAAATTCGACTTAGCAGTTCCTGGAACCGGTGTCGAATACTTGAGGGCCTCGTAGAGGTAAGGGGTGCCCTCCGGTGAGTCCAACTTGATCGATGATCCCGTGGCGGATGACTTCCGGGCTGGAACGGCGCTACTGAAGCCAGTCTGGGCGATAAAGTCCTGGATGTCTTTGGTCAGCAGAAACTTCACGAACGACCAGGCGGTGTCCTTGTTCGCGCCCGATTTCAGCATACCGATGGAACCCCACCCGACGGGCGATCCTTGCTTGGTCTTGGTCGGCCACGGCACGATGCCGATGTCGTCAACCACCTTGGACGAACGTGCATCGGCGATGGCCCAGCGGCCATTGCCGATCATCGCCACTTGGCCCTTCGCGAAGGCGGCGACCTCGTCGTAGGCGCCCCCCGGTTTCGGGCTGATGCCGTCGGCGACAAGTTTCGCCGTGAAGGTCACCGATTCGATGGCGGCCGGCGAATTGATGGTGCACGTCTTCCAATCGGGACTGAGTACCGACGCGCCGTTCGTCAGCAGCCATGGCTCAATACCCGAGAAGTCCTGTGCGTTGGCGCTGAAGCCATACTGGCCCGGCTTGGACAATGCCTTCGCAGTCTTGTGGAAGTCGTCCCACGTCCATGTTGGAGACGGTGTAGTCGCACCAGCCGCCTTGAGAAGACTCTTTCGATACCAGATGCACATGGTGTTGAAAACGTAAGGAAGGTAGTAGATGTTGCTGTCCGGCGACGACAACTTGGCCGCGTCCGACACCAGGGTCGGATCGGCGTCCGCCTTGAACCCGTCGATCTCGGTCTGGTCCCGCTTAATCCAGGGGTCGATGGGCTGGATCAGGCCTTTCGAGGCGAACAGACGTTGGCCCTCGGTGGGAAGGTAGATGAGGTCGAACTTCTGGCCACCCGCGAGCTTCACCTGAACGTTGGTGAAGAAGTCTGCCCAGGTGGTACTCGGGTCGGCGATCGCCTCGAGGGTGACCCCCGGGTACTTCTTCTTGTACTTGTCGAAAAGGGTGTTGTATGTCGCCACATCAGCGGCGGCGCCCTGATAAAGCAGTCGGATCGAACCGCTGGGTGTGGCGTTGACTGGGCCGGGAGCATCACCCGCGGCCGAGGTGGTCGCACCGCCCGACATGGTTGAGCCGCTCGACGGCAGGGAACTGCCGCCGCAGGCGGACAACATACCTCCCAACCCGAAAGCTCCCAGGGTTCCGAGGCCGCCTTTGATCAGGGCGCGGCGGCTCACGCTGGTGCCGATCGCAGATGCAGTGGGGTCGATGGCTGTCATGAACTCTCCTTGGTGTGTCGGGTGGCGGTCGGAATCGACACACGCCAGTGGGGTGCTACGTCTGCTTTCGGGGTGATGAGTCCAGTTTGGGGAGGGAAGGCAAGCGCTAGCACTTGCCGCAATGCTGCGCCGCCTTGACACTGGACCGGGATCAGATGCATGTACCCGCGCAGGTGCACGGCCACGCCGAGGGCCTCGAACATCGCGGCCTTCGCGGTGAGGCACCGGTCTGCGGTTTTTGGTGTTGTAGGAAGCCGTGTGCGCCGCGCGCCGTGGGTGGGGCAGACGGATGGTGCTTGTCGGCGTCGCGCCGGCCGGCCCGGGGCTCGCGTCGCCGGTTGAAGCGGCCGACAGCGCAGTGGTCCATGACCTTGTTCCGCGTGCGCCCAAGATACTGCTGATGCCGAGTACATCGCGTGCGCCCACCCCGCCCGTGGGCATGTTCCGGCGGGTGATGGGTTTCCCTTGGGAGGGTCTTCGACCTCGTCCACGTTGTCGGCTCCTTGTTGAGCGGAATGTCAGCCCAAGCTGATGCACGTCACGATAGATCCTATGTATGACGGAGGTCAAGACTATTTTGGGGTTTGGTTTTTGCCCCGATCTCACCTGTCTGGAGCCCGGAAGCTGTGCTATACCTGCAGCATCGGTCCATAGCTGCGCCGACCGTCGCAACCCTCCCTCCAGAGACATAGGTTGTTTGCTCGTTTTCTACTCCTGCCCCGCCCCGTCGAAAGGTGGCCCGCCGTGGGCTCAATGATCTCCGCGCTTCGTACAGTGGATGTGCGTTTTCCGACCTCACGGGACCTTGATGGTTCGGATGCGATGAATGTGGACCCGGACTATTCGGCTGCCTATGTGGTGATCGAAACCGATAACGGGGAAGAGGGCCATGGGTTCACCTTCACCATCGGCCGCGGCAATGAGGTCCAGCTCGCTGCCATCGCCGCATTGGCACCGATAGTGGTCGGACTCCGGGTCGACGAGGTGTTGCACGACCTGGGTGCCTTTGGCCAGCTGCTAACCCATAATTCGCAGCTTCGCTGGCTAGGGCCGGAAAAGGGCATCATGCACATGGCGATTGGCGCGGTCATCAACGCCGCCTGGGATCTAGCGGGGCGGCGGGCGGGCAAGCCGGTTTGGCAGTTGCTCTCGGAAATGAGCCCCGAGCAGTTGGTGGATCTGATCGATTTCCGCTATATCACAGACGCGCTCACTCGCGAGGAGGCGTTGAGTTTGCTGCAGGCCCAGCTGGCCGGCCGCGCGACCCGTACGCAGACCCTCCGTTCCACCGGATACCCCGCCTACACCACGACGCCCGGTTGGCTCGGTTACTCCGACGACAAGCTCGTTCGGCTTTCCAAACAGGCGGTGGCGGACGGGTACGGTCAGATCAAGTTGAAGGTCGGCGGTGACCTGGCCGACGACAAGCGCCGACTGGCGCTGGCGCGGGCCGCAGTCGGGCCCGACATCCGGATCGCGGTCGACGCCAATCAACGATGGGATGTTGAAACGGCGGTTCACTGGATACAGGCCCTTCAACCGAACGACCTGTGGTGGGTCGAGGAGCCGACGAGCCCGGACGACATACTGGGACACCGGGCGATCCGTGAGGCGATAGCGCCGATCAAGGTCGCTACCGGCGAGCACGTGCAAAACCGGGTGATGTTCAAGCAACTCCTGCAGGCTCGGGCGATCGACTTCGTCCAGATCGATGCAGCGCGCGTGGGCGGGGTGAACGAGAACGTCGCCATCCTCCTGCTGGCAGCCAAATTCGGCATACCGGTGTGCCCACACGCAGGGGGCGTGGGCCTTTGCGAGTTGGTGCAGCATCTGGCGATGTTCGACTACGTCGCGGTGTCGGGGACCGTTCAGGACAGGGTAATCGAATACGTTGATCATCTGCACGATCATTTCGTCGATCCGGCGATCGTGAGGGACGGCTTTTACCAGACCCCCACTGCACCCGGGTTCTCCGCCAAAATGCGCCAAGAGTCGCTCGAGACGTACCAGTTCCCGGACGGACCTGCCTGGACTCCCACCTCTGCCGCGTGACTTCCGCAGCCCAGCCGCCCTGTGGGCCGGCCACTGGGCGCCGGTGTTATCGACGGATTGAGTTTTGTAGCAGGATGCCTGCCCCTCCGGGTCGCTCGTGAACGGCGACCGATTCCGGTTTCACTACTGAGAGGCCAAGTGTGCTCAATCAACGTCTCATTCATCCACCGCTGCTCGCCGCCCTGGGCTCAGCCGGCCACGGATCGCAAATTCTGTTGGCAGACGGAAACTATCCGCACAGTACCGGCCGGAAGTCGACCGTTCCGCTGGTCCACCTCAATCTTCGTCCGGGCGTGGTGGACGTGGATGAGGTCCTGGACCTTTTGGTAGAGGCGATACCGATCGAGGCTGCAACGGTGATGGTTCCGCCCGACGGGCCGCCTCCGCAAGCTCATCTGGGTTACCGCGATCGTCTGGGCAGCGAGGTCGAGTGGACAGAGCTGGGCCGCGCTGCATTCTACGAAGCTGCCCGATCCAGCGATCTTGCGGTGCTGGTGGCTACCGGCGACATGCGTCACTACGCCAATCTGCTGCTGACCATCGGAGTGCGGCCCGCGTTACCCCCACCGCCAAGCTGATCGCCGCCAGTTGATCGGGGAGTCCTCAAGACGAGCCGTCCGCTGCGGTGCCGGCTAAACTACTTCGGCCACCGAGGCGGTACCACTGCGTAGCTGTGCCGCCCTCGATTCGCGCACGTTCCCCGGGTGAGCACTCGAGGATGAGTTCCCTCTCGACGTCGATGACGCGCTGATAACCAGCTGCAGGCAGGCAGGCAGGCCAATCCGAACCCAACATGATGCGGGTCGGCCCAAATGCCTGCAGCACGTGCTCAACAGCGGGCCGTAGATCGCTGACGGTCCACCCTGGGCCCGCCTCGGTCACCAGCCCAGACAGCTTCGCCGCGACCAACGGGTGGGCTGCCAGCTCGGTCATGTCCCGGCGCCAGGCGTTCGACGCACCCCGGCGCAGGTCCGGTTTTCCAAAATGGTCCAGGACGATCCGCAGACTGGGCAGGGCTGCGGCGACATCGATCACTGCCTGAAGTTGCGGCGCCCTGACAAGCATGTCGTAGGTGAGATCGAGCTCTGCGAGCATCGACAAGCCATGCCGAACAGCTGGCCTGGCCAGAAAACGCGCATCCGGTTCGTCCTGGACTCCGTGTCGGATCCCCACCAGTAGGTGGCCGCCAGGGCCGGCCCGCAGCGCTGAAACCTGTTCGGCCACGTCTTCGCGTTGCAGGTCGACCCATCCGACCACGCCTCGAATCTGCCGAACGCGCGACGCGAGCTCGAGGAGCTCGCGCGTCTCCTGCACGAGTGCAGCAGTCTGTACCACGACGGTGGCCGCGATGCCGGCGTGTTCCAGCGCGGGGCGCAGATCCTCAAACGCGAACGAACGCTGTAGTTCCGGGAATCGCGCAGTCCAGGATTGCGGCCGGACGTCCAGATCCCACAGGTGATGATGGGCATCGACCCGATCGGCCGAAAACGTGTCGGGCAGGCTCTTTCCCGTCGCACAGAACTCCGTAGTCATGGGATGATTGTGCAGCGGCCGTCCTGGCTTGCATAGCACTAAGTACATGCAGACCCATTTTCATGGGATGTTTACCCTGGTGGCGGTGCTGCCCGACGAGGAGCCAAAAAAATGACGAAAGAGCTGGAAGGCATGTGTGCGGTGGTCACCGGCGGCGGCTCGGGCATCGGGCGCAGCACGGCAGAGATGATGGCGTCCCGAGGCGCCCAAGTCGCAGTCCTTGATCTACGGCCTCCGACCTCCTCGCATTTGCTTTTCTCCCAGGCCTGCGATGTGGGCGACGCAGATCAAGTGCAGGTCGCCGTTGCGGCCGTCGGCGCCGAGTTCGGACGCATCGACATCGTCGTCAACAGCGCCGGTGTCGGTGCAGTCGGTGATATTTCGGTGAACGACGACGCGGAGTGGCTCCGGGTTCTCAACGTCAATGTGCTCGGAATGAAGCGCGTCTCGGTAGCAGCCCTGCCGTGGCTGGTTGCCTCTCCGGCTGCGGGCATCGTCAACATCGGATCAGTTGCCGGTTCGGTGGGCCTGTCCGATCGCGCGCTCTACAGCGCCTCCAAAGGGGCAGTGCATGCACTCACCCGGGCCATGGCCGCGGATTTGCTGCCGCACCGCATCAGAGTCAACGCGGTCGCTCCCGGTACGGCAGATACACCTTGGGTGCGGCGGCTCCTGGAAGGAACCGCCGAGCCCGCTGCCGAATTGGCTGCCTTGCAGGCCAGGCAACCGCACGGCAGATTGGTCCTAGCGGATGAGGTCGCGGCCGCGGTCTGCTACCTGGCAGGTCCATCTGCCGGCTCGACCACGGGTGCAATAGTGGCCGTCGATGGAGGAATGCAGTCACTAAGGCCACGCCCGACTCCCGATGGCCAAGTGTGAGGGCTCACTGGGAAGTCAGCACCCAGCCGCGGGCCCCGCTGCCCCGGCTCGGCTTCGGGGGTGCGGTCATCGGCAACCTCTACCGTGAAGTCTCCGAGGAAGCGGCGCTGGCCGCCGTGGATGCGGCATGGAACCTGGGGATCCGGTACTTCGACACAGCACCGCACTACGGACTGGGACTGGCCGAGCGAAGGCTCGGTTCGGCGCTGGCCAGCAAGGATCGCGACGAGTGGGTGCTGTCCACCAAGGTGGGCCGACTGCTGGTTCCCAACCGACACCGAACGGGATCTGACTCCGCTGGCTTCGATGTCCCAGATGATCTGCGCAGACAATGGGATTTTTCAAGGGACGGCGTACTCCGCTCAATCGAAGAAAGCCTCCTCCGGCTCGGTGTCGACCGGTTAGACATCGTGTTTGTGCACGATCCGGATGACCACGCGGACGAGGCGATTGAGCGTGCGGCTCCAGCGCTGACCGATCTCCGAGAACAGGGAGTGATTCGAGCTTGGGGGGTGGGCATGAATCAATGGGAGATTCCGGCCAGGTTCGTCAGGGAGACAGACATCGACATCGTGATGCTGGCCGGAAGGTTCACGCTCTTGGATCAAAGCGCTGCCGACGACCTTCTTCCGCTGTGCCTGGAACGCCGGATCGACGTGGTCAATGTCGGTGTCTTCAATTCTGGACTGCTGTCAAAGCCCAGGCCGGCCGCCGATACAACATACGATTACCAAACGGCACCTCCGGACCTAGTCCGCAGGACCAACGAGATTGCCGACCTCTGCCAAGAGTTCGGCACCGATCTCCCCACTGCAGCCTTGGCCTTCTCCTATGCGCACCCTGCCGTGAAATCGGTGGCGGTAGGAATGCGTTCCAGCGCTCAAGTGGAGTCGGTAGTGTCCATGAGCGAGGCGGCAGTCCCTGAGGAACTCTGGACGGCACTTGCCGATCGAGGCTTGGTCAACTGGATCGAATCCCCCAACCGGCGGCACTCCTAATTCGTCGGCCTGCTCAGTGGCTCAACCCGAAGGGAACGATCGATGGCTGTCACCGATGACGCGATCACGAAGATTAAGCAGATGATCATCGCGGGCGATCTGGGTCCAGGAGATCGACTGCCCAGGGAGGCAGCTCTGGCCGAGCAGTTGGGCGTCTCGCGCAACTCTCTCCGGGAGGCGGTCAAAGCGCTCTCAGTAATCAACGTACTGGCCGTTCGCCAAGGAGATGGAACGTACGTCACCAGTCTGGATCCGCAACTGTTGATGGATGCGATGTCATTTGTCGTGGACTTTCACCGTGACGACTCAGTGCTGGCCTTCCTGGAGGTCCGGCGCATCCTGGAGCCGGCAGCGTCAGCCATGGCCGCGAAACAGATGCCACCCGAGGGGATCCAGGCGCTCGAAAAGACCCTGAAATCGGTCAATAGGGAGTCCTCTGTTGAAGATTTCGTTTCCGCAGACATCGAATTTCACCGACAGATCGCCATCGGGTCCGGTAACCCGGTCCTGGCCGCTCTCTTGGACAGTCTGGCCGCACCCACCCAGCGCGCCCGGATCTGGCGGGGAGTCACCCAGTCGTCCGCAGTCCCACGCACATTGGAGGAGCACCACGCGATCTTCACGGCGATCAGCAATGCAGACGCCGACCTGGCGAGATCATGGGCCTTCATCCATGTCAGCGGAGTGGAAGAATGGCTCCGCCAGGCGCCCTGAATCGTGACAGCACGACGCCGTCGTGGCGGCTCTGCGGTGACTTGTCGAGCCAGATGGTTCTGGCTCAGGTTTCGGTGCGCCGGGGTAAACCGGCATGGAGGAGGAGATGGAAGAGCTCTACGTCGAAGGGCTAGCGACCCGCGGCGGCCCCGAGTCATGCGTCGTCGCTCGTGAGGGTGGCGGCGAAGCGTTGACAGGGGTACGTGCAGGCCGGGCTATTGAGCCACGAAATGAGCATTTCGGGGTGCCCACGCTGTCGCAAACGGCGGAAGGCAACATCGGCGGTGGCGCTATCGCGAGGCACCGCCGGACCCCGCGTGGTCAAAGAACCAGGGCATGTACGGAACCTTCATGCGCGAGAACCGGGAGAGCCCGTGTCCGCCCGTCCGGCTGATCACCGGGCGGGCCGCCCAGGCAACGCCGAGGCGGTAATGCTGGGATGAACGGTCATGGGCAGTCGGACGGTCCCGTAGTACCTGCGAACCTGCCGAACAAGGCTGCGGCTGCGGAGGTGGGGGAGGAAAGGGGACCGGCCAAGGGGAACACGGCCAGCAAAACGCGTCCCGGACTGAATCACCCCGGCAAGTCCGGAGACTTAGTTTTTATAGTTGCTACGCTACCTCATCAGCCGACGCCTGACAATAGAAGTTCCTCTCCAATTCAACCGGTGGGATATCCCCACAGAACTCGAAGA
>JAABUJ010003132.1_pt1 | contig 19057 bp, 14 predicted proteins | sample 5559131 | NCBI WGS metagenome assembly JAABUJ01 (sample SAMN10711875, study PRJNA513366) | rock metagenome | isolation source: Antarctica rocks | place: Antarctica: Victoria Land, Mt New Zealand nord | collected 2016-01-07 | reverse complement strand
CCATGAGGCGCTCGTGAATGCCCTCGGACCGGTGCTCGACACCGTCACCGCGCGGGATATGCGCGGCTGGTATGATCTTTGCGGTTACTCGTTGAAAGTGGAGCAACCTTCATGAGAACCGCGCTAACGATTGTCACACCGGACGACGGCACACGTACGGAGCACATACCACAGGAAGACACCTTTACGGCGGAAATCCGCCACTTCCTCGATTGCATCCACGCCGGGGACGAACCAGCCACCGCCGCGTGGGCGATGCGCCCCGGCCTCGCCGCCATTCTCGCCGCGCACGCCAGCATGGCCCTCGGCGCGCCTGTCGCCCCTGAATCTTCCCGCTTCTAGCAGCCGCACGCACCGACCCACCTCCCCAAAGCCGTTGCGTTTATTGCGATTACACCCTACGATGCGTTGATCTCAGGAGGATTCTCGACAATGGCAACGTCTGCGATCTGCTGATACGTGCCGCTTTGAAGGGGATATATCGCGCATTTTGGAATGATGAGACTGAGCGCAATCTCGTGATACAGGGTGAGCAACTCCTGAGGGAGCAAGGCGACGATGCTTAAATATGCCGCGGGCATTCCCTGATGCCCTCGTCATGGGATACGAAGCAGACATCCCGTTGATGACGAACGATGCGAAAGATCGCCATGTCCTCGCGACGGCCGTTCATGTCGGAGCGCGCGTGATTGTCACACAGAATCAGCGCCACTTCCCAGCCCACGCACGTACGCCATACGATATCGAAGCGCAATCTGCTGATGCCTTTCTCGCTTCCCTCGTCATTGCTGATCCAGAGACGATAGCGCAAATCATCATCGAACAGGCAGACAGATTGAAGGATCCTCCCCAGTCCGTCGAGCAGGTACTGGACAACCTGTCGCTCGAAGCGCCAACGTTCGTGCGCGCGATTCGCGAGCGGGTACGGCAACGGTGATCCACACGCGCGGCCTGCTATACTCGGCGGATATTCGTGACCCATTGCAGCATAAAGGAGCATGGCATGGCGGAGACGACAACCGCACTGGGAAATATGCGCACGACGGCGGATCAGGCGATCATTACTCCCGCCGATCATCTCGGATTCGAGCCGGGCGATGCCCGCAAGCTCGCGCCGTGGTCGCGGATCGCGGCCTACTTCCAACTCCTCGGCGCGCGTTCGCCCCGCGTCCATACGGAGATACTCGGCGACTCTACCGAGGGCAGACCCTTCCTCCTCTCGATCATCGCGAGCGAGGAGACGCACGCGCGGCTCGATCAGTATCGCGACATTCAGACGCATCTTGCCGACCCACGCGGCATGGATACACAGCGGATCGCCGATTTCGTCACCGAAGGGAAGACGATCGCACTCGTCACCTGCACGATCCACGCAACGGAAGTGGGCGCGACGATGATGGCGATGGGCCTCGCGCACGATCTCGCCACGAAGGACGACGCGACGACGCGGCAAATCCTCGACAATGTCATCCTGCTGCTCGTGCCGTCGCTCAACCCGGATGGCTGGGACCTCGTCGAACAGTGGTACACGAAGACGCTCGGCACGCCGTTCGAGGGAAGCGCGCCACCGCAGATTTACCAGACCTACACCGGCCACGATAACAACCGCGACTGGTTCATGCTCACGCAGGCCGAGAATCGGCTCGCGGTCGAGAAGATTCACAACGTCTGGCACCCACAGATCGTCTATGACCTGCACCAGATGATGCAGGATGGCCCGCGCTACTTCGTGCCCCCCTTCATTGACCCGTACGACCCGAATGTGGACCCGATCCTCTCGCAGGAGATCAACGTCCTCGGCTCAACGATGGCGCAAGCGCTCGCGGCGCACGGCAAAACGGGCGTGACAACGAATGTTATCTTCGATGCCTTCTCCCCCTCCCGCGCCTACCAGCATTACCACGGCGGCGTGCGCATCCTTTCCGAGGCGGCGAGTTGCCGCATCGCCACACCCGTGACGATCAACAAGGACGATTTGAAAGTCGGGCGCGGCTTCGACCCACATGCCGCGACGTGGAACCACCCAAATCCGTGGCCCGGCGGTGAGTGGACGCTCGCAGACATCGTCTCCTATAACCGGATCAGCGTTGACGCCCTCCTCCTCCATGCCGCGCGCTATCGGGATATGTGGCTCTCAAACTTTGCAGCGCTCTCGCAACGGGCGATTGCGCGCACCGGAGCCCCAATCGCCTTTGTCGTTCCCGCCGGGCAGCGCGATCCGGTGACGCGCGCCGAGCTTTTGCAGGTCTTGCAGCGCGGCGGCGTCGAACTGACGCAGGCGAAAACGCGCTTCACGGCGGACGGTGTCACCTATCCCGCCGGGTCCGCCGTCATTCCGATGGCGCAGCCGTACGGCGCGTACGCGAAGACGCTCCTGGAGGCGCAGAAATACCCCGATCTCCGTCTCTACCCGGATGGCCCGCCGAAGCCGCCGTACGACATCACGGCGCACTCGCTCCCCTTGCAGATGGGCATCGAGGCGGTCGCGGTCGCCACCCCATTCAAGGCGGACCTGACGCCCGTCTCCAGCCTGGTCACGCCTCCGAAGGGAACCGTAAAAGGCACGGGGACGGCGGGCATCGTCGTCGGTGCGGAAACGAACGCCAGCGTCAAACTCGTCAACGCGTTGCTGGCCGAAGGGATCGAAGTCGGTCGAACAAGTGGCCCCGTGCGCGGTGGCGGCGAGGAGTTCGCGCCGGGCGCCTATACGATTGCCGCGACGGACGATGCGCTGGGGCGTCTACGGAATCGCTGCGTCGAATACGGCGTGCGTGCGGCGGCGGTCGAGCGGGTGCCGACCACCGCGCGGCGGCTGCGGCAGCCAAAAGTTGGCCTCTACCGCCCGTGGTGGTCGAATGCAATAGACGAGGGCTGGACGCGCTTTATTTTGGAGGAATACGGCTTCCTCTACGACACGCTGCGGGACGGCGATATGCGACAGGGCGATCTCCGGGGCCGCTGCACTTGTATTATTCTGCCTGCGATGGCCGCGAAGATGATTATGGAGGGGAACAGCCCCACGGATTATCCGCCGGAGTACACGGGCGGCATCGGCGAACTCGGCGCGGCGAACCTGCGGCGCTTTGTCGAGAGTGGCGGCACGCTGATCGCGATGGATGCCGCGTGCGAAGTGGCGATCAAGCAGTGCTACCTGCCGGTGACGAATGTCCTTGAAGGTGTGACGGCACAAGAGTTCTATTCGCCCGGCTCGATGGTGCGTATCCTGCTCGACCCGCATCATCCGATTGGCTACGGCTTCGAGCGGGAGAGCGTCGCGCTCTTCGTCAACAGCCCCGCCTTCGCGGTGCATGGCGACGCGGCGGCAGTGGCGCATTACCCAATGAGTAACCCGCTCCTCTCCGGCTGGATGCTCGGCCCGGAGAAGATTCAGGGGCGCGCGGCGGTCGTGGAGGTGCCGGTGGCGCAGGGGCGCGTCATCCTGCTCGGCTTCCGCGCCCAGTTCCGCGCCCAGGCCCGCGGCACGTACCGCCTCTTGTTCAACAGTATCTATACGAGCACACTGCGGTAGGGGAAAGGAACCTCACCCCCCGTCCCCCTCTCCTTTGCTTAGTAGCAAAGGAGAGGGGGACGGGGGGTGAGCGAATAGGAGTGGTTTATATAGTGGTTTCTCCGGTTCCTGTCTATGTCGCTGCTTTGGAGAAGGACCCTAAGACGGGCAATGCGACGGAGAAATCACATCGTCCTGCGTTGAAAACGCTCCTCCAGGCGGTTGATCCAAGTGTGACGGCAACGACGGAACTAAAGCGGATCAAGATCGGCGCGCCTGATTACGCGATTACGCGGATGACGAATCATGGGCCGCTGACGGTCGGGTATATCGAGACGAAAGACATCGGCGCATCGCTCGATGAGACCGAAAAAAGCGAGCAGATGGGACGGTATCTGCGCGGACTGAACAACCTTGTGCTCACCGACTACCCCCTGACTCAGAAGGCCAAGGGATGTGCCAGATCGCACTTGCCCTCTGTATGCGTATAATGATGCCCGGCATACCCCTCTACGATGAACGACGCCTTCGGTGCTCAGTGCGGAATGGATTGGTACAGAGTGAACGCATACTACCCCTATCGCGGCCCATCGCCGCATATCGCTGACCCCGACGTACTGATTATCGGCGCGGGGGCGTCGGGCGCGGCGGTGGCATGGAGCCTCGCCAATGCCGACTTCCGCGTCGTCTGCCTCGATCAGGGCGACTGGGTTGATCCGCAATCCCTGCCGCATTACGGCGACGACTGGGAACTGCGCCGCCTGACGGACTTCAACCCCGACCCGAATATCCGCCAGCTGCCTGAGGATTATCCAGTTAGTGCTGCGGAATCCACCTACACGCCGCTGATGTTCAATGCCGTTGGCGGCAGCACGATCCATTGGAGCGCGCACTTCCCGCGCTTCCATCCGTCCGACTTCCGCGTCCGTTCGTTGGACGGCGTCGCCGACGATTGGCCCCTAACGTACGACGAATTGGAACCGTACTACGACTTCAACGACCGGATGATCGGCGTCTCCGGCCTGGCGGGCGATCCGGCCCAGCCACCCCGCTCGCCACGCCCGACGCCACCACTGCCCATCGGCCCGCTCGGCGAGACGATGGCAAAGGGTTTCGACGCACTCGGCTGGCACTGGTGGCCCTCCGACGCCGCGATCATCACCGCGCCGTACGGCGACGATGGCCGCCAACCCTGCAATCTCTGCGGCCCCTGCGACCTCGGCTGCCCGACCGGCGCGCGTTCCAGCGCGGATGTCACGTACTGGCCGTGGGCGATCAAAATGGGTGTGGAACTGCGCACGCGCTGCCGCGTGCGTGAAGTGACGGTGGACGCGCAGGGCCGGGCGCGCGGCGCACTCTATTACGACGCGAGCGGGCAATTGCACGAGCAGACCGCGCCCGTCGTGATCGTTGCGTGCAATGGCGTCGGCACGCCGCGCTTGCTGCTCAATTCGCGCTCGCGCCACTTCCCGGCGGGGCTGGCGAACCGGAGCGGCGTGGTCGGCAAAAACCTGATGTACCACTGCTACGCATCGGTCGGCGGCGTCTTCCCGAACGACCTCGACAGCATGAAGGGGACGATCGGCGCATGCATCCTCAGTCATGAGTTTTACGAGACCGATCCGCGCCATGACTTCGTGCGCGGCTACCAGTTACAGGTCGTCCGGCAATCCGGCCCCTTGAGCGCGGCGATGGGTGGTCTCGCCGGGCAGCGCGTGCCGTGGGGCGACGATCATCACGCGACGTTCGCCGAGCGGTTCGGGCGCATGGCCTTCATGGGCGTGATGGGCGAGGACTTGCCGGAGACGGTTAACGATGTGACGCTCGATCCCGATCTGGTAGATGCGCACGGCATCCCCGCGCCGCTCGTCCGCTACCGCCTCAGTGACAACAGCCGGAAAATGCTCGATCACGGCATCGCCCGCGCACGCGAAGTCCTCGATGCGGCAGGCGCGACCGATGTACTGACTTCCAACCCGTTCCGGCCCTCCGGCTGGCATTTGCTCGGCACCTGCCGGATGGGCGATGATCCGGCGACATCCGTCGTAGATCGCTGGGGGCGGGCGCACGATGTCGAGAACCTCTTCATCGTGGACGGCAGCATCTTCGTCACAAGCGCGGTCGGCAACCCAACGACAACGATCCAGGCCCTTGCCCTCCGCACCGCCGCATACATCCAGCGCGAGCGCGGAAATCTGAGATAGGGGTAGCGTAGGCATCAGCCTGCGTTCTCTGTCGCGGGCTGATGAACCTCGATACCTTGATTGGGTACTGCCCGAGGACGCACGCTGAAACCGGCGCCACCAAGAGGAGGAACCGATGCAGGAAGATCAGTCCAATCAGCCACTCGCGGGCGACACGACCGTTGCCGGGCCGCAAGCGGCAGCCGCCGTCACGCCGCGCGAGCCACCAGTCATTGCTCCGAGCGTTCTCAACAGCGAGCAGGAAGCGCTGCTTGGCGCGGCGCTGAACCGCATCATCCCAGCAACGGGCGACCTGCCGGGCGCGGGCGATCTCGGCATCATCGCCACGATTGACCGCACCCTTGCGGCCTATCCCCTCCTGCGCCGCCTCTTTTGCGACGGCCTTGTGGCGATTGACGTGGAGAGCGCCCGCCAGTCCGGGGGTGGTTTCCTCAACCTCGATGGCGCCCGGCAGGATGCCGTGCTGCACGTGGTCGAGCAGGCATTTCCGGCCTTCTTCGCCGCGCTGATAGACCATACATACCGGGGCTACTACACACATTCCCACGTCTACCAGGCGATTGGCTATACACACCGCCCGCCGCAACCGCTCGGCCATACATTACCACTGTTCGACCCCGCCCTGCTGGAAAAACAGCGGCAACGCGCGCCTTTCTGGCGCCCGATCGCACCGAATCAGTAGCGTAGGCTTTCCAGTCTACGCTACCGGGAGGGGACGCAGACTGAAGCCTATGCCACCACTATACGGTCGGCAGCCCCGATGTCTGAGTGATAAACGCTTCGAGGAGCGTGGCGAGGTTGGCGGCGGCGCGGGTGAGGATTTCGTTGCCGACTTCTGGCGTCGCATGGCGGGTGTCGCCGGTCGCGCCATTGGCGGTGATCTCATCGTAGTACGCGCCGTGCGTGCCGCCATAGGCGCGCAGGTGAGCCGAGAATGCCGCCGCGTCGGTATGTGGCTCGGGTGCGCAGAAGGCATCGGGCTTGGCATATGTTGGCGCTTCAGCGTAGACGACTGCCGCTTCATCGCCGCCGCCATGTCCCATCGAGCCTTCCGGCATCAAAAGACGGGCCTGCTCGCCGATAAAGGCGTAGCCGAAGATGCCAATTACCCGCGTGCCGCCGACTGTCTGCCGTAGTGTCTCCACGGCAGTCGCGATTGCCGCGCTATTGCCGCCGTGACCATTGACGATCGCGACGCGCGGGAAGCCATGCTGGGCGAGCGATGCGCAGATTTCGACGAGCAGCGTGGAAAGCGTCTGTGGCGTCAGCGTGATCGTACCGGGGAAGTGCATATGGTGCCACGAGACACCGAACGGGACGGCGGGGGCGACGGCAGCGCGGTCGCCGAGCAGCGCGGCGGCACGGCGGCAGAGTCCGTCCGCCGAGATTGTGTCCGTCGCCATCGCGATGCCGGGCCCGTGCTGCTCGTGCGCGCCGACGGGCAGCAGAACAATCTCATTCGTCGCCAGCAGTGCGCGCGTTTCCGGCCAGGAACGCTGCGCGAGCAGGATCGCTTCAGCCAATGCGGGTCTCCCTTCACGTCTCTCACAGACCGAACGCCGCGCCCTATCGCTTCGGCGGGGCGGGCACGGGCAACACGTTGCTTGCGGGACCGGGTGGCGCCGGGCGACCGCTCGGTACCGGCGCCGGAGAGCCGGATACCGACGAGCCGGGCCGCGTCGGAGGTGGCGCGGGATTGACCGTCCCATAGGTATACTGCGTCGGCAGGGTCAGTGTCAGGCCGTTCGTTGTCACTTTGACTGAAACCGCGCCGGGCGCATGCGCGGGCGTTACGGTGGTAATCGTCGTACTGTCCACAACGGTGACATTCGTGGCGGGTTGGTTATCGAACATCACGCTCGTCGCGCCACCGAAGTTGGTCCCCTTGATCGTCACTGCCGCGCCACCCGCTTTATCGCCCGATGTCGGGTTGATTGAAGTGACAGTCGGTGGCGGAAAAACGGCGCAGGTGAACGTCGTCGGCTGGATGCTCAACGACCAGGAATTGAGCGTGCCAATATCACCCGCGAAATTGTCGGTGATATGGAGCATCCACGTCCCACGCGGTGATGTGCCGATGACTTGCGAGAGCGGCTCTTCCGGTTTGAATGTGCCGGTAAATGGCGGCGACCCATCGAAGATCGCTGTTGCCGCGTCATCGTCGAAGATCGTATCGCTGTAATTCGCGCCGCCCGAGCCATTCCGATTCGATAGAACGACCGACACACCGGTCGGGGAGATCAGCGAGATGTGTAGGTCGGAATCGAACGTGTGCGTGATGTTGATCTTGACGGTGAGTTTCCCAACCGTCCCCGGCGCGGTGATTGGCAGATTCGACGTCACGCTTCCCGGCATCTGGGTCGTATCATTGTAATCAGGGATCGGCTTTGGCACATCCGTCGAGGAGTAGAGTGTGGCCGTGCCGAGCGACGGCGCACCGACGGGGACAGTGAAATTGACCGTCTCGGTGAAACCACCGTTGTAACTGACGGTCTCTTTGAACGCAATCTGCGTCCCGCAGGCTTGTGGCGAGTTGACGATGAAAGTGAATGGTGGGGCGTTGTTGACGGGTGTCGGGGTGCCGGGCGTAATCGCCGGGAGATCGGTGTATGCGCTGGTGGCGTTGGCAATCGTCACGCCGCTGTTCGCCGTGGAGAGCGTACTAGTCACGCCCATCGCCGCTACATTACCGCTGTTGACGAGGCCGACCGTCAGCGCAATTTTCTCGCCCGGTTCGACGATACCGTTGCCATTACCATTTCCATTCGGTGCGGCATCACTCGCAGTGATGCTGGTCGCGCCGATGGCCACCGTCGCGGAGACATTCGCATTCGTGACGACGAGGGCGAAGTCCTGATTCGTCGGAGATGATGCATCAACGCCCTGTCCAGCGATGTTCGCGGCCACGACACGCACCGAAAACGGCCCCGTCGTTTCGGCGGGCAGGAAGACGCTCTCTACATTGTTGTGCGTATCGCTCGACCCACCGGGCGACGAGAACGCGCCGCTGAAGTGATTGCCCCGATAGACCTGTCCGCCGACGGTCACTTCGAGATCGAGGTCGTTCACGGAGACCCCGCCGGTCGTCGAACCGGGTGCATCCGTCCAGGCGAGCGTGACGCGGAACGGTTTGGTGTGAGTAACGACATTACCGGCCTTGACGAACGTGTCGCCCGTTTGCGTGAACGTCGTTGTTTGATCCACCGTGTACCGCTGCACGGTATCGAAGAGCATACCGAGGTTCGCGTCGCCCCACCCCTGATTCGGGCTGGGCAGCGTGTCGTTGGCGCTCGTGCCCGTCAGATAGCGCGGCGAATTGAGGATCAGCGCCTTGAGCATCGCCGGGCTGGGTGTGTGACCGGGGGCGATGACGCGCCTGTAGTAATTGTAGACGAGCGACGCCACGCCCGCCACCGCCGGAGCGGAATGACTCGTACCGCTCGACCATGTATAGAGCGTCTGACCGGCGGGGTGATACTGGTCGCAGACGCCCAAGCCATTATAGCCGGGGTCTTGCGAGGCCGGACCCTGAATATGCGTGCCGGGGGCGACGATGTCCGGCTTATTGCGTCCATCCGATGTGGGACCGCGGGAGGAGAAATTCGCGATGTTATCCGCAGTTGCGCTGCCCGTCGAGCCACAACCATCCGGGATACCAACGTCGCGGACGCTCTCGGTCGCGCCGACCGTGAGGACGTTCTTGGCGGTGCCGGGAGAACCGACGGTTTGCGGCCCGGACAGACCAGCATTACCGGCAGAGAAAATATGCAGCATTTCTTGATTTCCTGGCAGTGTGCTGGATGCATCGCGCGTGAGGGCGTCATATGCCTGCGCTTCAGCATCATACAGACCAGCGACATTGCTACCCCAACTGTTTGAAGTGATGTTCGCACCCGCATTGTAGGCGCTGAGCACGGTGTCCGCATCGTTGCCTGGGCCACCGGGGGGTGTGTCACACGCGCTTTCGTCGAAGTTGCCGGTGCCATTCTGGAATATTTTCGTCCCGGCGACGCGGCCATAGGGGGAGACGCCGAGGCCAATGTCGTACCCATTGCCATCAATGTAGGCCGTACCCGCCTGGTCGTTGTATGCCGCGACGATGCCCGCATTGAGGTTCCCGTGACCCTGCTGTCCATCCGCGAGCGCATCGGTAGTGCAGTTGTTGTTGAAGATCAGGCGCGAGGGATTAGCGAGTACGCCGCCCTGATGGAAGTCGGGATGGAGCGGTTTGGTCGAGCCGTCGTCAATGCCGTCGTCCACGACATCCACGACCGGATAATCGGGCGGGTTCGTCGTGAAACCTTTGCTTTGGAGCCAGGCGCGGTAACCGGGGCCGGTGGGGACGACATTGCCGCCAGATGCCGCGACATTGCCCGCGATGATCTGGTCCTGCACCTCGTCCTTCTTCTTCGGCGGTGCGTATGGCTCGACGTTAAAGACGTCCGGCCGCGCCGCGACCGCTGCCAACTGGTTCGCCGGAATTTCCAGCGAGATGTTCGTGAAGTTCAGCACATTCGCTGACTGGCGCAGCACCTTGCCGCCAAGCGCGCGTAAGCTGGTGAGCGATGCCGGTGTGTTCGTCGTCCGGTACAATTGCACGGTGACTGGCACGGGGCGCGCCGTCTGCGCACCCTTGCCGTTCTGCAACGTGGGTGCGAGGCGATACGACGGGTGATAGGCATCGGTCCATTGCACCGTCGGGTCGGACTTCGCGAGGTTCTCGAGTTGCGTCAACTGCGGCCCATCGAGCCAGACGACGTAGGCGTTGTTCGGCATGTAGGCGACGATCTCGATCCCGAGTTTTCGCAAGTTCGCCAACCATACGGGCTTGACCGGGCCGACGAACTGCACCATCCAGAATTGGAAGTCGCTCGCCTTGCTCTGCCGCGCGTTCGCCGCGACCGGCCCCGCGCCATTCACCGTGTTGACGACATTTCCGCCACGCAGATGGACCAGATCGTAATCATCGCGCAGTTTGACGCTCTGACGTGCGCCGACCGCCTGGCGCTGCGGTTCGTTCGTCTTCCAGAGCGAAAATGCACCGTAATCCACGAGCATTTTCGCGCCGCTCTGCGTCAGTTGCTTGAGCGTTGCGACATCCCTGCTATCCACCACAAGCTTATGCGTGTCACTCGGCACTGCCGTGGAGGCATCGAGCGGTAGCATAAGGAGAACAAGGATCGCGGCACAGAGTATTCTATTAAATTGTACGCGCACCTTGATGACTTCTTCCCCACTATCCCCCACATGCGCCGCAACCGTCGCGCGCATGGTATCCGCTCCGCTCTCACAATGAAGGCCCCACAAAGGCCCCTGCGGAGATATTGTTCACACAGGTTCCCCATTCACCTGCTTCGACCATTGATAGCCGTGAGAACGTTATAATACTGCACCCAGACACCGAAAACGTCAAACATCGTCTCTCGCCAGCGAAAACCGTGGGTCAACTGTGGGCCAACCGTAGGCCGCGCTATACTGCCGATGTATGCGAAAGGAGGGCAACGAAGCATGGCGGAACTTGATCTGATCATCCGTGGCGGTCGGATTGTCAACGCGGGTGACGTGGCCACGGCGGATGTCGGTATTCTGGGCGGCGTGATCGCGCAAATCGGCGGTGAGATGGATGCGGCGCGCGCGATTGACGCGACGGGGCGGTTGCTCCTACCCGGCGGCATTGACGCGCACGTTCATCTCTCATCGCCGCCCGAACGGATGGTGCAGGAGCATCGCTGGGTGGACGACTTTACCAGCGGTTCCCGCGCCGCGCTCGCTGGCGGGATCACGACGCTCGGCAACATGACCTTTCTCACTCCCGGTGAGACGCCACTCGCCGGACTGGCGCGGGAAGCAGCGGTCGCTCGCGAGCAGACGATCACCGACCTCTTCCTGCATCCCGTCCTCGGTGAGACGACTCCGGTGGTGCTGGACGAGATTCCCCGGCTGCTCGACGCCGGGTGCAACACGATCAAATTCTTTCTGTCCTCATCGTCGTTCGACGCACAGGTGCGCGGCTACGTAGAGGCGACGCGGCGTGCGGGCGCGAGTAATTTGCTCACGCTGATGCACTGCGAAGACGACGCGCTGATGGCGGACGCGGCGGCGCAACTGACCACCGCCGGGCGGACAGCGCTCCGCCATTACGCCGCGAGCCGCCCGGTGATCGCCGAAGTTGTCGCGACACAGCGCGCCGTGGCGATTGCCGAGGCGACCGGCGCACCTGTCTACATCGTCCATCTCTCATCGGAGCGTGCGCTGGCGGTTTGCGCGGACGCGCAGGCGCGCAGCGTGCCGATCTACGTCGAGACGCGCCCATTCTATCTGCACCTGACGCGCGAGCGGCTGGAAGAAGCGGATGGCGCAAAGTACGTCGGGCAGCCGCCACTCCGCGAGCAGTGCGACGTGGATGCGCTCTGGGCGGGCATCCAGCAGGGCGTCGTCAATACCGTCTGCACCGATCACGCGCCGTGGTCGCTCGCGGCGAAACTCGATCCCGCCCTGACGATTACGCGCCTCCGCCCCGGCGCGGAAAACCTGCAAACGATGCTGCCAATGCTCTACTCGGAGGGCGTCCGCACCGGCCGCATCTCGCTGCGGCGCTTCGTGGAAGTCACCGCGACAAACGCTGCACGCCTCTTTGGTCTCTACCCGCGTAAGGGCGTAATCGCGGTCGGCAGCGACGCCGACATCGTCATCTTCGACCCGGAGCAAACCCGCACCGTGACGCGCGACATACTGCAATCGAACGCGGACTATTCCGTGTATGAGGGGTGGTCGGTCACCGGTTGGCCGATGATTACCGTACGGCGCGGCGAAGTCGTCTTCCAGGACGGCAACGTGACCGGCGTACCGGGAAGCGGCGCACTCCTCCGCCGTGGCCCGACGGCGCTGCTATAGTGCCGTGTATCGGTGGCGTAGGGCTTCAGCCTGCGATTTCTCGCGCAGGCTGAAGCCCTACGCCACCGGGATACGCCCCGCACATCGCTAAGGAGAGATTCATGACATTAGACGAAACGACTTCCTCACAGTCGCCCGTGATGACGCCGGAGGATGTCGCGACCTACCCGCTGCCGGGGATGGCGATTCCCGGCGACTTCGCCTTCAGCCCGGACGACCGGTTCATCACCTCCCTCTACAGCCCGGATGAGAGCCTGACGCGCCAGTTGTACGCGCTCGATGCGGAGAGCGGGGAGCAGCGGCTACTCGTCGCGCCGCCCGGTGATGGCACGACGGAGGAGAGCATCTCGCTGGAAGAAGCGTTGCGGCGCGAGCGACAGCGGCAACGCGCCCTCGGTGTGACCCAGTACGCGTGGGCACGGCATGTCAATCGCCTGCTTGTTCCCCTACAAGGCGCGCTCTTCGTTCAGGATGGCGATGGCGCACCGTTGCGAGAAATCCTGCCAAGCGGCCCGCAGCCCGCGCTCGACCCACACCTCTCACCAGATGGCGCGTGGGTCGCGTACGTGCGGGATGCGGAAGTGTCTGTTGTTACTGCCAATGGCGGCGAGCCGCGCCAATTGACCGACGGAGCGCGCGGCACGGGCCGGACGCATGGTCTCGCCGAGTTCATCGCGCAGGAGGAGATGGGGCGGTCACATGGCTTCTGGTGGTCGCCGGACGGCCAGCAGATCGCCTTCATCGAGGTGGACGAAACGCAGATACCCGTCTACCGCATCACCCACCAAGGCAAAGACGCCACCGGTGACGACGCGCAGGAGGATCACCGCTATCCCTTCGCCGGGATGCCGAACGCGACAATACGGCTCGGCGTCATCCCCGTTGCAGGCGGCGTGCCCGTCTGGATGGACCTCGGCGCGGAGCAGGATCAGTACCTCGCCCGCGTCAACTGGTTCCCGGATGGCACGCTGACCGCGCAGATCGAGAACCGCGCGCAGACTGTCCTCGATCTCGTCCGCTTCGATTCGCAAACCGGCGCGCAAATGCGACTGCTACGCGAGACGAGCGATGTCTGGATCAATCTCCATGACTTGCTCTGGCCACTAACGGACGGCGGCTTTATCTGGGCGTCGGAGCGCACCGGCTTCCAGCATCTTTATCGGTACGACCGGGACGGCAATCTGTTGAATCCGATCACCGAAGGCGACTGGATGGTAGATGCCATCGCTGGGGTGGACGAAGCGAACGGGCTGATCTATTGCACTGGCACACTCGACGGCCCAACCGAGCGACATCTGTACGCCGTTTCGCTTGACGGTGGCGAACCACGCCGGATTACCGAGGCGCCCGGCATACATGCGGTCGTTACCGACCACGCGATGCGGCGATTCGTTGATGTTCACCACAGTACGGAAACACCACCAACCGTGACGCTCCGCTCGCTCGTTGATGGCGCGACCATTCGCACGCTGTATGACAAGGCTGACCCGCGCATTGCCCGGTATGCCTTGCCGCCGCCCGCACTCGTGGCGCTGCAAAGTCGCGATGGCGAGACATTGCACGGAGCGATCTATCGTCCGTCCGCCCGTTTCGGCGCGGGGCCGTTCCCGACGATTGTCAGCGTCTACGGCGGACCGGGCCCCCAGCGCGTGCAGAATAGTTGGGGCATGACGGTGGATATGCGCGCGCAATACCTGCGCGACAACGGTTTCCTCGTCTTCGTCCTCGATAACCGGGGCAGCGCGCGGCGCGGGTTGGCCTTCGAGGGACGCATCAAGCACGACATGGGCAATCTGGAAGTGCAGGATCAGGTGGACGGCGTGCGCTGGCTCGTTGCGCAGGGGCTGGCCGATCCGGCGCGCGTCGGCATCTACGGCTGGAGTTACGGCGGCTACATGTCCGCGATGAGCCTCGCACGGGCGCCGGAAACATTCCGGGTCGCCGTCGCAGGCGCGCCCGTCACGCATTTCGACGGCTACGACACGCACTACACCGAGCGCTACATGGGCGCGCCGCAATCGAACCCGCAGGGGTACACCGAGAGCAGCGTCATGCACCACGTCCCACAGATCACGGGCAAACTGCTGCTGATCCACGGCCTGATTGACGAGAATGTCCACTTCCGCCATACCGCGCGGCTGATCAATGCCCTGATCCGCGCCCGCAAACCGTACGATCTCCTGCTCTTCCCCGACGAACGCCACATGCCCCGCAAAATTGAGGATCGCGTCTTCATGGAGGAGCAGATTCGCGACTACTTCGCGCGCAATCTCTCCAACGCACCGCTCCTGCTACATTGAACCGCATTGGGCTTTCGCGTGCCGCAATCGCTGGAGGGAAGAATGGCAAACATGCACCCACCGACCATCCCAATTCTTGGCCTGCTGCAACCGGGGACGACGCAGCAGCATATGGTGACCCTCCCCGGCTCGCTACTCGCGGATGAAGCCCGCCCGGTGACGACGATCACCGGCGCGCAGCCCGGCCCGGTGCTTTTCGTCGGCGCGGGCGTGCATGGCGGGGAGTATCCGGCGGTTGAGACGGTCATTCGCCTCAGTACGCACCTGAACGCGGCGGAGATCAGCGGCACGGTTATTCTGATGCCCGTGCTGAACCTCCCGGCATTCTGGAAGCGCAGTATGTTTGTCTGCCCGGTGGACAACGTCAATCCGAACCGCGTCTTCCCCGGCGATCCGCAGGGCGGCTATAGCGAGCAGATGACGCACGCGCTCGTCAACGAATTCATCGTCCATACCGATGCGTATATTGACCTGCACGGCGGCGACATCCCCGAAGACCTCGTGCCGTTCAGTATCTGCCGCAAGGGCGATCAGCCAGCGGACATGAAAGCGGCAGAACTGGCGCGCGTCTTTGGTCTCCCCTACCTGCTGACGGTGGATCGTCCGATCCAGCGGGCGAAAGGCTCGTCCAGTTACGTCGCCGCCGCCGAGCGGGGCGTGCCCGGCGTCCTTGCCGAGGCAGGCGGCGTTGGGCAACTGCAACACGACGCCGTGGCCCTCCTGACAGACGGTGTGCATCGCGTCATGGCGCACCTCGGTATGACGGCGAAAACCCTCCCGGATGCGCCGCCGCCGACCGTCCTCACGGCGTTCGAGTGGCTCTACACGCAGCACGCGGGCATGTTCTACCCGTCCGTTGCCGCCAATGACGACGTACACGCAGGGCAGGCGATCGGCACGGTCGGATCGCTTTTCGGAGAGACGCTGGAGACCATCATCTCGCCCGTCACGGGCCGCGTGCTCTTCCTGACAATCAACCCGGCCGTGCTTGCGAACGGTCTGTTGATCGGTATTGGCGTCGCGGCATGACGCGGCGTCCCGCATCCCATCACAAATTGACAACATGCCGTCGCGGGATCATACTCCTATTACCGTATGAAGACTGCCGGGCCGCAATGATTGCCCGGCTGCCCATCAGACCGTCGTATCATAAATGCGACCGCTATTCGCCATAATCACCTTGGATCCGCTGGCATTCCGCCGCGCCCCGCGCGGCTGCACTGCTCACCGGCCGTGGGGTCGGTGCGATTCGTCGTATGGTGGCGCCCTGCCACCCCGGTACAGGTGGAGGTATCCGCGATGAAACAGTATCCCCCCGAGAGACTTCGCAACGTTGTCCTGCTTTCGCATGGTGGCGCGGGGAAGACATCCTTGGCGGAAGCGATGCTGTTTACCGCGAAGGCGACGACACGCCTTGGTCGCGTCGAGGAGGGCACGACGATCTCGGACTGGGACCCGGACGAGATCAAGCGGCACATCTCGGTCAGCACGGCGGTCTTGCCGCTCGAATGGCGCGATCACAAGATCAACGTCCTCGATGCGCCCGGGTACGCGGATTTCGTCGGCGAGATCAAATCCGCCCTGCGCGCTGCGGACGCCGCCGTCATTGTGCTCTGCGCCGCCTCCGGCGTGGAGGTCGGCAGCGAGCAAATCTGGACGTACTTGGACGAGGCGCGGCTCCCACGCCTCGTTTTCATGAACAAACTGGACCGCGAGAACGCGAATTTCGCCCGCACACTCCAGCAGGCACAGGCGAATTGGGGCAGCGCCGTCATCCCGCTCCACCTGCCGATCGGGAGCGAGGCGGCATTCTCCGGCTATGTGGACCTCCTCAGCCGCACCGCCTACACAACGAGCGGCAAGAATGACGGCAGTGCGGAGAAGACAAGCATCCCCGCCGACATGACCGACGCCGTTGCGGAAGCCCGACTGTCGCTCGTCGAGAAGATCGCCGAGACGGACGATGCCCTGATCGAGCGCTTCCTCGGTGATGAGGAGATCGGCGAGGATGAACTGAAGGTGGCGCTCCGCACGGCGGTCGCGGCGGGCGACATCGTGCCCGTACTCATCGGCGCCTGCCACAAGACGGCGGGCACGCGTGCGCTGCTCGACGCAATCGTAGACATTCTACCCAGCGCGGATACGGCGAGTGTCGCTGCGCAAACGCCCGATGGTAAGGCCATCACGCTCAAACTTGGCGCAAACGAACCGGCCGTCGCACTGATCTTCAAGACGATGGCGGACCCATACGTCGGCAAATTGACCTACTTCCGCGTCTATAGCGGCACGATCCGCACGAACACAAACCTGCTCGACGCCACTCGCAACAAGCCGGAGCACATCGGCAGCCTCTACATGATGCGCGGCAAGGAGCAAACGGCGGTCGGTGAGGTCGGAACCGGCGACATCGGCGCGGTGACGAAACTGGCCGAAGCGGCGACCGGCGACACCCTCTGCACGCCGGAGCATCCGGTCGTCCTCGACGGCGTCCACTTCCCGGAGCCATCCTACACTGTCGCGGTGCGCCCGAAGAGCAAGGGCGACCTCGACAAGTTGGGCACGAGCCTCCATCGCTTGATCGAGGAAGACCCGACGATCCAGATCGCTCGCGACCCCGTGACGGGCGACACCCTCGTCTCCGGCATGGGCGATTCGCACGTCCAGATCGCGACGGAGCGGATGGCGCGCAAGTTCGGCGTCAATGTGGACCTCGATCTGCCCGTCGTCCCGTACCGCGAGACGGTGCAAGGCACGGCGCAGGTCACGTCCCGCCACAAGAAGCAGACGGGCGGGCACGGTCAGTTCGCGGAGGTCGTGCTAATCGTCGAGCCGACGACGACCAACGATTTCGAGTTCAAGGACACGGTCGTCGGCGGCAACGTGCCGAAGAATTTTATCCCGGCGGTCGAGAAGGGCATCCGCGAGTCGCTGCATGAGGGCTTCCTCGCCGGCTTCCCAGTGACGAATGTCCGCGTGACGCTGACAGACGGCAAGTACCATCCCGTTGACTCCTCCGAAATGGCCTTCAAGATCGCCGGGTCGCAGGGCTTCAAGGAAGCGGCGCAGAAGGCACACCCGACGCTCCTGGAGCCGGTCTACCACATGGAGATCACTGTCCCGGACTCCTACACCGGCGACATCATGAGCGACCTGAATACCAAGCGTGGTCGCGTCCACGGCATGAACCCAGGCAAAGGATTCACGACGATCGAGGCGGACGCACCGCTCGCCGAGGTACAACGCTACGCCACCGACCTACGCTCGATGACCCAGGGGCGCGGCACCTTCTCGATGCACTTCGACCGCTACGAAACCGTCCCTGCGCACTTGCAGGAGACAATCATCAAGGAGTCCCACGCCCGCCATGAGGCCGCCGCACATCAACATTAGGAACGACGGGTCGGGGGGCGGTTCGAGCACCGCCCCTACCAATCCCGTATTTCCCCCTCTCTTTTGCCTCAAGGCAAAGGAGAGGGGGCCAGGGGGTGAGGTTTGCATCCCGAACAAGAGCGCGAACTGATCGCCGTCGCCACAGATGCACGAACGCGGGCGTATGTGCCCTATTCGCACTATGCGGTCGGCGCGGCGATCCTGACGGCGGATGGACGAATACACGGTGGCTGCAACATCGAGAACGCCTCGTATGGCCTCACGTCCTGTGCGGAGCGAAACGCGATCTTCGGCCTCGTCAGCCAGTCTGCTGCCCCGGACGCGCGCCGCATTCGGGTGGTCGTCGTTGTCACGGCGGGGAATGATCCCGCGACACCCTGTGGCGCTTGCCGCCAGGTAATCCGCGAGTTCGGTAAAGACGCCGCAATCATCATCGCCAACACCGACGGCAAAGTCTTCCTCCGCACGACGCTGGACGCCTTACTCCCCCACTCCTTCGGCCCTGAACAACTCGAATCCCCAAACGACACCGACGAACGCTAACCGCGCGTTGGTTCCGAAATGGAATGCGGCACATGCGAGTGTGTTACAACGGTCACGGGTCATGCGTCCGTGTCACGACGGAAAGGGAATACAGGGCTTATTCATTCTCGGGGGAAAGTCCCACTGCGGCGAGGGCGAGCGCGGGTTGTGCGGCGTAGCGACGACAGGCGGCGGCGATGTTCGTCGCCCCATTACGTCGGAGCAAGCCAATCGCCGTG
>JAABUJ010003131.1_pt1 | contig 19057 bp, 21 predicted proteins | sample 5559131 | NCBI WGS metagenome assembly JAABUJ01 (sample SAMN10711875, study PRJNA513366) | rock metagenome | isolation source: Antarctica rocks | place: Antarctica: Victoria Land, Mt New Zealand nord | collected 2016-01-07 | reverse complement strand
CCGGCCTCGCCGACCAAGCCACCACGATCCCCTGGCTCAACGGCCGCGAGCTGCGCTTCCGCTTCCCGCCAAGATGACCGACCCCGAAACCTCAGCACAACTATCTGACCGAGAATCGAGGTTAGCCGACACAGCCCGCCGCGGCTCAGGTTCGCGAGCTCCCCGGGGGCGAAGTAGCCCAGGCGCACCCGCCCCGCAACCGGGAACCGGGAACATCTACGGCAGTGTGATATCGACTGGCGGCGGGCGCCGCACGAGGGGCCCAAAGGCACTTACTACACTTTCTGAAGCATGTCCACCTTCAGACGCCTGCTCGACTTCCTCGCGCCCTACCGCCGCGGCGTGGTGTTGTCGTTCGTCCTGGCCTTCGGGGCGATGGGGATGACGGTGCTGATCCCCTACCTGACCGGGCGGGCAATCGACGACGTGCAGTTCCATCGCCGCCACTCGCTGGTGCTGCTGGCGGTGGCGATCGCGGGTGCGGGCATCGGCCGGCTGGTGCTGAGCGTCGCCCGGCGGCTGGTGGCCGGGCGGATCTCCCTGGCGGTGGAGCTCGACCTGCGCAACCGCCTCTACGGCCAGCTGCAGCGGCAGGAGCTGGCCTACTTCGATCGCCAGCAGACGGGGCAGCTGATGTCCCGGGCCACCGTCGACCTGCAGTCGGTCCGGTTCTTCCTGGGCTACGGGCTGATCTTCATCGGCCAGTCGCTGCTCTCGATCCTGCTGGCGGCGGTGGCGATGTTCCTGCTGCAGCCGCTGCTGGCGGTGCTGGCCCTGGCCCCGATCTCGTTCGTGGTGGTGATCGCCAACCGCTACAGCAAGCGCTCGCGCCCCGCGATGCAGGAGGCCCAGCAGCGGATCGCCGAGCTCACCGCGGAGGCCGAGGAGAACATCTCCGGTGTACGGGTGGTCAAGGCCTTCGCCCAGGAGGAGCGCCAGCTGAACCGCTTTCGGGGGGGCGTGCAGCGCGTCTTCGACCAGCAGCTGCTGACCACTCGGATCCAGGCCCGCTACAACCCGATGATCAGCTTCCTGCCCAACCTGGGGCTGGCGCTGATCCTGCTCGTGGGCGGTCGCCAGGTGATCGACGGGACGATCACGCTTGGCCAGTTCACCGCCTTCTACGCCTACCTGCTGATGCTGATCTCGCCGATGCGCACGCTCGGCTACATGCTCGGCGCCGCCCAGCGCGCGACCGCCTCGGGGGCGCGGATCTTCCAGGTGCTCGATTGCGAGCCGACGATGACGGTCCCCGCCGGAGCGCCGCCGCTGCCGGCGGGACGGGGGGCGGTACGGCTCTCGAACGTCAGTCTCCGCTTTCAGTCCTCGCCGGCCTTCGCCCTGCATGAGGTCGATCTGGACATCGCTCCCGGCCGGACGGTGGCGCTGGTGGGCGCGATGGGCTCCGGCAAGACGGCGCTCGTGTCCCTGCTCCCGCGGCTCTACGACGTGACCAGCGGAGCAGTGTCGATCGACGGTGCGGATGTTCGGTCGGTCGACACCGTCTCGCTGCGGCGGGAGATCGCGGTGGTCGACGACGATCCGTTCCTGTTCTCGGCCACCGTTCACGACAACATCGCCTACGCCCGCCCGGAGGCGACCCGGGAGGAGGTTCGCGCCGCCGCCCAGGCGGCGCAGGCCGCGGACTTCGTCGACCGACTGCCGCAGGGCTACGACACGCTCGTGGGCGAGCGCGGGCTGACCCTGTCCGGAGGCCAGCGGCAGCGGCTGGCGATCGCTCGCGCGGTCCTGGCCGATCCACGCATCCTGATCCTCGATGACGCCACCTCCTCGGTCGATGCCTCCACCGAGCAGCAGATCAAGCTCGCGCTGCGAGAGGTGATGGCGGGCCGGACCACGTTCGTGATCGCCCACCGGCTCTCGACGATCGCACTGGCCGATGAGATCGTGGTGCTGGAGGCGGGGCGCGTCGCCGCCCGCGGCAGCCACGACGAGCTGCTGGAGGAGTCGCCGCTGTACCGGGAGATCGTGGAGAAGGGCATGCCCGACCAGGTCTTCCTCACCCGCAAGCCGCTCGAGGCCGAGGTGGCGGGGCTGTGAGCACGGTGCTCGAGCACCCCGCCGGCAGCCGGCGGGCGGACGTGCGCCGTCGTTTGCGGGCCACGCGGGGCCGTGGGCGCAAGCTGCGTGGACTGGCGGCGCTGCTCTCGCCCTACCGCTGGCGCGTGGCGGCGATGTTCGCCTCGCTGCTGCTGGCCACCGCCAGCGCGCTGGCGCCCGCGCCGTTGGCCAAGCTCGCCATCGACAACGGCATCAAGCGCCACGACACCGGTGAGCTGAACCTGATCGTGGTGGCCTTCGTCGTCTCGGCGCTGGTGTACGCCCTCGCCACCTACGCCCAGACCTATCTCGTCGGGTGGGTGGGCCAGCGGGCGCTGCAGGACCTGCGGGTGCGGCTGTTCGGACACCTGCAGTCGCTGTCGCTGGGCTTCTACTCCCGTAACCGTGCCGGCGTGATCATCTCCCGGCTGACCAACGACGTGGAGGCGCTCGACCAGCTCGTGGAGGATGGGATGGGCACGCTCTTCCAGTCCGGGCTGACCCTGATCGGCGTGGTCGTGATCCTGGTGGTGATGGACGCCCACCTGGCGCTGCTGACGTTCCTGGTGCTGCCGCTGCTGGCCGCCGGCGCCCTGGCCTTCCGGATCGCCTCCGCCGACGCCTACAGGATCACGCGCGAGAAGATCGCCAGCATCACCGGCTACCTGCAGGAGAGCCTGTCCGGCATCCGGGTCGTCCGCGCCTTCGGCCAGGAGCCTCGCCACGTCGCCCGCTTTGGCGAATTGAACGCCGAGAACCGTGACGCCAACATGAAGACCGTCACCCTGAACGCCACATATTTCCCCGCCGTGGAGATGCTCTCGGCGCTCGTGACGGTGGAGATCCTGGTGATCGGAGGAATCGAGGCGATCAACGGCCACACCTCCACCGGAGTGGTGTTCGCGTTCGTCGCCGCGCTCAACAACTTCTTCGACCCGATTCAGCAGCTCTCGCAGCTCTACACCACCTACCAGTCGGGGATGGCAGCCCTCGACAAGATCTTCGACTTGCTCGACGAGCAACCCGAGCTCGCCGACGCACCCGATGCGAGCCCGCTGGAACGCATCCGTGGCGAGCTGCGCTTCCAGGACGTCTCGTTCCGCTACGGCTCCGAGGAGGACGATGGAGCGTGGGCGCTCCGTGAGGTCGACCTGACGATCCCCGCCGGTCAGACCGTGGCCCTCGTCGGCGCCACCGGCGCCGGCAAATCGACCTTTGCCAAGCTCGTGGCCCGCTTCTATGACCCGGTCCGGGGCCGCGTGCTCGTAGATGGCCGCGACCTGCGCGCGGTGACCGCGGACTCGCTGCGCTCGCAGATGGGGATCGTGCCCCAGGAGGGCTTCCTCTTCAGCGGCACCGTGCGGGAGAACATCGCCTTCGGACGGATGCACGCCACCGACGCGGAGATCGCTTCGGCGGCCCGGGCGGTGGGGGGGGACTCCTTCATCGAGGCGCTCGAGCACGGCTACGACACCCAGGTCGGCGAGCGCGGCGTCCAACTCTCGGCCGGCCAGCGGCAGCTCCTGGCCTTCGCACGGGCGCTCGTCGCCGACCCGCGGATCCTCGTGCTCGACGAGGCCACGTCCAACGTCGACGTCCACACGGAGAGCCTGATCGAGCTGGGGCTCCGCCGCCTGGTGGCGGGGCGGACAGCGATCGTGATCGCCCACCGCCTCTCGACGATTCAGCACGCGGGGCGGATCATCGTGCTGGAGCACGGGCGAATCGTCGAGCAGGGCACCCACGAGGAGCTGCTCGATGCCGGCGGGCGCTACTGGGAGCTGTACCGCGACTGGGCCGAGCAGGCCGCCGCCTGAGCGCGATGGTGATCACCGGCCTGTCGGTCACGCCGGTGAAGGGGACGCGGCTGCGTCCGGTGGAGTCGGTGCGGCTCGGCGCGGGCGGCGCCAAGGGCGATCGCCGCTTCTTCGTCATCGACGAGCGCGGGCGGATGGTCAACGGCAAGCAGCTGGAGGAGCTGTGCCAGATCGTGGCCTGGTGCTCTGCGCAGGAGCTCAGTCTGGAGCTCCCTTCCGGCGAGGTCGTCTGCGCGCCGGTGCGATTGGGCGAGCCGCTTCCGGTGCGGTTCTACTCTCGGATGCGAGAGGCGCGGCCGGTGGAGGGTCCCTTCTCCACCACTCTCAGCACGGCTTGCGGTCAACCGCTGCGACTGATGGAGGCGGTCGGAAGCGCCGTTGACCGCGGCGCCGGCGGTGGCGTGACGCTGATCTCCCGGGCCTCACTGGCACGCCTGGCCCGGGCCGCCGGCGAGGACTCGGTGGACGCGCGCCGGTTCCGGATGCTCGTGGAGATCGACGGCGTGGAGGCGCACGAGGAGGATGGCTGGGTGGGACGGTCGGTAACGGTGGGCGCTGCCCGCGTGCGCTTCGCCGGCCACGTCGGACGGTGCCTGGTCACCAGCCGGAACCCGGACAGCGGTGCCGTCGACCTGCCGACGCTCGATGTACTGCGCGAGTACCGTGGCGGCACGGCTTTTACGGCGCCGCTGCCGTTCGGCGTTTACGGGGCGGTGTCGACCCCAGGAGCGGTGCGGGTCGGCGATCCGGTGGCGCTGGTTTGAGTAACGGAAAGTACAGGAGAGAGATGGCGCATCGGAAATCGGCCGCCGAAGCCCTGGGAACCGCCCTACTGGTGTTCGTAGCGGTGGGGGTGGCGACGCTCAGCTTTGGCTTCAAGGTCACGGGTCAGTCGGCCTCGGCGGGGGTGGTGACCACGGCCCTGGCGTTCGGGCTGGTGCTGCTGGCGCTGGCCTACACCCTCGGGCCGGTGTCCGGCTGCCACGTCAACCCCGCCGTGACGATCGGGTTCGTCATCTCGGGGCGGATGACCCTGGTCGAGGCCGCCGGCTACTTGGCGGCGCAGTTCGTCGGCGGGATCGCCGGCGCACTGGGGCTGTGGGCGATCCTGTCCGGAGCACCGGGCTACTCAGGCACGGGGGCGGGGCTGGGTGCCGACCGGCTGGGGGGCGCACGTCTCGATGATCGGGATCGGAGCAGGCGGCGCCTTTGCCACCGAGGTCGTGCTCACGTTCGTGTTCGTGCTCGGGTGCTGATCGCCACCAGCCGGGTCGGCTCTCCGAGCTTCGCCCTGGCCATCGGCCTCGCGCTGACGGTGGTGCACCTGATCGGGATCCCGCTCACCGGCACCTCGGTCAACCCCGCACGCAGCCTCGGCCCGGCGCTGATCGTGGGCGACAAGGCGCTCTCGCAGGTGTGGCTGTCCATCGTCGCGCCCCTGATCGGGGGCGCCGTCGCGGCGTTGGTCTACCGGTACTTCGTACCCCCGAGACTGCTGTGGCACCGACAGAGCCCTCGGCGATCACCGAGGGCGTGGTGGAGCGCACCACCGCCACGCCCTGAGCCCCTCGCCGGTAGCCTCCCCGCCGGTGAGCGAGTCACGCGTCCGCGTCGAGATCGCCGACCACGTAGCCGTGGTCACGCTGACCCGTCCGGATAAGCACAACGCGCTGGACCTGCCGATGTTCGAGGCCATCATCGCCGCCGCCGAGCGGGTGTCCTCCGAGCCCGGAGTGCGCGCCGTGGTGCTGCACGGCGAGGGGCCGAGCTTCTGCTCGGGCCTCGACATTATGGGCGTGATGGGCGCCGGTCGCGGCCTGGAGGAGCTGACCGAGCCGCTGCGAGGTGTGGTGCCCAACTTCTTCCAGCGCGCCGCCTACGAATGGATCCGGGTGCCCGTGCCGGTCATCGCGGCGCTGCACGGCAACTGCTTCGGCGGCGGTCTGCAGATCGCCCTGGGTGCCGACGTGCGCTTCGCCGCCCCCGACACGCGCCTGTCGGTCATGGAGATCAAGTGGGGCCTGATCCCCGACATGTCGCTGACCCGCACGTTGCCACGTCTGGTGGGGATCGACGTGGCCAAGGAGCTCACCTTCACCGGCCGGGTGCTCACCGGCCCCGAGGCTCACGCCCTCGGCGTCGTCACGCACGTGAGCGATGACCCACTGGCGGCAGGGCGGGAGCTGGCCGCGGAGATCTCCTCGAGGTCGCCGGATGCGGTCCGCTCCGCCAAGCGACTGTTCGACGAGTCCTGGACCGGTTCTCCGGCGGAGACGCTGGCGCTGGAGGCATCGCTGCAGCTGGGGCTGATCGGCTCGCCCAACCAGCTGGCAGCGGTGCAGGCGGGCTTCACCAAGGAGCCGGCGGAGTTCGTTGACCCCTCCTGAGGCACTCCGATCGCGGCGCGGCGCGGCGCGGCGCGCGCGGGCGGGCGGCGCGGGTCGAATGGGCGGCGCGCGGGTACAACTGCACGTTCGCCTGCCCGGCGCCCGCTGCGTGTGCGGTTTCACCCCTCAGAGGGGGTTGCTGCGACATCCACCGCGGGAAGAGGCGACGATCGTGCAGTTTACCTCTCTTCTTGCCGCCGCAGGCGGCGCCCGTCAGTGTGTACAGCCTTCCGAGCCTTGCGACCCCGGCTACTTCGGGCTCGCCTCGCCGGAATGACGAGTCAGCTAGGTCAGCGACTGCCCGTGCTCGGTCAGCTCCGCCAGCGTCGAGGCGTGCCGCGTGAGCTCGCTCAGCGCCTCGGCGTTGTGGGCCAGCTCCCGCAGCGACTCCGCATGGCGGATGAGCTCCGGGAGCGCGGCCGCGCCCTCGGCCAGCGACGGAAGCGCCCACCGCTCCCGCCATCTGGGCAGCTGCACGAACGACCACGCCGTCTCGGCGAGCGCCCTCACCCCCGTCGCCCGGCGGCGCGACCCCGGTGTCCGTGGTGGCTCCGAGGCTGTCCGGCATGCGCGCGGACGCTACCGATTGGGAGCGGTCCGGGCCCGTGGAGCGCGGTGAGACCACGGCTATACTCGCCTCCTCGCGCCCTGGAGCGGCGTCCTCTGCGGGGTGGAGTAATGGCAACTCGCCAGGTTCTGGCCCTGGAATTCAAGGTTCGAGTCCTTGCCCCGCAGCTCCGTCCCGTGCCGGTCGGGACCTGCCTGAGAGTGATGCCGACATGCGCGTGCTCGGATTTCCCCTAGTTAAGTTAGTTACCCCCGACGCGCTCGTCACCCGGATCGCATCCGACCTCGGAGCGTTGGCAGGAATGGCTCGCGCAGCGCCCCAGCAATTCGACCGCGTGCTCGAACTGGGCGGAGAGCTCACGCAGATCGGCCACCGGGCGTTGGCGCTGGGGGAGCGAATCGACGCCCGCGCCGAGGCGATTCTCGATCTCGGGCAGCGCATCGACGACCGGGCCGAGGCGATCCTGGCGATCGGCGAGCGGATCGATGCGCGCGCGGACTCCATCCTGGCTCTCGGGGAGCGGCTGGATCAGCGGGCGGAGGGCCTCCTGGAAGTGGGAGCGAGCATGGGTCAGCTGGCCGAGCAGATCGACGCCCGCGGTGCGGAGATCGTCGAGCGGGCCACGGTGGTCTCCGAGACCGGGGCCGAGCTGGTCAACGTGATTCCCACCCTGGAGCGCGCGATCGAGATGACCACGCCGCTGGAGGGCGCGATCGACCGCTTTGGGCGCCTGGTGGATCGGTTGCCCGGGGGCGCCGCGCGTCGCCGTCCCGAGCTGGGGAGCGAGATCAGATCGACCCGAGATCCGTTGAGGGATCCGACAGACGCACCGCCGGATGATCCAGCTGCTTCCCAGAGCTGAGCAGCCGGCGGGCGTGCTCCAGATCGTCTGAGCGTCCCACCGCCAGCGTCGCCGCCAGCCGGCCTTCATGCATGTACCACACGCTGAACTGGCCCTCGTCAAGCGAGCCGCGCACGACCTCCTCATCCCAGTCGGAGGCGGGCCCGACGTACTCCAGCGACGCCCAGTCGCCGATGTCGGAGAAGAAGTACGGGACCACGTCGTAGTCCTGATCGCGGCCGAGCATGTTGAGCGCCGCGACCCGGCCCTGATTGAGCGCCACGTCCCAGTGCTCCACCCGCAGCGGCCGCCCCCCGTGGATCACGCTGCGGTACTCGGCGAGGTCACCGGCGGCGTACAGCCCGGGAACCTCGGTCTGCAGGTGACCGTCGACGCGCAGGCCACCGCTCTCCCCCAGCGCCAAGCCGCCGCCACGCGCCAGCATCACGTCGGGCAACGCCCCCGTTCCCATGACGACGGCATCGGCGTCTATCTCCAGACCCGCCCGCGTCACGACGCGCGTGATTCGGCCGCCTGAGCCTTTGAAGCGCTCCAGATCCTGCTCACCGTGGACGGTGACACCGTGCTCCTCCAGACGCTCCTGGAAGAAGCGCCCGGCGGTCTCTCCGAAGCCGAGGCTGAGGGTCACCGGCTCCTGCATCACGATCGTGCAACTGCAGCCCAGGAGCGTCAGCGACGCCGCCACCTCGCAACCGATGTACGAGCCGCCGACCAGGACGACGCGCTTTCCGGCGACGTCCTCGCGGATGGCATCGGCGTTTCCCAGCGCGCGCAGGTAGTGGATCCCCTCCAGCTCCGCGCCCTCGACGTTCAGTCGCCGCACGTTCGCACCGGTGGCCAGAAGCGCCTGGCCGAATTCGATCTCCTGCCGGTCGGACAGGCGCACGGTGCGAGCGGAGGTGTCCAGCTTCATCGCTGAGACGCGGGTCAGCGCCTCGATCTCATTCTCGGCGTAGAACTCCGCCGGTTCGTACAGCACCTCCTGACGCGACTCCCGGCCCTGGAGGTAGCCCTTGGAGCAGGGCGGGCGGTTGTAGGGCAGGTCGCGCTCGCGGCCGACCAGGAGGATCGAGCCCTCAGCTCCCTCCTGGCGCAGGGAGCGCGCACAGCTGGCGGCGGCGATGCCGCCCCCGACGAGCAGATAGTCGATCTTGCGACCGGCCACGTCCCGGCGATCAGGTGGTGGCGCCCGCAGCGAACTGGGGGGTGATCTGGCCCTCCAGGCCCGGATCGAGGATCAGCAGCACCTCGTCGCCGGCTTGGATCACGGAGTCGGCCTTGGGTACGAAGCCGCCGCCGTCCCGCAGCACGGAGATGATCAGGGAGCCGTCGGGCAGATCAACCTCCTGCACCTGCTTGCCGGCGGCGGGGGCCCGCGTTGCCACCTCCAGCTCGATGATCTCCAGGTGCTCTTCCTCAAGTGCCAGCAGCTGGACGAGCCCATACTCGGGCACCTCGTGCTCGATCAGGCGCAGGATCAGGTCGGTGGCCGAAACCGCCGGTTGGATCCCCAGCAGCTTGAAGTGCTGAAGGTTGCGAGGGTTGTTGACCCGTGCCACGATCCGCTGGCAGCCGTACTTCTCCTTGGCCATCTGGCAGATGAGCATGTTGTCCTCGTCGTCACCGGTGACCGCGATGACCAGGTCCGCGCGCCGGATGCCGGCCCGCTCCAGCACCCACAGCTCGGTGGCGTCGCCGTACTGCACGGCGTGCTCGAGCTCCTCCTCGATGACTCGGAAGCGGCGGTGGTCTGACTCGATCAGCGTCACCTCCCGGTCCTTGGCGATCAACTCCCGCGCCAGGTTCCACCCCACCTTGCCCGCCCCGGCGATGATCACGTACATGCTGAGCTCACTACGGCGACCACTACGCGAGCACCAGGCGTGCGGCCTGATCAATCGCCTGCTGGGTGGGACAGATCGTGAGCAGGCCCTGCTCGGCGTACCACGCCGCGCGTCCGGGATCGGCCACGCGGACCACGACGCAGTCGATCTTGAAGCGACGCTGGGCGATCTGCGCGATCACCAGGTTGGTGTTGTCGCCGCTAGTGGCCGCGAAGAACACGTCGGCCCTGGCGATGCCGGCTTCGATCAGCCCGTCGATCTCAAGGGCGGTGCCGACGGTGAAGAGGCCACCGGAATCCTCCCAGGTGGTCGTCTGAGTCTGATCGAGCCGTTCGTGGGACAGCGGGTCGCTGTCGATCACCGAAACCTCGTGGCCGGCGGCCAGCGCGCGCTTGGCCACGGCCGAGCCCACACGGCCGCAGCCCACGATCAGAAGGAACATGCCGGGAACTCTAGACGGCGGCGTGATCGGGTGCCGACGCGGTCGCGGGCGCGCCCATCAGCGGCGGGGTCAGCGCTGCCGCGACCACCACGAGGGTGAACGCCAGCACCCGCAGCACGAGCTCGGCGCGCCCCGCGGGCAACGGCTCGGCGAAGACGATCGGACCTGCGGCGATCGTGCTCAGGTTCGCCGCCGCGCTCGTCAGCGCGATCACCGGCACTGCCTCGCCGAGCTGGAGGCTGCGCGCGGAGACCAACAGTCCCAGCACCGAGGCGGCCAGGATCACCAGCGCCAGCGGATGCACCAGCACCCCGGCGCCGAGCCGGCCGAGGTGGGAGCTGAGCGCCTTGATCGAGGTGTCCGACGCGGCCCAGAGCAGGCCAGCGGACACCGCCAGCACCGAGGCACGCCCCGACCGGGCCAGGGCGATGCCAAGCAGGCCGAGCATCCCGACATAGGGCGCCAGCGTGCCGGCGTTGTAATGAGAGTGGCTGCCGCGCCCGTCGCCGCCGAGGGTCGCGGCCAGGAAGGCCAGCCCGGCGGCGGTCAGGGCTACGCCGAGCCACTCGCGCCGGCTCACCCTGATGCCGAACAGGCGGTCGGCTACGACGCTCAGCAGCACCAGACCGCCCGCGATCACGCTCTGCACCAGCGAGATCGGCGCCAGCGCCAGAGCCCCAACATGGAAGCCCCACGAGACCATCGCCACGAGGATCCCCAGCGTGTACAGCGGCGAGCCGAATAGGGCCATCGAGCTGCGCAGCGGGCGGCGCATGTCGACGGCCGGCGCCTCGCGGGCGCCGCGGAACTTCAGCAGGAATCCCGCGACCGACCCGAACGCGGTCAGCAGCGCCAGGGCCAATCCCACTTCCACCGAGACCGACATCGGCCCCGCAGGCTATCGCGGAGTTGGACCTGACCGGCCGTCCGTCCGCCCGCCACAGCCGCGAAGGCGCGCGTCCCGGTCCCGCCCGCCACAGCCGCGTAGGTGCGTGCCCGATCCGGGGGACTCGCGCGCTGGCGTTAGGCGACCGAAGCGCGATCGTCCAGCACGTCCCCCGACTCGGGCACCACCGAAGCCTCTATGTGATGATCGGGATGATCAGCAGCGCCACGATGTTGGCGACCTTGATCATCGGGTTGATCGCCGGACCCGCGGTGTCCTTGAAGGGATCGCCGACCGTGTCGCCGGTGACAGCGGCGGCATGGGCTTCGGAGCCCTTGCCGCCGTAGGCGCCGTCCTCGATCAGCTTCTTGGCGTTGTCCCACGCACCGCCGCCGGCAGTCATGGAGATGGCCATGAAGATGCCGACGACGATCACGCCGATCAGCAGCCCCCCCAGCGCCTCAGTGCTGATCACGCCGACGATCACCGTGAGCACGATCGGGATCAGCGCCGGCAGGATCATCTCCCGCTGGGCGGACTTGGTGACGATGTCTACGCAGGTCCCGTACTCGGGCAGCTCGGCGCCGGTCATGATCCCGGGCTTCTCGGCGAACTGGCGACGCACCTCCTCCACGACCGCGCCGCCGGCACGACCGACCGCCTCCATCGAGAGGGCCGCGAACAGGTACACCATCATTCCGCCCACGAGCAGCCCGATCAGAACCGGCGGGTTGCTCAGGTCGAAGCTGACGCTGGCGTGCTTGTCCAGCAGCTCCTGCTTGAAGGCGTCGAACAGCACCAGGGCAGCCAGCGCGGCGGAGCCGATGGCGTACCCCTTGGTGACGGCCTTGGTGGTGTTGCCGACGGCGTCGAGCGGGTCGGTCACGTTGCGGACCTCTTCGGGCAGCTCGGCCATCTCGGCAATGCCGCCGGCGTTGTCGGTGATCGGCCCGAAGGCGTCGAGCGCGACGATCAGGCCGGTGAGCGACAGCTGCGCCATCACGGCCACGCCGATGCCGTAGATGCCGTGGCCGAGCTTCCAGGCGCCGAAGATGCCCAGCGCAATCACGATGGCCGGCAGCGCGGTGGCCTGATAGCCCTGCGCCAGGCCCTGGATGATGTTGGTGGCGTGGCCGGTCTGGGAGGCCCGTGCGGTCGACTTCACCGGCGAGAAGCGCGTCGAGGTGTAGTAGTCGGTCAGCACGAACAGCAGGGCGGTCACCCCGAGTCCGATCAGCGCACACAGGTAGTAGTGCCACCACGCCGGCGTCGTCGCGCCGTTGTTGAAGGTGAGCTTGTGCATCAGCCAGTACGTGACCGGGATGAAGGCCAGCGCCGCGAGCCCTCCGGAGACGACCAGTCCCTGATAGAGCGCCCGCTCGACGTTGCCGGCCTTGGACCTGACGGCGAAAGTGCCGATGATGGAGGCGATGATGGACACGCTGCCGAGGATCAGCGGGTAGAGCGCGACCGGCGTCTTCTGGCTAAAGGTCAGTACGCCGAGCAACATGACAGCGACGGCGGTCACCGCATAGGTCTCGAACAGGTCGGCGGCCATGCCGGCGCAGTCGCCGACATTGTCGCCCACGTTGTCGGCGATCACCGCAGGGTTGCGGGGGTCGTCCTCGGGGATGCCGGCCTCGATCTTGCCCACCAGGTCAGCGCCGACGTCGGCCCCCTTGGTGAAGATGCCGCCGCCGAGGCGGGCGAACACCGAGATCAGGGAGCCGCCGAAGGAGAGCCCGATCAGCGCGTCGATCGCGTGGCGTGTCGACTCACCGGCGATCGCGGTCAGCACGCCGTAGTAGCCGGCCACGCCCACGAGCGCGAGGCCAACCACGAGCATGCCGGTGACCGCGCCACCGCGGAAGGCGACGGCCAGCGCCCGGGGGACGCCTCCGCGGGCCGCCTCGGCTACGCGTGCGTTGGAGCGTACGGACACGTTCATGCCGATGTAGCCCGCGGCGGAGGAGAGCAGGCCGCCGATGAGGAACCCGATCGCCACCCGGATGTTCTGCAGCGGGATGAGCACGATGAAGAGGATCACTCCTACGCCGGCGATGGTCGTGTACTGCCGGTTCAGGTACGCGGAGGCGCCCTCCTGGACGGCCGCGGAGATGGTGCGCATCCGCTCGTTGCCGGCCGACAGCGCCAGCAGGGAGCGCGAGGTCAGAGCGCCGTAGAGAACGGCAGCGGCAGCGCAAACCAGCGCAACGACGACGCCGTGGTCGGTCAGAAAGCTGGACAAGGAGGTCCTCCGGGAAAGCTCTTGATTTCAGTGGGGCGCGGAGAGGCGCAGCCACCAACGACAAAGGGCCACCACCTCTCAGGCAAACGGCGGAGGCCCAGGAACGGGACGGCGCGAGAGTGTAACGCGCGGGACGAGCGGAGGGCTACTGGCCGGGAATCCACAGCCGTCCGCTGCGCTGAGCCGGGCCGGCCTCCTCCCCGGCGCCAGGAGCGGGCTCCTCGGCGGCGGGCGCGCCGGGTGGCTGCGGCCCGGCCGGGGGCGGGTCCTGGGTCGGTGGAGGCTCAGCGGCGGGGGGCGTCTGGGCGCTCTCGGCCTCCCCGCCAACCCGCACGAAGGCCATCTGGAGCTGGGACAGAGCGTCTCGGATCGGCTTGATCTGGTCGGGCGCGACCTGCTCTAGCAGCGGCAGTACGGCCCGGATCCCCTCGATCGCCAGGCGAACCTGCATCGGGTCGCGCTCGGTCTCGGTGCCGGGAGCGAGGCCGGTGCGGCGCATGCCCAAATTCACCAGTGTGACCACGTGATCGAGCAGCACGTGCTCGACGCGCACGCTCTTGATCTCCTCTTCGTAGGCGGCCCGCAGCTCGTCCTCAGTCGGCTGCCGGCCCGCCCCCTGCTCGCTGTCGGGGATGCTCATGGGCGCACCTCGCTTTCTCGGGCACCAGCATACGTGGCTCGGGTGTGGGCCACGACGGCGGCGAAGATCTGCCGCATCTCCATCCCGGACTCGATCAGGTCCTTCTGCCGCTGCGCGCCGTTGCGCTCGGGCAGCTCCACCTCGATGCCGAGCTCCCCGCGCACCGGCGCTGACCACGCCAGCAGCCTCTGCACCGCCTCGCGGGCCGGGTAGGCCCGGCCCTGCTCCAGGTCCAGCAGCTCCCCGTCGAGGCCGCCACGGATCGCCCGCCACAGGTTCTCCTCGATCAGCCGGCCGGGGAGGTCCACGGCTGGGACCCGCTCGTCGACATCGCGCGCGGCCTGCGCCACGCAGGCAACGATCAGCGCTGTCAGGGCGTCTGATTCGCCAGCAGTGGGCTGGGCGTCACAGATCCGGACCTCCACGGTCCCAAAGGCGAAATGGGGCCGCACCGACCACCACACCTGGGTGTACTCCACGATCGAGCGCGTGCGGACGAGGAAGTCGATGTACTCGGCAAACGACGCCCAGCCCCCGTAGGCGTCGGGCACACCGCAGCGGGGAAAGCTGCGGGTGAAGATCTGGCTCCGAGCGCTGTGCAGGCCGGAATCGCGTCCGTCCAGGAACGGTGAGCTGGCCGAGATCGCCAAGAGTAGCGGTAGCACCGGGCGCAGCCGGTCGCACACCGCCACGGCACGGTCCGCTCCTCTGATCCCCACGTGGACGTGCAGGGAGAAGGCGTTGTTGCGCCATGCCACCCACTTGAGCCCCTCCTCCACGCGGCGATAGTGCTCGGTGTCGATGATGTGCTGGTCGCGGTAGTCAGACCAGGGGTGGGTGCCGGTGGCCCCCAGCGCCAGTCCCTGCGCGGCGGCCACCGAGAACAGGCGCCGGCGTCGGTCCGTCTGAGCCAGGATCGCCGCCTGTAGGTCCTCCCCACGCCCTGAGCGGATCTCGATCTCAGAGTCGATCAGCTCCCCGGAGATGGACTCGGCCAGCACCGGATCTCCGGCGGCGCCGTCGCGCAGCTGCTGAAAGCGACCGGCGAGTCCGAGATCCTCGGCGTCGAGCAGCGCGAACTCCTCCTCAATCCCGACGGTGAAGTCAGTCGAGCGCTCAAAGGCCGCGCGCGCGGTGTCCAGGTGAAAATCCACGAAGGGAGGAGCCTTGCCGGGGCTGGGATCAGGTCAGGTAGAAGTACAGCGCGTAGAGCAGGTCGGCTGCGGGGCTGGAGGTGTGCACCGTGACCTTCGGCGGAACCAGCAGCAGGGCATCGGAGTAATTGAAGATGATCTTCACGCCGGCCCGCACGAGCTCGTCGGCAATCCCCTGCGCGGCGGCGGAGGGGACGGCCAGGACGGCGACCACGATCTCCTCCTCCTGCACGACCGAGGCCAGCTCGGAGTTGGGGCGGACCGCGACCTCGCCGATCTTCGTCCCCACCTTGGCCTGGTCAACGTCGAACACGGCCACGACCTGGAACCCGTGGTCGGCGAAGATGTCCGAGGTGGCGATCGCCGTACCCAGATGGCCGGCACCGAACAACGCGATGTTGTGCTGTCCGGCGGTGTGCATGATCTTGCGGATCTCCGCGACGAGGGAGTCGACGTTGTAACCGACCCCGCGCTTGCCGAACTTTCCAAAGCCGGACAGGTCCCGGCGGATCTGGGTGGAGTTGACGTGCGTGTAGTCGGCCAGCTCCTGGGAGGAGATCGTGTCCTTGCCCATCTTGCGGGCCTGGGTGAGCACCTGCAGGTAGCGCGACAGCCGCGCCGCGACGCCCAGCGAGAGCTTCTCGCCGGTCCCGTCGAGGTCAGGCTGAGCGCTCTCGGTTGCGCGGCCGACCGTGTAGCTCATCCCCGGATCACTCTACAGGCGCCTCGGCGGTCCGGCCGCCGCCAGGCGCTGCTCGAGCTCGGCCTCGTCCACGAACAGCTCGAACGCCACGATCCCGTCGATGCTGATGACGGGAATGCGCTCCAGATAGGCCGCCAACAGAGCATCGTCGCGCTCGATGTCGCGCTGCTCCAGCCGGAACGGCCGCCGTGCCTGAACCCGCTCCAGCACCATGAGCGCGTCCTCGCACAGGCAGCACCCCGGCCGGCCATAGAGCACGACGCTGCCGGTCATGCCGCGAGGGGGCGCTCGCCGCTGGCGTAGACGTCGAGGCCGAGGTAGTCCGGGTACGGGATCACGCGCAGGTGGCGTGCGGCGCTGGCGATCATCGCGGCGTTGTCGGTGCACAGCTCACGCGGCGGGGCGTCGAGCTCCACCCCGAGCCCGCTCAGGCGCTCCCGCAGCGGACCGTTGGCAGCGACGCCGCCGCCGATCGCCAGCCGCTCCAGACCGGTCTGCGCCAGGGCGCGCTCCACGCGGATCGCCAGCGCCTCCACGATCGCGTGTTGGTAGGAGGCGGCCAGGTCGGCGCGCCGGGCGCGCGCCTGACCCTCCCCCAGCTCGCGGACGCGGTAGAGCAGCGCCGTCTTCAGTCCGGCAAAGGAGAAGTCGAGTCCGCGCAGGCGCGCGGCAGTCGGGAAGCGAAAGGCGTGCGGATCACCGGCGCGCGCCAGGCGCTCGAGCGCGGCACCCCCAGGATACCCGAGCCCGAGCAGCCGGGCGCCCTTGTCGAAGGCCTCTCCCGCAGCGTCGTCGAGCGTCTGGCCGAGCACGCGGAAGCCCGGGCCAGGGTCGGTGACGTGGGCCAGCAGGGTGTGGCCCCCGCTGGCGATGAGGCTCAGAAACGGCGGCGGGAACGGGTTCGGGGCCAGAAAGCTGGCGGCCACATGGCCGTGGAGGTGATCCACAAAGGCCAGCGGGAGCCCGCGTGAGGCAGCCAGGGCCTTGGCCGTGGAAACTCCCACCAGCAGGGCCGCCACCAGGCCGGGACCGCCGGTGACCGCGACCAGCTCGATCTCCTCTAGCGTCACCCCCGCCCGGCCGAGCGCGTCATCCATGACGGCGCCGATCAGCTCCAGGTGGTGGCGGGAGGCGATCTCGGGGACGACGCCGCCGTAGCGGTCGTGGATCCCCTGGGAGGAGATGACGTTGGCGCAGATCACGCCATCAGCGCTCACGAGCGCCGCGCACGTATCGTCGCAGCTTGTCTCCAGCGCCAGGATCATCGCGGTGGTCCCGTGGTGGAGGGAGCGGAGACCTGGCTGGTGCGCCACATGATCATCGCGTCCTCGCCCGTGTCCTGGTAGTAGCGCGGCCGGGTGCCGGCGGCGCGGAATCCGAACCGCTCGTAGAGGGCGATCGCCGGTGCGTTGGAGGTGCGCACCTCCAACGTGCAGGCAGGCTCGGGGCCGGCACGCTCGATCATCTCGGCCAGCATCGTCCGTGCCAGACCGAGCCGCCGGGACGATGGCTCCACCGCGATGCTCATCAGGTGCCAGGCGTCGGCGTAGCGCGAGCAGATCAGGTAGCCGGCCACCCGGCCCTCTACCAGCGCCGCCAGGCAGATTCCGGAGGGCTTTGACAGCTCCAGCACGAACATGGCCAGCGACCACGGCGTCGGGAACGAGCGCCGCTCGATCGCGATCACGGCCGGCAGGTCGATATAGCTCAGCGGGCGGACTGTGCGCGTCTCAGGGGACATCCTGGGTTCTGGCCTGTCGGGAGAGCTCGGCGTCGGGGAGGCGGAGGTACTCGGGATGGACCTCGCTGGGAGCGCCCCCGCCGGCGCGCCGCGCGAGCCGGCAGTGGACAGTTGCCGTGACCCGGTGGAGCTCGGAGTCATCCGTGGGAACCACCGCCTCTGCACGCTCGATACTGTCCCTGAATGCTACAGCGCCGTCGCCGATCGCCAGCGGGGGCGCGTCGAGGTCGCAGATCCAGTCCGCCAGCCGCGCAGGCGCCAGCACCGCCGGCGCCAACCGCCTCTCCCCCAACTCGGTCGCCTCAGGGATCGTGTGCCAGGCCGCGGCGAAGACCTCCCCCCGGCGGGCGTCGAGCACCGCCAGGACGATCTCTGGCGCCGCGAGCGAGCACTCCCGTTCTCTCGCCGGCACAGCCACCTCCCAGCCCCGTGTTCCGAGCGCCAGCGACTCCAGCGTGGAGACCCCCGCCAGCGGCAGGCCCAGGGACACGGCCAGCGCCCGCGCGGTGGCGATGCCGATGCGCAAACCGGTGAAGGTCCCCGGCCCCCGCCCGATCGCGATCAGGTCGAGGTCCCCCCAGCTACAGCCGCCGCGCTCCAGCAGCTCCGCGGCCAGCGGCAGCAGCCGCTGGGCGTGTCCCGGCCGCGCGCCCGGCGCCGGGTCGTCGCGAGCCTGGAGCGCGGCGGCCTCGTTTCCGCCGCCGCACAGCGCGACGCTGGTGGCACGGGTGGAGGTGTCCAGGGCGAGGATCCTCACCGCAGCTGCACCGTGCGGCGGTCGCCGCCCGCGTGGATCAGCCGGACACGGTGGGCGATGCGCGCCAGCGAGGCGAGCTCAAGCTCCGCCCCCTGGGGCCACTCCACGAACGCGATCGTGTCCGGCCGCAGGTAGTCGGCCAGCAGCTCGGGGTCCTCGTGGCGCAGGGCGCCGACCCGGTAGAGGTCGACGTGGGCGACCGGAACCGGCGCCGGATACAGCTGCCCGATCGTGAACGTGGGGCTCGTCACCGGCACCCGGACTCCCAACGCACGGGAGGCCCCCCGAACGAAGGTCGTCTTGCCGGCCCCGAGCTCACCCTCGACCAGGACCACATCCCCGGGATACAGCGAGCGCGCGAGCTCGGCGGCGATCGCCTCGGTCTCCTCGGCGCTGCCGGAGCTTCGGCACGGACACTCGGCTGGCACGGCGCCTCAGAGGGTGCGCCGGCGCCGGAGCAGCAGCCCTCCGGCCACGAGGCCGGTGGCGACCACCAGCTCGCCCGGAAGCTCGTAACCGCTGCGGGGAAGCTCGGAGGCGCCGGACGCAGCCGGCGGGTGCAGCGGAATCCGGTAGGAAAACCCCGGGCCGACAGGTCCGCGCGGGCGGTGCGAGGCGGCCGGGCGCGACCGGTGGTGGGCAGGCGCAGAAGGGGCGGCCCTCAGGGGCGCCGGGGGCGCCAAGGAGAGCGTCGACATCGCCGCCGCACTGGCGCCGGTTCCGGCGAGCACGGCCAGCATCGACAGAATGAGCGCGGCCGCACGGGTGAGCATCACGGCGAAGCCTAGAGAAGCCACCGGCCGGTAACCCGGTCGCCCGCCCTAACTCGGATTCCCAAACAGCGAATGGGCACCTGGTTGGGTGCTCAGGCGAACTGGAAGCGTAGGGGCCGGTTCCCCCACCAGGGGATCTTCAGGTCGGGGAGCTGGGCGGTGCGCATGATCGGG
>JAABUJ010003130.1_pt1 | contig 19067 bp, 9 predicted proteins | sample 5559131 | NCBI WGS metagenome assembly JAABUJ01 (sample SAMN10711875, study PRJNA513366) | rock metagenome | isolation source: Antarctica rocks | place: Antarctica: Victoria Land, Mt New Zealand nord | collected 2016-01-07 | reverse complement strand
ATAGTGAGAGACTTTAATCTGCATTATTTAACATGAGAAGATCTAAGAATAAAGAAGAATTCATAGACAGAGCAGTTAATATAAATAATGAATGAATAATAGCTTTCTTTGTTCTTACTGTAGAGCTCAGTTACATAAAGATCTCAGTAAATATATAGCATCATAGATTTAATGTTAAACAGCTCAGACATTACTTAATAATTAATTAACTGCAAAATACAACAACAACATCATGACTCTAATCATTACTTTATTGTTATTCATCTTCTGCTGTCTACAGCAGAGATTACATTACAATTTTATTGACAGTGAGATAAAGTAGACATAAAGCTTTTATAATAGATTCTAATAGAATAGCTGTCAATGTCACTTCATAATTATAATGAACTCAACATAAAACAATATATAACTGTCATTATAAAGACAATTCAGACTACAGTGAAGACAACAGTATTGATGTTAACTCTTAATAAATGATTAAAGTTAGAATTTGGCTCAGAAGCAAAAGAGATGATGAGAGAAGTAAATAGAGTTTGTTGTTGTTGATAAAGAGAGCAGAGCATGTACATTTAAGAGATGTACTGTCAGATTTATAATGAAAAAGAGAAGAAGTTGATAAAATTAATGAGAATGAGTTACAGAGAATGAATAGAGATGATTTTAAAGAACTCTCAGAAACTATAAAAATTAATAAAGTGAATTAAAAATTACAGAGTCACAAGTAGGCTGAGTGTGCAGGTTGCCTATAGGTCACACAGATCAGAGTTGAGTTCAGATATTGAATTGGGTCAGGCTAACTTTTATTCAGCTGAGTCAGGTGCAGGTTAACCTGACCTGACCTGCATAGGGTCACAGGTTTTTTGCAGGTTATATATAGCCTTAGTAAGCATGTGTATGCGCTTACTAAGTGCATACACATGCTTACTAAGTGCGTACACATGCTTACTAACATGTGTTTCTAACACGCACCTTCGCGAAAAGTCATGATTTTCGTAACTTATTCAGTAATATATCTTGCGACCGTGTAATTTATCCCTATATGGCTAGTTAAGGTGTAATTTATTATGACTAATATATCAATAAGCTTCTGCATTTTTGAGCCCTAGCCCTGACCTTACTCATAATGGCTAGCCTCACCCGCATGCAGGTACCTGCGCAGGTTATAGATAGAGTTGATCTGTGCACAAATCTGACTTGACCTGACCTGAACCCTAGTGTAAGTTCAGGTCAGGTGCACTTTTTTTCAACCTGACCTGACCCTACACTCAGCCTAGTCACAAGTCAGACTTTTACTTCTGCTTTAAAATAAATGAAAGAATTGAAACTCACAGAATTACAGAATAAGACAGAGCTACTTTAAATAATCTTTTTTTTAACTTCTTTAAAGATAAATCTCAACAACATTGCAGAATATAAGTATTCTGAGTCAATATTTATGTCTTTAATTACAGAGATCAAATTAACAGAGATTATAATGTAGACATTAAACAATAAGATATTAAAATTAAATAGCATACTAAATTGAGTTCTATACTAAATATTATTGCAACTACTTTTATTACTGTTTTCACTGTATAACTTATATCTAAACAATAAAAGACATCTAAGAATCTTTAAACACTTCATTACAGTGATGCTGCAGAAGCTTAATAAAGAAGACTATTAGCAGTTTAAGATATACTGATTAATAATATTTCTAAACATTATAAATAAGATTCTGAAGTCTATAATGACATACAGAATAAGTTATATAGCAGAGATCTATTAACTGCTACTTAAAACACTGTTGAGAGATTAAAAGATTGTGTTTACAGAGCAGACAATTTATACATTGCTGAAGTAGATTCATGAAATATGAGAATTAAGCACATTAATCACATCACTATTAATGCTGAATGTATTAAAAGTCTTTTACAATGTCTTTTACAAAAAATTACTTCATAATCTCTGAAAATGTCATTTATCACTGAAGATAATGAACTAAATAAAAGACTTTCTGAGAAAAAGAACATTAATAATAAAGCTGTCAGAATATGAGTCAGAGAGCTTTGTCATTCATATAAATATATTTTAAAACTCATCATTATCATTTATTTTATATCTATTCTATAATGCTGACATACTGAACCTAATCAATGATCTACAGCTTTGAGTCACAGCAGCAAGTTAAATTGATGATGTAAATATTATGATGACAGAAAAATTAACAGAGAAGAACTGTATCACTTTGCACATAATGCACAGCTGCACAGAGCAATAAGCTTAAAGATATATCTTTGTCTTTGTCTCAGTTAAGTATGAGTTCATTTACTTTATAAACTGTCTCATAAGACATGACACAACAGCAAAGCTGATTCTAAATATATATACAATACAGACATCATCAATATACAGAGTGCTGAGAGTCATCTTGAATTTACATTTAAAATGAAATGTACATATATAATATATTCAGACTTAAGTCACAACAAGTTTTAAAGACTTAGCAGTGCTGACAGACTTCATATAAGACTTTAAATTTAAGAATTTACAGAGACTTTATGTAACAATAATGCTGTTGCAAATTCTGTACTGCTGCTCAGTCTGATACAGTTTAGACAGTGAGCACAGAACAATTATACAACAAAAATAGATTCTTTAGAAATTGACAGTCATACAGTGATGAATAGAAGTCATTATAATGAAAATGTCATGATATCACTATGCACTCATACTGAATCATAGCTGAATCCCTTATGCAACAATTAATAAGCAAAGTACTATATAGACAGTCTTTACATACAAATCTTATGAGTTTCTTAGTTGTTAATCTTTATCAATACAAGACTTTAACATTAGAACTTCATTGAATAGCTGTTGTAATGTAGTGTCTCACATTGCTGCATATCTTACTCATCAGCCTCTTATAGATAAGAAACTCATGAATTTACAATTTTAACAACTTTATCTTTTTAAAGAATGACAATTCATTACATTGTGATATGCAGACTAAAAGTCAGCAAAATGAAGTAAAGTTATTCTTTAATTATATTAAGACTTAAGTAATCTCTGAAGAATAAGAATCTGCAGAGATTCAGATTGCTATTTAGACTGTAGAAAAAAAGAATTAATGTTTAGATGAACAGATCTGTTTAATTGAAATTAGACAGATCAATGATGAGAAAAGATGATAATTTATGAAAATTAATTGTGAACTGCAAGCATTTAATATGTATAATAAGATCAACAAACTTCTGAGAAATGAAGATTCTCAAGTCTTATCTGAGAAAAAACTGCATACAGAATCTTCTTATACTCTTATTAGCTCTTTGAATTCAACAAAGTGACATGCATTTAAAGTTATGTATACACTTTCAGTAAAATGAACACAATGATTGAAGAACTTGTCTACATATAATGAGAAGTTCATCTATAAACATACTAAATTTATATACAGCACTGTAATGATGTTCTGCTTAATTTCTGAAAACTTTTTCAATAATTACAATAAAATCTTCTTTGTTATGCAGTTCTTAGCAGAAGAATCTTAAGATACATAATTTCATCACATTAATGAGAATAAACTTCTGAATAATAAGTCATGAATATTCTTTTCAGAGTTTCTGCTTAATCTCATTGAGAACTCAGTGAACTGTGAGCTTAACACAGTACAGAAATACTTAAAAGTTATGTAGAAATCTATTTAATTAGTTTAAGCTTTTACAACATATTTTAACATGCTGAAAGATCAGCTTCTGAGTTATATAGAGAAACAGAGAATAAATTATCTTTTTATGAAACTTTAATTAGAGATTTAAGCAGCTTTAATCAATTATTAAGATTTCTTAAAGATAAGAAAAAGTCTAATAGTTTTAACTGCTAAGCTAAAGATTAATCAGCAATCTGTAGACAATTATACAGTTCAGAGTTATATTATTAAGAAAATCTATGAGCACTGTTCACATTCTTTCATTTAGATGACAAAGTCACAGCAGAACAATTATCTCAATTTTGAGATTACAAAATTAAGTCATCATAACAATGCAGACAAACTTTGTTTTGAGATTGATGTTAAAAAGAATGACTGCTATAACTGTGAAAGATTAAGTCATTTTATAAAGAACTGCAGAAGTTTCTTAAAAAATCTTAATTACATTAAGATTAATGTAGTTAAGGCAAAAAAAGACAGAGCTTTGTTGACTGTACTTTAGTGACAAAAATTAGATTAAAAATCATAAAGAAATTTAGCATTGTAATGAAAGATTAAGTTTAAATTAAATTTAATTAAATCTTTATCAGTGTACTGTTAAACACTGCAGCAGAGATTAATATGATGTCTTAATGATATGTTGTTGCTCATTAACTAACATAAGTTAATGCAGAACTTCTGAGATTAAAGCTTCTAAAAAAACAACATGTTTACTGTTATAATGCATATTGAGTGAAGCATAAACTCATTAACAGTTAAGAATAAAAGCAAATTGAAGAGTAGTTGTTCTATATTTTAAATAAGAATGAATCTAAACTCATTTTTAGTCTTTTAAATCTGAAACAGCAACACATTTATATCAATTGTGACTCATATACATGACATTATAAGATAGAACAAATGTCTCTGATTATTGATGAGTTTGAAGTGTTTATCAACAACATTTAAAATCAATCTGCTATTTATACATTGTTAATAATGTCTAAGTCAGATTCATTGACAACTGCTGTATATGTTGTTGATAAAATGCTGATGCTATCTCAGTGATATAACAGATACATGAATGTGTTCTTTAAAGAGAATGTTGATAAGTTATTATTTCATTAAGATTATGATCATGTCATAAAGACAGAGAAACATAAATCATTCTATGATTTACTTTACAATCTGTCAAAAACAGAGCTATAAGTGCTTAAAGAATATCTAAACAACATTTTAATAAAGAAATAAATACAACATTTTGTCAGCTCTGCAGAAGCATTAGTTCTGTTTATTTTAAAAAATGAAGAGAACTTACATCTATATATTGACTACAGAGATCTTAACAAGATTACTGTTAAGAATTATCACTCTCTGCTGCTGATTAGTGAGATACTTAATTGTTTAAGTGAAGTCAAGATGTTCATTAAACTAGATCTTAAGAATGCTTATCATTGCATTAGAATCAAGAAAGATAATGAGTAAAAGACTGCATTTTGCATATATTATGATTATTTTAAGTACATAATTATGTTATTTAAACTAATTAATGTCTCAGCAACTTTTCAAGTCTATATTAACTGAGCATTAACTGAGCTAGTTGATGTCTTTTATATAATATATTTAAATGATATCTTAATCTATTTCAGTTTTCTAGAAGAACATCAGAGTCATATGAAATAAATTCTGAAGTGACTTTAACAGTTTAAATTGTATGCAAACTTAAAGAAGTGCACTTTTTATACTATATAGATGAAATTTTTTAAGTTTATTATCTTCACTACTGATGTTTTGATGAATCAACAATGAGTCAAAATCATAAAGAAATAATTAATATTTAAAAGCTACTGTAAGATACAAATATTTCTAGAGTTTGCAAACTTTTATTGTTGCTTTATACAAAGATATTCTAAGATCACTGCTTCTTTAACTGATCTGTTAAAAGACAGCAAGAATAACAAGAAGATAGATGTCTTTGAGTGATCATAAATGATAGTGTAAGTGTTTTACAAGCTTCACAATGTCTTTATATAGACATCTATTCTAATGCACTTTAACTCAGAGCTAAGAGCTCAGATCAAAATTAATATCTTAATAATTAAGCTGATGAGTATTTATTTACAGCTTCAGATGAATGCTTAATGACATTTTGTTGTTTTCTGATTAAGAAAGTTAAATCTGACTAAAACACACTATGAAACTCATGATTAAGAATTGTTGACAATCATAAAGGCATTTAAACACTGATGACACTATCTTGAGGATAATTGTTATCTCATTGAGGTACTTATGAATCATAATAATCTATGAGAATTTATGAATGTGAAATCATTAAATAGAAGACAAGTACATTAAGTTATAAGACTAGCTGCTTATGATTTCATAATCATACATTAATTAAAGAAGACAAATCTCACTAATGTGCTGTTGAGACATTCTGACTATAAAGTTAAGAAAAACATAAACAGATTGCTGTCAACATTGCAATAAAAGCTGATTACACTATTTTAAGAATTAAAATCAAGCATTACTGCTCTAATTAGTCAGATCAATGCTTGAAGCTTAAATCTGTAAATTACACTGACTGTTTTATTAAAAAAATATTGATTAAGTATTCAGGCTGAAGATCATAACTGTTAAAAACAAGTCAATGAAAGATTTAGAGAGTCTTCATTTAAGAATGAATCAGAGAATAATGATTATACATTTAGTTCATCTATATGTAATGTAGTAGAAGAGCTGCTTAATTCTGTTGCTGAAACTACTAATTGTAAACAGTTTGTTTTATGTGCATTGATTTAAAAAGTGATTAACAGCAAAATAATATATAATGAAAAACAATCACTCTTTCTTGAATTTGTTCATCTCTTGCAGAACACTGATGTTTTAACAGCAAAGATGTGATAAGATTTAAAATTACAGAGTAACTGTAGTTATTAAGACATCAGTGACAGTCTGTAAATGTTTAATTTCACTGAACTACTTCATCATAAGAGCAAGATATATATATTATTTGATGAAGTCATTAAGAATGAGCTTCTGAAGCTGCATCATGATGATGTTTTAGCAGAACATTATGAAGTAGACAGAATGATCAATTTGTTGTTTAGAAAGTATTATTGAGTTAACATGATGAATGACATTCAAAAATATGTTGCTTCATGTACTATATGCTTAAGAATTTAAGTATTAAGACACTGCTCATATGATAAATTACAGTTGTTGTCACTATCTATTCAATTATAAAAGAAAATAACAATGAATATGATCACTGACTTGCTGTCTAGCAGATAAAAAACTGATGTTTATGACTTTATACTGATAATTGTGAATTGTCTCATAAAGATGACTTAATATATTTCTGTTATTAAAAAACTCACTGTGATCAAGTTAGCTGACATATATATTGAACAGATCATATGCTGCTATGAAGAACTTAAAGATATTGTTTCAGACTGAGAATTAATCTTTATTAGTATATATTGATCTGAATTCTGTTATCAACTTTAAATGAAATGAAGATTAAGCACTGTCTTTTATCTGTAAATTGATGATTAAACTAAAAGACAAAATCAAATTCTAGAACACTATCTGCATTATTACTGTTGTAAAGAATAAGATGACTGAGTATTCTTTTTGTTAATGACAGAGTTTGTATATGCAAACAGAAAACATATAACAATTAGTTAAACACTATTTAAGACATTAATGAGTTATCACTTAAGAATTGCTCAACACATTGAGAACAACATTTATAAAGAGAAGATGTCAGCAGCAAAAGACTGAGCACAGTAAATGAAGAAAATCTGTGCTATGATGATAAAATAATAATAAGTCACTGTAAAAGTGTAAGTTAAGTACTTTGACAAAAATTATGTTTAAAAAAGCTACAATGTCAGCAATCTGATGCTATTGTTCATTAAGAACTTAAAGTAACACAGATTAAGCAAGAAACTGTTGCATAAATTCATTAAGTCTTTTTAAATTATCAATCTTATTAATAAACAAGCATACTAACTGGCTCTGCCTGTTCATTACAGAATTCATAATGTATTTTATGTCTCATATCTAAAGTTTCATAAATGCTGTCTAAATGATAATTCTTTGTCAGAACTGCTCTTTTCAGATCTCATAAATGATAAGAAAGAATACAAGATCAAAGATATCTTAAATAAGAAATAAAGAAGAGAACAGTTACAATATAAAGTTAAGTGAAGAGAATATTTAACAGAATATAATGAGTGATTTTGAATAGAGAATATGAAGAATGTAGAAGTGTTGTGATAAGAATATGATGCAAGAACAGAGAGAAAGCAGAAGCATAAATGAAGTTTAAGAAATTAAAAACTTCTATTAAAAATATTCTACATAGTATTATCTAGAAGAAGTGAAGTCAAACATAATTAATACATCAGCAAAACACTATCAAATCACTCTGTCATCTTCATATCTGCATCACTATCAGAAGCAAAAGACAAGAACAGTGACTGCTTATTAATGTTATAGTTGCTGTCAAAGTAATTAAGTTACAGCATTGAGTCATGAGAGCTTTTTAAGATGTTGTTACTTAACTGAAGAAAGAGAAGTCTGCACTTGAAGTGAAGTAAGCAACATGATGATGACAGTAAAGTGTAAGAAAATTAAGAAAATAAATTATAAAGTGAAAGATATTTAATATAAATATCTATATCACAGTGACTGTTTACTGCTCTTAAATCATGAGCAACAACAGATTGCAGATCTCTGCAGACTTGTAATGATTACTGTGATGCTCAGCAACATAAATGATGTAGATGATGACACACTTAATAAATGATGTCTGCATATAATTAAGACAATACTGAAGTCAAGGCTGACAGACATCATTGATTGTTATGATGACAACATAATTGATAAGTACATACAAGTTGTTAATTCAGCAATTAAAGAACACAGAGATCTGTTATTGTTAATGCATTACAAGATAATAAGAAACTTTCTGTTGAACTGAGTTGCACAGTTTTTGAAGTATCTTGTAATAATTACAATTCTGATTCTCAACAATGTTATATCAGTTAATGTTGTTGCTGATATGTTTTGAACAGCAGAGACAACAGAGAGAATTTAACTTATTGCTGATGTAATAATTATGATGTGACATTGAGGTGATGTCAGTGTGAGTAAATAAGAAAATAAAGAAATTGCTGAGAATATAATGTTGTGAAGTGATGACACTCTTGAGAGCTGAGACAAAAATGAAATTGAGATGTAATGTATGTAATGATGCTACTGTAAAAGAAGAATGTGACATACAATATAAAGCAGAGAAATGTTTACTGATTATGATCTTAAGCTTGATGCTCTTCTGAGTAATAAATTTTTAACAGACTAATTATACTGCAGAAACAGTGTTCTATGATATTAGTGATGCAGCAACAGTCATTAAGCAAGCATTTTTAATTAAATCTGTTAACAATGACTCATCTATAGCTTGAGAAAGTGAGAACAGAGTGTAAAAAGACAGCATTTTGTCATTAAAAAGATTGAATAAATATAACTGCATCTATATGCAGCAGCAGAATCTCTGTTGCTGTCTTTTTTATGCAACAATGCTATTCAGAGTGTGCATCTCATCATTATTGTGTAGATATTTTGTCAGTAAGTTTATCTTAAGATGCTCATGTTTCTTGTGCACAGTATTCATTTTTGTCTTATTTTGTTTCTGTATTTTGTTTCAATGAAGTAAGTGTATTAACAATGTTACTTATAATGCTCATTACATTCTTCACTGACTTAGCTCTTACAGACTTAATCTTCAGAACTGACTTTAATGAGTTTGTTAATTTATCAGCATTTAAGACTGTGTTGATGAACAGTATTTAATGATGAGAGCAACAGAAACTTAAAGATTTATTGTTGTGTTTCTTTATACTTGTATGAGTACATTTCTTAGACTGCAACATTGTTAAAATGCATTGATGTCTTAAATGTTATATATACAGAAATCACTGACAATCTCACTGAATTCTTAATGAGAAATACAGTGAGAAAAATATCTTTTTTATTCTTCTTGATGATTATAATGTTACTGTTGTTGTGCTGTTGCTATTGTGCTGTTTACAAGGTGTTATGAGAGAGAAGTGCTGATCAGAGATATGAAGTTGTTATGATTTTAATATATTAAGATGTTGAAGAGAAAATGAATGTAAGTTGTATGTGAGAAAGAGTTTCTTATATGTTGTAATTAAACAAAGAGATCACTGATCTAACTAATTTGAAAATAAAGAAAAATTAATTTCACTTATGTTTTGCATATTATTCACTGTTGAACAAAGCTGAATCATCATTTATCTGAATGTAACAAACTTAAAGTATTGTGCAAGATTATCAGTCTAGCTAAGATAGACAACAAGCAAAATATGTAAGAAGTTAAGTAAATCATTGCTTACATTTCACTGATTTGATTTTATGCAATTACAATATATCTATAATGTTAGTGATACATCAATGCACTGAAGAATCAGCACATAGAAGAAAAGACAATTGTTATGATATCATTATGCATTCATATTAAATTATAGTTGAATCTCTTATGCAATGATTAATAAGCAAAGTACTATATAGACAGTCTTTACATACAAATCTTATAAGTTTCTTAATTGTTAGTCTTTATCAATACAAGACCCTAACATTGAAACTTCATTGAATAGCTGTTGTAATGTAATGTCTCACATTGCTGCATATCTTACTCATTAGTCTCTTATAGATAAGAGGCTCATGAGTTCACAGAAAATCTTTTACATAACAGTAAGCTTAACACTGAACATAAAACTCTTTCTTTTTTTAATGAAATAGCAGCTAAAAAAGACACTGAGAAAGTTTATGCTTTATATTGTTACTGTATCAATTTACATTTTAATAAAGAAAATCAGATCTGACTTTACAAAGAAGCTTTACTGAAAGAGCTTACTGAAATGTCTGCAGCTCTGCTATAAAATGCAGATACAACTTTCATTAAAAGTTAACTTGAAATTTAAAGTGCTCTATATTGTATTATTATGATGAAATGACTTAATTATTCACATAAATAACAATGCAGATGAAGCTGTTCACAGACACAATATCAATAAACTTTGTTGAGACTGAGAGATGTTAAATATCTATATAAATAACAGTGACATCAAGAATCAGATGAGTGTGACAGCAGCAATATTGAAAAGAGATTTAAGATACATAATATATATAAGTATAGATAAGACATTCACAGTGTATATAGTGAAGCTACAGAATCTGATTATAACAATAAGTATAGTAAGCACAATGAAAATAATGAAACTGAAGCTCTGAACAGTAAACATATATATAGATAATTAAGCAGCAATTTAATTAATCATTAAACTGAGTATACAGTCAGATCAATACTTACTGCAATACATAATGAAGAAGATAGATGATCTGTGAAGTCAGAAGATTCAGATATGAATTTAATGAATATTGATGTATATAAAGATATCAGAAAATGAAGAGATAGATAGAATAGTTAAGATAGTAATTTAGATTAAAGACTTACACATTGAGAAAGAATAGATTACAGAGATTTAATATTTAATTGTTATTTATAAGACAAGACTTCATCAGTAAGTAGTAAAAGAATGAGTCAATGATTAAAAAAATGAAACAGCAAGATAAATTACATTTAGTATGAAGTAACAGTTAGATAGAAGAGTGTTGAATAAGTATATAGAACTTCATTAATTTATAAGCTTTCTCATTATTTAGCTATATACAGAAAAGATTAACATAACTTATTATCTTTATATTATAAATTAAATAGACTCTTTACAATGCTTATATAATCTGAGCATTCAGACTGTTCATTATGTGCTGATGAAATGTTTACAAACTTAAGATTTAAAAGAGAAATTACTGAGATAAGTTAACAATATAAAGAAGATTCTATAAGATTCAGCATTAATTAAAGTGATCATTATACTTATATTATAGAGCAATTTTCTGAGACAATTTCAGACTGTAAAAAAGACATCAGAAGATCTGATACTTTTAAATGCAGTCTGAAATAGAAAATTCAACAATTACACACTTCAGATTACAGAAAAGACAATTAATTATTTACAGCAACATTTATTTTTTATTGATGACAGTGAAAGAGAGGCATTAGCATTAGATCACAAGAAAAGAAGATTAGCAAGTATCAGAATTAAGAGAAATGTGAGAGGCTACAGAGAGCAAAGTCAGAATTTGTATTAGTTAGCTAAATCATGAGGTGACAGTGATGACAACAGTGAGGTGATAATGAAGATGAAATCAGTATGTGCTAGTTGCTTGTAATTATGCAGTGTGTGGCAGCCTAGGCAGCCTCGGTCACCTATGAATCAATCAATCAATCAATCAATCAACAAGGAAAATACTGAGTAGGTTATGCGAGTGTCAGTTCGACAACATACACAAGGACACATCTTTAACCAGCCCGATACCCGTCAGCTTCGCCAAAGCCATACCTTCCTATGATTTATATATTAGCGTTCACCCCAGCATAGCCCTTAACATACCATCAGCGAGCATTCAGAATGGTGAAGCCCGTGGACACCACGTATTACGAAGCTCTGGGCGTCCCCACGAATGCGACAGAGTTGGAGATCAAGAAGGCTTATAGGAAACTTGCCATCACCACACATCCAGGTATTATGACTGACTCGAGGGTGACGCCGCTTCACAAGCTGACGTCTGTAGACAAGAACCCTGGAGATGAGACAGCTCATGTAAAGTTTCAAGCCGTATGTGATCCGTCAAACCGCTTGCTTGAGTTACTAAGACGTACTGTACAGATCGGCGAAGCGTATCAGGTTCTTAGCAACGAGGAGCTACGAAAACGATATGACAAATTCGGCAAAGAACAGGCAGTGCCTGGCGGCGGATTCGGTAAGGCTGCGATAACAGATTGTAGTGGGAACAGTGCTGACGCTTTTGCAGAGGATCCCGCTGAATTCTTCGGCATGATATTTGGGGGTGAAGCTTTCGTCGACCTTATCGGGGAGATATCACTGATGAAGGACCTGACTAAGACAATGGATATCACTATGAAGGAGATGGAGGAAGAAGAAATAGCAGAGGAAGGAGACGCAAAGATCAAAGCTGCTGCCCAGAGCACTTCCGAAAAGAAGTCTGTGAACGGCAGATCGACGGCTTCGACCACCCCTAACAGGGCTTCATTTACTGCGTCAGAGAAGGCGGCGAAGGTGGAAGATCCGCCGTCGTCGGGTACAGATGAAAGTGGCAGGCTCAGTGATCTTCACATATCTGGTCAGAAATCTCCGTTGGGTGGGAGAGCTTCGTCGGCGTCAGGAGCAAGTACTGCGCGGACGCAGTTTGGGCAGCAGGCCATCATGGAGAAGTCCGAAGAAGACGCCCGGATGGATGCCGCTGGGCTCACGGCCGAAGAGAAAGAGTTGCGGAAGAAAGAGAAAAAGAAGGGCTTGTCGAAGGAGCAAAGGGACGAACTTGCTGCATATGAAGCCGAGAGGAAGAAGATCCGAGACGAGCGAGTAGATACCCTGGTGAAGAAGCTTATCGATCGAATCAGTATATGGACGGAAACCGACAAGGGCAACGACGTCACGAAAGCCTTCCAAGAGAAGACTCGATTAGAGGTTGAGAATCTCAAAATCGAATCATTTGGTTTACAGATCCTCCACGCAATCGGCACAACTTACGTCCAAAAAGCAACCTCCTTCCTCAAATCCCAGAAGTTCCTCGGCATATCGGGCTTCTTCTCCCGACTAAAAGATAAAGGCACCTTGGCCAAGGAGACATGGAACACGATCTCCACTGCGATCGACGCCCAAATGACGATGGAGGAGATGGCCAAGATGGAAGAGAAGGGCGGCGAAGACTGGACGGACGAAAAGAAAGCCGAGTACGAGAAGCGGGTGACGGGCAAGATCCTGGCGGCTGCGTGGCGAGGGAGCAAGTACGAGATACAAGGCGTGCTGCGAGACGTGTGCGACAAAGTGCTGAATGACAAGAACGTCAAGATGGAGAAGCGGATCGAACGTGCGCACGCGCTCATTATTGCGGGCACGATATTCCAGAACGTAAGATAGCCCGGGCTTTCTCCCCTCAACTCAAAGAGCCCCTCTCATCCCCGCGATTCACAATCTTTCACTGACTTACTTACTTACAATGACTTCAGGCGCAACGCGATCCGGACGAAGAAGGCGACTACATGGCCTTCGAGCAACTGATGGCAGAGGCGGCCGCCAAGAAAGGCAAAGACGACAAGGATAAGGACAAGGACAAGGACAAGGACAAGAAAGAGGGCAAAAAGAGCAAGAAAGACGACCCACCCGGTTCGCATCGCCATTCTGTTTTCCATTCGCACGACAAGGTTCCCGAGGCATCACGGCCTAGCGCGTAGGTCGGTTGTCATTCCTACTGGCCACGTCTCTTGGCCGGCTTTCTTTTCTATGTTATCCGTCATGCTTGGGGGCGTTCATGTGGTGGGGTCGAGACTGCAGCATCAGAGTGGTCGCGGCTCCCTTGTGCTTTATTTTGTCACGATGCGAGCATGGGATGGGTTTTGACGGAGAATGTACGATGTGATGCATCTGCTTGGCTTTTGTTGAGAACCTTCCGTTGGCACGACCGGTCTGTGTTATAGAACGGTCACCATAGCTGCCTTAGATTTGATGACTAGAATCGAACTTGAGGAGTCGGATCAAGGTAGACTGGGTTCTTTAAGTTCATATGGTACATCCGTAATGAGAGAGCAAAGGCCAGATGACGGCTAAAACGGGGGGGTATCTGAAATAAAAGGTATAAAACGAGATGCTCGGACCCACGGGTCAAACGCCACGCCTACATCAGAACACCAAACTCATCAGAACACCACCGAGGCGACGAGAGGTAAGATAGTAGTACCAGATCCCGCCAAGACTCTCCCAAGCCATGCAAACAAACCCTAAGCCTTACTCACCACGCCCGTGATGGGGGCCGCTACTAGTTCCTCAACCTCACCTCTCTCGTCTTCAAGATGAGCCTCCAAAAGCAATCCCTCATCCATCGGGTTTTCAGGCTCGTCGATAGCAGGCGACAACAAGCCGCGTCGATGCAGGGTGTCGGGTTCGACTTCATCCGGCGTCAGCACACGCCCGCCAACGCCTATATCGCTGACTCGGACGTGGTAATCGAGCGCCTTCTGCCCCTCTCTGATCAGGTCCTCCGTCCACCCGAGACACCTCTTGAGACTCTGATTCATTTTCTGGCTGTCGACGAGCAACTCCCGATGCTTGGACAGGTCCAACTGCAGGCGCTTTTCGTCCTTGGCGCGGAGGCGAGCGTCGTGCTCGGCGTACATGTTCGGAGTCATGGTGCCGGCGTCGAAGAGGGATTCATCGTCGGAGTACGGGTCGTCGAGTTCTTCTTCCTCCGGCAGTTCGGAGAAGTCGCTTGCGGTGTCGGTCTCGCTGAGCATGGAGAGGCCGCCGACGGAGATGGAGCGCAATGAGGGTGCCAAGGACAGACGGCCGGACCGGCTAAGTCGTCTGTAGCGGCGGAGCTCGTTGTTCTGTTTTCGCATTTCTCGTTCGAGGGTCCGGTTGATGGCTAGCAGGGATGAGTTGCTAATCTCGAGATCGAGGACTTTGCGCTCTCGTCGTGCGTTTGCTGCTAGCTCGTTCATCTGCTGGAGCTTGTTCTGGGTCTGGGGGACTTTGGAGGGGCTTTGCGGTATTGCTACGCTACCGATATGGTCCTCAATTGCTGTGGCGCCATTTGTTGTGCCATCCTTTGGGGCTATCTCTAATTCAGTGGGTTTGGTAGCAGGCGCTGTGAGTGATGTGGGAACATCTGCTAGACGGAGACTTCTCCTTCTGAAGGAATTCGAGTCCAATGAACTGATACTGCTGGCTTTGGCATGACTTACTCGACGAGATACAGGTGTGCTGAGACTCGATCGACGTCCAAGGCCGTCCTGGCTGGCACGTTGGCCGGTCAAAGGAGTAAGCTCGATTTGATGTACTGCACCGTTGGGAACGAGAGGTGTGTAGTTGCGTGGTGATACCTTCTTCAGCGATGACGACCTCGAAATTCTCTGCTCCTCTTTCAGAGGTGATGGCGGGCGTTGTTGTAGATACGGCTTCGGGTGAGTACTGAAAGTCGCCAGCCGCGGCGATGGTGTACTGGGCGACGCATTTGTGGCTTTTGTTGTCTTTGGTATTGTATTTTTAGATATGGGTACGTCATTGGCATGAAAGAATTTGGACTTTGGCTCTTCCTGGAGCGGTAAGGTAGCAGCACGGTGTGGTGGCGGGTCCGGCCTCAACGCAGTATCGTCGATCCCGTTGGCATCGACCAGACTCGGTGTTTTGCGCTCTGGATTCGACTGCTGAAAAGGCCCTTGCGAAGATACGAAGGATCTTGCATCACTGGCATAAAAGAACATAGACGAGCTCTCGGGACTTGCGCCCATCCTTCCAGTTCCATGAGGCCCGTCAGATGCCGGCGACAGTCTGTTATATAGATCCGAGATGTTGCCTTCAAGCATCATACTCCTCGGTCGTATTGCCCTTCCGTTCCCCATTCCACCTATCCCAATTCCCGTGCCCATAGCTCCCTTTGAGACACTAGGAAGGCCATCGACCATCGAAGTCGGTCGAGAGCTGTTGGGCGTGTCATTCGGAGTAGCTGTCGGAGTTGTTGACGCGCTGTCGACTCGAGCCTTCCTCGATCCAGATCTCGGCGTGATATTCGAGCTCAAGAAAGTCTTCACCGGCGTTGAAATATCCTCCCTCAAAGCTCCCTTTGGTCCTGTTTCGGTCTCGGTCAAGGGCGTCTGTCTTAGTCTTGGAGAAACGGAAGGCTGCGCCGATCCAAGGATCCTTGGCGTGAGAGGGGATTTGGTGGTCTTGGTAGTCGTGTTGATGGTTGGAATAAGAGGGCGTGGTTTGGAAGTGCTTTGTTTATAGTCTTGCATGGTCACATTATTGCTAGGGCGATGAATAGTCGTCGAGCAGGTCTGCGGGACGCGCATTATGGCATTGCGAGTTCCCTCGTCGTCGGGATACTCGCTATGGTCGTGACTCTGATGGAGACTGGGATGGCGGACTTGGTCGTTGTTGCACAGCATTCATGGGCTTGTCTGTTGATTCCGACCTGGCAACACTACTAGCAACTAGCGTCATTATCGAACATCCTCACCAAGTGATGACGAGGACATGTGATCTCGTGAAAAGTGTGCGACAACGAGTAGAGATGTCACCACGATCAATCAGACGCTGATCGGTATCATTTATGATGGATATGTACCAAATGGCGATAACAACTAGCTAAGGATTATACCCTGATTCATGATACATACCGTATACCTTGTGGACTCTGTATCTTACCTGACTAAGAATTTGGGGCGCGTTTTGGTCGCGTCCCTTGCCCTTGAACCATGGTTGACTGTGGCTCAAGCGCGGTTCTGTAAAGCCACAATTGGCCTGAATCGACAACACAAGCAAGGTACCGTAATAGATGCCTCTGCGACACCCCATGATCTTTGCTGGAGCGTAATGACCTCTGCGGAAGTTGTGTCTGTTCTTGATCCACTTGACGAAGCTCAGATTGATGAGCACGATACGCTCAAATATCACCTCTTAGGACCTTCCCTGACCAAAGCCGGCCAAAATTCCGTCGACCAACAGAAGGCAGCGTTCTCAAAAGCACGCCTGACTTTGGCTCTCAGCTGACGGTTAGCAGGTCTCCGAAGTCATCTACAATGCCTCGAAAGGATCCAAGTTCTTCAACAACGAAGAAGTCAAAGACAAGAATCTCACACAAAAGATTGCGCGTATCCTGACACGAAAACGACATCTTGAGAGGATAGATCTCACCTCAGACCTGCGCAGAGCAGACGACTACATCGCCGAACTCGAGTTGTCAAGGGACCTTACCCAGACGGTAGTGCACATCGACTGCGATGCATTCTACGCCGCGGTCGAGGAATTGGACAGACCGGAGCTCAAGCATGTGCCAATGGCAGTCGGCAAGGGTGTTCTCACAACGTGCAACTACCACGCACGCAAGTTTGGATGCAGGAGCGGCATGGCGGGCTTCGTCGCGATGAAGCTATGTCCGCACCTCATCTGTCTACCTCTGAACTTTGAAAAGTATACTGCGAAAGCCCAAGAAGTCAGAGCCATCCTGGCTGATTACGATCCGAGGTTTGAGAGTGCGAGCATTGATGAGGCATACTTGAACATCACCCAGTACTGCCTGGAAAAGGAGATGGATCCAGAGGATGTCGTGACGCAATTGCGGAACGAAGTGGCAGAGAAAACCAAAATCACCATATCCGCAGGCATTGCGGTCAACGCCAAAATCGCAAAGATTGCCTCAAACAGGAACAAGCCAAACGGCCAGTTTCGCGTCGCCAACGATCGCACGACAATCTTTGCATTCATGCGGGACTTGCCCACCCGTAAGGTCAATGGTGTCGGCCGGGTCTTCGAACGCGAACTAGATGCCATCGGTGTCAAAACTTGCGGCGACATCTACGCTCAACGCGCATACCTCTCGAAGCTATTCGGCGACAAAGCCTTCCAGTTCCTTATGCAGTGCTACCTCGGCCTCGGGAGAACTCGCATTCAACCGGCAGAGGAGTACGAGCGGAAGAGCGTCGGCACGGAGACCACATTCCGGGACATGGGAGGTAAGGCGGAGTTGCGCGAGAAGCTACGGTGGATCGCCGAGGAGCTGGAAAAAGACCTCGCGAGAACCCACTTCCGAGGCCGGACCCTCGTCCTCAAAATCAAGCTCCACACATACGAGGTCTTAACACGACAAGTCGTCCTCCCTAAAGCAGTCCACCTAGCCGACGACCTCTACAATTACGCCCTACCCATGATGGCGAAGCTGGAACGCGAGATCCCAACCATGAAGTTACGTCTCATGGGCCTTCGCTGCACGCACCTCGTCAGCATGCAGAAAGGCGGCATCGACTTCTTCGGCCTGCAAAGGCGAACCTCCTCCGCAGACAGCAGCACATCAAGCAAGCGCAAAGCCGCGACCCTGCTCGAGAACGACAGCACGGAATGGCAAGTCTGGCCTGAAGCTGAGTTCGAAGAAGCGGCGCGGCAGGAGCTGCACGACGACATGAACGAGTTGGAACGGCTCAGTCAGGAAGAGCAGCGGGAAGAAAATAACCGGCGGAGGAAACACGGACGGGAAATCTTGCCGAATCCGCCGAAGCAGGAGGCGGATGAAGAGGGGGGTCAAGTACGTCCGGCAGAGGAATACTGGGATTGCCCGATTTGCGCGAGGCCGCAGGTTGCGAGCGATAGGGAGTTTAACGACCATATCGATTTCTGCCTGTCGAGGCAGACGATTAAGGAGGTGGTTAGGAATACGTCGCCGTCGTTGG
>JAABUJ010003128.1_pt1 | contig 19078 bp, 11 predicted proteins | sample 5559131 | NCBI WGS metagenome assembly JAABUJ01 (sample SAMN10711875, study PRJNA513366) | rock metagenome | isolation source: Antarctica rocks | place: Antarctica: Victoria Land, Mt New Zealand nord | collected 2016-01-07 | reverse complement strand
CATCAGCTGGGTCACCCACACCGGCTACACCTACGGTGCGCTCGCCGCGCCCATCGCGTTCCTGCTCGCCACGTTCTTCTTCGGGATGGGTGTCGTCATCGGAGCGCAGCTGAACAACGCAATCCAGAAACTGTGGCCCGCACCGGTCACCATGCGCACCTCACGCATCCCACGCACACCGTGAAAACGCGCCGTGGCGGCAAATCAATACCCACCCGGAGGGGCCGTCGCGGGTACCGAACTGGTGCTTCGCCGCCTTGGTAAACCGGGCGTTCCGTATGCCCCGGGGGTGTGGCCCAGCGACGGAGTTCGTCATACGGAGTCGGTCTGGGCGAGGTGGCGGTGAATGCTGGCCCGGGACACGCCGAGTGCCTTGGCGATCGAGGTAGCACTCTCACCATTGGTGCGGCGGGCGTGGGCGGCGGTCAGTTTGTCGGCGTCCATAACCGTGGGTCTGCCCCCGGCGCGACCTTGGCCCCGGGCGGCAGCAAGCCCGGCCATGGTGCGTTCCAGCACGATGTCCCGTTCGACCTCGCCGAACGCGGCCATCATCGTGAAGAAGAACATGCCCTCCCCGACCGGGCTGTAGGTGCCGGCCAGCTTCCCAGTAAGGATCTGTACCTGCACCCCACGCTCATGCAGGTCAAGTCGGTGCGGGAGCGTGAAAACAAGGAGCATTTGCTTTGCGCAGGACACCGCTGTGCATAAGTGGCCCGGGTCGTGCCTGTTCGCGCCCAAGTAACTCACCGCCCTAGGCGCTCGTGCCGCCGGCAGGCTCGGCAGGGTCCCTCGGCAGACGTCTCCTGGGTGCATATGCTGCCCCCGACGCGCTGCGGTACTAATTGCGCGCAATTCACACGCTGTGATGATCTGTTAATTCTAGCCCTGGTACGGCCGAACTGTCGCCCAGCGCAGTGGGGCGGCACACTGTCCCGGTCATCGCTCGGTAGCTCCCCGACGCAGTGGTGCATTGCACGGCGAGAACGTGCAGCCCGTAGACAACGCACGATGGTCAATCCGCAACATAGTAACTACCCCTGGTGCCGAAATTGCCGCTGAAAACGATGACTGATGTTCAGGCTGTTGTTCCATGCTTCGATGAAGCGTCGACGGGCATCGGTCATCCCGCCTGTCGATAGCGACCTGACGGTTGCCGTGCTCGGTCGCGCCCCAGTACCGGCGCGCCCAGGGAGGCTTCACTCTTCATGTAAGAGCCACCGCATACTCCGGGTCGATGGTGGGCTGCCATAGCGCCGGCAGGCGCAGCGCATAGTTACTCCGCAACGCCGAAAACTTTGGGTAGTTGTCGATCAGTAAAATGCGGGCTCGAGGGTCGCCGCTTGTAGCCCGCGTTCGACGGCACTCGTCGGCATGACGCTGCCTATGGGTGCCGACAACGGCGACTTCGACCGGCGGGATCGATCACTGAGCTTGCAGCGCGGAGGTGGGCCGGGAGGTGCTCCCATGCCGGTGCTGACAATCTGCTGGCCACAAAGCGGGTAGTACTCCCCTGTCCTCAACCTCGTAGTGTCGTCGCACCCTGCTGTGGCTGTGGCTCGGCACTCCGGCCTCGGCAATGCAGGTGGGCGCACTGCCGATGCGGGCGCGGCGGTCGGGGAGCTACTGCGCTGCAATACGGAAGGGAACGCTTTCAGCACCGGCGCGTCAGCTCCGAGGGCGGCGTAATGACATGCATTGGTGCGGCGAAATGACGCGCATTAACCGCTTGCGCGCACCAGCTCCGGGAGAGACGGCCCACCGCTACCTGCTTCCCCTTCACTGTGTCCGCGTCGCGGCGGGGAAGAGGCCCGCCCGCTCGAAGTACGCCGCCGTGACCTCGACAGGACCACAAGGCCCTCCTCAGCGCGGACATGCTCGCGGGCGAGCGCGCGGTCCAGTCCATGCAGACCCGGATCTCCCTTGCTGTCGACCTCACCTTCTCGACAACGCGGGCGAGCAGCTCCACCCCCCGGGCGAGGGGATGCAGCTGAAGGTGCAGGCCGGTGTCGGTGCAAACCCTGGAAAGCGGGCGGTAGGGCCTACACGTGGTCTAGTCAGTGGGGTAAACAGGCGCCCGGGGACGTCGGACCGGCAGCGTGCCCGGCATGTTTCTACCAACACCACCATGGAATGCCGGGCCACCACGACAGAAAATACCTGCATATTTATGCGCAGGCAGTGCACCTCCGCTGTGGAGCTGGTGTGGACTCCGCGACTCGCGGCGGGTGCGGACGCTGTAGTCGGCAGCGGCGTCGTCGCTGTTCCCGCTTGTGGGGTTCGGTTAGGGTCGCGGTGCGATGTCCTCTGTTCCTTTACGGCCCGCTGTTGTCGGGGCGCTTGCTCTGTGCATGATGCTGGCCGCCTGCAGTGGGGGCAGCCCGTCTGGTGCGCCCTCATCAGGGGTGTCTGCCCCACCGCTACCGCCGCCTGTGGCGGCGACTGCCACCGGGGCCGCCTCCGTGCCCCCGTCGTCGGCGCCACCGCAGACCCCGCCGCCGACGGTGACTACCGCCCCTGGGGGCACAGACTGTGCGGCGAGAGCCCTTGCGGCGATGCCGGCCCGTGTACGGGTCGGTCAGCTGTTCTTACTTGGTGTACCTGCCGGCGGCCTCGGCGGTGCGAAGTCGGTGATCGCCGCGAATGCCCCCGCGGGTGTGTTTCTCACGGGACGTAGCACCGCGGGAGCGGGCGCGATCACCGGGCTCACCGCGGAGGTTCAGCGTGTCGGAACTGCGGCCAGCGGCGGAGTAGGTCTGTTCGTGGCGACCGATCAGGAGGGTGGGCAGGTGCAGGTGCTGTCCGGGCCAGGGTTTTCCACCATGCCTTCGGCGGCGGTGCAGGGTGGGTGGTCGCCCAGCAAGCTGCAGAACGCTGCGGCTGGATGGGGGCAACAGTTGCGCGCTGCCGGGATCAACGTCGACCTTGCACCGGTCAGTGACGTGCTATCCCGAGCGTTGGGGACAGCGAACGCTCCCATCGGCCGGTATGACCGAGCGTATGGCACCGATCCGCAGACCGTGGCTGAGCACGTTGTCGCCTTCGTCCGTGGCATGAGCGCGGCCGGGGTGATCACCACCGTGAAGCATTTTCCCGGACTCGGCCGTGTGCGGGGCAATACCGATAACACCAGCGGTGTCACCGACGGTCAGACGACCCCGAGCGACCCGGACCTGCAGCCCTTCGCGATCGGCGCCGCCGCCGGGGCGTCCTGGTTGATGGTTTCCTCCGCGATCTACACCCAGATCGATGCCCACAGCCCGGCTGTTTTCTCTCCGACCATCGTCCAGGGCCTGGCCCGGGACCGGCTCGGCTTAGGTGGCCTCATCGTGTCCGACGACCTTGGAGCCGCCTTGCAGGTCGCCTATCTCGATCCCGGTGCCCGCGCGGTCCGCTTCCTCGGCGCAGGCGGCAACGTGGTCCTTACCGCCGACCCGAACACCCTCGCCCCGATGATCGACGCCGTCATGAACGCAGCCACCGATCCCACCTTCGCTGCACAAGTCGCCACCGCGGAAATGCGGGTGCTGGAAGCGAAAGCGGCCGCCGGACTCCTGCCCTGCCCTGCCACGCGCTAACGGCGGATGACCAGCGACGCTGCCCGGCGCGACCGCAAGATCAGGATCGGGCAAGCCTCCAGAGAACGGGGGCTATTGCAGCGAGGCTCCGGTTTGTTGGTCTGGATCTGCTGTGTGACGCGGCTACCCGCTGTGCGGACGAGTACCCGCCGGGCCAGCGTCGAGCATGTATGTCTTTAGCCCTTGTGTGCCGCCGTTGTGGGTGAACAGGATCCACTCAAGGCGTTCGGCGTCGACGTCTTGGCCGGCGGTGTGCAACAGTGCGGCCCAGTCGTGCATCGCGGCGACGTATGCCCAGTAACGGCGACGACGCAGCCGTGAGTCGGCGAGGTCGATCGTCGACACTGCGAGGGTACGGTTGAGCGATTGGTAGACCCGCTTGTCAAGGATGAGCGGATTCCACGGGCGGGTGCCGGTGGCGAGGCGGCCGGCGAAAGCAAACCACTTGGTAAAGAAGGACCGCCCCACCTGAGGCACGCACCACGTCCGGTAGGTCTCCAGCAGCGCTGGGTCGTCCAGTGAGGACGAGCGGCGCAGTGCTCGCGCGGACTCCGCCAGACATTTGATGGCCGCCGGCCCGGCGGCGACAGCCAGGCGGGTGTTGCGGACGCCACGAGACCCCGTGATGCCTGTTCCCCAGGCCATGACGAGGACGAACGTCTCGACCACCGACTGCTGGTCGTCGAGGTTCATCTTCTGGCAGGCGGCGATCAACGATGCGCGGGAGATGGTGCGGCGTGGCCCGTCCTCGCTGGTCACGCGGTCGTCGCGGAGCAAGACCGTGGACCTCAACCTGATGTCGTCCACGGCCTGCTCCCAGGTCCGCGGGTAGAAGGGCACCGACGCCTGAGCCTTCCCGTGGTAGTGCTCGACGAGCGCGGCGAGGGCGTCAGGTAGCTGGTGCAGGTGCTCGATGGTGACACGGTGGGGACGCCGAGGGTGGCTTTCGGTGATGCGTGGGGAACACGCTCGGCGAGGTGGCCGGTGCCGATGGTGGTGTCGGGCTGCTCCGTGAGCGGCGGGATGCGCAACGACGACGTGGTTACCGACCTGGTGGCAGAGCGGGTCGAGCAGACCAAGGGCAGGGTCACGATGGAGCGGTTGTTCCTGGCGGACCGGGATACAAGCTTTCTGGGTCGGACTAGAGGACTGTCCCATTTCCTTGGAAGTGGGACGGTGCGCCCACCGGTCGCGCGAGCGGTCTGCATGGCGGCGAGTCGTATCCCAGAGGTTAATCCCAGAAAGCTGTCTCGAAATCACCGTACGCTTACGATTTCCGGTACACTCCACGGATGGAACTGGGATATGCGCGGGTGTCGACGGCCAAGCAAGACCTCGACCGGCAGGTCGACGCCCTCACCGCGGTGGGCATCCCGGCGGAGCGGATATATCTCGACAAGAAATCCGGGGCAACCACCAGCCGACCCGGGCTGCGCGCGGCCCTGGAGTACGCCCGCAAGGGTGACGTGATTGTGGTGCACACGCTGGACCGGCTCGGGCGCACGGTGCGGGACACCTTGAACCTGATCCATGACCTCGCCGAGCGGGGCGTCGGGGTGAAGAACCTGGCGGATCCGATCCGGGTGGACTCCACTAACCCCAACGATCCGATGGCGCAGCTCGCCGTGGTCCTGCTCGCCTTGTTCGGGCAGATGGAGCGCACCTACATGATGGAGCGAGCCGCCCACGCGCGCGCCGTGGCGACCGTCAAAGGCCGACGCGTCGGACGCCCGGTAACGGTCGACGCCACACGACTGGAGTACGCGGCGCACTTGCGGGACGCGGGGCACACCATCGCCGAGATCGTCAGCAAGACCGGTGTCCCCCGCTCCAGCCTCTACCGTCACCTCCCGCCCCGGGCGCCGGAGCTGGTCACCGCTGCCGTGTCCGACCATCGCGAGAACGAGCGATAAGCTCACGCGCCTTCTGGTGGAGTGCCCCGCTGATGACAAGCCACGCCAGGCACGTGCCGGCCGACGATCGCGCCTCCCGGTGATGCACGGCTTGTCAAGACACCTCTGAATGCAGTTCGGTGGCCATGGCACGGCGAGCGGTCATCCCAGCTTCGAGGGCGGAGGGCAGGCGCCACGGAATGTTATCTGGCCCGAGAACCGCAGGGTGCTCCGCAGCGCCTTGCCTCCGTCGATGCCGACGAAGATCGGCCGTGTGGTGTCGAGCCCGCGCTCACGCAACCTGGTGAGCAGATCGGTGACCACGCTCGTGTTCTCCGTGGAACCCTCGGCCAGTCCGAGCGGGTGCTTGGTGCCGTCGATGCCGATACCCAGCGCGACCACACACAGGTGATCGCCGAAGTGCACCCCGTCGATCATCAACGCCACCAGGTCCAGCTCACCCAGCGGTGCGGCGAGCAGCTCGCCCAGCGCGGTCTCGGTCGCGGCGACGAACCGGCGCGAGACCGCGGACTTGCTCGTCGACCGGGCCGACTGCTCGACCCGCTGACCGACCGGTTCGAGCCCGACCGGGTAACGACGGGTGGACAGGCCAGCGAGCATGCGTTGCATCGCCATCCGGCCCAGGACCTCGGTAGAGGAGAACAGTTCATAGGTCGGCACCGGCAGCTCGCCCGAGCCGTCGGCAGCACGCATCCGCGGTCGTTCGACCGGCACCCGACGAGGGTGACCGAGCCGCGTTCGGTGCCATGACGCACCGCCGCCCGCGCAGGCTCATGCTTGCCCTTCGGCCCGCACACCGCGGTCACGTCCTCGACCATGATTGTCTACATCACCTGCAGACCGGTGCCAACCGCGAGCGCGAGCAGCCCCTCCTGCACGTTCTCGGCCATCTCACCCAACGCCACAGTCACCGTCTCCGGCAGCGCGAGCCGCAGCTCGGCGCTCGTCATCGACGTCCTCGTCTGGTAGTTCTTGGTCACGGCGGTCCCCTTCTTGTCGAACTTCTTGGCGGAAGCCCGACACCTACCACGCGGCAGGCATCGAGCGGGGGACCGCCACCTCAACTTCTACGAGACCCCCGGGACAACCTCCGCCGTTGAGAAGACGCACCACTATTCGGCGTGCCTCGGGCAGTTAAGGCGTGCATCTTATCGACGGGTACCTTTAATCATGCAGACGCCGTAATTCTGGGCCCGGCCACACGGGAGCGCCCGCGCAGGGGTGACGAGGACAGTGACATTGGGACAGTGACACGAGTTTTGGTTCCTTTCGCTGCTCCGTCCTGTCGAGGTGCTGCGCACGGTCATGCCTCGGCGGAGATCATCTTCCGCGTCGACCTGCATGACGGTGCGGGTGACCTAATCGATAGTGTGCAGTTTGCGTCTCGCCACGGCGGCGACCTCCTCTGGGCCATTTTCGAGCCGAGGCGCGGACTCGGAGGTGGTCTACGGGGAGCTGTTCGACACCATTGCCGAGCAGGTCGCGGCCGGTGTGCCCACGACCCGGCGAGTATCGCTGCGGCCCTGACCCAGGCTGGAAAGACGGCCGGCCGCCGAGGAACCCAGCTCGCCCGGGCCCTCATCCAGGCCACCATGGCCGGAGGTGCCCCCGAAGCGGTCGGGCACTACGCGATCACTGTGGTCTGCGCCGCCTACCGGCGCGGCTTCCACGCTGCCGCAACCTCGCTGACCGAAGCCGCGCAGCGAGGATGCGGCATACAGCGGCACGGGCCGGCCATCCGCCGGGGACGAACAGTAAAGGCACGAAATTTGCCGACGATGGAATGTGTGCATCTATCGAAGCATTTAAGACGGGAGCTGACGGATGCATAATATCGAGGGGCACCTTTAATTGCGCAAGCGCGAAGCCGTCGCCCCCGGCCAGACGGCAGCGCCCGCGCAGGAGCCACGAGGACAGTGACATTGGCACAGTGACACGCGTTGCGTGCCACAGCGGGGGCTCGAGGTGGTCCCCAGGGTGCAGGGTCGCCGGTTGAGCAGTCACGCAGGACGTGGAACAACGGCACCAGTCACGTGGCGGGCGATCTCGTCCGCATCGCCGGGAAGCATCAGCCAACCGTCCTCGTCCCCACCGTCGTCCCCGTCGATGAGCACACCGACGCGAGCGTCCGGCCACGCAAGAGTCAGCGGGGTCCCGTCGGACGTCTCGAAGCCCTGGCACGGTAAGGGAACCCCGAGTGCGTGCAGACGACGCAACAGCAAGGCCTCGGCGTCCCCGACCGAATTGTCCACGAGGTCCTGCCAGTCGAGGGGGAGTGCGGCTACGGAGGATGAACCCTCGGCTACCCCCAACGGGGTGAGCATGCGCAGCGCGGCCTCGCGGCTCAGGGCGTCGTGGTGCCGTGCGTTACGGTACGAGCGCAGGCAGGCATAGCACGCCGTCTCCACACCGCACTCGCACTCGGCGACTCGTCCCACCGCGCCCGCGATGACCTTTTGTAGAGAGCTGGCGATGAGTCGGGCACCGCCGGCGCCCCCGGGGACGGTATCGAAGAGGACGAGCGCGCGTCGCCCGTCCGTCTTCCGGTACAGCGCACCGTCAATGTCGCCCTCGCTGATCTCCAGGCGTTCCGCCGCGCCCTGGAGCATGGCGTAAAGCAAAGATAACCAGGCTTCGTCGGAGTACGAGATCGTGTCCCACGCATCCGAAGTGATTTCGACGATGTCGGTCTCGTAGCGGTGGCCGAGGGAACGGCGCGTGTAATTGCCCTTGCACTCCTTGCCGTCGAGTGGTCGTCGGTGACTGCTGCCCCAGCGCTCGCCCGGTCCGAGAACCATGGTCCAGCCGCACCAGTTGCAGATGGAAAACTGCAGCCCGTTGGCGTCGGAGATGACCGTGATGCGGCCCCGAGCACCTGCCCGCGCGCCGCATGTTGCTCCCGATGGCGCTGTCCAGGTCTCGTCGAACACTTCCGCCCCGAGGGTCTGGATGTGGGTGGCGCCGCCCCACCTTCGCTCCGGCGGTGCTGTCCCGACATCGCTGGGCTCCGGGTCGCAGTTGAAGCCGAATTCCGGCACGACGTACGTCCGAAGCTGAGTTGTCCACGCCGTGGCACATGCCCCGCAGACATCGTCGCGGGCGGCGAGGCCTTCGGCATAGTTGCCGCACGCAGTGCAGTGCCGGTAGTCGACAGCGACGAGGTCCTTGCCGGGCAGCCGATGGACTCCGGCGGATGTCCATCGCTTGCCCCCGGCTATTACCTGGTTGCCCGGGGCGTAGTCGTAGATGGCCTGGGACAGGTCGCGGCTCAGCTCGAGCTGGCGGCCGGCGGTCTCACCGGAGTGCATGGTGCGCAGTTCGACGGTGTCGACCGGGAAGCCGTACTTGGGGAGGACGTTCTTACTCGCGAGAAAGTTGAGGAGACTGCGCCCGGTGATCGTCTCAATGGTCTTGCCCATCTGACTGGCCAACCCCCACCTCTTGGCCGTCACTGCCTCCCGCTGGCGGTCTTCGAATGCCCCGACATCCGCAGTGACCTCGTCGCTGACCGACCGGAGCAGGTCAGCGAGCACATTCACCCACACTCCATCGTCGACGCCGATCTCGTCCGCGATGGCGGCAGGCAGCACCGCCTTGAGCGAGGCGAGCACATCGGCCGGAACTGGAGTCAGGAAGTCCTGGACTGTATCTGAGGTTGCAGACTCGTCCGGTGGCCGTAGGAAGAAGTCGCCAGCCTTCGACCACACCGTTCCGTCCGCATCGAACTGGGCGCGGAAGAACGCCGCAAGAGCGATGGAGTGTGCATGGCGTCGGTCGATGCGTTCGTTTTCCAGCGGGATGATGGGCACCCGCATGTGCCCGGCAATCATCCGTTCGGGGTTCTGGTAACGGGACAGGTCGTGGGAACGCCGCTGCGCGTAAGTCATAACCAGCGCTGCTGATGCCGCCCGGCGACCGGCCCTACCCGCTCGCTGGACGTAGTTGGCCGTCGACGGCGGCATGTTGCGCAGCACGACCGACTGCAGATCGCCGACGTCCACCCCCAGCTCGAACGTCGTCGAGCAGGACAGGACGTTCGTCCTGCCTTCCACGAAGTCAGTCTGAATCTCCGCGGCCCGGGTCGAGGACCATTGCGCCGTGTGCTCCTGCGCCGTCATTGGGATGGCGCGGAGCGTGCGGTAGAGCCTCCGGTAGTGCTGATCGTCGGAGTCCAGTGGAGGAAGCGTCTCCGCGATCATCTCACCGTCGCACCGCAATGTGGGGCAGACACCCCGCACTGCGCGGGCAGAAACCGACCGACATCGTGTGCACCGGAACAGGGCGGCGTCGGCGCCCAGCGAGAACCGCAGAGACGCGACGTCGTCCTGGTAGATGGCGCCAAGCGTCGCGTCCGTTGTCGAGTGCATCCACGCCAGCTGTTGCACGAATCGCCAACAGCCGTCGAGGATCCCGCGGGCATCGTCGCCGACCCCGAGCGCATCGAGCACCCGTCGGAGGTAGTCGATGCGACGGTTCGTCCCCCGAGTCGGGCTCCACGAGAGAACCTTTTTCCTGGCCTCTGAGCCGTTCTGTCTCATGTAGATCGGGCCGGTGCGGGGCAGGAACGCGTCGTCCTTGTGGTTCACGCCCTCGGGCATGGTGACGGCTCCCTGCTGGCGGATGATCCCGACCAACTCTTCCAGCAGCGCCCACACCTCGTTCTCATCCAGGCCGAGCTGGATGAGCGGGGGCGGTGCCGGAACCCGGTGCTGGTGGTGGCGCACAGCGAACACGCCGAGACCCTCCAGGGACTGGCGCCGATCCAGTGCGGTCAGCTCGACCGCAACCCACTCTGCTACCTGTCGCTTCTTCGTGGACTGCGTGTCCTTCGAGCTGAAGAAGTCCGCTGCGTCGGCCTGGGCGAGGGTGTGATGCACCAGGTCCACGACACCCACGTCGTCGGTCTCCGCGCACGCATTCTCCAGGCCCGCCACGAGCAGGGCGCGCCTCTGGAGCTGACCGTAGGTGTTCTGGAGGTAGGGAGCGGCGAAGGCGGCGGCTTGTCTGCTGTCACTGAACATCAGGAGCTTGCGGCCTTGGCCGGGTAGATCGGCAGCGTCGAACGGCCCAGGCGGCATCTGCTGATAGAGCGCGGTGGTCAGCACCGAAGGCGGGGCGTCTGAGCCGGTCTGCAGGCGGCGCACCACGTCCCGTGCCCGAGCCCCGCACCTGGTGCATGAGCTCATGACGCGGTGCGAGCGCTCAAAGCGGTGTACTGCCCGCATGGTGGTGGACGTGCAACCCGCTGCGCCGCAGAACTTCCGGTCTGTCGGGTGTAAGGCACCGCACTGGCCGCAGAGCACGGCCGCATCCCCGACCACAGATTTGTCATCCGTGTCGAGCACGGACTCGTCGTCGTCGATCAGTGCGTCTTCCTCGCCGAGCATCAGCCACGTCTGGGCGACGTCTGCCTTCACGGAGGGAAGGAAGTACGTCACGCCCTCGCGGGTCTCGACCGAGCCTGCGAGGTAGACGGCCCCGCACCGTTGGCAGGCCCCGAACTCGAAGCTCGCAGCCGCGCATTCTGGACACCGCTCGTGCCGGGCAAGCTGCACATGCGGTCCCGTTGGCGAGAGGCAGGTGAAGGCGCCCTCTGTTGCGCGGATGAACAGGTGGTACCTGGCGGAAAGCACCGGGTTTCCGGACGGGTCGCGGACCGAGCTGGCCAGTGTCACCAGGTTGTTCAGCACGGTTTGCGGGCGCTCTGCGTCGGGGAACAGTGATTCCGCGAGGTCGTCGACCGTTCGCGGGCCGGCGGATAGCAGTTGCTTGAGGGCGACCACCGTCTGCTCGTGCTCGAGCGCACCGGCTCCGGTGTCGAAGACCTGTCCCTCGCGGCGGGCAAGTTCGACAACGTCCTTCGCCGGCTCGGCGCCCTTCGCCAGCTCGTGTATTTGCGGGGCCGAGAGGGGCCCCCACGTCGAGGACCCTGGTGTCGTGGCCCGGGTCGCGGTGACAAGGTCTTGGCGGGTCGTGTCGCCGTCCACCCACTCGAACGGTGCGGCGAACAACTTTCCCGCGAAATCCATGACGTGGGCCGGAGTTCCCTGTACCGATGCGCTGGTGGCGATGCATTGAATTGACTGACCCGGAGCTACTCGGTCCTGCAGGCGACGCAACAGCATAGCGATCTCCGCGCCTTTGGCCCCGTCGTAGACGTGTGCCTCGTCGAGGGTAATGAAGGACCAGTGGTCGCCCTCGAACAGCGTGAGGTCGGCCGGCCTGAGAAGGAGGTACTCCAACATCGCGTAATTGGTCAGCAGGATGTTCGGCGGGCTGGCACGCATCTGTTCCCGGCTGAGGAGCTCGTTGGGCAACCTCTGCTCGTGGGGATACATGGCCGCGAACAAGGCCTCTGCGTCTTTGTCTCGCTCCTTCGTCTCCCCGGTATAGCGGCCGAAGGTCACGTCGCCTTGTCCAGCCAACAATGTCCGAAGTCGCTTGACCTGGTCGTTGGCCAGCGCGTTCATCGGGTAGAGGAGCAGCGCACGAACTCCGGGCCCCAGCTCGCCGCGGGCGCGTTCGGAGATGAGCTGGTTGATGATCGGGATGAGGAAGGACTCGGTCTTGCCCGATCCGGTCCCGGTGGTCACGACGACGTTGCGGCCGGCCACTACCTTGCGGATGGCCTCTTCCTGGTGCTGGTACAGCGGCCTGGTCAAGGGGAGCGCGGGACTGACCAGCGAGGCGAGATCTTTGTGGAGTACGCCCTCAGCGATCAGGTCGGTGAGGGAGGCGCCCGCACGATAGGCGGGTGTGGCTTCCAGGTACGGGCTCTTGGCCAACCCGCTGCCGTGGTCCACCGCGTAGGAGAACGCGTCGGCGAGCGCTTCGTCACGGACGTCCACCAGCGTCTTCACGTAGCGCTGGTAGGCCTCGGTCACGTAAGCGCTGGCGGCGAGGGGGTCGAGGTGCTGCTGCATTATGGTTGCTCACTTCTCCGTCGGGCTGTGCGACGACTGGACGAGTGCGTCGGCAAGGATGATGTCCATGCCCACGTAGTCCGGGGCAAACTGGGCGAGTGTCCGCCACGCCTTGCGTCGGGCGGGCGACATGGCTGATAGCGCCGCCGAATTCCGCGCCCGGAGCCGGGCCTGTGCCGCCCAGGCGAAGGAGGCTGCAGGCAACAGACCCCACGAAGCAGCTGGCGTCGAGTCCAGTCGCGCATCGAGTTGTGCGCGAACGGCGGGGGAGGCGACCTCGTTCAGCAGTCGGCGTGACCTTGGCAGGTCCTGCGAGACCAGCTGCGAGAACGCAGCAAGATCGCGCGCCTTGCGTGCGTCGAAGAGCTGCTTGGCGGCGGCCAATCGGCTACCGGGGTGGAGCAGGCCTTCGGGAACAACTTGGACGGCGCTCCACAGCTCATTCACCTGCCACGCCGACATGGCGTCCAAAGCCGTTGCGGAAGCGTCGAACCGACCGGCCTCGCGGTGCTGGTCCCTGCCGGTCGTGAGGATTTCCACGAGCGCTTCGCCCCCGTGCAGCCCCACCGCCGCAAGCAGCTCGAACTGTGCCGTCTTCTGGGTCTCACCGGTGCAGTGCGGTGCAGCCGCAAGGGCCGCAGCCACGGGGGAAGTCGCCCACATCCCCGCGAGGTCTTCTTCCGACACGCCCTCGAAACGACGCTCGATGAGCCCCGTCCTGATGAGCAGCCCGACGGTGGCGGCGTGGTCACTCGTCGAGTTGGCCAGAGACACCAGAGCGGTCCCAGGCTCACGGTGGAGCGCATCGGTCATGGCCCTTTGCACGGCCTCGACGACATCGTCGGTGAGGCGCAGCCGGTCCAGGAGCTGATACGTGGACCACACCGCGGACAGATCGGAGATGGCGACGCCTGGGGGTACTTCGATGCCGGCCAACAGTTTGGAGAGCGACCAGGCCCCTTCGGCGCCGCCACGATGAAAGCCGGGCTGTGCGCAGGTCACGGCGTGCTCGCTCGGCCAGTCCGGCCAGACGGCGGGAACCCACGGGTCGACCACGGCCAGCTCGATGCGCAGGCGGCCACTCGCCCTGAGCTCGGGCGGAAGTGCGATCGTGCCCGTCTCGGACACGGGAAGCTGGCTGGGTTCGACCCACGGCGCGGTTTCCAGGTAGACCGCAGCGGTGACGTCGTCCGTGTGCTGGTAACCGTCGAGCTGGACACCGTCCGGTATTGCGGTCGCACCTGCCGCGAATCGCTGCGGCCGCAGGTGCACGACGGCGAACGAACGGCGAGTGGACACCAGGTCGAAGCGTCCCGACCGTGACCGGCGGGCGGTGTCGGCGAACTTGGTCAGGTCGAACACCTTGTTCCGCTGCCCGCGTCGGGCTGATGACTCCAACGACTGCCGCTCTCCCCCGAGGAAAGCGGCGAAGACCAGTCTGTACTCATCGACATCATCCGGGACCTGGACGGTCAGCGTCGTCGGGTGTTCCAAGAGCTCTGGATGCAGGAGCTGTGCGGTGGAGGTCCAACCCAGAGCGGGTTCATCGGAGTCGACCCTGATCTGGACGCGCGGTGGTGATACGACGAGACGCTCGGCTCGTCCGTCCACAGTGCAGTCCACTTCCGCCTGCAGCTTGTCGATTCCGAAGCTGATGGAGTGTGTCGAGAGTTCCATCGCGGGCCCGGCAGACAAGGTGACCGTTGCTTCCCGGACACCACCATTTACAGGGAGGCGGAGGTCAGGCTCGACCTCGACGTGCAGCCCTTCAGCGATCGCCATGAGCCGCTGTGTCTTCTTCCCGAACGCACCGCGGACCGAGACGAAATAGTCGCCGAGCAGGGGAGCGGGGAACCGGTCCAGCGGGTCGAACCCGTCACTCACTACGGGGCACTCAGCCAGCGAAAATCTCTGTGTGGGAGTGCGGGTGCTGGCGATCGTGTGGGTGACCTCGACACGCCACTGGGCGGGATCTGACCCCGCGGGGACCAACACGACGGGACGTTCGGTGAGTACCTCTGCGCCGCGGCGTGTCTTGAGCACGCTGGACGCTTGGGCCGCCGCGAACGACGGGCCGCCGCTGCTTCGGATGGTTCGGAGCCGGCCGGGGTCGCCGCCGCTGGACGCGCGAACTCCGTCGACCGCGTCGACATCAATCTGTCGGATTTCCCACCCTGACCACCCGACCGGTGATCCGAGCGAGCTGATCTGACGGACCGGCGTGCCTGTCGAGTCCTCGAGCTGCCGGTCGTCGGGAAGTACCACCCACAGTTCGCCTCGCGGCAGCGGTAACGCAGGTGGCAGAAGCGTGCCGTCCAGGTCGAACACGAGGAGCGGGTCCGCGGGGTCGACAAGAGCCAAGTCCGCGTGGACCTCGCCCCGGAGCCGGACATTGATCGACCGGGCTGGCCGTTGGAGACGTGTGGACACGGCCTCTGTTCTCGCGGTGTCGCCCACCCACTGTGGTCGACCCCGCACGTCCGACTTCTCGCCATCGGCGGCGACTGTCCAGACGGCGGGGCCCTGTGCTGCGGAGACGGACGGCAGCCGAAGCGTTACCGCGCCAGCCGCCACGTCCAAACCCACCGTGCATTCCTCCTGCACGGCCGATCTGCTCCTCGCAACGGGCTGCGCCTGAACCTCGTCCAGCCGACCACGCAACGACGCCAGCAATGCCTTGAGCATCACGGCCGGCAGGCCTGTCGTGTCGCCCGTGAGAGTCTTGTCTGTCAGCGAAGCGGGGTGCTCGCCGACGTACTCGACAACTTCGATGATTCGGTCGAGGACGTCGAGCGCGAGCTCACCGCCGTGGAGAAGGAATCGCTCGACGGTGCGGTCAACAGCGTGTAGCCGCGTGTCGACCGCGAGCAGCCAGCTCAGTAGCCGAGCGCCGGTTAACGAGGGGTCGGCACGCCGTCGAGACAGCACAACGTCGACGAGGCCAGGCATGCCCGACGTGGGGATTGCGGCGTGCATCCCGGCGGGTCCCACGAAGCGATGCCTTTTCACTACGTCACTGAACGTGCGTAGGCGACGGTGACTCAACGCCTGCAGGAATAGGTCTCCAACGCGCGACTGGAGATCCCCGCTGGGAGCGATCCCGGTCGACGCCCAGAACTCAGGCCAAAACGTGTGCTCGGGAGCGATGGCCGCGGTGCCCACCATGCCTATCAGCAAGCAGTTCAAGTGCTTCTGGAAGACCGCCTCCTCCGCGAGACCTTGGCGTGTGTACCAGCTGTGCACGAACCCGAAGGCCTTGAGGATGTTCGTGACATCGGTCGCGGAATAGTCGGCCTCGACGACGAGCGACGCAGCGTCGAGCTTGGGCCGGTAATAGGACTCCTTGTCCTGCAAGATCTGTCTGGCATCGACCTTGACGATCGCGACCCCTCCAATCCCCGTCGCGGGCAAGGCCCAAGCACCTCGTCAGTTCGTGTGATCACTGCTGTTCAGGGTCGATCTTCATTCGGATTCAGACATCGGAGCAGAAGTGTTCAACCCACAGGCAACCTACTCTCGTCGATCGGTGCCGATTCAGGGCCAGGCTGACGCAACCACCCGTTATGGTACGGGGGGCCACGGATCTGGCCGCGGCCGCCCGAGGAGCTGTGAGTTCTCACGCCGCGAATCGATCGTGCCCGAGCTTGTCAGGCGGGGACGCGACCGGCGACACACCGCCTGCCCCTAGGGTCAGGGAGGCACCACGCTCAACAATGGGGGAGTAAATGACAGCCAGCGTCTCGCCCGGCGGGAGAACGGTTGCCCATGCCGCGGGCAGCGTTGTCGTGGTGCGCGACGAGGAGTGGGTCGTCTCGTCCTGTGAGCCGGCGGGGGATGGCTGGTGTGTCCGTTGTGTCGGGCGCACCGAGCTGGTGCGCGGTACGACGGCAACCTTTTTCACGAGCCTGGACACCGTGGAGGCCTTGGACCCAGCGGCCGCCGAGCTGGTGCAGGACACCTCACCGGGTTTCCGCCGCAGCAGGCTCTGGGTGGAGGCGATCCGTCGCAAAACCCCTGTGCCGCTGCACGAACCTGGATTGACTGTGGCCCAGCACATGCTGCTCGACAGCCTGGAGTACCAGCGCCAGGCGGTGCAGAAGGCGCTGGACCCCACCCGGCTGCGTCCCCGGTTGCTGATCGCCGATGCCGTCGGCCTGGGCAAGACCTTGGAGATCGGCATGACGTTGGCTGAGTTGCAACGCCGGGGGCGGGCCGATCGCGTCCTGGTGGTCACCCCGCGCCACCTGCTGGAGCAGATGCAGTTCGAGCTCTGGACCCGCTTCGCGATTCCGCTCGTGCGCCTGGACTCCGACGGAATCGCCAAGGTCCGCCAGCAGCTGCCCGCCAGCCGCAACCCCTTCACGTTCTTCCCGAGGGTGATCGTCTCCATCGACACCCTGAAGTCCGCGCGCTACCGCGCCCACCTGGAGCACCACCGCTGGGACGTCGTCGTCATCGACGAGAGCCACAACTTGGCTCGCTCGGCCACCCTGAACAGTCAGCTCGCGCGCACCATCGCGCCCAACACCGAGTCGCTGCTGTTGGTCTCGGCCACCCCGCACAACGGCGACCCGGAGTCCTTCGCCGAGCTCGTCAACCTGCTTGATCCCACGGCCATCGTTGACCGCAAGCACTACGAGCTGAAGGACATCGACCACCTGTTCATCCGCCGGCACCGGAACTCCCCTGAGGTGGCGCGTGAGGTGGGAGCGACGTGGGCGGAGCGCCCCGAACCGCACGCCCAACCAGTCGCCGCGTCACCGGCTGAGGACGCGGTCGCCACGGAGCTCTCCCAGGTGTGGCTGCATCCGGCCAGTGCGCAGGCGCCCATCACCGGCCAGGGCCGCCAGCTGTTCCCCTGGGTGATGGCCAAAGCCTTCCTCTCCTCGCCGGCTGCGCTGCTGGAAACCTTGGAGAACCGACAGAAGACCCTCGCGGGCAAGGGTGAGTCCCACACCGCGGAAGAATCGGCACTGGCCCGGTTGACCGAGCTCACCCAGACCGCGGTCGATCAGGGCTCGGCCAAGCTGGCCGCCTTGGTGAAGCACCTGCGCTCCATTGGGGTGGGCAAGGGGAGCGACGTGCGGGTGGTGCTGTTCACTGAACGGCTCGCAACATTGCGGTGGCTGCTTAGGGAGCTTCCCGCCGCGCTCGGGCTTCCGCCGGCGGCGTTCGCCGAGCTGCACGGCGGCTTGCAGGACACCGAGCAGCTCAGGGTGGTCGACGCCTTCGGCCGCGCGGGTACCCCGGTCCGCGTACTCGTCACCGGTGACGTCGCCAGCGAGGGAGTCAACCTGCACAAGCAGTGCCACCACCTGGTGCACGTGGACGTGCCGTGGAGCCTGATCCGCATCGAGCAGCGCAACGGGCGCATCGACCGGTACGGCCAACTGTTCCCGCCGCAGATCACCGCACTGGCGCTGACCACCACCGATGAGAAGTTCAGTGGTGACGTCCGGGTGATCAGCCGGCTGCTCACCAAGGAGTACGCCGCCCACACCGCGCTCGGGGACGCGGCAAGCCTGCTCGACCTGCACGATGTAGGCAAAGAAGAAGACGCCGTCCGCAAGGCACTGGCGGAAGGCCGTGACCTCGACGAGGTGGTACCCGACCCTGCCGAGCTGACCCCGAAGGTGACGGGCCTGGCCGTCCTCGAGCTGCTCAAGGCCCGGACCGCGGCGGCTCCACCCGTACCACCGGCGGTGCCGTTGTGGTCGGAACAGGGACTGTTCCCGACCGAGGTCGACTTCCTCCGGGAGGCGCTGCACGAAGCGTTCCGGGAGCCCGGCGCCGCTCCAGGACGGGGCGGTGTCGGCTGGCGGGAGTTCCCCGAGGACGGGGTGGTCGAGCTGATACCCCCCGCGGACCTCATGGCCCGTCTCGGGGCGTTGCCGCAGTCCTACCTCACCGAACGCAAGGTCCGCGACGGATTGGTGCTGGCCACCTCACGCCCGGCGGCCGAGGAAGCGTTGCGTCGTGCGCGCGCCGAGGAGAACACCCAGTGGCCGCAGGCGCACTACCTCAGTCCGCTGCACCCCGTCCTGGACTGGGCCGTCGACCGTGCCCTGTCCCAGCTTGGCCGAAACCACGTGCCCGTGGCCCTCGCCGACGTCGACCACCCGGTGACGGTGACACTGGGCACCCTCAGCAACGAGCGCGGCCAGGTCGTGCTGCGCAGCATCGTCGCCCAGGAGTTCGGCTCAGCCGATGCACCTCCCGTCCTGGTGTATGAGGATGTGGTCGCGTTACTGGAGCGCAGCGGTTTCAGCAAGGGTGGAGCGAACACCGGCGCCACCCTGCCGCTCGAAGAGCACCGGGGGTTGGTGCCAGCAGCGGTGGAGCACATGCGCAGCTACATGGGAGTGCTCCGCCAGAGTCGGGAGGCGACCCTCACGGCGCCCATCGCGACCGCGCGCACTCGTATCGCCGCGTGGCGCACCGAAGCCGAGGAGCTTGCTGAGGGTATGTCCCCCTCCCGCGCACCAAGGGCACGGCGAGAGATCGAACGCCACGCCACCGCAGCCGACCTGCTCGCAGCCTCCCTCTCCGCGCGACCGGACCCCATGGTGCGCGTGCTCCTGTTGCTCCTGCCCCGCCAGGAAGGACTCTGATGTCCCGGTTCGACACCATCGTCGTCGGCAACGATGTCGTCTCCGAGCACTGGCTC
>JAABUJ010003127.1_pt1 | contig 19087 bp, 15 predicted proteins | sample 5559131 | NCBI WGS metagenome assembly JAABUJ01 (sample SAMN10711875, study PRJNA513366) | rock metagenome | isolation source: Antarctica rocks | place: Antarctica: Victoria Land, Mt New Zealand nord | collected 2016-01-07 | reverse complement strand
CGAAATCGAGAACAACCGGCGCTGCGCCCACGAACTCACCACCCGCTACCGCGCCTGGCTCGACACCCACAACGCAACTTGCGCGGCATAGGAGCATCACCCCTTCGGCCGGGTGCATCACGGTGTCCTCCGTCGACCTGGCCACCCTCGTCGCATGGCTCGATCCCTCCAAGGCGCCCCACATCACCATCGGTGTCGGAGCCGCTATACCCGCAGGGCCCACCGCCTGAACGGCCGGTCAGGAACCCGCTAATGGCTCGACTACCACCATCCACGGGGAGCCCGCAGCCGTCCGTGCCCATGCCGAACGCCGGGGAGAAGAAGCGTGTGCTGCTGGCGAGCGGGTCGAAGTGCGGCGGTCAAGTCGATCAGCAGGGCCTTCCAAGCTTCCACGCAGGTCGTCGAAGGTTGCGCGTTTGATGGTGGGCCACATCCCGAACCGTTCGCGCCACCCATCCACAAAGGAACCCACCCATGAATTCCTCACCGACATTCATTCTGAGTCACGGCCCGATCGTGCTGGTGTGGTTCAGCTGGCTACGTAGCGTCGGTCGGGTGGCGCTGTTGCAACTGCAGATCGCAAGACGCGCCACCGGCGAGTCGGGCTTCAGGGTCTCGATTCAGATCGCATGTGCGAGTTCGTCGAAGGCGGCTGGAACGGTTCGGCCAGCACTGTTGCGTTGAGGGCGGCCATACGGCCGCGAGGGTGGACCTCGGAGCTCTAGGCGGCCGAGATGAGGGCGAATGTCCCAGTTTGGGCACGTCGAGGGCCCTGCGATGGCCGCCCGAATTGTGCTCGTTTGCGTCCAACGCAACAGTCCCCCGCTGACCCCACGCCTCGAAGCCGGGGCGTGGCGAAGGTCATGCACCGACGGTACGCGCCGCCGGCTCTCGCTGACCGAAACCCGTCGGGTTGCTGACCAGCGGGGGCAAGGCGATGGAAACGCCCCCTTCTCGCGACGGAGACCGCTGTGCAATGTGGCGCCGATTTCATCGGAGGAGTCGCGCTGCCACCGGAACCGCCGGTGGCCCCACGAAGGGACGAGCCTATGGCCGAACTGACCGACCTCGAACAGCAGAGCCTCGAGGAGATCCCGCACCCGTCGTTGGGCGAGGGGGCCAACCTCTATGGGTCGACCAAGCTGTTCCCCGACTACCAGGCCGAGGAGGGCGAGAGCTACCTCACCCTGGTCCACGGCATCGCCCACGAGTCCTCGGTCAGCTTCGTGGCCGTGCTCCAGGCCACCCGAGCGCTGCGCAAGGGCTACGAGTCGGTCCTCTACTTCTACGGACCGGGGTCCATGAACTGCATGGACACCCGGGGTTTCCCTCACGCTGGAGATTCGGCGTTCCCCGGCGAGCAGAACATGAACGGCACGATCAAGACGTTCATCGCGGAGGGCGGCAAGGTCTACTGCTGCCGGTTTGGCCTGTCGCTGCACGGCCTGCGGGAGGAGGACCTCATCGCCGGCGTCATCCCCGCTCACCCCCTCGACGTGCAGGACTGCGTCATCCACTACGCCCGCAAGGGCGCCGTCATCAACTCCACGTACAACCTGTAGGCAGTCGTGGTCGACGTCCTGACCCGAGCCGACCTGGCCCTGCGTGGGGTCCGGGTGGCGGCGCCGGTGGCCCGGTCCAAGGGGGCTGGGCCCACTGACGACGGCCATGTGGTGGTCGGGGGGGTGGCCATGGCCCTGCCGATCTCCACCGACTCGCCGTGGTCGATCGTCGACGGGCTCCTCTTGCACGACGAGCTCCCCGTGGAGGCGGCGGGTCCCATCGGTGCGGTCGGTCGTCCCCGGTTCTACGACCTGGAGACGGCCGACGGCATCGCCTACCACCAGTTGGCCCGGCTCCACGGGAGCAGCGTGCTGGCCACGACGGTGGTGCAGACATGCATCCGCTACGACGAAGCGGATCGGTGCCGGTTCTGCTCAATCGAGGAATCGCTGAACGCCGGCGCCACCACCCGAGTCAAGACGCCCGCCCAGCTGGCCGAGGTGGCCGAAGCGGCGGTGCGGCTCGACGGTGTCCAGCAGCTGGTGATGACCACCGGCACCTCGGCCACCGCCGACCGCGGTGCCCGCCACCTGGCGCGTTGCGCGGCAGCAGTGCACGAGGCCGTGCCCGACCTGCCGATCCAGGCCCAGTGCGAACCGCCCGAGGACCGCGGCGCGTTGGTCGCTCTGCATGACGCCGGCGTCACCGCCGTGGGCATCCACATCGAGGCACTGGACGACCGGGTCCGCCGCCGCTGGACGCCGGGCAAGGCCCGGGTGCCGTACGAGACCTACGAGTGGGCGTGGCGGGAGGCGGTGGACATCTTCGGCTGGAACCGGGTCTCCACTTACGTGCTCGTCGGCCTCGGCGAGGACGCCGATGAGCTGGTGGCCGGCTGCCGGCGGCTGATCGAGATGGGCATCTACCCCTTCGTGGTCCCGTTCCGACCGGTGGGGGGAACCCTGGCGGTGGAGGTGGACCGAGCTCCGGCACCGTCGCCCGAACTGCTGGTCGACGTAACTCAGCGGGTGGCCGACGCCCTGCGGGCCAGCGGCATGTCCGGGGCGGATCAAGGCGCCGGCTGCGCAGCGTGCGGAGCGTGCAGCGCCCTGCCGGTGGTGGGCGGATGATCCCTGCGCCGTCCGGCCTGTTGACCGACCAGCTGCTGGCCGGCCACCCCGCCCGCCCTACGATGGCGCACGCCTTTACCGTGCGGGAAGCCCGCAACGGCCACGAGGTCGGCGCCTACGAACGGCTGCGTCGCGACGTGTTCGTGCGCGAGCAGGGCCTGTTCGACGGCTCTGACCGCGATGACCTGGACGACGCCCACGAGCGCATCGTGCTGGTGGCGGTCGCTGCCGGCGGGACCGACGACGGCACCGTGATCGGCGGCGTCCGTCTCACCCCGGGCGCGCCGGGCCTGGACCTGGCGTGGTGGACAGGCAGCCGCCTGGCGGTCAGCGAAGGGCGGCGAGGAACCCGACACGTCGGGGCGGCCCTCATCGAGGAGGCCTGCCGGCGAGCCGTAGCGAAGGGTGCGCTGCGGTTCGACGCCACCGTGCAGCTGGCTCGGGTGCCGCTGTTCGAACGGCTTGGTTGGCGCCGCGTGGGTGCCACCGTGGTGGCCGGCCAGCCTCATGCCCGCATGCGGTGGCCGATCGCCCGGGTGCAGCAGCTGGTCGATGCCACCAAGGCGCCGTTGGGCGAGGTGCTGGACGGGCTGGCCCCGGGCGGTGCTGGCTGGGTGGGCGACGATGCCGCTCCGGTACCGGGATCGGACCTGCTGGCGGCCTGTGACGGCATCCTGCCGGCCATGGTCGCCCGCGATCCGTGGTGGGCGGGGTGGTGCTCGGTGCTGGTCAACGCCAACGATCTGGCCGCCAAGGGCGCCGCGCCGCTCGGCCTGCTCGACGCGCTGGCCGGGCCCACCGCCTCTTTCGCCAAGCGGGTGATGGGCGGGATCCGCAGCGCGGCTGGGGCCTGGGGCGTGCCTGTGCTCGGCGGCCACACCACGCTGGGCGTGCCCGCCTCGTTGTCGGTGTCCATGCTGGGACGAGCTGAGCGCCCGGTGCCGGCCGGGGGTGCCCGGGTCGGAGACACGCTGGAGATCGCCGCCGACCTCACCGGGTCGTGGCGCCCCGGCTACGAGGGCCGCCAGTGGGACTCCACCACCGCCCGCTCCGGTGAGGAGCTCCGGCACCTGCACGCCACCGTGGCCCGCCGCCAGCCAAAGGCGGCCAAGGACATCTCCATGGCCGGGCTGCTCGGGACGGTCGGGATGCTGGCCGAGGCCAACGGCTGCGGCGCCCGCATCGACCTGACCGCCGTTCCCCGCCCGGCCGAGGCGGGCGCCGCCGACTGGCTGACCTGCTTCCCCGGCTTCGGCATGGTCGTGGCCGTCGACCCACACGATCGATCTACCGGCGCCGACCGCTCGGAGCCCGCCCCACCCGCTTCGTGTGGACAGCTCCGCCCCGGATCTGGCGTCGACCTGCGCTGGCCGGACGGCGAGATCATCCGCGTGGTGGACGGCGCCACCACCAACCTGGGAGTCGCCTGATGTCCGATCCCGTCACCTTCGCCGCCGTGGCTGCCCCCTTCGACCGCGATCTGCAGGCCTGTTTCGACCGGATCGCCACCATCATCGACCAGGCCCGTGCTGCCGGTGCCCAGGTGGTGGCCCTGCCCGAGGCCGCCCTCGGCGGCTATGTGGCCGACCTGCGGCTGGGCGAGGCGGTCGAGCCGCCGCCGGCACTGCTCCCCGACGGCCCGGAGATCCGCCGGCTGGCTGAGCTGGCCGGCGACCTGGTGGTCTGCGCCGGGTACTGCGAGGACGCCGGCGAGGTCCGCTACAACGCCGCCACCTGTGTGCACGACGGGAGGATCGTGGCCAACTACCGCAAGGTCCACCAGCCGCTGGCCGAGGGCGAGGTGTACAAGCGGGGCGATGCGCTGGAGGCGTTCGACACCCCCTACGGCCGCATGGGCCTGCTGATCTGCTGGGACAAGGGCTTCGCCGAAGCGGCCCGCACCCTGGCCCTCGACGGTGCCGACATTATCTGCTGCCTCTCGGCGTGGCCGGCGTCGCGGACCGAGCGAGCGGCCCGCATCGAGGATGACCGCTGGTCGGTGCGGTTCAACCTGTTCGACCGGGCCCGGGCGCTGGACAACCAGATCGTGTGGCTGGCTTCGAATCAGACCGGGTCGTTCGGGACGCTCGACTTCGTGGGCCAGGCCAAGGTCGTCGGCCCCGGGGGCGACGTGCTGGCGACTACCGGGGTCGGTGAGGGCCTGGCGGTGGCCACGGTGGACGTCGATGCCGAGCTGACCGCCCACCGGAGAGGCATGTGCAACCTGCGAGACCGTCGTCCCGATGTGTACCGACTCGGCGAGTGGAAGGAATCGGCATGAAGATCGTGGTCATCGGTGGGAGCGTCGGCGGCCTGACCACCGCGCTCTTGGCGGCGCGCGGCGGGGCGGGGGTGGTGGTCCTGGAGGGCGACGCCGCCGTCGCCGAGGCCGTCGATCCGGCCGATGCCGAGGTGCGGCGGACCACCCCGCAGGCTGGCCATTCACACATCTTCCTCTCCCGGCTGCGCCAGCTCCTGCTAGATCGGGCGCCCGACGTGCTCGACGCGCTCACGGCCGCCGGTGCCCACGAGATCGACATGGCCGCCGGCCGGCCGCAGCCCCTGGCGTCAGCGGTTCTCCCCCGCCCTGACGACCTGGTGGCGCTGGCCTGTCGGCGGCCGGTCTTCGAAGCGGTGCTGCGCACCGCCGTGGTGGCGGAGCCGAATGTGGCGGTGCGGGCCGGGGTGCGGGCGACGGCGCTGGAGCTGGCTTCGGCGGGCCGCGACGACCCGCCCTCTGTGACCGGCGTGGTGCTCGACGACGACAACGTGGTGGCAGGCGACCTGGTGGTCGACGCCAGCGGACGGCGGACCTCGGTGCCCGGCTGGCTCGAGGAGGCGGGCATCGACGTACCCCTCCAGATCGAGGAGTGCGGCATCGCCTACGTCAGCCGCTTCTACGAGCTGCGGCCCGGCGCCACCCCGCCTCGGTTCACCCGCGGCTTCACCACCGGCTCGTCGTTCGACCGGTACTCGTGCCTGATCTTCCCGGGCGACGGGCGCACCTTCTCGGTGACGTTCGGTGTGCTGCCCGAAGACCGTGACCTGCGCGGCCTGACTCACCCCGACGCCTTCGACGCCGCCGTCAGCGCCATCCCTTCACTGGCCTGGTGGGTGCAGCCCTACAACGCCCGTCCCATCTCCGACGCCAAGACCATGACCGGGCTCAAGAACCGGCTGCGCCGCTACCGGGTCGACGACCAACCACTGGTGCTGGGCGTGGCGGCGGTCGGTGATGCCGTGTCGACCACCAACCCGGCCCACTCTCGGGGCAGCACCTTGGCCATGGTCATGGGCGTCGCCACCGCCGACGCCGCGCTCGCCGCCGATGGTGACCTGGAGGTGTTCAACCGGTTGACCGACGACGCCATCGACGCGGAGGTGGTGCCGTGGTTCCACGACTCGATGGCCCAGGACGCCGCTCGGCTCTCTCGCTGGCGGCCCGGCTCGCCCGCACCGGAACCAGATACCGAGCGGGTGACGAACGGCGAGATGGTGGCCGCCGCCCAGGTCGACGCCGACTCCTGGTTGCGTTTCGCCCGCCTGCAGAACCTGGTGCACCAGCCCGACGAGGTCCTGGCCGATCCCGGCGTGGTCGAACAGGTCCGGGGCGTGTTGGCCTCCGACGTTCGTGGCCCGGTGGCCACCGCGCCCAGCCACGACGAGCTGGCCGCCCTGGTGGCCGAGGCGCAGGGCGGTGAGGCCCGTCGCCGGTCCGAGATCCCTCAGGTAGCCGCTGCATCGTGACCCGCATCGGCGCGGTCTCGGCCTGGTTCACCTCCGACCTCGAGTTCGACCTCCGCCGGGCCTGCTCGATCATTGAGGAGGCCGGCGAACGCGGCATCGGCCTGTTGGTGCTCCCTCACGCCGTGCTCGGCGGCTATGTCGGTGACCTCGATCCAGACTTGGACGAGCCACCGGTCCTGCCACCGATGCTGTCGATCGACGGGCCGGAGGGCGGGCGGCTGATCGCCGCCGCCGGCGACGTGGTGGTGTGCTTTGGGCTGACCGAGGATCGAGACGGACGGCCGAGCAACACCGCGCTGTGCATCGACGGCAGCGGCGTACTCGGCGTGCACCGCAAGGTGCACCTGCCCCCCGGCGAGGTGCGGTGGTATGCGGCCGGGGCGACCTGCCAGGCCTTCGACACGCCGGTCGGCCGCATCGGGATGCTGGTCGACTATGACAAGACCTTCCCCGAGGCGGCTCGCGCCCTGGCGCTGGACGGCGCCGAGATCCTGGCCTTCGTGTGCGCCTGGCCGCTGAGCCTCACAGCTCGCGCCTCCCGGGTGTCCCAGGACCGCCAGAGCCAGCTGTTCGAGCTCTATGACCGCTCCCGCGCAGCCGAGAACCAGGTGGTGGTGGCCAGCGCCAACCTGATCGGCGGGCAGGGCCGGCTGCGCTTCTTCGGCCAGTCCAAGGTGATGGGACCCGACGGCAGCATCCTGGCCCGCACCGGCTTCCGGGCGGGGTGGGCGGAGGCCGAGGTCAACGTGACCGCCGATGTAGCCAACGCCCGGCGGCGCCAACACCACCTGTTGGAACGTCGGCCGGCGGCCTACGCCCCGATCCCGACCACGGTCGCGGAGCGATCATGAAGGTCGCCCTCGTCATCTACTCGACGCGCCCTCGTGGCGGGGTGGTGCACACGCTGCACCTGGCCGAGGCACTGTCCCGGCTGGATCCTGCCGTCGACGTGACTGTGGTGTCACTTGGTCGCCACGGGGACAACGCCTTCTTTCGTACCGTCGACCCGGCCGTTGAGGTCGAGCTGGTGCCGTTCCCGGATCGCCCCGACGAGTCGGTCGGCGCTCGCATCCTGCGATCGATCGAGGCCCTGGCGGCTGGCGTGAACTGGAGGCGCTTCGACCTGATCCACGCCCAGGACTGCATCTCGGCCAACGCTGCGCCGCGGTGCCTGCGCACGGTCCATCACGTCGACCACTTCACCACTCCGGAGCTGGCCGCCTGCCACGAGCGGGCCATCGTCGAACCCATCGCCCACGTGTGCGTCTCGACCGCAGTGGCTACCGAACTCGCAGACGGATGGGGGATCGAGGCGATCGTGATCCCCAACGGCGTGGCGTACGAACGATTCGCGGCAGCGGCGGCTGACAACTCGGACGCAGCTGCCACCCGGCGGCGCTGGCGAGGGCAGATCGGTGCGCCGTACGTGCTGGCGGTGGGCGGCATCGAACCCCGCAAGGGCACGCTGGATCTGGTCGAGGCCTTCGCCGCCGCTCGTCAGTCGCTGCCCGACCACCGGCTTGTGGTGGCCGGCGGCGAGACTCTGTTCGACTACCGGCCGTACCGGGATGAAGTGGACCGCCGGTCGGCCGAACTCGAGGTGGCGCCGCTCGTGCTCGGCCCCGTGGCCGATGACGAGTTGCCGGCACTGGTGGCCGCCGCCGATGCGCTGGCCATGACTTCGACCAAGGAGGGCTTCGGCCTGGCCGCCATGGAGGCACTGGCCGCCGGTGTCCCGGTGGTGCTCAGCGACCTGCCCGTCTTCCACGACGTGTTCGCCGGGGCGGCGGTATTCCCGACCAGCGGGGGCCGGCCGTCGGACCGCCTGGCCGCGGCCCTGGTCGAGGCCGTCACCGTTCCCGACGAGGGGCGCACCGAGCGGGGCCAGGCCTCGGCCGCCAGGCACACGTGGCACGCGGCCGCCGACGCCCACGTCGGCCTTTACGCCCAGCTGTCCCGATGACCTGCCGGCACGAGTCTATGACCCCGGCGTCATCCAAAGAATCCATTCAAGCTGTTCTAAGCGGCGGTTCGTCGTCGACCCAGAACCCGCCCGGCACTGTTGCTTTGAGGACGGCGATTCGGCCTCGAGGGCGGACCTCGGAGTTCCAGGCGCCCGAGATGAAGGCAAATGTCCCAGTTTGGGCACATCGAGGGCCGCGCGATGGCCGCCCGACTTGTGCTCGTTTGCGTCCAACGCAACAGTCCCCCCCAGACTTATGACCCCAACGACCAGGTCACCGCCGTGACCGCCACCAGGGTGGGCACCAACCAGATGGCGGGTACAACCCGTTGAACCAGTTGTCGGCCTGTTGGACCGACGGCGGAGGACCCGCACCAACCAGTACACCAACCCGTGTGGCGCCCAACCGGACAGGTTGTCGACACCTATGACGCCCGCGGGAACAGCACCACCGTTCCACGTGACAGATGGGCCTGGTCGGTCGTACCGCCGGTGATACCAGGGTCCGATGGCCCAGCGGGCAAGTGGTCCATCTCTTCGCCTCCGGATCTGGGTGAGGCGGTAGAGAAGGCGGCGGCTCTGAGGCCCTCGGGTCGAACCGCCGAGGTTTGGTCGTCAGAGACGGGCCCAGGCGTCGGTGAGCACGTCGCGAAGGATCTCGGCTATGAGCTCGATGTGCTCCGGGCCGCAGGCCAGCGGCGGGGCCAGCTGGATCACCGGGTCGCCGCGATCGTCGGCTCGGCAGTGCAGGCCCCGCTCGAACAAGGCCTTGGAGAGGAAACCCCGCAGAAGCCGCTCTGACTCAGCGGCGTCGAAGCTCTGCTTGGTGGACTTGTCTTTTACCAGCTCGATGCCAAAGAAGTAGCCGTCCCCACGCACGTCGCCGACGATTGGAAGGTCGCAGAGTCCTTCAAGCGTGGCGCGGAAGGTGGCCTCGTGGGCCCGGACGTTGGCGCAGAGGTCCTCGCGCTCGAACAGGTCGAGGTTGGCCATGGCCACCGCCGCAGCCACCGGATGGCCGCCGAAGGTGATGCCGTGGACGAACATCTTGTCTCCGCCGAGGAACGGCTCGACCAGGCGTTCGGAGTCGATCACCGCACCAAGCGGCACGTAACCCGACGTCATGCCCTTGGCGCAGGTGACCATGTCGGGCAAGTAATCATAGCGTTGGCAGCCGAACAGCTCGCCGAGCCGGCCGAACGCGCAGATCACCTCGTCGGACACGAGCAGAACGTCGTACTGGTCACAGATCTCGCGGACTCGGGCGAAGTAGCCCGGCGGGGGCGGGAAGCAACCCCCGCTGTTCTGGACCGGCTCCAGGAACACTGCGGCGACAGAGCCCCCCTCGGCCAGGATGGCAACCTCGATCTCCTGCGCGCTCACCTTCGAGCAACAGTCATAAAGCGACTCTCCGCAGAGACCAGGGACTAAACACCTTCTCGGCCCCACTCGGGCTCGGGCGGAATGGGATCGTGGGCGCCGGAGGAGTCCGTCGATCATGCCCCGATCTGGACGCTGCCGCCTGTTGCCGCTGGTCGGGCGCGCCGAAGCTCGGGTGGGATCGCGTAGGCCACTCCTCGGGCGGCCCGGGCGCGGTGCTGCGTTGCGTGACACGGCGCACGGTGCACGGTGGAGCGCGTTCACAGCTTGCGGCGTGAACCAATTGCAGGTTGAGGGCTGGCGACGGCGAGGGTGGGTCGGTCAGGTGAAGGTGGGGACGCCGAGGTCGGCGCAGAGGGCGGGCCAGGCCACGGGGTCATGGCCCGGGACCAGGCGATAGCCGGTCTCCGCGGCGAAGGCCTTGAGCCGGCGGATGGCGGCGACCGAGTCCTGGGCCGTGCCGCCGTAGAGGGCACCGACGGACACCTCGTCGTCGAGGTTCTCGGTGAGGTCGGCGGCGTCGAAGGCGAAGATGAACCCGTCACCGGCGGCGAGGCTGACCACGAAGCTCTGGTGCCCGGGCGTGTGGCCGACGGTGGGAACGGCCCGGAGGCCGGGGGCAATGTCGACCGGCCCGTCCGCCAGGCGCCAGTCGATGTGGGGGTCGTCGAAATCGATGCGCAGGATGCCCTGGCGCTCAGGACCGGGGTGCTCGCCGAAGCCGTGGTCCAGTTCGGCGCGTTGGATGTGAACGGGCACCAGGCCGGCAAAGTGGCGCAGGCCGCCGACGTGGTCGGTGTGGAGGTGACTGAGGGCGACCGCCACCACGTCGGCGGGGTCGACGCCGACGAGCGCGAAGGCGGCGATCAGCGGATCGACGTCGGGTTCGGTGGCGGCCGGGAGCTCGGGGACGATGTGATCGTCGCCGTGGAAGCGGCGTCGCAGGGCGAGGTCGCGCACCGTCGGCGTGTTGAACCCGCAGTCGAGCAGGATCCAACCGTCCTCGACCTCGCACAGCACGGCGGGCACCGGCTCGCGCAGACGAACCGACGGATCGGCGCCTAGCACCGAGACGGTCTTGGGCAGGTGTTCCCACCCGAGGGTGAGGGGCAGGACCCGGCCGATGCCTTCGGAGGTAGCGGTCACGGTGCCACGCTACGGCCGAGCCATGCCCGCCAGCCCCCGAACGACGTGATGTCCTCGGCGTCCGTCAGGCCGCCGGGCTCGGCCAAGAATCCGGCGACCTCTGAGCCGCCGGCCAGCGTGACTCGCCCCATGCCGAGCGGAGCGGGGATGGTGGCGACGAACCGGCCGAATGCCTCCGGTCCTGGCAGTTCCCATACCTCGACCTCGATCGGGGCGCCCCCGCCGGCCGTTCGCACCAACCCGGGCTTGGCAGGCGTGGCGCCGGGCACGACGAGCAGGCGGTAGTCGGGGCTGGTGGCGGTCTGGCGCACGAACCGAGCGCCGAGGTCAAGCAGTTGCCATTCCAGCGGCTGGCCTCGGAGGTGGGCGCCGACCACGGCAATGGCGACGGTGTCGGCCTGGCCGATCGTCCCGGACGCGGAACCGACCGGGTGGATCGAGCCGGTGGCGGCCTCGAAGCCGGCGGCCAGTTCCACCAGAAGTCCCTCGCCGCCCGCTGGGGCCAGCAGTTGGAGGCCTGCCGGCATGCCCTGGCGCTGCAGCCCGCTGGGCACGGAGATGGCGGCTAGGTCGAGCAGGTTGGCGAAGGTGGTGAAGGTGCCCAGAGCGGAGTTGCGGCCGGAGGGGTCCTCCGCCACCTCGTTCACCGTCCACGTGGTGGGAGTGGTGGGCAGCGCCAGCGCGTCGATCGTGGACCAGGCCGCGAGTGTGACCTGACGCAGCACCTGGAGGCGGCGGCGCACCTGCTCCGAGCGTGCCGGGTCTTGCTCGGCGGCGCCCCGGATGATCGCCGACACGGTCACGTCGGCGTCGAGCGGACTGCCCTGCAGGAACGCTCCGACCGAGTCGAAGCGCTCCCGGAGCCACGGGCCGTCGGGGTCGTAGAGCAGGCGGCCGGCCTCCAGGAAGGGCTCGACGTCGACCGGCACCGGGCGGTGGCCGGCGTCGGCGAGGCGGTCGAGGGCAGCTTGGTAGGTGGCCGCCGCCGCGAGGTCCCCGGAGAGGTCGAGGGGCTCGGCGGGCACGCCGATCCGGACGGGGCCGAGCGGGTGAGCGCCGGCGGGTATTCGGGGTGCGAGCACCCCGAGGGTGGCGGCGGCGTCGGCCACCGAGGTGGCGAACACCGACACGCAGTCGAGGCTGGCCACCGCCGGCAACACGCCGCAAGTTGAGATCAGGCCGGGTGCGGCTTTGAGCCCGACGATGCCGCACAGCGCGGCGGGCACCCGGCCCGAGCCGGCGGTGTCGGTGCCCAGCGCCACCGGCACAAGCCCGGCGGCCACCGCCACCGCCGACCCCGAGCTCGATCCGCCAGGGATCCAGCCGGCGCCGTGGGGGTTGCGAGGCGTGCCGTAGGGCGAGCGGGAGCCGACCAGGCCGGTGGCGAACTGGTCGAGGTTGGCCTTGGCCACCACAACCGCCCCGGCCCGCTCCAGCGAGCGCACCACGTCGGCCGACCGGGCGGCGCGGCCGCGGGCCTCAGCGAACGACGGGCACCCGGCGCTGGTGGGCAGGCCGGCAACGTCGATGTTGTCCTTCACCGCCACCGGCACACCGAACAGCAAGCCGCCGGGCGGCAGGTCCCGAGCCGCGACCTCCGCCTGGTCGGGCGGGACCAGCGCGGTGAACACCGCCGGGTCGTCGTGGCCGGCGACCCTGGCGCAGGCCGCAGCGACGACCTCGTTGGCAGATGCGTCGCCGGTTCGGTAGCGGCGGCGCAAGCACCTCAGGTCGGTCACGGGGCGAGAGCGAACAGGGGGTGGCCCACCCGGACCTCGCGGCCCTCGACCGCCCGCACCGACACAATCTGCCCATCTGCCGGCGCCAGCAAGCGCGTCTCCATCTTCATCGACTCCAGGATGGCGACGGTGTCCCCGGCGGCGACGTCGTCGCCCTCGGCCACCAGCACTCGCCAAACGCTTCCGTGGACGGGTGAAGCGATGGCCACCGACCCTTCGGGCAAGGCGTCGCCGTCGTCCTCCATCGGGGGCGGCTCCTCGAAGTGGAAGCTGTCCTGGCCGCTGGCCGCCCACCGATGGCGCTCCTGGTCGAACGCTGCCTGCCGGGAGCCCTGGAACGCGTCGATCGAGGCGGCGTTGTCGGCCAGGAACCGCTGGTGGTCGGCCAGCTTGAACTTGGTTTGCTGGACCTCGAGCCGGAACCGGCCCTCGGTGAAGTCGTCCCGCAGCCGTAGCAGTTCGTCGGCGCTCACAGGGTAGAAGCGGATCTGGTCGAACAGCCGCAGCAGCCACGGCGTGCCCGGCGGGAAGTCGGCGGTCTCCTTGAACCGGTTCCACATCTGCGCGGTGCGGCCCACGAACTGGTAGCCGCCTGGCCCCTCCATGCCGTAGACGCAGAGGTAGGCGCCGCCGATGCCGACCGCGTTCTCCGGTGTCCACGTCCGGGCCGGGTTGTACTTGGTGGTGACCAGGCGGTGGCGGGGGTCGAGCGGCGTGGCCACGGGAGCACCGAGGTAGACGTCGCCCAAGCCCAACACCAGGTAGCTGGCGTCGAACACGATCCGCTGGACGTCCTCGGGGGAATCCAGCCCGTTGATGCGGCGGATGAACTCGATGTTGCTCGGGCACCACGGGGCGTCCTTGCGGACCAGCTGGGCGTACCTCTCGATGGCCCACCGGGTGGCGGGGTCGTCCCACGAGAGTGGCAGGTGGACGATGCGCGACGGGACTTCGGCTTCCTCGGTGGCGGGGAGGCGGCCCTCGGCGGCTACCAGCAGATCGAGCACCTCGTCCAAGTCGAGCCGTTGCGGGTCGAAGCGGACCTGGAGGCAGCGGATGCCGGGGGACAGCTCGGTGATGCCGTCGACTGGGTGCTGCTCCAACCAGGTCTGCAGCAGGTGCACCCGCACCCGCAGGGCCAGGTCGAGGACCATCGGCCCGTACTCGACCAGTACGTTGTCGTCGCCCGAGCGACGGTAGGTGACCTCAGGTCGGCCCGGCTGCTCGCCCACGTGGCGCAGCACGAACGGCGCCCGGAGGGCGGCAGGCAGGACCTCGCCGCCCGTCGTGGGCGTGGTGGCCGTGGTGGGGCGGGCCAGCGCGGCGAACGGCTCGGCGGCGAGGGGCGCCGCCCGCTTGAGCTGGGCCAGCTGGGTGCGCTCGAGGGCGACGGCCTCGTCGTGGGTGATCGGGTTGAAGCGCACGGTGTCACCGGCGCGCAGCTGACCGACCTTCCACAGGTCGGCCCGGGCGATGGTGGCCGGGCACACGAAGCCGCCGAGGCTGGGCCCGTCGGGACCGAGGATCACCGGCATGTCGCCGGTGAGGTCGATGGCGCCCACCGCGTAGGTGGTGTCGTGGATGTTCGAGGGGTGCAGGCCGGCCTCGCCGCCGGAGTCCCGGGCCCACCCCGGCGTCGGTCCGATGAGGCGGACGCCGGTGCGATTCGAGTTGTAGTGGACCCCCCAGTCGGCGGCAAAGAAAGCGTCCATGCCGGCCTCGGTCAGGAAGTCGGGCGAACCGTGGGGGCCGGGGAGCACGGCTATGTCCCAAGCCTTGTTGTGCTCGGGGATGAGGGACGGGTCGAGCCGGCCGACCAACCCGGCTGGTGCGGGGGTGTCGGCGGCGTCGGGGTCTAGGTGCAGCACGTCGCCCGCTTGCAGTGTCCGCCCGGCGTGGCCGCCGAACCGTCCGAGGTCGAAGGTCGAGCGCGAGCCCAGGTAGACAGCGACGTCGAAGCCGCCGCGTACGGCGACGTAGGCCCGTGCGCCGGGTCCGGCGGCCGTGCCGCACCGCAGCACGCCGCCGGCGGGGACCGCCACGGCCGACCAGGGAGGTACCGGCTCGCCGTCCAGGGTGGTGCCCAGGTCGGTGCCGGCCACGCCGACCACGGTGGCGCAGCGGAAGCGCAGCTCCGGCCCGCCCAGCGTGACCTCCAGGGCGGCGGCGCCGGCCGGGTTGCCGGCCAGGCGGTTGGCCAGCTGCAGGGCCAGACCGTCCATGGGGCCCGACGGCGGGACCCCCACCGCCCAGTAGCCGAGCCGGCCGGGGAGGTCCTGCACGGTGGTGTGGGTGCCGCCGGCCAGCACGTCGACGGCGTCGGAGCGGTAGCGGAAGCCGTCGAGGAAGCGGGTGGTGTGCTCATCGGACCGGAACGCGCAACTGTCGACGATGGCCCGCAGATACTCGACATTGGTCTCGACCCCGCCGATGCGGGTCTGGTCCAGGGCCTCGGCCAAGCGGTTCAGCGCTTCCTGGCGGGTGTAGCCGGTGGCGATGACCTTGGCCAGCATCGGATCGAAGTGGGGCGTGACCTCGGTGCCCCGCTCAGGCCAGCCGTCGACCCGCACGCCGGCGGGCAGCTGCCACTCTTGGATGGTGCCGGTGGAGGGACGGAAGCCGTTGCCGGGGTCCTCGGCGTAGATGCGGGCCTCGACGGCGTGACCGGAGGCGGTGGGCGTCAGCTGGTCGAGCGCCGGCAGCTCGCCGGAGGCGAGGCGCACCATCCACTCGACCAGGTCGATGTCGAGCACCGCTTCGGTGACTGGGTGCTCCACCTGCAGGCGGGTGTTGACTTCGAGGAAGGCGAAGCTGCCCAGGTCGACGTCGAGCACGAACTCCACCGTGCCGGCCGAGCGGTAGTCCACCGACCGGGCCAGGCGGACGGCTGCCCCGGCCAGCTCCGCCCGCTGGGCGGTGGTGAGGCCCGGCGCCGGCGCCTCCTCGATGACCTTCTGGTTGCGCCGCTGCACCGAGCAGTCACGGTCGCCGAGGGCGATGGCGCCCCCCACGCCGTCGCCGAAGATCTGGACCTCCACGTGGCGGGCGTTGGGCACGTAGCGCTCGACGAACACGGCGCCGTCGGCGAAGTGGCTGGTGCTCAGCGCCTGGACCGATGCCACGACATCGGCCAGCTGGTCGGGACCGTCGCAGCGTCCCATGCCGATGCCGCCCCCGCCGGCGGTGCTCTTGACCATGACCGGGTACCCGATCGACCCGGCGGCGGTCAACGCCTCGGCGGTGCTGCGCAGCAGGCCCGTGCCCTCCAGGACGGGCACCCTGCTGGCCACCGCCAGCTCCCGGGACGTGTGCTTGCGGCCGAACCACCGGAGCTGGTTAGGCGTCGGGCCGATGAAGGCGATGCCCGCCGCTTCGCACGCCTCGGCCAACTCGGCCCGCTCGGACAGGAAGCCGTAGCCGGGGTGGATCGCCTCTACCCCCAACGTGGTGGCGGCGGCGACGATGGCCTCGGCGTCGAGGTAGCCGGTGCCCACCGCAGTGCCGTCCCAGGGGCCGACCCGAACGACCTGGTCGGCGTCGAGCACATGGCGGGCGTGGCGGTCGGCCGCGGCCGCCACCGCGACCGTGGTCACGCCCAGGCTGCGCAGGGTGCGCTGGATGCGACAGGCGATCTCGCCCCGGTTGGCGACCAGGACCTTGTCGAACACGTCAGGCCGGGTCCCACACCAGGAGTTGCACCGGCGTGGGGTTCCAGCCGTTGCACGGGTTGTTGAGCTGGGGGCAGTTGGAGATGACCACCAGCGCGTCCCGCTCGGCCCGCAGCTCGACGTAGGCGCCGGGACGCGAGATGCCGTCGACGATGTCGAGCCGGCCATCGGCGTCCACCGGCACGTTCATGAAGAAGTTGATGTTGCTGACCACGTCCCGCTTGCCCATGCCGTGCTGGGACAGGCCGAGCAGGAAGTTGTCCCGGCAGTTGTGCATGTGGCGGGTGTGGTGACCGAACCGGCAGGTGTTGCTCTCGGCGCTGCACGCCCCGCCGGAGGTGTCGTGGCGCCCGCAAGTGTCAGCGGTGATGGTGGCGAGCACGCCGCCTTCGCTGGAGATGAGCCGGCTGCCGGTGGAGAGGAAGATGTTCCCCTGGTCCCGGACGGTGTTCGGGGCGCTGTAGCGGTCGGTCGTGTCGTGAAGGTCGTAGAGCAGGGTGTCCACTGCCTGGAGGCCCTCGGTGTCCACGATGCGCAAGGTTTGGTCGGCCGACACCGGATTGGCCCACGGCTCGCCCGGGCGCAGCACGACGTCGAGCGCAGCGTCGGCGGGGTCGAGCGACGATTCGATGAAGGTCTCGGTATCGCTCATGCGCCGACCAGCGCGGCGTAGGCCACGGTGTTGTCACGGGCCCGCTGCTGCTCGGGGGTGCCGGGCAGGGTGGGGTCCTCACCGGCGAGGGCGAACAGGACCTCGACTCGCAGCGGCCCGGTGGACCAGGTGGGAGACGGGTCGCAGGGGTGGGGGGTGTTGGCTAAGGCCACGAGCACGTCCAGCTCGGCCCGCAGGGCGATCGACGAGCCGGGAGTGGGGTTGGGGCCCACCCACGTGAGGGTGCCGTCGGGCTCGACGTCGAGCCGGTCGAACAGGTCGAGGTTGGGCATGAGGTCCCGCCGGTCGAGCCCGACGGTGCCCATGGCCGCCACCAGTACGTCGTGCGAGTTGGCGAAGCGGTCGTTGCGCAGCTCCAGGTAGGTGCCCGGCCCGTGCTTGGCCAAGGTGCCGGCGGCGTCGGACAGCCCGCCGAAGGTGTCGTGGCGGCCGCTGGTGTCGGCCACGATGGAGAAAAGGACCCGGCCCATGTCGGAGAGCACCAAGTGGCCGGCGGTGAGGTGGACTTGGTTCTGGACCTTGACGGTGTCGGCGACGTTGAGCCGCTCGGACAGGTCCCCGGCGTTCCACGCCACCAGTGCGCAACCGCCGGTGCCGTCGACGTCGGTTAGCCGCAGGATCCGGCCTCGCCTCACGACGCCGGTCCAGCTCCCGCCGGTCGGGATGGTCGAGTCGTGGATCGTCTCCGGTGCTTCGTCGGGCATGCGGCTCCTCCGCAGTAAGGCAGTCGTGTTTCGATGATCTGTCGAAAGCAGGGTCATCGTGAATCAAGGATGCTGGGTGGTCAAGGCCAGCAACGGCTCTGACACGAGCTGTTCACAGGCCCGACCCAGAACGTGCATCCCCGCCCGTGGGTGGTCGCGACGACGTCAGGGTAGGTTCCGAAACATGTCGACCGCACGACGCTCGCCGAGTGCCCCTGCGGTGGGCCGACCCCGCGCCGACGGCCGGGCAGCGGAGGGTTCCCCACGGGACGAGATCATCAGTGCCGCCACCGGGCTCTTCGCCATGAAGGGCTATGCCGACACGACCATGAGCGAGATCGCCCGGGCCGCCGGCCTGCGCCAGTCCTCCCTGTACTACTGGTTCAACCGCAAAGAGCTGGTGCTCCAAGCGGCGTTCGCCGTCAACCGGGCGCCACTCGAGTTCGTCGTGCGCATCGGCACCGAGCCCGGCTCGGCGGCCTTGAAGCTTTACCGCCTGGTGCGCTTCGACGTGCGTCAGCTGTGCGAGGCGCCGTGTGACGTGAACGAGGTCGAGCGGCTCGCCGCCCTGCAGCCCGACGTCTTCGAGGACTTCTGGAAGGACCGCCAGGCCCTGCACGACTGGGTGGCGCAGCTCGTGCAGCTCGGCGGCGACGGCGGTGAGCTGATCCCCGCCGACGCCCAGCTGGTGGCGTTGGACGTCCTCTCCGGTAACGAAGGCCTGCCCAATTGGTTTCGCACCCAGGGCGAGCACCGGCTGGGCAGCGGCGCCGCCTTCTCCCACCCGGCCTACGGCGCCAGGACGGTGGCCGAGCACCACGCTTCGACGGTCCTGCGTGGCCTGCTGAAGCGTCCGGCCGACTTGGCCCGGCTGCAGGCCAAGGCGGCCGCGTTCGACGACGACCCCTGACCGGCCGGGCGACTGCCGCAGGTGGCGACAATGCAGGTTCGCGACAGCTAATCGATACAGTATGGAAAAGCCGTTGCATCGGAGGGGAAACCTCCCGTTCGTACCTTCAGTGCGGTGGCCGACCCGTCGACGTACTACCTGCTGCCGCCGGAGGCGTACTGGTCAGACGTCTGGTTCGACCACGAACAGCGCGAGCTGTTCGGGCACTCCTGGCACCTCGCCGCTGACGCCGCCGAGCTCGCCGAGCCCGGCGCCTTCGTAACGCTGTTCGCGGGCGCCGACCCGCTCGTGGTGGTCCGCGGTACCGACGGTGACCTGCGGTGCTTCCACAACCTCTGTCGCCACCGCGGCATGCTCTTGCTCACCGACGCCGGGCGGACCCGTGCCGGCATCCGCTGCCCTTACCACCTGTGGAACTTCGGGCTCGACGGCGAGCTGCGCAACGTGCCCCAGGAGGAGCAGTTCTGTGGCCTCGACAAGGCGGAGTGGGGCCTGCTGCCCGGTTCGGTGGGGCAGTGGGGCGG
>JAABUJ010003126.1_pt1 | contig 19090 bp, 11 predicted proteins | sample 5559131 | NCBI WGS metagenome assembly JAABUJ01 (sample SAMN10711875, study PRJNA513366) | rock metagenome | isolation source: Antarctica rocks | place: Antarctica: Victoria Land, Mt New Zealand nord | collected 2016-01-07 | reverse complement strand
AAGTTCATGATGATATGCAGAATAAGCTACATGACAGAAATCTATTAATTGCTACTTAAAATACTGCTGAGAAGCTGAAAGATTGTGTTCATAAAGTAGACAATTTACACACTGCTGAAGCAGATTTATAAAGTATGAGAATTAAGTACATTAGTCACATTACTATTAATGCTGAATGTATCAGAAGTCTTTAACAATATCTTTCACAAAAGATTACTTCACAATCTCTGAAAATGTTATCTATCACTAAAGATAGTGAACTGAATAAAAGACTTTCTGAGAAAAAGAACATCAACAATAAAGCTGTCAGAATATGAGTTAAAGAGCTTTATCATTCATATAAATATATCTTAAAATTTATTATTATCACTCATTCTATATTTATTTTACAATGCTGACATACTGAATCTAGTTAATGACTCACAGCTTTGAGTCACAGCAGCAAGTTAAATTGATGATGTAAGCATTATAATGATAGAAAAGTCAGCAGAGAAGAACTGCATCACTTTGCATACAGTGCACAGCTATACAGAGCAATAAGCTTAAAGATATGTCTCTGTCTTTGTCTCAGTTAAGTATAAGTTTATTCACTTCACAAACTGTTTCACAAGATATAACATAACAGTGAAGCTAATTCTAAATATATATACAGTATAGACATCATTGACATGCAGAGTGCTGAGAGTTATCTTGAATTTACATCTAAAATGAAATGCACATATATAATACATTTAGGCCTGAGTCACAACAAGTTTTAAAGATTTAATGATGCTGACAGACTTTATATGAAACTTTAAATTTAAGAATTTACAGAGATTCTATGTGACAGTAATGCTGCTGCAGATCTTGTATTGCTGCTCAGTCTGATACAATTTAGACAGTGAACACAGAACAATTACATAACAGAAATGAATTCTTTAGAAATTGATAGCTATACAGTGATGAGCAGAAGTCATCATAATGAAAATCTTTTATATAACAGCAAGCTTAGCACTGAATATAAAACTCTTTCTTTTCTTAATGAAACAGCAGCTAAAGAAGACACTGAGAAAGTTTATGCTTTACATTGTCATTGTGTTAATCTATACTTTAATGAAGAAAATCAGATCTAACTTTATAAAGAAGCTTTGCTGAAAGAGTTTACTGAAATGTCTGCAGCTCTGCTATGAGATGCAGACATAACTTTTATTAAAAGTCAACTTGAAATTCAGAATGCTCTACATTGTATTATTATGATGAAATGATTTAACTATTTACATAAATGACAATGTAGATGAAGCTGTTCACAGATATGATATCAACAAACTTTGTTGAGACTGAAAGATGTTGAATATTTATATGAATGATAGTGACATCAAGAATTAGATAGATGCAGCAGCAGTGACACTGAAAAGAGATCTGAAATGCATAATGTATATAAGTATAAATAAGATATTTATAGTGTATATGATGAAGCTACAGAGTCTAATCATGATGATGAGCATAGTAAGTATGATGAAAATAATGAAATCAGAGCTCTGAATAATGAACATATATATAGATAATTAAGCAGCAATTTGATTAGCTATTAAACTGAATACACAGTTAGATTAATACTTACTGCAGTGTATAATAAAGAAAGTAGATGATCTGTAAAGTTAAAAGATTCAGATATGGATCTGATGAATATTGATGCACATAAAAATATCAGAAAATGAAGAGATAGATAGAATGATTAAGGCAGTGACTTAGATTAGAGATTTACACACTGAAAAAGAACAGATTACAGAGATTTAACATTTAATTATTATCTGTAAAATAAGACTCTGTCAGTGAATAGTAAAAGAATGAGTCAATGACTGAAAGAATGAAATAGCAGAACAGATTATATTTAGCTTAAAGCAATAGTTAGATAGAAGAGTGTTGAATAAGTATATAGAACTTTGTTGACTCATAAGCTTTCTCATTATTTAGTTATATACAGAAAAGATTGACATAACTCATTATCTTTATGTCATAAATTAAGCAAACTCTTTATGATGCTTATACAATCTAAGCATTCAAACTATTCATTATGTACTAATGAAATGTCTGCAAACCTGAGATCTAAGAGAGAAACTACTGAGATGAGTTAATGATATAAAAAAGATTTTATGAGACTCAGCATTAATTAAAGTGATCACTATACTTATATTATGAAGCAATCTTCTGAGACAATTTCAGACTGTAAAAGAGACATCAGAAGATCTGACACTCTTAGATGCAGTCTGAAATAGAAAATTTAACAATTACACACTTTAGACTGCAGAAAAGGCAATTAATTGTTTACAGCAACATTTATTTTTTATTGATGACAGCTAAAGAGAGACATTAACATTAGATCACAAGAAAAGAAGATTAGTAAGCATCAGAATCAAGAAAAACATGAAGAGCTACAGAGAGTAAAGTCAGAATTTGTATTAGTTAGCTAGATCATGAAATGACAGTGATGGTGACAGCAAGGTGATAATGAAGGCAAGATCAGTATGCACTAGCCGCTTGTAGTTACGCGGTGTATGGCAGCCTAGGCAGCCTCGGTCACCTATGAATCAATCAATCAATCAATCAATCAAGCCCTGGGCTAGACAGAGTCTCTAGGTAAGGTAAGCCTTGCGACATAAGGTGCAGTACAAGTGGATCTCTCGGAGGCGATCGCCTCTCTTCAGATCTGTACCTAGTGGTACAGCATGTTCCTACGAATGGCAGTGTACCTTAGGTGACTCTCAACCGATAAAATCTCATGATGCAGTCTGCATATACACACACGGTGCCCTCTCCTCCGCAGCTTTACCCGACTTCCGCGCACCAGGCTTCAGGTCAAGGCGGACCCTTTTATAGCGGAGCCGTCCAAATCCCGCAGCGCACTCCGCGACATCCTGGAGGTCAGTGAGCAGCACCACTCAATTGAAGCTGTTAGCTAACTTGTTTTCAGCAGGCAATCATCAGTATCATGACAATGGAGCCATACCCTCACAATCTCAAGCCTACAATGGCGCTACGGCATCCCAACAGCAGTGGTCCGGCTCATCTCAGCCCCCGCAGGAACACATGCGGTCATGGCTTTCCTCCGCTGCTTCATCAAACCCACCGCCGCTGGGTTATGGTCCAACGCCTTCTTACGATCCACATACCTACGGGCCGATGCCAGGTGTGCATCATCCCGCAGTGGATCCATCGCGATATCATGACAGCCTCGCCGATACATCAACGTGGGGAGTAAGATACAATCAGGACGGGGTTATTCTCGGTCAAACGTCCAAACCCCCCTTGCCGGTGAGATGATGCACTAGGGACCTGGGTACATAAAGATACATCGTTACTGATGATATGATCGACAACTAGCCTAGACCAATAAGTGCCACGCAATATGCCCAGAATGAACATGTGCCGCAGTTTACTCTACCGGTCTATACTCCGCAACCTCCGGCCCAACAGCCAAACACAGACCAAATTCTTACCTCCTACAACTTCCCAACGGTCAGCCAATCTCAAGGCTCGCATGTTCAATATCCGCTGCCTCCACCGCCACCCCCCAAAACTCCACAGTACTACCAAGATCTTGCAGCGAATGAACAGACATCACACTCACCCCAGTTGATGTATCACCATCAGTCCGGTCTTCAACCGCATCATCCAAACCTTCAAAATGTGCCCCAGTATGTCGAAGGGCCCAGATACGGAGATCATAGGCCGGACAGCTACCTTCATACGTCGCCGTTCCCCCCACAATCCACTCCTAACTCTTACCATCCTTCTGCACCAGCATACCGTTACCAAGACAACGTTCATAGTGATTTAGCGCAACCGCCATACTCTCAACCTGTGGCAACGCCCTCCTCGCCGAATTTGCAGCGTAGAAACAAATGGGCCTCGATTGGCGAGCAAACAATTCGCCCAATTGTGTCGCCGCCATTACCAGATCATGATGTTCTGCTTCACCGTCAAGACGCTCCCAGTACAGTGGCGAATACTATGCCGCCAAGTCCCACCTCCACACTAGACTACGAACAACCGCCACAAGCTCTCGATGCGCCCAATGGTCGAGGATGGACGCAACTACCTGGTGTGCGTATGAGCTTCGACAACCAAATCTGCCAAACTTGTGGCCAGCAGATATCAGACCAAGGGGTCTGCCAATTTTGCCACAATGAAGAACGCGGTGACGCAACAGAGCCATCCATGCAGGGTCATGTTGATCCATTATTGCGACTGAACAGGACCAGTGAAAATCAATCGATGATTGGCCACCAAGAAGCACACGAGCGTGTTACAAGACAAGAGTCGCCGTTCACACACGACATTCATGCCGTTGATACCCCTAGCATTCCAGATGTCGAAGGCGCTTTGGAGACCGACAACTTCGCTGCCAGGGCTTCTGTGAGCAGTGCTGGTGTTTCAGCTGCCTCCGCACTAGGTCGTGGTGGGCCATCCGACTGGGAACATTTCGGTACATATGTGGAGGACGAGATAGACGATACATATTTGTTCAGTCCTACACAAAGTGTCGTGGCACTACCGAGTAATGCGGCAGAGTTACCCTCGAAGTCGACGCCGCCTCCAAACGTGCCCGAGCAAGATCAGGCAAACCAAGCCTTTACTCAACCGGAGCAAGTACTATCATTTCCCTCTTCTCAAATAATCTCACCAGCAGAGGCTCCGTCGAGTAAAGTTAGCCAGCTTACTGTACAGGCCGACGTTCCTCCGCTTCCCGTCACCGAGCCAGCAGCAGCTGTTCCTCGAGCGGGTCCAATGCCTCCCACCCGAGTAACCTTCGCAGAGGATATCACACGTATTGGAAACATCCCAAGTTCTCAATCGGATCAGCAAAAGATCGATGAAGCGATTGTAGCCGGATCTAACAAATCAGAAGCTTCCACAAGGGAAATGATATCAATACAAGGGACTCCTCTGAAATTTAACGTCATAAGCGGTAAAGATATCTATCCACAGCAAGCCTCCAGTCACGTCCAGAACGATGTTTCTCCGAAACAGCCAGAGTCAGGACATATTGGGGCTCAAACGGCAGACGCAGATCCCAGGTTTACGGCCAGCCAAGCAATTGTTCTTGACAGCAAAGGAGAATATGAAGAACGGCTTCAGCATCTATCTTCAATGGGACCACTGACTTCGAAACCGACGGGACATGACGAGAAGAATGTACAGCATCAGATTCACGAACCATACGCTGACCTCGACTCGTGGGCCAAAGCCTCCTTGAGTCGGTTTGTTGTCATGCTACGTAGTGAGGCCAGCGCCGGCACAGATGAAGAGAAACTGCACGTCTTCACATCGTTCATGTCTAAGGAATCATTGCTGCGAGAGGTATTATATGGACCAATGTCTGACACATTGGCTGATGGCACAGAAAAGCTAGCTCAGCCAGTGCTGGAGAGGACCAGAGGCACCCTTATGGATGCCAAACCCCAAAGTGACGTGCTTCTCACTCTTCTACAGGCAGGACCGACTCCTTCCCGACCAGTGGACGCTCCGCTACCACACCGAGACACGCCCGCGCTATCACCAGAAGTACATTTAGGAGCTACGGAGCGCAGCGTCTCGTCGGCACAGACTACTGCACCTTCAACTAGAGAGCCGTTACCTCATCCTGTCGATCCTACACAGTCTGATAAAGACTGCATATCAATAGTCGGACCGAAGGCGCCCCAGCATGAGCAGGAGCCGTCTCCCAGTTGGCGAGACGTCTCGATTCAGAGAGACAGGCTGTCGATATCTGACAGAGATAACAATCAATCTGGAAGAGAGTTGACCAGATCACATACGCCCGTATCCCTAAAGAAGGGATCTAAAGCCACATCGCAGCCTACTACAGCAGAAAAATCGACAACGACACTAGCAATCTCAATCCCAGCACCACCTAAAGACACTGAGCCGGAAGACGACACTGAGTACAGCCCTGGTGGGCGGCCAATAGTATCTTATTCCAGCCGAGTCCCTACACGAGGTCAGCAAGATCCAGATGACGATCCACGGCATACCTCACCATCACGAGTTATCGCCAAGAAAGCAAACGCTACCCAAAATCAACACAATACGGTGTCGCCTTCACCTTGTGCAGATGCTCCTATAGTGGTAGACATCACCGGAGAGAGCCAGACATCTATCCGCCCGACTGCTGGTGCTCTTCAGCGATATTCTTCGCCGATGCTTCCTGCATTTGCTGACGAAAGCCCTGCTTACGCTCGGAATCGACGTACCGAAAGCTTTCCAAGCGCATCCGAACCACCGCTTTCTCAGTCTCAATACAAGGCGTATTCGGCGCCAGATCAGATTGGAACCACCGTAAGGACTATATGGCCACATCCGAATGAAAGAGACCTACTCGACCTGGCGTCACAGCATCCTAAAACTCCAAAAGGATTGCCTGAAGCAATCGATGCGCTGAGGAAGATCCTTCCCGCTGAGGGCACCCCTGATCGTACAGCACGGTATGATGAAAAAGTCGCAGCTGCGAAGCATGAGATAGAAAACGTACAGGATGATTTTGGCTTCATCAAAAAGACTGCCGTTGCCTGGAATGCAGAAGCGAAGACCATCCGAGAACAGAATGAGAAAGACCGTCGACACCGACAAGAGCAGTCCGAGGAAAGGATTGATGGTCTCTTCCATGACAATGAGATTGGCTACTCAGACATCGGTGCTCTGGAGGCTGAATACAAGGGAGTCGAAGCGGGAAAGCGAGCTCAAGAGGAGAACGACGAACAGGAAAGCTTTGTCCAGAACGTGTTCGAGGTAGTGACCGGCAAGGTCCAGTTTGAGATTGATCTTCTATCCCACCATTACCATAGCCTTTTACACATCCTGGGCAATGCAGCAACGTGCAGGGAGACCTTCAACACCCAAGAAGAGCGACCTGAGATCTCGCAATTGCTAGAAGCTGTTCTACTTTTACATGCGAAGTTGGAGACTCGACACCGCAAGGTGATCGAGGCAGTCTTGGAAAAGGACAGGCGCTTCAGGAAGACGCAGCTGGCCCCGTTATACGCCGAAGGTAAAGTTACCGAGATGAAGAAGTCAGAGAAGCGGTTCGACCTTACGGAAAGGGAACTTGTATTGGAGGCTGCTCGCGCGAAGGATGATAGAGCAAACAAGCTGACGCATACCGTCGACGAGCACACCCTGAGAGGTATCCAAGACAATCAAGAGTACACCTCCACAATCTCAGGAGGAATTGGTACTATCAGCGAAGCAATGTCCCATGATTCGGACGTTCACGACCCGATAGATGTGCGCGAGCTTCTAACACTGGCATCTTTTTATGTCTCATGCTTGCTCGCGAACTCGCGGAGGTTAATGCAACAGTGCAATTCGACGGATGTCATCCTCAATGACGCCGACTACGACGTCTCGGCGGCCGAAGCGAAAGTTGCCAACGCTGACGGCGAGACTCTCAAGCGGCTGAAGGACGACAAGCACCAGGAGGATGTGAAGCTGAAGGAGGATCTCGAGCAGCGAATGTCCAGCGTGACCACAGACTCCGGCGTCGTCACTGAGCAAATCGAAGGTCTGATTGTACGGGTCGAGGATTTCGAGGGCAAAGGAAGGAGAGACGGGAAACCGTTACCCCAAGAGAGTAGCTTCGGACACGAAAGCCGAATGCAGAGGGCGTTGGAACAGGCCAAGGAGAGAAATACCCCTCGGCCCAAGGATTAATGATGATGATTCCTGATTTTACACCCGGAGTATGTCTCGGTAGCATAGTCCGGTTGGGGCTATGGGGCTCCTTCTTCCGGCGACAGGCATGGCATTGTGTTTTCTTTATACCCGAACATTCTGGATAGTCATTCCGGTCTTTGCATAGGTGTCCAAGCTGTATCATATATTATGACCTTGCTTGTTCAATATGTATAATCACGAACGGCGAAACATGCGGCGGTTACTGTAGGAGCCAACCAAATGTTATTGATCGCGGTCTCTTCGTTCCGGGTCTTCTAAGGTACCCTTAGGTTCGAGTCCGCATATCCTGCATGACTTGATACTTGAGTTTCAGATGAGACCTACCAGAGAGACTTCGGGACACTCGTACAGATGCCGTTGATGGTCGATGGCCGATGGTTGACCGTCAACCGATAATTGGTCGGCTCCACCTCTACATCCAACATACACATGATTTTGATGACTTAAGTTATGTTTGGCATCATGAACGAGCCTTCCATTTTGGACTTCGGACTTTCTTTGTCTGCAGTTCTCTTATGTAAGAATTATTGAGCACATGAGCACATGAGCACATGATGACAACAATAAATGTGTAAATGTTCTTCCGTAAGGTACACGCCGATCACCCCACAATACTAATACCTGGTACGCTACCGTAACTTTGGCACTAGTTAACCGATTGGTTGTTGATCATGATGACGCACCAATCAGTAAACGTACGTTGCTGTAAGTTGATCGACGGTTCCTTCCGCTCACCACACCACGACGTTCCGTCTCATCTGCGTACCTCACTACTGACGACGGAGATGGAGATTCCTCTTTCTTAAGTTATAAACCTCCACCGGATGTTCATTTACTTTCAAATCCTCCTTGCTTCTTGCTCCTCAGGACTCACTGTGTTCCCCTTTCTGTTGTGACTCAATCCGATCTGACATCAGCAGGTGGTCCGGCCATTGATACAAAGGATCGACTTACCCCACACTTGATTTCGCCATCGAAAATACCATAAGGCTCACCCTCAGTGTACGAATCGATTCCTCAAAAGACAGTACTCGAGAGGCGTCATCCTCAAGGTTCTCAAGCCCACCTGCTCCGGGACTACTACTACTACTACCTTCGTCCAACAAACCTCTTTCGACCTCCCTGACCATTGATTTCATTATGTCTGGAGAAGACTCGCCCTCGGCTCCACCTTCGCCCTCTGCGAACCGTCGACGTGCGTCATTCTCACCCGGCCAGACCTTCTCCGACCTTTTCAGTCGATCACCCGGTACCACTGGAGCTGCCAACGGGACCGCAGCCTTTCCTGGCCACATCGCGACTGCTGCCGCAAACGTGCAAGCTCAACAGCGTCGACGCATGTCCATCTCGACCCTGGGTCTGTCCGGCTCACCCACTCAGCCGACTCCCTTCCTCGGCGGCAGGACTCGCGGAGAGAGCTATTCGAGCTCGGGATCCGGTTCCCCGACCATCGACGAGACCGCCGTCGAAGACTCTGACGCTACGCCCATGACGACCCCAACGACACCTTTCGCTCGTCGGATGAGCTTCGGCGCAAGAGCGTTGCGGGATGTCAGGGCTGGGAATGGGAACACTGCCGGTAGAGCCTCCATCACTTCGGCTTCCTCCCCGACTGCTAAAGGTGGAGGTTTGTCATCATCACAGAGAAGCACAGACGACCCTGTTAGGAGCACTTCTAACTCGTATTCGCGTCGTGCAGGCGAAGGCTTCAATTGGTCCGAGTCGCTCCGCTCCCGAGCCGAGCGGACCTCGTCCATCGGCGCGTCCCCGATCGCCGTGCAGACCCCTCCTCCGCACCATCAGCGAGCGACAAGTGTCGCCGTCATGGAACCTCCGGTCAAGGAGATGCCGAAGACGCCCAAAGCGCCCGATCCCTTTCAAGAGAGGATCCTGAAGGGAGATTTCTACATGGACTAGACTTGGCTCAAGCAGTCGATGTCTAACGAATCCTTCACGCCGTCACATCCCACCACTGATGAGAGTGAATCTCTTGTCATCAGCAAGCGAGATAGTACTGTGCCGAGTCTGACGCTTTTGCAATCGCAATTACAAACCGAGCAGTGGCGACCCGTTACATTGACCATCGCTACAGACTTGTTGGCTGCACCGGAGCCGTGAGACTTGTCACCTCCGCGCGCATCAGCACTGGGTCCATGGCCCCAGCATCGTAAATCGAACCGTGCCGAGCGACTCACGACTTGTCGAATTTCCTTGAATACTCTCACTTGGCAATATTTCAGGATGCCACCAGGCAGCGGTTGCAATGACGATCACATAGGATGGGGCTGAATTTTACCGACTTTCTTTGCGTGGTTAATCTATGAGCTTCTCTCATTTACAAGTACTACGCAGACTCGTCCTGAGCCTTTGTTTCATGACTTTTTCGTAAACATACTCTCGTTAATGGCAGTACGCGGCTTTGATGGGCGGGGAGTCCAAGTCCTGGTGTTATGGAGTCTGGTTACGCTTTCAGCTTCGAGCGTGTATTTATAGCTAGCTAGCTAGCTAGCAGGATGCAGCTATCTTAGTTGGTTAAGCAATCAACTTTGAATTCATTGTCCTCACACTGTGTTTGGCATCACGATCATGGTGTTTGATGGTGAACGAGTGGATGTTGCGCCTTTGACAGGATAGAGTCATCAGGTGAGGGTATACCATGAGAGTTGTCAAAGATCGTATCGAGGAGTATATCTAGATCCGCAAAAGAGCGATGGAAATTATAGAGGCCCCGCCGACCCTGTCTGATTGTCTGTTCCATTAGTGGACTACAACAAGCCCTATACACACTTGCTACCGCTGTACCTCGCTATCGTCCCACCATCACCGTCATCAATCCACAAGTCTCCAGGCATAGAACCCCTGCACAGCAGACAACTCAAGTCAAGGCCTTCTTCAAGCATGAAAGCCCTGTGCAGCACGCACTTAACAAAAGCCCCCCACATAAGTCCTGCTGAGGCTATGGCATCGGCCCAGTTATAGTGCGGGGGTCTGCACATGACTGGATGATGAGTTGGCCCAGTCTGCAGTTCAGGAGTCTGACGCAGCTGGACGAAAATGGCCCAGTTCTGCTGGGAGAAGAAGAGCCCCTATAAGTCCCGTTACGGCTATGGCGTAGGCCCAGTTTTTACTGGATGTGATGAGGCCCAGTCTGCAGTTCGGGAGTCTGCACGCTGCTGGAGGGAAGGAAGGAGCTGTGGCTGGAGTGGCTGCGGAAAGTATTTAGCTTCTAGGGCCTAGTGTGGGCCTGGAGGACTGTGAGCTACAACGGTCAATAGTATGCCGGTTCAGTGGGTAATAGCTGGAGGTCAGCGGTCAATAGTGAACAGGAGCCCTAGTGGGAATAGTCGGAGGCTACAGGAGTGGATTGCCTATAGCGCATGGCATGGAATGGAGGGTTTGGGGTCAGGGCTTGAAGGGGTATGTCAGAATTTGAGCCTAGAGCCTCGGTTTCACGTGGTTAATTCGCTTGATTTAGTAGTCACGATTTTCTTGCATGTGTTTTATTGAGCAGCATTCAATCCCTCAATCTGTCACTATCATGGTCCGCCCCAGATCGACGCCGTGATAGCCATCAGTCATGCCTCAGTCAAGTCCATGGCGCTGCCGTGCATGAGGACTCAGACACGACGAAATGTCGTAAAAGCCGTTATCTCGTGCATAACATGAGTCCCGTACCCGGCCACGACCACCAGTCAAACCCGACAGTCCCACACTTCCCGATACGTCGCTTGTCCCTGGCCCGCCGACGCACTCGCAGACTGATCCAGCCAGCCGTGTCGTTCCCATTCTCCCGACTGCAGAAACTTGCCCTCTCCTTGCGCTGACGACTCCAAGATCTGCGTGCCCAGATAGTGATCGTTGGGAGGGGTTTGGGAAGCGACGCGGTCGAAGGACTCGTCGGACTGTTTCTCGGCGAAGAAGGACCGCTTGGAGAGTTTGAGGCCGAGTCGTGGCGCGAGACGCCGGAAGGGGGAGAGGTGGGAGGACTTGATAGGGTGTTGGCGGAAGAAGGTGGCGAGATGCGGCATGCAGCCGCAGATGATGCCGACGTTCATCTCGACGATGCTGCGACCCGTTAGCTTGGCGCTGCAGGAACCTCCCGCCGTGTGCCGAAGATGGGGGTTACCGACGCCAGCGTCATGACTGGGGGCATGTTCCAGGTGAAATCGGTCTCACGCATGAGTCGGACGCGATAGTACAAGCCCATGACGCTCGACATGCAAGCGCTGGCGAACGGGTTAGCATGTTCCTCACCGGTGCGTTGGACCAAGGCAGGAACCCTACAGAAACCCGGTTGCGAAGATTCCACAAACCCCTATCTTTTTCTTCGTCGAAAGGGGTAGTTTCCACACGACGGGTATGGGCAGAAGGAGAAGGTAGAAGTCGCTGACAACATTGAACACCGCTTGCACGTCAGTCGTGAGGTAGATCTTTGAGGAGCACGAAACGACGGTAATCAGCCAGCTTTGCGCTGGCCGGGGCGTGCAGATGTATCCGAAGTACGCCGTGGTCGCGGAATATAGTGCGAAGTTGACTGCGATTCCAAAATATATCATGTATCTGTCACCCGGCACGGCGAGAAGAGTTGGAGATAAAGTAAGAAGAGAGACAGCTTGGCGCAGAAGATGGTCGGCCCGTAAAGCATTCCAAAGACAATCACTGAGTTCTGAAGGCGGAGTGTCAGAAGCATTCGAAGCCGGGGAGTCGGACGGTGAGGTGAGGTCTCTCCTTACACGGACGAAATCCGTTGTCAACGCGATGAATGGAACATCCCACATATGTGGGCCGAGAACATTCAAGGCTATACACGCTCAGCACTCGATCCACTGAACGCGGAGCTTCCGAGAGATTACTCGTTAGGGCTACGCCACTGTAGGCAGTTGAGCCCACCTGTTCCTGTCTTATTAACCTGTTTCAATACACTGGATGGCGGCGGTGGTTACCACCGCAAGAATGCAAGCAGCTATCCACGATTAGCAAGGAGCGCTATGATGGATGACAGTGGGTCTCACCATCATCCCCGCGGAAAGAGCGTGCGATCCAAAGCCTCGAGTACAGTCGCATGATAACGATAGGAAACATGAGTGACAGACATACTGCGCTGATTGCGACGATCTCCGTGGCTCGAGTCTGTGGATGAAGGAAATCGGGCACGACTCCAGGCGGAGGAGGGAAGACCGGGGTGTTAGAAGAGTCCGACGGCATGGTTGACGCTCAATCACTCACGATTGTGACTATACACGTATACAGAAAGTCATCGTGTTGAGTGAGATATAGGATCTGGGAGTCGCCGTCCACCCTATATGAGCCTCCTTCAGCTGACTCTGATATGGCGCACCATCTGCAGGCAGAAAGACATCAGTCATCGCCCCCAGCCGTCTCGTCCGTCTCCGGCACGGGTGAAGAAAGAGTGTTAGCTCACTATGATTTAACCGCTGTGCGATTCGACAAACTGGAGGGTGTGTTGCTCAAGACTTGTAGAGTGAGATTCTTCAGCCCTCCGCTTTCATGCATGCCAGTGCTTGTTTCGAGCTAGCCGTCCCAGTTAGTGCTCGCCAGGCATATTTCTCAGATCTATTTCGGAGTTGGCTGTGAAGCACTACGAGATTGTTTTGGTCAGCCTTACAAATAAGTTAAGGTACAGTATCGATAGTGCATCCTAGCGTGGGGGCTGTAAGGTACAAGTACCTTAGTGCATGAACCCCAAAACGCAAGTCAACAACAGGTCTTCCATAATGTAATCGCCACCCAGTCAAGCCAGCCACCCAGTCAAGCCACCTCACTGTCACTTAATTAACCCTTGTCAAAACACCTTGAATTATTGAGATTATCATCTTCCTAGACTAACTACATGAAAACTGAATTATTCATGAACATTTTCTTTCAGATTAGCTTCACAAATTCAACTTTATCTCTTAATGCATGATATCTAACTATTTTATCAGTCAATTTCTTTGTCTTCTTCTCTGTCTTCTGCATCATAACTTTATTCTTGTCAACAATAAGAACTCAGACATTTTCAATACTCTTTTATGACTACTTTTTTCACTGTTACTTCTGCTTATTAAACAGCTTTTAATTAATTTATTATAGAACTGTTCTATCTGTCATAGCTGTTAAAGCTGTGTCTTTTAGATCTAAGATATATATATATAATGATGATGTCATATCTACTATGATCTTATTCACAAACTGATTGATTCAGATTACTGTATTAAATGTGACAGTAATGTTGACTTGAACTTTATTGAAATTCATAAAAAAGATATAGAGTGAGATCTTTAACTGAGATAATTTTAAAATAATAATGAAAGAATTAAACAGAATAAGATCTGTATTTTATTATGCATTTAAAATGTTTTAAATTGTAATTGCTGTCAATTTAATCTTTTAATAATAGTGTAGAAAGTTTAGCTTGTTGACATTGATGATCTTATAATGTAAATAAATATAAACATACTTTTTATAGATCTTACTCAATGACTCAAAGACTCTGACATTCAATGAATACAATAAATGAATTAAATGTAAAGAAAGATATAAAATCATAATATTGTAATTATAGCAATACTGAATAAAGTCAGTAAAGATATAACTTTTGTAATTATTCAGTATTAATAATTAATGAGTGTCTTGAGTCTGAGTTTTAATGTGTAAATTGAAGATCTTAAATCACTGAAGCTTTATTACATTAATAGTTCAGTCATTGTCACTGACTTATAGAACAGTTTAATCATTCTTAATAGAATTTAGTTATGTTTGCTGTATCAGCTTGCTCTTGAAAATGAAGTAGAGTGAAAGAGTGATATTATTAAATAATATATACTCAATAAGAAACACTCAGTTTTAATTATCAGTCTAAATACTGAAAGCTTATACTTCTATATATTATATTAGAATTTTAAAGTTGTCTGTAATGCTCATTGCAAATTTTTTTTCATTTATGTTATATATATTTAACTTCAAAATATCATGCTGAATTTATGTAAAGTTGTATAAATCAAATTATTTTTAAATAATTTTAAGATTCTCAACATTCTTTTAATTCTGATTAAGATTGCAGCTATACTGTGTCTTAAAGTTTAAATGTCAATGCAGAAAATTCTTATATCAATGTTATTTTAAAGAATTCAGATCATCTTTAATCATCATTAGATACTTTATTATAAATTTTAGCTATTCAATTTATAAAGATCATTCTCAAGCTGTTATAGTATTAATTCATCAAATTAAAACATTCTTCTTATGCATTAACAATCATTATTGATCTGTCTAAAAGATCTTTACTGATTGTCTTTTTTTTTAATGAGCTTGTAGAATAAATTAAGATAGATCATAGATTTGAGCAATCTTGCAAAGAGAAACTGATGAATCATTGTTTAAATCAGTTAAGATAAGACTATATTGCATAAAAATATTAGAAATTGACTTGATTGATTCATCTGAGATTATTGTGAATGTGTGATGATGACAAGATAAACAACAATGTTAATGAGAATGTTTATGACTAATGAGATGGCTTAACTGAGTGGCTAACTTGACTGAGTAATGAAGATGTTATATATATTAAAACTAATAGCATGTGTTTAAAGAAAGAGCTTCTCAATCTTAGCTGATATTCATCATTCTTTGCTTCTCTTTGTTTAAGGTTCTTCATGTAACATTAAAGTGTGAATCAGTTTATAGAAAGTTGTTTCTATTTGTTTACACTATGTAGAGTATATATAGAAAATGATGACTAAGACATAAATAGAGACACTTAATAAGAGATGAATAAGCAATAATATTACATTCTTTTTTACTGCATAGTCACAACAGTTCACTGATGTGAGTACAGAGATTTGCTTAACATTCTGTAAAATTTCTGTCTGCAGTTTACATTCACATTGTTTCATTTCACTTCACATCACTATTGTCATTCAGTGCAGATAATAACAACTTAAAATGAAAGAAGTCTGCTTCTGATTGTGCTTACAAGATTATTGATCATTCTCATTCTAAAAAAAGTTCACAAAACTCTCTTCTCAGTATGTCATTATCTTAATTTTAATTTAAAAATTAACAACATATAAAGCTAATTAAGTGTTCTGCTTCTAATACTATTATCTTTTAGTCTATGAGAGTCTTTTTCTTAAGTCTCTTATGTAAATTATATAAGCTCATATTTCTTTTATAAATCATCATCAAATCACTGTTAATCATTACTGAAGTTAAGACTTTTTAATCTTTCTTTTCAGCTTTACTACTTGTTTACTTCAACTTCAACTCATCATGTCATTGTTACAAGTCTTTATAGAGTCATTTTTAATCATTTATATTAAGAAGTACAGTGTTCTATTTACTTTCTTGACTTCTTTAATCTTAGCATAAGAAGTTAACAGAATCTTCTTCTATCTTAGATGATAAAGCTTCTGTTATTCATTAAACTACATTTAAGTTAACTGTAGTCAACATTAACACATTAAATTCATTAAATAAATAGATAGCACAAATACTTATTATTCTTTCAATAAATTATGAGCTCAAATTAGCAAGAGACTTCTTAAAGAAAGTGTAGACTAATTTAATGCATACAGTTCTTAATATGCTGCTTATTAAAGCAAAATAAATAGACAGTTCTTAATATGCTGTTTATTAAAGCAAAATAAGCAGATAATTCTTAATACACTGCTCATCAAAGCAAAACAAGATGAATATAATGAGTACAATAATTTAGCAGCTTAATATAAATTAAATATTGATAAATAAGCATTCTTTACATTGCTGTAAACAGACAATACATACATATATTTCTTCTATTATTACATTTATCTTTACAACACACTCTTTTATCTTCAATTCTTATACTATATATCAATCATCACTATAAATCAAAAGCACAACTCATCATTCTTTATAAAGCAACATTCAATTTCTGTTCTTACTTAAAAGAATTATGAGAAATGATTTGTTCATATAAAGAGATAATTGACTGATGAGAATCTCTGATATATAATAAAGATTTTTATTTAAATCTTTACAGACAATATATTCATCAATAATGTCTTTTCTTTCTTTTTATTAAGTAATTTTAATTTTAAAAATCAGCAAATCAATAACAGAGCTCTGTTTTAAATTACAGTCTGCATCAGTACTGATAATGAGAATTATTTTATGAATAAAATTATAACAAAAAAAGCTAGAGTGGCTGTCAGGTCAGGTCAGGCTCAGATTTTAGGACCTGACCTGACTCACTGAGCTCAACTTTGAAACTCAACTCAACTCATAATATTAGGTAATTTTCATTGTTTCTTGTGTAATTTTGGTAATTTTTACATCATTGAAAAGCCCTCACAATTCTCTACAAAATGAGCCTAAAATTACAAAAAACAGATCACTTTCAAGCTCAATGCACACAACTGAAGTTTTGTTTAAATTCTTGAAGTTTCTGTCACTATGGTTGCTCATGGCTAACAAGGCATGTGAAATAAGCAAAAAACCAGCTTTGAAAAAACCTAACAGTCACTTTAAAAAAAGCTTAAAATATTTTCTTCTTAAAGTACAAGAAGAAACTGCAGACAACTGAAAGACAATATTTGATGAAGTTTGTTGAATATAAGATGTCATTAAACATAACTGTTAATGAAACATAAACTTAACTTAACAATCTTAACAAAAAGATTACTGCAACATAATTAAGATTTAAAAACTTCATTACATTTAAATAGCAATTTTAAATACTGCTTTAAGCACTGTTAATAAAGTATATTATTATTTATAATGTCATTGATGCTCAAGACACATCTGACATTAAAATGAATTTATAGAAACTTTAAAAGAAGAAGACTTAACTGAAAATATCTAATAATGCTTTATAAGCTGAGCAGTAAAGACAAAACAAGAATTATTAAGAATGTTAAATTTTACAGTATAATTATAGAAGATATTTAAATTTAAACAGTAATTATTTATCATTATACAGAATTTTAATTTACTATCTTTATAATAATATTTATTGCAAACAAAACTGTAAATATATCTCTGTGATTTACAAGATTATATAGTTAGTAAAGTTAGTTAAGACAGTTAAGAAGTAGATTAAGTTGATTGCAGTTAATTTGCATAGAAATAAAAAAAGAAATTAAATTTATAATGTAAAAATTATTTCTAAAAAGAAATTCAGCATACAGAAGTCTGAAGCTGCAGATAAGTTTAATAAGAAAATTATTGTTATTTTTAAGAATATCATTAATAAAATTTCTTAATCAGACTGAATTGCAGACTCTGATGTCTCATCTTATATAATTAATAAACTTTAGCTTTTCAGCAACTCTCTGATGCACATATAATAATGTATCATCAAAGTCACAGAGAGAAGATTATATATTAACTATTATAATATAGTTACTATGTAGAATAAAAATGAGAATTTAGTTCTTTTAAGTTCAACACTTTATGTTTTAAAGCTTGAAGTCAATCTTTTGTTAAAAAAGAAAATGTGTAAAAAGAAACTGCTTAAATATTTTAATTATAAGAATCTTTACATGCAAAATAAGAGCAAAAAGCTCATGTTAAAAGTATTTAAGAAAAAGAAAGTCTATATAATTAAATATATCTTTAATGATTTTAATGAATTCACTTTACTCTCTGTTAGACATATATAAAGTGAGTTAGAGATTGCTTTTTCAGAAATATGCAAGAATTTATAGATTTAGATTCTTAAATTCATTACAGATACATTTAGCAAGAATGTGTAAATGAATGATGACACAGTTATGTTACATGATGATAAGATTAAGATATATAAATTTTAACATTATTGATTTATTCATTTTAACACAGCTAAGCTCTGTAATCTTTATAAGATCATTACTTTAAGTAAATCAATTCTTATTATTAAGAGCAATATCAATGTATATGAGATCTATGCTTTAACTAAGTTTATAAATCAGCAAGAACACAACATAAATAAAAGAAAAGTCAACATTCTTATTTTAATCTTTATCAATATATGTAAATCTCTGTCTTTATTATTCATCAGCTATTAATACTTTCTGAAAATCATAAATAATTATTTGCAAAAGATATAAACAATATTACTGAAGCAACAAGACAATGCTTCACAGAAACTGCAAAAATGACAATTAAAAATTAAATTTCAATTTAATGCAAAGATTCTTGCTGTACAAAGTGACAATGCAACAGAGCTGAGATCTATTCTTAATGAGTGATGTATATCTTTTAATATTATATTACAGTATACAGTGCTCTACATATTGATTTAAAATAATGTAATTAAAAGAGCAATCAAAATTACTGAAAACTTAATATATATAATAATTAAGAAGATCAAACTCTCAATAAAGTTTTAAGTAGAGACTGTATAAATTAATATTTA
>JAABUJ010003125.1_pt1 | contig 19093 bp, 15 predicted proteins | sample 5559131 | NCBI WGS metagenome assembly JAABUJ01 (sample SAMN10711875, study PRJNA513366) | rock metagenome | isolation source: Antarctica rocks | place: Antarctica: Victoria Land, Mt New Zealand nord | collected 2016-01-07 | reverse complement strand
TCGCCCAACCGTACGGTCAGGTCGAGCGCCGCCTCATAGTCCACGGTCTTAAATGTTCTACTCATACTGTTACGTCTATCAGCACCCACGAGACGGAGAGCCCGCTTCTCTCCGACAAACTGCTAGATTGACGGCCAGGGCATTGAGCGGTATGAATCGGCGTGCGGGTAGCGCCCGACGTGGATCAATTGCTCGACGCGGCGGCGCAGCGCGTCGCACTCGCGCACGCGCAGTAGCGCGCGTAGTTCGGCCAACGGGCCGTCGTCGTCCAAGCCGTCGCGCAACCGTCGCAGGTCGTCCAGCCGCGGATGGGCGAAGCGCTCACCGGCGAAGTCCCAAATAACCGTGCGCAGTTTGGGCGCGAAGTGGAAGGTCAGCCCGTGGTCGATCGCCCACACACGGCCGTCCGGCCCGCGCAACAGGTGACCGGCCTTACGATCCGTATTGTTGATGACGCAATCAAAGAGCGCGACGCGGCGCGCGGCGTCGGGTATCTCGGGGCCAAAGGTGAAATAGTGCGCGTTGGTGTCCGCTTCGACGTAGAGTTGGACCATGCCGACGCCGTAGGGACCGTCGCGGATCACGGTTGGCGGCACGAGGTCCCAGCCCGCGGCGCCGCTCACGAGATAAGCGGCGCGTTCACGGCGATAGAGCGAGCCTTCGGGAAAATCATAGAGCGGGGATTCGCCGCGGCGCGGCTTGTAGACGGCGTAACTACAGCCCTCCGAGGGGTGCTGCAGCGTCACCAGAAACGTGTAGTTAGAACCCCACGGGATGAGGCCGCACGAGTCGATCTCCGACTCTTCGAGTAGCGTCAGCACGTCGGGGCGATCGGCGCCCCACGCGGCCTTCTGGTTGTGCGCATCGTCCGTCGGGGTACCATCGAGGCGGAAACGTCGTTTGGACATACATGGTGTCCCTGTCATAACAGTCGTGGTAGAACATAGATAGAGATGAGGCTATATCCACATGATACCAGCGCCGCCGCGTTCCTAGGCGACATGCGAGCCAGCGAGCCAGGGGCGCGACGCATGGCGTCAGGCTGCGGGTATGGCGCCGCCAGCCGCTCTAGCGGGCAAGCGCGCGATCGACAGGTAGAAAGTTCGCGATGGCCTGCACGGACGTGACAAACTGGTTGAAATCCGCGGGCTTGGTGATAACCGAGCCCCGGAGTCCCGGTCCGGTCGGCGCCCAGGCGCGAACTTGTGCTACACTGCCCTGTGTATCCGGCGTCCCAACTCCTTCCAACGCACCTCGCGCCTCCAGCTCGCAGCGCTCCTGGCAGCCCCCGCGCCCTTGGCGCCCCTCGGCTCTCTCTTAAGCTGCCGGCTGATAGCTGATAGCTGACAGCTGACAGCTCCCATGGAGGTGATTATGCTAGCGCGCGCACTCTCCTGCGCCATGGTTGGTCTCGACTCAGCGTTGGTCGAGGTCGAGGTGGACCTCGCGCAAGGACTCCCCGCTTTCACCATCGTCGGGCTGCCCGACACCGCCGTCAACGAGGCCAAAGAGCGTGTGCGCGCGGCCATCCGCAACTCCGGCCTGCAATTCCCCATGCGCCGTATCACGGTCAATCTGGCCCCGGCCGATTTGCGCAAGGAGGGTCCGAGCTACGACCTGCCGATGGCGGTGGCGCTGCTGGCCGCGAGTGAGCAGGTCGCGCTCGACCCGGCGGGACACTTGTTCCTGGGCGAACTCGGCCTCGACGGTACGCTGCGCCACACCACCGGCATCCTGCCCATGGTCTCACTCGCCCGCGAACGCGGCATCCCCACCGTCTACGTCCCCGCCGTCAACGCGCTCGAGGCCGCGCTCATCCGCGAGGTCGCGGTCATCCCCGTGCGCACGCTGGCCGGGCTCGTCGCCCACCTGCGCGGCGAAGCGCCGATCACGCCCGCCGTCGCCGCCGAGGACCTGCTCACCGGCGTCTTCCTGGAGTATGGGACCGACTTCGCCGACGTGCGCGGCCAGGAGCACGTCAAGCGCGCCCTCGAAGTCGCCGCAGCGGGCGGTCACAATGTCCTGTTGAGCGGGCCACCCGGCTCCGGCAAGACCCTGTTGGCCCGCGCGCTGCCCTCGATCCTGCCCGCGATGGGCATCGAGGAGTCACTCGAGGCGACCAAGGTCTACTCCGTGGCGGGCCTGCTGCCCCCGGAGACGCCGCTGGTGCGGCAGCGCCCCTTCCGCGCCCCGCACTACACCATCTCGCACGCGGGGCTCGTCGGCGGGGGACGCTGGCCGCGCCCCGGCGAGATCTCGCTGGCGCATCGTGGCGTGCTGTTCCTCGACGAGTTGCCCGAGTTCGGCAAGAATGGCTTGGAGGTGCTGCGCCAACCGCTGGAGGACGGCACGGTGGTGATCAGCCGGGCGCAGGGCTCGGTGGCGTTCCCGGCCAAGGTGATGCTCGTCGGGGCCATGAACCCCTGCCCCTGCGGCTACCACGGCGACCCCACGCGCGAGTGCTCGTGCAGCCCCGGCGCGGTAGCCAAGTACCAGAAGCGGCTCTCAGGGCCGTTGATGGACCGCATCGACGTACACGTCGAGGTGCCGCGCGTAGCCTACGAGAAGCTGGCCGGCGACACACGCGGCGAGACGTCAGAGACGGTGCGCGCACGAGTGCAACGGGCGCGGGCGCGGCAGGCGGCGCGGCTGGCGGGGACGACCCTCGTCTGTAACGCCGAGTTGGGGCCGAAGGAGGTGCGCGCGCATTGCCGCGTGGCCGAGGAGGCGCAGGGGCTCCTGAAGGCGGCGATGGCGCGGCTACAGCTCTCGGCGCGCGGCTACCACCGCGTGCTCAAGCTCGCGCGCACCATCGCCGACCTCGCCGACGCCGAGCAGATCGCCGCCCCGCACCTCGCCGAGGCCCTGCAGTACCGCCCCCGGTCGTATACGCCGTAGTCCTGACTTGTGGATCGAGCGTTCCATTCGGATTGCAATGCCCGCAGTACAATGTTTGGTAGGGTTGCGCGCGTCACATGCCAAGGTACGTTCACATTGAACGAGTACAGGATGAGCTTGGAGGATGGCGTGGAAGAGCAGGAGCAACTCAGGGCAGCGTTGATCGAGATGGTTCGGAGAGCGCGGGGTGTTGTTGCCGTGTGGGAGCATGGTGATCTCGCGGGCCGAATCCACGATCTGGAGGAGTTGGTAGAGGAGCTCACGACTCGGTTTGGATTCATAGAAGACGACGGCGACGAGGCGTGCCGCGAGCCGTGGGGCGCCCGTCTAACCGAATAGCGTAAGGTTACCACGAGTGTCAGCGGTACAAGGAAGGGACGAGCATGGCGCGCCAAGATACGTACAGAGGGATTATTGTCTCGGAACCTACCGTCATGTTGGGCAAGCTGATCATCGCGGGGACGCGTATCACCGTCGAGTTGATCCTGGAACTGCTTTCCGGTGGAGCAACAGTCGAGGATATCCTCTCCGACTATCCTCACCTCACGCGTGAAGGCATCAACGCCGTGCTAGCTTTTGCCGCCGATGCCTTGCAGTCCGATCGCGCCTATCCGCTTGTCCAGGCGTCATGATCCTCGTCGCCGACGAGAGTGATTTCACCCACCTATTGCTGCTATCCCACTACCCGATGATTGCTTGACGTCCCGAAGGCTACCGCCGCCGATATACTACTAGTAGTTAGGATATAGGAGGTGGGCGTTTCCGTGGCGAGTGAGCGGATCGAGGAGCGGCTGCGGCGGCTGCCGGGCAAGCCGGGCTGCTACATCATGAAGGACGCGGACGGCGCCGTCCTCTACGTGGGTAAGGCGGCCTCGCTGCGTGGCCGCGTGCCCAACTACTTCCGCTCGCCGGCCGAGCTCTCGCCCAAAATCCGCGCAATGGTCTCGCACGTCGACGACTTCGAGTATGTCACCGTCGGCAGTGAGATCGAGGCGCTCATCGCCGAGAACAGCCTCATCAAGACCTATAAACCCAAGTACAACACACTGCTCAAGGACGACAAGACCTTCCCCTACATCGTCATCACCGACGAGCCCTTCCCGCGCGTGCTGCGCACGCGCCGCGTGGAGAAGGGCCACGGCCGCTACTTCGGCCCCTATGCCAACCCCGGCGCGCTGGCCGAAACGCTCAAGCTGATCAAGAAGCTGTTCCCCTATCGCTCTTGCGCGCTCAACATCGTGCCCGACAACCTGCCGCGGGGCCTGCGCGAGTCGCCACCCACCACGGAGAGCAAGCCCTTGCCCGCGCCCTCGCCGGCCAACCACTACCTGGCCCCGCCCGAGGTCGCCGGACGCCGCGCCGAGACGCACCCCAGCGCCAATGACCGCGCCTGCCTCGAGTACTATATCCACCGCTGCGTCGGTCCCTGCATCGGCGCCGCGTCACAAGAAGAGTACGCCACGGTGATCGGGCAGGTGGTCAACTTCCTCGAAGGCAAGCACGACCTCGTGCTGGAGGACCTGGAGCGGCAGATGACGGAGGCGGCCGAGGATCTCAACTTCGAGCGCGCTTCGCGGCTGCGCGACCAGATGCGCGCGGTGCAGCGCGTGGCCTCCAAGCAGCGCGTCGAGGCGCCGGGGGGTGGCGACCAGGACGTGATCGGCCTGGCGCGCGCCGACAGCAGCACGCTGGTGCAGCTCCTGGCCATCCGGAGCGGCCGGCTGACCGGCCGGGACACCTATACGATGGAGAACGTCGCCGACGAGGACGAAACGGGCGTGCTGGCGGCTTTCCTACAGCAGTATTATGACGCCGCCGCCATCGTGCCGCCCGAGATTATCATTCCACACGACGTACCCGAGCACGATGTGCTGGAAGATTGGCTCTCCGCGCAACGCGGCAAGCGCGTGCACCTGGAGGTCCCGCAGCGCGGCGACAAGCGGCGCCTGCTCGCACTGGCCGCTGACAACGCGCGCGCCGCGCTGGAGCAGGAGCAGATCAAGTGGCTGACCGACACGCAGAAGACGGCCGCCGCGCTGACCGAACTCAAGGAGGCGCTCGACCTGGCCGCCCTGCCAGTGCGGCTGGAGTGCTTCGACATCTCCACCATCCAGGGCACATCGACGGTGGCGTCGATGGTTGTGTTCGAGAACGGCAAGCCGCGCACCGACGCCTACCGCCGTTTCCGCATCAAAGCGGCCGGCCCCCTCGGCGAGCCCAACGACTTCGCCGCCATGCACGAAGTCCTCACGCGCCGCCTCAAGCGCTCCGGCCGCGCCAAGACCGCGGAGGACGCTGGCGACAGCGCGCTGGTTCAGGACGAAGCGGCGGCTGGGAGCACGTTCGTTTCCCCCGCCCCCCAGAGCGCGGACGTCTCGTCCGTCCCTGGGAGCGCGGACGTCTCGTCCGCTCCCGGCGTCATTGAGACGAGCGAAGCGCCACGGACCGCCGGTACGGAAGATGGAGGCGGCGAGTGGACCCGTCGTCCCGACCTGATCATCGTGGACGGCGGCAAGGGCCAGCTGGGCGTAGCGCTCGATGTGCTGCGCGAGTTGGGCATCGACGACCAGCCCGTCGCCGGTCTCGCCAAGCAGAACGAGGAGTTGTTCCTGCCAGGCCGCCCCGACCCCGTGATCCTGCCGCGCACGTCGCAGGCGCTCTACCTGGTGCAGCGCTTACGCGACGAGGCGCACCGCTTCGCCATCACCTACCACCGTGACGTGCGTGGCAAGCGCGCGCTCGTCTCCGGCCTGGACGAGATCCGCGGTGTCGGCGGCGCGCGCAAGAAGGCGCTGCTACGCCGCTTCGGCTCGGTCGCCGAGATCCGCCGCTCCTCGCTCGAGGAGATCGCCGCCGTGCCGGGCATCGGCCCCAAGCTCGCCGCGAGCATCAAGAGCCAGGTCGGCGGCGCTTGACAGGGGCCCGCGCGGGCCTGGTATAATGCATGGCGCTGGGGTGATTGGCTCAGTTGGTTAGAGCGCCGCCTTGACATGGCGGAGGTCAGAGGTTCGATTCCTCTATCACCCACCATTTTATCTATCATTCGGACATGCCGGCGCTGGGATGCGGCGTCAGAGAGACGGGCCATCGGCTGCGAGCCCGTCCATCAGCGTCCTCCGCCAGGTACCACCGGATACCCTGTCCGCCGAGCGCTGTGCTGTGGTACGTAGCAGTAGGCGGACACGCCGCCCGCGTTATCGGCCTCCGCGAGTGACGGTACCCCTGTCGCCTATAGGTGATACGCGCCGTAACATGGGTGGAACCGCGAGAAATCTCCTCTCGTCCCATGATGGGATGGGAGGTTTTTTTGTTTGGGGTTGCTACAATGCTTGCGGATATACATCCACGTCGCGTCCTCCATTGGGACGCCTGCTACAACGTCCGCGACGTCGGCGGCTACGACACGGTCGATGGCCGCCGGACGCGCTGGGGCGCCTTGCTACGCGGTGACAACTTGTGCCGTCTGACGCACGAGGGCCAGGCCGCACTCGTCGCCCACGGCATGCGCACGATCATCGACCTGCGCTCGCCCTCCGAACAGATCGCGCCGCACCCCTTCGCCGACCCCAACGGGCATGACGGGCTGCTCACCTACCTGAACTTACCATTACTCGACGAACGGGACAGCACGGGGATGGCGGAAATAAATGCCGATCCGTCGCTACAAAAGCTCTATGCAGTGATCCTGCATCGCTATGGAGCGCGGGTAGCGCGCGTGATGAAGGCCGTCGCAGAAGCGCCCGCGGGTGGTGTACTCGTGCACTGCCACGCTGGCAAGGACCGCACTGGCGTCGTGGCGGCGCTGTTGCTGGCGTTGGCCGGGGTTCCGGCCGATACCATCGCCGAAGACTACGCGCTGAGTGACGGCTTGCTGCAGCCGCTTTACGCCACAACACCGCTAAGTGGTGGGCCGGCGTCGATAAAGCGGGACACCGTGGCGCAACAGCTGTCGTCACCTTCGGGGGTGATGCTGGCAACGCTCACCCACCTCGACACGATGTACGGCAGCGTACGAGCCTACCTGGAGGCACAGGGCGCCAGCACGCGCGACATGGAGCGGATCAAGGAGCGTCTATGCGTATAGCCCTTGGCGGTATAACGAAGAGGTTGCTCCTGAGAGCGTCAATAGTCCCAGCAAGATCCAGCAGGGAGGTGAGCGTATGGTGACGATACGGGAGGCACCCCCGGCCGACGCGCATGGGATCGCGCGTGTGCATGTCGACAGCTGGCGCACGACCTACCGTGGCATCGTGCCCGACGCTTTTCTGCGCACGTTGTCGTACGAGAACCGAGAGGCAACGTGGATCAGGATTCTGGCCGCGAGGCACTCTCAAGTCGTATTCGTGGCTGAGGACGAGCACGGGGAAGTCATCGGCTTTGCCAGCGGCGGGCCGGAGCGGTCGCGAGACCCCGTCTACACGGGCGAACTCTACGCCATCTACCTCCTGGACGCGTCCCATGGTCAAGGCGTGGGGTGCCGGCTGATGGGCGCCGTCGCAAACTGGTTGGCTGACAAGAGGTTGACCGCGCTGTTGGTATGGGTGGCGGCGGACAACCCGGCGCGTCGCTTCTACGAAACCCTTGGCGGAACACGCATACGCGCCAAACAGGAGACCATTGGCGGTACGGAGATCAAGGAAATTGCTTATAGGTGGGCCGATACACGAGAGTTAGCGCCCGATTGAGGGGGCGCGTCGAGGTCGTCGTAGGGGCGTATCGCATACGCCCGCCCGCGACCATCGGGCGTATGCGATACGCCCCTACCCCCGAACACAGCGGTCGTAAAGTCAAGCGAGGAGAGGATGAACATGGTAACCGAAGACGACGACAGCAGTCAATTGTACAAGATGCGCCATAGCGCCGCCCATGTGACGGCCGAAGCCGTGCTCAAGCTGTTCCCTGAGGGCAAGCTGGGCATCGGGCCGCCCACCGAGAACGGCTTCTACTACGATTTCGACCTGCCGCGCCCGCTCACGCCCGACGACCTGGGCGCCATCGAGGACCATATGCGCGCGCGCGCGGCCACGGCCAGCCCGTTCGAGTTCCGCGTCGTTTCGGCGGACGAAGCGCGCGAACTCTTCCACGACCAACCCTATAAGCTCGAACTCATCAATGACTTGGCCGCGCGCGGTGAGGAGATCAGCGTCTACCACCACGGCGACTTCACGGACCTCTGCCGCGGCCCGCACGTCCACGACACAAGTGAGCTAGGCGCCTTCAAGCTGATGTCCGTGGCCGGGGCCTATTGGCGCGGCGACGAGCACAACCCGATGATGCAGCGCGTCTACGGCGCCCTCTTTCCCACACAGGAGGAACTCGACGCCTACCAGGAGCGTCTGGAAGAGGCCAAAAAGCGCGACCATCGGCGGCTCGGCCGTGAACTTGGCCTGTTCGTCTTCAGCGAAGATGTCGGCTCGGGCATCCCGCTGTTCCTACCCAAGGGCGAGACGCTGCGCCACGTCATGGAAGGGTTTGTGCGCGACACGCAGGAGCGCTACGGCTACCAGCACGTCTGGACAGGCCATGTCGTCAAGGAGGAGCTGTACCGGCGCTCCGGGCACCTGGAGCACTACGGCGACGTGATGTTCCCGCCCATGGTCGACGGCGAGGACCGCTACCGGCTCAAGCCGATGAACTGCCCCTCGCACATGACCCTCTACAAGGCCGAGCTGCACAGCTACCGCGACCTGCCCTTGCGTTACGCCGAGTTCGCCACGCTGTACCGCTACGAGAAGTCGGGCGAGCTCAACGGCCTCACGCGGGTGCGTTCGCTCACGCAGGACGACTGCCACATCTTTTGCACGCCGGACCAGATCCAGGAGGAGTTCAGCCGCGCGCTCGACCTGATCACCGAGGTGCTCGACGCCTATGGCTTCCGCGACTACAGCGTGGACCTCTCGCTGCCCGACCTCTCCGATACGTCCAAGTTCGTGGACGCGCCGGAGACGTGGGCGCTGGCCGAGCGCGCGCTGCGCGGCGCCATGGACGCCAAGGGCATGGAGTACACGCCGGTCGTCGGCGAGGCCGCGTTCTATGGCCCCAAGGCCGACTTCATGGCGCGCGACGTGCTCGGCCGCCAGTGGCAACTCTCCACCATCCAGGTGGACATGATCCAGCCAGCCCGACTGGACCTGGAGTACATCGCCGAGGACGGCGCGCGGCACACGCCGGTGGCGCTGCACCGCGCTGTGACCGGCTCGACGGAGCGCTTCATGGGCGTGATCATCGAGCACTTCGCCGGGGCTTTCCCCGTGTGGCTCGCCCCGGTGCAGGCCGTGGTCATCCCTATCGCCGACCGCCACGCCGACTACGCGCGGCGCGTCGCCCGTGATCTGACCGAGCACGGCCTGCGCGTGCACGTCGACGACCGGCGCGAGCGCATGCAGGCGCGCATCCGCGACGCCCAGTTGCAGAAGGTCCCCTACATGCTCATCGTCGGCAACAACGAGGCGGCGGGTAACTCGGCCTCGGTGCGGCTGCGCACCAACGAAGACCTCGGCGCGCTGCCGATCAACGAGGTCCGCCAGCGCATGCTGGAGCAGATCGAGACCAAGAGCCTGAGCTTGTAAGTCGTTTTAAAAGCAATACGGTTTAGTTAAGCCAGAATGGGTGACTCGACAGGGCCTGCATTGGCGGCGATTTACGCTCAACGGCGCTGATCCGCTGGGCGCTCCGCTACCTACGGAGCCCTTAACTAAACCGTATTGGTTTTAAAAGGCTGATGGCTGATAGCTAAAGAAGCGGCGGCCGAAAAACTGGGCTTTTTCTCCGGTCGCCGCTCCATGACGGGGGACGTGCGCGCCCCCGCCGCCCCGCCCGTCACGCTATCTTCGTCTCTAACTGCCGATCAAGGGTCCCGCGATGGACAGGACCTTCTCCTTGCTATAGCCGCCGTCAAACGGGCTGATCGTCGGCGACAATCCGTACTGGTAGCGGATCGCCCCGGCGTGACGTCCCTCGACGGTCACGATGCTGGCCGCGGTCAGCAAGATCGCCGGGGTCTTGATATTGGCCGCCTGGCCGAGGTAGGCGTGCACACCCGTGTCCTCCAGCAGGCGGGCCAGCTTCAGGAAGCCGGACTGCGTCTTGAAGGTATCCACGCCGAAGTTGTAGCTGGGGGCGGGGCCGACCGCGCTGCCACCGACCTGCTTGATGGCGGCGGTCAACGCGGCAACGTGCGCATTCTCGTCCGTCCTGAGCGTTTGCGCGAGAGCCCTGACGATATTCTGCTCGAAGGGCACCACGCCAAGGGCCGCGTCGTAGAACCTGGCCTCGAGGTGCTCGAGCGTTAGCGCGAAGTTGAGGATGGCGATGTCGCTGGCTGGGACTGCTGCTTTGCTCCCCGCGGCCATGGCCGACGCCGGGATGACGGCCGCAGCGGCCATGCCCGCGCTGGCGGCCGCCAGGCCCTTGATGAACTGCTTGCGCTTGCGGGTCGTGTTGAGCGCCTGCTCGCAAATCTCCAGGTTGTCCAGCGTCTGCGCGCCGGCCACTGTCGTGTTGGTCTCCATATAAGAACTCTCCTTGATGGATTACGTGTGCTGTGCATGCCGCGATGGCCGCGACACGATCATGTGGCGGTCCGGCCACCCATCGCCTATCATCCCGCCATCTATTAATACGCACTAGTGTCACTTGTGGATCACTACATGATGCATTCGGTCGAATGCCTGCTCAGAACAGTGCTGGCAGTTCTACGCAACGTCGTCTTGCGAGTCGAGCGCGGCGAACGGGTCAATGTAGCCGCGCGAGAGCGGCGCGTCGGATATCATGTCCTGCTCGATAACGGGGGTGGGCGCCGCCGGCGGCGCGGCAGACACGATCTCGACGGCGTCCGGTCCGACGCCGGGCAGCGCGCGCAGGCGTTCCAGCAACTCGGGACAGAAGCAACTCGTGCCGTCGGGCAAGGGGATGGGTACACGGCGCCCAGCTCTGTCGGTCAGGATCTGCACCTTATCCTTGCCGGGGAACTCGCGCAGCAGCAGATAGACGTCCTGCACCAGCGCCAGATCCCGCTCGTCGTCGCCGCTGCGCCGGCAGTAGACGCTGAAGCGCTCCACGCCGGCGCTGACCTTGCCCTCGAAGATGGACACCTCGTCGATGATGAGCTGCAGGCGATCGTTGCGCAGGTCGACCGTCCCGTCGACGAGTAGGATGGCCGAGTCTGTGAACAGCTCTTTGTAGCGGGCGTACGTGCGCGGGAAGGCTACGGCCTCGATGGTCCCCTCCAGGTCCTCCAACTCCAGCGCCATCATCGTTTCGCTCTTCTTGGTCAGGATCTGGCGCATCGTGGTGATCTGAGCCCCCAGCTTGACTTTCTTCGTCGCGTACGACGGTCCTAGCGCGGCGATGGAGACCACGCCGAGGAGCCGGCCCTGCTCCTGGAAGGCCGTGAGTGGGTGCTCGGAGATGTAGAGACCGAGCATCTCTTTCTCCCAGGCCAGCAGGTGCTTGGTCGGCACATCGGGCACGGTGGTGAGGATGAGCGAGGGCAGCGCCAGCGCCTCGAGGTCGGCCACGTCGGCGAAGAGCGAGACCTGGCCGGAGGCGGCGTCGCGCTCGGCGCGCTGCCCCCGCGACACGATGCGGTCCAGGTTGCCGAGCAGCAGGGCGCGGTCGCCCAGCGAATCGAGCGCGCCGGCTTTGATCAGGCTCTCCAGGGCGCGCTTGTTCATCGCCTTCCAGTCGACGCGACGGCTAAAGTCGTCGATGTCCTTGAAGGGGCCGTCTTTCTCGCGCGACGTCACGATGGAGCGGATGGCGTTGGCGCCGACGTTCTTGATCGCCTGCAACGCGTAGCGCACGCTGTCGCCTTCGACCGCGAAGTCCAGGTCGCTGTGGTTGACGTCGGGCGGCAGGAGGGTGATGCCCAGGCGGCGGCACTCACCGAGCACCACGGCCATGCGGTCGGGGCTGCCCGTTTCGATGGAGAGGCAGGCCGCCATGTACTCGACCTTGTATTTGGCCTTTAGGTATGCCGTCTGGCAAGCTAACTGCGCGTAGGCGGCGGCGTGGCTGTTGTGCGAGACGACCTCGTTGGCGATGAAGTTGAGCGGCCCGTCGGGGGCCATCTCGATGTCGTAGGTCTGCCCCTCACCGGCCGGCTCGATGGATACGATGGGGTCGCCGTTCTCGGCATGAACTAGCGCGAGGTGGTGCTCGACGACAAACTTGTAGTCCTCGGGTGTGACCACGACGTAGGGCAACTCACCGTATTTCTGGGCGAAGTACGCCGGAACGCGATCCATGCCGTCCATCTCCCAATAGACGCTGGCGAAGTAGAAATCGCAGATACGCCCGTTGAGTAAGACTTTATGCATCTCGAAGTCGACGCCCTGAGCGATCAGCCATTCGCACATGTCGCGTTCGTTCTGGCTCGCACACCACATGCCGTTCGAGGCAATCGAGCAGCGGCCGTAGCCTGGTCCTGTGTCGCGTGTCACCTTAATGCCGGCGAGGCTAGCCTCCATCCACCTCGTCCGCCATATGGCGTCGTTCTCCCAAAGCCACTTCTTTCGTTCGTGCATCGCCGCGACCGCGTTACGCGTCAGATCGGGATGCAGATGATGCATCCGCTTCATATGTGCGATTTTATCTTCCAGTGGTCGCCCGGCCTGATACTGTGCGACGCGGATACTCACCCTCTCGCGCTGCTCGTCTAACCGATTGAGCCGCGTCATATTGTCACGGCGTGCGCGGCGCATATCATCCGTCACTTTGCGCGGGACAGTTATGAGTTCCATGCCGACGCGCATGTCGTCTATACGCTTGTACCCCTCGGTCGTAAGCAAGCGATGCTCAGCCGTAGCTTTGATCACGTTGCCCGCACGAGTCCGCACTTCTACGAGCGCCTTTCTGCCGGTCTTGACGATACGCTGGACCTTATGCGGTCGGATCTGACCACCAGGCCACATCGCCATAATCTTCTCGGGCGGATTTTTGTGTGCCGCCGAAATCTGCATGCGCGTGCCGTTGGGCAGCTTGATATACGTTGTTGCAAAAATGCATTTGTTAAATCCGTAACCCGCGAATGTCTCCATGAGCGGCCACAACTCATGGGCAAGCTTTACTGGATACGCGGGCTTGGGAACCTCGACGGCGGTCGGCGCGCCCGCCTCGTCCTGCTGATACACCCATTTGGTCGTCTTGGCAAACCCCTCATCGAAATGGGCTTGCTGCTTTTTCATCTCGTCGATGAGCTTCTTGCCCATCGCCTTGCGCAGCTTGTCGGCCTCGCCCCAGGTGAACCCGGCGAAGTTGATGGCTATTCTCAAAACTTGATCTTGGTAAACAATTATTCCGTAACTCTCTTTGAGAATATCTTCCAGATCGGGGTGTAAATATGTAATTTTTTCAGCGCCGTTTTTGCGCGCGATGTACTGAGGGATGAAGTTCATCGGGCCGGGGCGGTACAGCGCGACGACGGCCACGATGTCGGTGAAGCGGTCGGGCTTCATGTCGCGCAGCACCTTGCGCATGGCCCCGCTCTCGAGTTGGAAGATGCCGGCCGTCTCGCCGCTGGTCAGCAACTCGTAGATGCAGGGGTCATCGAGCGGTATCTCGTCGGGCTCGACCAGGACGCCACGCGAAATTTCGATGTTGCGCACGGTGCGCTGGATCAAGGTCAGCGTGGTCAGGCCCAAGATGTCCATCTTGAGCAGGCCAATCTTGTCGAGGATACCCGCCTCGTACTGCGACGCCTGCCCTTGCTCGCCCTCTTTGCCTACGCGGATCAGCGGCGTTACGTTGACCAGCGGGTCGTGCGAAATGACCACGCCGGCCGCGTGCGTCGAGGCGTGGCGCTTGACGTGCTCCAGCGCCATTGCCATATCAAGGTGCCGCTTCACCTCGTCGTTGTTGTTGTAGAGGCCGGCTAACTCCGGGACCGCGTCGACCGACTCCCTGATCGTGATCTTGAGCGGCATCGGCGGGATCAGCTTACACAGGCGGTCGACGTCGCCGTAGGGAATGGCGAGCGCGCGCCCCACGTCCTTGATCGCCGCCTTCGCCGCCATCGTCCCGAAGGTCGAGATCTGCGCCACGCAGTCGGCGCCGAAGCGCTCGGTGATGTAGCGGATCACCTCGTCGCGCCGGTCGTCGGCGAAGTCGGTGTCGATGTCGGGCATGCTCAATCTATCAGGATTCAGGAATCTTTCAAACAATAGATCGAACTGCAGGGGATCGACGTTGGTGATGCCCAGACAGTAGGAGGCCAGGCTTCCGACAGCGCTGCCTCGGCCAGGGCCGACCATGATGCCCTCACGGCGCGCGTGGCCGATGATGTCGTCAAGCAGCAGGAAATAGGCGGCGAAGCCAGTCTTCTTGATGACCGAGAGTTCGTAGTCGAGCCGCTCCCTCATATCGTCGCGCACCTCGTCGTAGCGCGTGGCCAGGCGGTCGTGGCACACTTCGGCGAGGTATGTATCGACGCTGTGGCCCGCCGGGACCGGCATCTCGGGCAGTTGCACGCGTCCAAATTCGAGGTTGAGGTTGCAGCGCTCGGCGATCTCCATCGTATTCTTGAGCGCGTCAGGGAACTCGTCCCCGAAGGTATGCCACATCTCGTCCGCGCTCTTGAGGTAGAACTCATGCGAGTCCATCTTCATGCGCTTGGGGTCGTCCATCGTCGTGCCGGTCTGCACGCACAGCAGGATCTCCTGCGCCCGCGCGTGCTCCTTGGCGATGTAGTGCACGTCGTTGGTCACGACGAGCGGGAGGCCGAGGCGCTTGGCCATCGCCGCGATGTGCCGGTTCACGGTGCGCTGCTCGGCGATACCGTGGTCCTGCACCTCCAGGTAGAAGCGGTGCTCGAACACCTCGGCGTACCACTTGGCCGCCTTCTCCGCCGCCTGGATATCGTCCTTCACCAGGTGGCGCGCCACTTCGGAGGAGAGGCAGGCCGAGAGCGCGATCAGGCCGTCGCTGTGTTTGGCGAGCAGTTCCTTGTCGACGCGCGGCTTGTAGTAGTAGCCACGCAGCTGCGCCTCGCTGGCCAGCATCAGCAGATTTTGGTAGCCGGTCTCGTTCTCGGCCAGCAGCACGAAGTGATAGCCCGAGGCGTCCTGCTTGCCCTCGCGCAGGTGCATCGCGCGCGGAGCCACATACGCTTCCATACCGATGATGGGCTTGATGCCCCGCTTCTTGGCCTCGCCGTAGAACTCGACGGCGCCGAACATCACGCCGTGGTCGGTCAACGCCAGGCTGCTCATACCCTGCTTCTGGGCAGCGTCCATCAACGGCCCGACACGCGCCAGGCCGTCGAGCAGCGAGTATTCGGTGTGGCAGTGCAGGTGGGTGAAATCTCGTGAAGGCACCCGCTAATGGTAATAAAATGCGCTGGCAAGGGCAAGGGCCTATCCACATCAGGGAATGGTTCTAATGGCATCATTCCATTGCTGATGAGCCATTGCTGATGGGGACCGTCTATACTGCTGATAGATTGTCTAACACGAGAACGAGGCGAAGACTATGGCCGTTGCATCACTCAACCTGGAGGTCCCGATAGGCCGCGTAGATACGACGCTCACCATCACCAATAACGTCGATCAAATACGCGCCGAGGCCAACGAGATCGACGCCGCTACTGTTCGTTCCGTCGTCCTGGAAGGCGTGTTGGTAGATACGGGCGCCACCCACTTATGTCTACCGGCCGATGTGATCGCGTGCCTTGGGCTGCGCCCGTCACGAGAGGTAAATATCCGGACCGCGACAGGTACGGGGCGCGTCCGCCTCTTTCGGGACGCATTGTTGGAGGTCATGGGGCGGGAAGACACCTTTTCGTGCATCGAATTACCCGTGGGGACACAACCGCTGCTTGGGGTCGTCCCGATGGAAGTCCTCGGTCTGCAACCGAACATCGTCAACAGGCGCTTGGAACTCCTCCCCGAGGGGCCAAACGACACGTATATTACTGTCCTTTGATCATGATCGGTACAAGAGGGTGATGCATGGATGTTCCTGGGGCGAACTATCTGGAATTGGCCGACTGGCGTCGCCGCGTGGCGCAACTGTACGTGGAGATACGCAACCTACAGAAGATTTACGGGCCGTTTTCCCCGACGGCGGCCTACGACCACTGGCGCACGACGCGCGATCAGCTGTACCGCGAGCATCCCCAATCGCCGATCCCTGCCGGCGGCCGGGCCGGCTACACGCCGCGCTACTTCCCGCACGACTCCGCGCTGCGCTTCGACATAACGGTCGTCCCTGATACGGCAATCGACGCACCGACTGTCCCCTCTACGGAAGGCGCGAGGGACGACGGGGCAAGCCCGACGGTCCCAACGAGCGGCGATGGGACACTGGGCGTGCGGCGCGCCGGCTGGGTCGATGTGCCCTTCCCTCAAGGGGAACGACGCCTGGGCCTGTACTGGCTGGAAGGCTACGCCGGCGGGCTGTTCCTGTCCTTCCGCGACGCGACGAACGGCGTGGAAACGTACGGCGGCGGCCGCTACCTGCTCGACGCGGCCAAGAGCGCCGATCTCGGCGGCGACCCGGCGGCGGGCACGATCGTACTCGACTTCAACTTCGCCTACCAGCCCTCGTGCGCCTTCGACCCGCGCTGGGTCTGCCCGCTCACGCCAGCGGAAAACGTGCTCGACATCCGCGTCGAGGCCGGCGAGCAGATCCCATGAGTGGCGCGTAGCGCGTGCTCCCTGAGCGCATAGTCAGGGATACGCCCATGCGCTAGCCAGCCCCGCTAGCCCGACCGCGTCATGAGGTAGCCCATCCGTAGCCATGCGCCGGCTATCATCCATGAATTTGACTAATGTATATTTAAATATGCTATAGTCTAAATTAGGAGGGTGAGTAAAGATGTCGATGGAACACGGGACGGTCAAGCTGCTGCCCAACGCGGTCGTCGCGGTCGATGTCGTGCTGTTCACGGTGCGGCCGGCCGAGACGGTCGACGAGGCCTGGCAGGTCTTGCTCGTGCAGCGCGACGACGCGGCCTTCGCCGGCAAGCTCTCGCTGCCCGGTGTGCTCGTGCGCGCAGGCGAGACCTTCGACGCCGCCGCCCGTCGCGCCTTGCAGACCAAGACGGGGCTCGACGCGAAGAGTTGGTACCTCGAACAGCTGGGGACCTTCGGCCAGCCCGAGCGCGACACGCGCGGGCGCGTCGTTTCCGTGGCGCACCTGGCGCTGCAGCGCTCCGACGAGCTGACGCTCGCGCCGGGCGGCGGGATCATGCGCGCCGACTGGGTCCCCGTACGCCGCGTGCCAGCCGAGGCGCTGGCCTTCGACCACGCCGACATGCTGCGCGTGGCCGTGAACCGCGTGCAAGCCAAGCTGCGCTACTCGTGGCTGGCCTTCCAACTCCTGCCCCAGACGTTCACCCTGCCCGAGCTGCGCGCCGTCTACGCGGCGATCCTCGACCCCGCGCTGGCGCGGCTCAACACAGGCAATTTCAAGAAAGCCTTCGCGCCGCTGTTCGCCTCCGGCGCGCTCGCGCCCACCGGGGAGCGCGCCACGAGCGGGCGTGTAGGCCGGCCGGGCGAGCTCTACCGATTCGAAGGACCGCTCACGGGCGCCTGGAACCGCGAATTGCCCTGGCAAGAACACGTCAGCGGCGCCATCAGTTGGGAGTGATGAGTGACACATGGGGAGGATAGACGCATGAGTACGACGATAGTGACACGAGATAGCGCCGGCGTGGGGCCGGCATACCGGGAGCGCGTGCTGGCGATCGAGCCGCACGGCATTGAGCCGATCGACGCGGCGGAGCGGCATGGCCGCGCGCGGTCGCTGTTCCCCCTCTGGCTCTCGGCCAACATGGGCCTGCCCGTCTGGCTCGTCGGCGCGTTGGCCGTCGTGCTGGGCCTCGGCTTCACCGACGGCGTGGCCGCGATCGTCGCCGGCAATATCGTCGGTTGCGGACTGCTGGCGCTCACGGCGAGCATGGGACCGGCCATCGGGCTGCCGCAACTGCCCTTCACGCGGCGCAGCTTCGGCGCGCGCGGTGTCTACCTGCCCGCTCTGCTCAACTGGATCAGCACGGGCGGCTGGTACGCCGTCAACACGGTGCTGGGGACCTTCGCGCTGGCGCGCCTCACCTCGCTGCCCTTCTGGGCCGCGCTGCTGCTGCTCTCCGCCGGCCAGATGCTGCTCGGCGTCTACGGCTACAACTTTATCCACCGCTTCGAGGCGGTTAGCGCGGCCTTGCTGGCCGCCGTCTTCGTCGTCATGACCGTTATTGGACTGCCGCAAGCGCGCCTTGGCCTCACCTCGCGCCTCGCGCCGGCCGACCACCTCGGGTTGTTCGTGCTGATGACCACGGCCGTGGCCTCCTACGTGTTCTCGTGGGCGCCCTACGCCGCCGACTACGCGCGCTACCTTCCCTCCGGCACGCCAAAGCGTCATGTGTTCGCGGCCGTCTTCGGCGGCGCCTTCCTCGGCTGTGTGTGGTTGCAGGTCCTCGGCGCGGCCATCGCGACGATCGGGCTCACCTTGACACCGATCGACCTCGTCACGCATGTGATGGGCGTGTTCTGGGTCCCGGCGCTCCTGGCCGTCGTCCTCGGCACGCTGGCGGCCAACGCGCTCAATATCTACACGGGGTCGCTCGCGCTGCTCACGCTCGACGTGCCGCTCAAGCGCTGGGTATCCGTCCTCACCGTAGGCGGCCTGGGCGGCCTGCTCGCGCTGTATGGCTCCAACGGCTACTCCGCCAAGTACGAGCAGTTCCTGCTGCTGATCTCCTAACTGGATCGGCCCCTGGCTGGCCATCGTCGTGCTCGACTTCTTCCTGGGGCGGACACAGGACGGCGGCGCCGGCGGCCGGCGCGGCGCGGCGATCGCGTGGCCCGGCTTGGCCTCTTTCCTGGCCGGCCTCGCCGTCTCGGTCCCGTTCATGAACTCGGCGCTCTACGAGGGGCCGCTAGCCCGCTTGCTACACGGCGCCGACATCGCCTACTACGTGGGCATCGTCGTCGCCGGCGGCCTCTACTACGCCTTGCGACAGCGCGCGCGGCCACGGCCGGCAATGCGCGCGGCCGGCGCATGACGCCGCCCGGCGCCCCGTACCACGACGCCCGACATCAAGCGAGTGTGCCGTCTTTTCGACCTAGTTGGGTATCTTATCGAAAAGTCGGGGGCTAGGCCGCCGCGAGCGCCACGGGGGCGTGGGCCTCAGTCGCGCGTTGGGTGATGAGGTCGGCCAGGGAGGGCATCCGATTGGCACCGGAGAGACGGTCGT
>JAABUJ010003124.1_pt1 | contig 19095 bp, 25 predicted proteins | sample 5559131 | NCBI WGS metagenome assembly JAABUJ01 (sample SAMN10711875, study PRJNA513366) | rock metagenome | isolation source: Antarctica rocks | place: Antarctica: Victoria Land, Mt New Zealand nord | collected 2016-01-07 | reverse complement strand
GTCAGGGCGGCGCCGAAGGCGGTGAATGGGTAGACCAAGATGGTGGCGTAGACGGGGTTGCCGGTGGTGGTGAAGCCGTTGGTGAGGGCAGTGTAGCGTAAGTTGGTCGATCCGACGGTCTGGGATATGAGGTCAGTGAGAGTAGTCGGGAATGTAAGGACTGGAGATGAAAGAGTGGCGACGGAGGGGAAGCAATACCTGGAAAGTGTAGTCGCCGTTTTGGAGCTCGAGGCCAAAGGCACTGAGGACTCTGCGGAGGATGTAGGCGTAGCCGCTGACGGGAGAATCGACGATGATGGATTTGCCTTTGAGGTCGGCCACGTTTTTGATGGATTGGGTGGAGGCAATGACCAGATCGGAACCACCATCGAGTTGGCCGAGCACGGTGAGATTTTTGTGGGCATTGAAGCGCAAGTTGACGGCGTTGTCGATGGTGCCAGTCAGGACATCGTATCCGCCGCTCAGAAGCTGGGCGTAGCCGTACGGCGAGTTTGGGATTTGAAGGTAGGTGACATTGAGGCCGGCGGCGGTGAAGTAGCCCAGCTGGTTGGCGATTGAGTAGGAAGCTGTGTGCGTGAAGGCGCCATACTTGACAGGAATCAATGGCCGACTATCAGAGTCACCACAGGCAGACAGCCCAACTAAGAGGCTCGCAGCAATGGTGATGATGCGAAGGAGTTGGACTGGGAATGAAGCTGTAATTGTGACTGCCATTGTGCATATGTACAGTGCAACAATAATGACAGACGGCGGAATTGGCGACAAGACAGAGAGAGAGGTAAGGAAAGAGAGAGAGTACAAGGTAAATGATTTTACAGGAATGTTTCCTTTTCCCTTTTCCTTTACATGACTTCGTTCCATCACCCATGGCAAGCACGGCACTACAATTCTAGTGCGATTTATACATGTACTGTACGAATTTCGGATGGTTCGAAGAAAGAGATGCATGGGTCAGCGAGTAATCCTGATGACCAGCGCGCCGTTCCCATTACTCGAGTGCATGACTACTGGAGGTGCTCCATACGGAAGTAGTCGTGGCAAAACAGGGGTTGATGTCCGTCGTCGGTTTTAGCTCTGACTTACTAAGCTACGAGACGCCATCTCAGTGCTATCAAATGTAACAGGTTAAGCCCTTGAGTTTGAAGCGTCACGGCCACAGGAAAGCAACAGCAGAGCTCAACAGCCATTTGAATGAGGTGAGCATGAGCATGAGCATGAGCATGAGCTTGAAGTCGTGAGGGAGGGAAGGGAATCGGATCTCTTCGTACAGTATTAGTCTCAGGTACCGACCACTCTTCACTATTCTGTCCATTGCATTTCAAGGTTCATCCTTCATATCTGAAAGACTGAAAGAGGAAGAGAGAAGGAGAAGGAGAGGGAGACAAAAGACAAGAGAAAGGGAAAAGGAGAGATCATAATTAATAGTGGGGGAAGCAGTACAGTTCGGTTACAACATTAACACATTAACGTTAAGTTAAGTTAATATCATTTTAGACCTTGCCTTGCCTTAGTACTCGGTCTACTCCGCACGTGGCGTCCAGTCCAGCTTGAAGGGGCTGGCAATCCGGCGGATTTTCAGTCGATTTGAGTAAATTAATTCAAGATTAATATTACCTTACGAACGTAAGTGGGGGAAGGCTACTGTAGGTAGGGCTGGTGACAGATCCCGGCCTTCACGTCCTTCGTTCAATCCGCTTCGAGGTCTTCCTTTCCTCCATCTTCCGCTTTCCCCTTTTCCCCATCCCCTTTCCCTTCTGTCGTCACGCATAAGCTCAAGCCATCGCACTTGCACTTACACTTGCACTTGCGGCCCACCACCCCCCGTGGCCGATGGCCGATGGCCGATGGCTATGCCTGATCGCTGCTAAATTTTACATCCAAGCTTTATCAAACGCATCGCTGGAACGGGGAACATCCCCGCCATGGGCCATGAATTGGGCAAACGTCTACAGGGCCTGTCGTTCGGATTGCCCTCGGTTGCCGGTCACTCTCTGTGACGGTGGTCGTGAGCCCAGGATCAGGCGAGTAGACGTTCTGGATGACAATTCTAAGATGGGGGAATTGGATGCCTGGGCGGTTTAATATCCCGGGCCTCTAATTTATCGGTGTCGATGGTGAGGGGAGCTGTCTACGCTCCCATGTTTTCCATGTCTCATTACTCCGTACTGTACATCACAAACGGCTTTGCGCTTGTCCTGCACGCATACATATCCGTGTGAAAAGACGTTCAACAGCCGTGTTACATGCACGTGTACTCCGTACATGTACAGTCTATCGACGAGTGATTTCCTAGACCGACTACAAGCGAGACAAGATTGTGATATCTTGGGCTACCGGCTGGCCTGCTCTTCTTCTACTATTCTTATCCTTGTCTCGAATATCGAACCCCACGTCAAGCTTATCATACAATTCATTATATGTAATGCGATCTGATCCCATCTCCCTCTTGCTACGATCCTTTTCGGCCATTACTTGACTGTCCTTCGGAACCGTGGCACTCTGGCTATAGGTCCTTGGCTTTCGGCATGCTATCGAACATCATGGGCAAAGATGCTATCGACTCGGGTGCACCTAATCCTCGCGGGACCCAGTTGGCCAATCTGTCCATCATCTTCGGGATCATCTCAACCCTCTTGGTGGTTGCCCGAATTATCACAAGAATCACCATCTCGAAACGCACGGGACCGGATGACTACTGCATTGTCATGGCCTCGGTGAGTGGTACCCCCAAGCAAATTTTCCTTCGACATAACTAATACTGCCTTCAGTTCATGGCCATTGCGATGGTAAGCTTGTTCTCATTCAGTTGGGGCAGAAGACCGGTGGGACAGCGATCCGAACAGTGCTGACTGCTGGCCTCCCAAAGACGGTTGTGTATTGTGAGGAGGCTCATTATGGCTTCGGATTGCACGACTCCCAAGTCAACTGGGGTCACAAAGTTACGGCTCTCAAGGCGAGTAACCACCAGTTTTTCCTACTCATAGCATTGCTGCTGCCGATGAGTATGACTGATGCTTGGTCCCCACGCTCTAGTGGTTCTTTACCGCCCAGATTCTCTACAAACTTGCCGTCTGCATGATAAAAGTTTCCCTCCTCTTACTCTATCTTCGTATCTTCACCGCTCGTAAATTCCAAATCGGTGCTTGGGTCGTCATGGCTGTGGTGGTTGCGTACAGCCTCGCCGCACTCCTTATGACTATCTTCTCTTGCCGGTAAGAGTTCATCTTGCCCCGCTTGGCGAACTGGTTGCTGAATTGCTCCAGACCAATACAAAAATCGTGGGATAAAAAGATACATGGCAAATGCTACGTGAGTACTTAAGCTGTGAGGCGTGAACGACGCTGACGAAGTTCTTTCAGATCAGTACCGCCGTTATATGGTACTCAACATCCGCATTCGCCATCATCACCGATATTGCCATCATCGCTTTGCCTATCAACGAGATTAGACGCCTGCAGCTGCCGAGGGTACAAAAGTTGATGTTGATGTTCCTTTTCAGTCTCGGTCTCTTGTATGTCTTCTTCACCAACATTGCCCTGATGCAACGTGTAGTCTCAGCTAACAAGAGGGGCTCATAGTGTCATTGCCTGCACAGTGGTGCGGATGATCGTCGTCGGACCCGCGACGGCTGCAATAGACACCTTATGTACAGGCCCATGTTTCTTCGCCCCTCTAGGATCAACCATCTTGCTTCTGACGCCCACTCCCTCACCCACTTTGGCTAATCCAACCCTCGCTCCAGACTACCAATCCGTCTCCAACAGCTGGACGTTCCTCGAAGTGAACGTCGGCATCATCTGCGCCTGCCTCCCCACCTTCAAAGCGCCCATCGTCAAGTACTTCCCTCGCCTGATCTCCCACGGGACCGCCTCCAGCCGCAACCGCAGCCGAGATGCCAAGCGGCCGGGCATGCCTACGTTCGGCAGCAGCAAAGGCTCGCAACTGTTGAGCATCGGCCGACCGGAGCTCAACCGTAGCGCAAGTGATGAGGAGATCATGCTGGACACGGTGGGCATCAAGAAGACGACGAAGGTGGTGGTTAGCTCTCGGGAAGTGGGCTTGACGCCGCATGCGCAGTCTGAGGATCCTTGGCAGACGAAGTGGCATTGATGAGTTTTGATGGAGTGGGGCTGTTGTAGATAGTATGTTTCTTTTCTTTCCCTGATGACGGCTGGAGATACCCAGGAGTTTTGTCGGTGAAGGGGGATTGAGGTGAAGGGACTGACGGGTTATTTTACTTCGGAGGATCCTTGGGTTAGAGAGGGCTCAGCCTTTTGGGACGGAAAATGACTCAATGCTCTTGTGGGTATTAAGCTATATAGATCTCTATATAAAAGTCTTCAGCATGGCTTTAAAGATATCATTTCAACGATCCGAACTGCTTGCGAAAACGCCATTGGCCCTGACACTCAACTGCGCAGATGGTGGGAACCTCCTAAGGTAGGAGCAGGCACTCGAAAGGGATTCCAGATGTACGAGTAGTGGTGAATGGTCAGTTGAGCACTTCTAAGGAGGAATGTACGGGAAAATTCTACGATGGTACTCTGGGTCCACTCGAGCATGAAGTCTTCTCTGTTCGGCTCCAGGACTCTGCTCTCTTCATCATCTTCTCCACGCCGCCAATCCCTCTTCCCTTCCACGGTCGACTTGATGGCATCGTTGCCCCTATTGTAACAGCTAACTTAGGACGTCTGTTTGAGTACCAAATTGACCTTGGTAGCAAATTTGCCTTGACCGCTGCTCTGTACCCTATGGCCCAGGGGTGTCTGTTTCGTTGGGCACAGTACTGTGACTACCTACAGTAGTGACTGTAGTAGTCAAGGATCCAGAGACGTCGGCTGCAACCCCGTACCATGCTATCGGATATGCCGCCCTGGCACTTGCATGAGCCTAATTTTCGCGGAACTCGGCCCTGTGTGAATCAGGACGGTGCGGATTGAGAACGCGCATATGCTAAAGTAGGACTACTACGGATTACTGTACTAACATAATCCTTGATCTTAGGTAGGGAGAGACTCGGGAAAGTTTCTGTCTGGTCTGTGGTAGCCTTGAATTAGCGGAATTTTATATGCAGCGCTCAGTCAGCGTTTCTCGCCGAGGTCTGAAGTGCTGCTGGGCGCATATACCGATGCTCGCAAGGACGCAATAATAATAGCTTTTCGGGCGGCCTCATTGTTGTAGTGGGTAAGTTATACACGATTTCTCTCTATCCAGCCTGGGACAGAGCGGTTCCCTCTGTGTGGCGCGGGGTCAAAAGCGGATGTGGTGCCGAGTGGAGGAAGGGGTGTGGCTTAAGCGTGGCTGACTGGTGGCTGTAGCTGACTCCAACGCTAATCCTCATCGAGCTCCAAAACATCAACCGGATGCCCTTCATGTTGATGGAGCAATTACTCACTTCGGAGCCGTCCATGGCTGCATGAACATGCTCTATCGGCTTCTGTACCTGGTCTTTCAACGGGATTCCGTCTACACCACGTTGTAATTATGGACGATCTCTCCGGCCTGGGCTGGTCCGCCAATACTGCTTCTGATAAACCCCCCCCTATGAGTACTGCATCGTACTACCCTAGCATACGAGCCACCCCGCCGGTCTCTGGCCGATCAACTCCCTTCTCGGCTGCAACCTCTAATGGCGCGCTGAAGCCTTCCGTAGGCGTTTCGACCCGGACATCTACACCGACGAACGACAGCTTCAGCAATCTCGTTTCCTTTAACTCTACAACTTCTACGAAAACCCTCTCGCTACAGGAGCAACAGAAACGCCTAGAGGAAGATAAAGCAAAGCAAGAGGATGAGCGTCGAAAGCAGTTCGACGCGCATTTTGGGATTCAGGAGCCGCATCCCAGGCAGACCAATAGCACTGGAAGTGGGACCTTTGATCGCGCTTTAACTTCGACTACAGGGTCTAGAAAGGAGGGACATGGGACACAGAAGCTTTCAAGCGCTATCAACAAGCCGTTCGCCAACATCGGCCCCCCACCGTACTTGAAACCTGCCGAAAATGACGACGATCTACTGGCTGCTTTTACTTCAACTGCGCCGGTAGATACTTCAAGCAACTTTCCTGTGCCTCTGGACTCGTCAACCGGTGACCAAACCTCAAGAGCAAGTCAAAATGTATCAATTACAAAGTCAACACCACATTCAGCTTTGCTTGACCTTTCAGGCTACCACACAAGCAAGAAACAAGTCGCGGATGATAATGACGATCCTTTCGGGCTGGGACAGATGAGTCAAACATCGGTACGGTTGGCTCCGACACAAGCCGATGGAGTCGATGAGGACGATGTGTTGGGCTTGTTAGGGAGACCTGTCTCGGAGTTGCCTCCTCGAACAGGCGTGGAGCCCCAGACATCGCCCGAAGACGACACCAGTATGAATCACCTTCCCAATGACAAACACCCGCAAGACCAAGCTCTCGCGGAACTGGTAGAAATGGGCTTCCCAGTCGAAAAGGCAACCCAGGCTTTGAACCAAACCGCCACTGGAGTTGATATTCAAGCAGCTGTAGGCTGGCTTCTGAGTCAGGCACACCAGGAGGCGAGACAAAACCACCGTGGAAGAGGCTCACCAGATGGCACACGAAGGCGGAGCGGGGATAGAAACGCCCAGACTAATGGACACAAGGCAGCGCAGCCAGGAGACCTCCGGGCTGATGCACAGATGCCCGCTTGGATGCGTCAAGAACGTCGTTCGAACTCGACGCAACGGGGGCAGGACAGTAAATCACCTGCGAACGGTGAGAGAGATGCTACACAATATGCTGCTGAGATAGGCAGTAATCTCTTTAGGTCTGCCAATACGTTGTGGAAGACTGGTATAAAGAAAATTGAGCAAACTGTGGGGGATTTCAACTCGGACAGTGACTCTGGTCAGCCGAAATGGATGCGGGCAAACGCCGAAGGCGTGACTCGAAGACGGAAAGCCAGCACACCTAGCATACCTACGGAGAGGGAATCGGATAGAAGTGGAAAGCCTGGTTCTGAGCTCAGGTCACAAAGACGACCTAGCCATGGACTACAGCAAACCTCTATTACAGATGAAGCTCTGATGCTTGAGTCCACTAAATCCCGACCTCTGCAGAAGACAGCTACCAGATCAACGCAGCCAGATCCTAGACTCCCAACAAGCTCTACCTCTTCCCGAGATTCATCCCCAGCGCTACCACTGGGCTCGACCAACCAACGCTCATCACAGCCAGGATTTCTCCAACGACAGCACCTCCACGACGTACCGAAAGCAAAGCTGAGCCGAGAACTGATCGACGAGCAGTCGCCAATTGCGTATGTCAGTCCTGCAAGGCGGAAAAGGCCTCCGCCAAACTCCGAGCCAGACCTTCTTGTCGATTCTCATCCCTCAGCTACGGCTCCTACATTGCAGCCAAAACCACCCAGCCAACCACAAGCACCTTCAAAGTCTCCACACCCGTCAACAAATTTCCCCGCTCGTCCCAAACCACCACCAAGAAAGATCCCACCAGTCTCTCCCTCTGCCCTCTCGTCATCCTCAACTTACCGCCAGAAAGGGACCGAAGCCTTCAAACTCGGTGACTATGCTGCAGCTCACGCCGCTTACACCAGCGCACTCGCTCCAATACCCGACCAACATCCTATAACCATCATCATCCTCTGCAACCGCGCACTCACAAACCTGAAAATCGGCGACCCCAAAGCAGCCGTCTCCGACGCCGACACCGCCATATCACTCATCGGCCCGTCCCACGGTGAAGGCGAAACCATAACTCTCAGCCCCCACGACGCCCCCAAAGAGATGCGCGACTTCTACGGCAAAGCCCTGGTGCGAAAGGCCGAAGCCCTCGAGCAAATGGAGCGCTGGGCCGACGCCGCCCACGCATGGCGCGAAGCCGTCCAATCCGGCCACGGCGGGAGCACGAGCATCCAGGGCCGCGACCGCTCCGAGAAAACAGCCGGTCGCTCCTCCCGCCTCGCCGCACCAGCCGTGCGTACACGACCTCCACCGTCGGCCAGACCGGGCCCACACCCAAAGAAACAGTCCGCCCTCGACGCGCTCTCTTCCCACCCGGCACCATCCGCAGAGGCCGTCACGCGCCTCCGCGCCGCCAACGCCGCCGCCGAGCGCGCCGACGACGAGAAGTTCGCGCTCGCTGACTCTGTCGACGCGAGGCTGGCGGCTTGGAAGGGTGGGAAGCGGGATAATCTGCGTGCGTTGCTGGGTAGTCTTGATGCGGTGCTGTGGCCGGAGGCGGGGTGGAAGAAGGTTGGGTTGCATGAGTTGGTGCTGGCGGGGAAGGTTAAGGTGGTGTATATGCGGGGGATTGCGAAGGTGCATCCTGATAAGGTACGTTTTCTCCGAGTCGACTTCCGTTCTTGGGTTTTACGGTTGCGTGTGTTGGGTTTGGTGGCCTGAATAGATGGACGCTGTGGGGTGGGAGAGATGAGGAAGGAGAGCTGATGGCGGAACGAGCAGTTACCGCCTACCGCGACGACGGAGCAGAGGATGATCAGTGGGGCTGTGTTCAGTACGCTGAATGAGGCGTGGGATAAGTTTAAGAGGGAGAATGGGCTTTGAGACGCCTCGGGGACTCTGGTTCCCTGTCTTGGTGGACTTTGGCGAGCGGATTGATGAGCCTATCTCGGTTGTAAAAGATACAATAGAAATAGCACAGCCAACATAGAGCATTTGTCGACTAGTAATACACTCTTGTGAGGTAGAGGCACAAGGGCACTTAATTCCAAGTCCGATTCCATCATCTAATGTGTGAAGACTTGCATCTTGAAATTCTTTTTCCATACCACAACATGTACACCCAGCTATCAGACCTTGCAAGCTAGAGGAGCTCGATATCGCCAAACCGCTTCGCAAACATGCCCAGCGCCTTGATCGGGAAGATGAATTTGTAATTCGGATAGGAAATCATACTACCACGCACATGTCAGCACACCTCACCCTTCAACACAAAAAGCGTCGGCGCAAGGAGCAAGGAAGCAACACAAACATACCAACTCTTATTGAACACCCCCTCAATCGCCTCCTGCGCCCACTCGCCATTCTCCCTCTGCCTGCCCACCACCAACCTCAACGCCCTCTCTATAGGCGCCCGATCCGGGAACCCGGCCTCCATAAGCCCGATGCACGCCCACGCCGTTTGCACCACCTGGCTGCGCTCGTGATGCGTATACACGCCCGTCTCGCAGCCGCGGTAGCTCTCGCCCCAGCCGCCGTCGGGCATCTGCTTGGCGAGGAGAAAGTCACAACCGCGCCGGACGTGGTCGCTGTTGGCGTGCGTCTGGCCAGCGGAAGCGAGCGCCTCGAGCGCGAACATGCCGGCGTACGTGAAGCAGATGCCCCAGCTGCCGTACCAGGAGCCGTCGGGCCGCTGGGCGCGGCGGATGTAAGCGAGGGCGGCGCCGGTGACGGCGCGGATGGAATCCGGGCGGTAGGTAGGGTCGTGGTCGGTGGTGAAGAGGGCGAGGGCGGTGACGACGGCGGTGGTGCATTCCGGGTAGTCGTACTCGATCATGATGCGGCCGAAGACCTCGGCGGCGTTGAGGTACTCGAGGTACTCGGAGCCGCGGGTGGGCTCGTAGGAGGCGAAGCCGCCGGAGGGGTTCTGCATGGTGAGGAGGGTGTCGACGGCGTCGCGGAGGCGGGCGTCGGAGACGAGGGTCGGGTAGCCCGGGGTGCGTTGCAGCGCGATGACGGCTTTGAGGGCCTCGCTCGTGCAGTCGCTGACGGTGTAGCCCTGGTCGCGCGTGCTGAATGCCCAGGCGCCTTTGCGGCGGTGCCGGTAGCAGAGGGCTTGGTCGGGGACGTCGGCGCGGATTTGCTGGTCGTCGAGGAAGGCGAGCGCTTTGAGGAGCATGGGCTTCCAGTGCGGGTCTTGGGCGAGGCCGGCGTGGGTGACGGCTTGGATGAGGAGGGAGGTGTCCCATGTTTGCACGCCGTTCGTGCCGTTCATGAGCATGCCTTCGTGCTTGACCCATAGGAAGTCCTGCATGCGATCTCGGTGGCGTCGGACTGAGTGGCTGCCTTCGCCGTCGTGGATGTAGCATGCTAGTAGGTTCATCGGGCCGTTGACTGGACCGAGGTTGGCGTATTCTGTGTTCTCGTCTTCGCGGCGGATCAATTCGAACGCCCAGTCCTCGGCTCTTTTGACCAGTGAATTGTAACGCAGGTAAGGGTTCCAAATATTAACGAGGGCCCAGTTGATGGAATTGAGGAAGAAGGTTTTCGGGTGGTAGTTATCACGAGGGGAGATGCTGTTACGGTGAGCGAGGAAATTGATAGATTCGTAGGGCGAGGTATACAGCTCTTGGCGGAGTTGGCGAGTTAAATCGGTAGCAGGGTGTGAGAAGCGCTTGGAGTAGATATAAGACATTGGAAGGAAAACTTGTCGCATGTGGATCCACCAGCGCCATGGGGCTATTGGTACCCAGTCAGGGAGAAGCCTGCAGTCACACATGAGCTCCCCGAGATATCCCATGGGAAGTTATTCAGGGGATAATATTACCAAAGCTCTGGCGGGACTGGGTTCACAGCATCCCATTCCATGACCCCTAATATGCTCAACCAGAACTTCGCCCAATGAGGCCCGTTGACTGCACCACCAAGCTTATGGAGCGTCCCTCTTGCCCGTACCATTCTCGGATCTTCTGCACTCATACCAAGCAATCGTTGCACCACGTAGTTCATGGCGGTGCCGAACACGGTGCTTTCCCCTTCAATGTGTAGACCCCAACCTCCATCTTCCACGTTTTGTCGTGCGAACAGATAGCTCTTGATTTCCGTCGCGTGAGACCAAGGGATAGGGGTATGAGTAACATGCCAAGATATGACAAGGCCAGGCAAGAGGAACATAGGGCCGCCATATTCACAAGCCCAGTTGCCCGGGGGGAGCTGAAGATGGGAGAAGAATGAAAGAGCATTACGGACAGAGGCAAGAGGCGTTGTTGCTGGGTGCAAACGAGGTAGATCCTGTGCGAGTCTGTAAGCTTCCCATGATATAATCACAGAGGATCGGACGTTTTACGGTGGGGAGACCTAGATGATATTTGTCGGCTGTGCTTTGTGGCCACGTCTTGAGCTCCTCATCGTTCTCCAGATAGTGCCATGTCTGTCGACCGCGTTCATCCAGTAGCCTCCAACGCGTATAATCCGTTTTCTCGGACTCAACTTCTGCACCGTCCAACGTAGCCCCCTTCTCGACCGTTGGAAGTTTGCCATTGGCGACTTTGCGTGCCACCAATTCAGCCCTTGTCATGGTTAATCAGTTACCATTGCCTATGGTCAAGAGGGGAGGTTGAAAGCTTTCATAGGGAGCGAAAGGTTGAAGTGAATGTGAGAGGAACGGCTTCTTGGCGAACCTCCGTGCCGCAACAAACACCACACTAATAGCTCTACTTTTGGACGGTCAATACCTCACTCTGATACATGCAAGTCGACTAATATCCAGAACCACCTGAGCTCCACACTATGGATCAAGCAGCTCGCGGCGCCGCGGCTCTCAAAGAAGGCAGATATGCTGAGGCAGTCACTCAATACAACACTGCCATAACCCGCTCCCCCGGCGCTGTAGACTACTACATAAAGCGCAGCACAGCTCACCAACGCTCCTCCCCGCCGGACTACAACGCAGCACTTCACGATGCCGAGATTGCAGTCAACTTCGCTACCCAGCGCGCGAAGAGGGAGTTGGTAGGACAAGCACAGCTGAGGCGGGGCATTGCACTTTTTGGCTTAGGACGTTACGCAGATGCTGGGCATTGCTTTGCGTTAGCTAAGAGATACAACGAGAAGGAGAGTAGTCTGCTCATCTGGGAGAAGAAAGTTGAAGTTAAGCTGAAAGAGTTGGATGAGGGTGCGGAGGCCAAAAAGGTCACGATAGCGGATGTGCCAGACGTCAAGCTACCTAGCCCCCCAGTGGAAAAGCTGCAGGGGAAGAGGGATCCGAAAGTGGAGGAAAGCTCTCAGAGGACTACGCCCAAAAGTAAAGCGAAAGTGGGGGCAGACATCGTTCAGACACCGGCAAATAAGATACGGCATGAGTGGTTCCAGACGGCGGACACTGTCACCATCGAGCTATTTGCCAAGGGTGTTGCTAAGGACAGTAAAGAGAAGATCGTCGACATCGAGGAGCAATCGGTGATACCTCTCAAGACCCTCTCTCAGGCAGCAGCTCACGAGTGCCCAGGTGTTAATCTCTTTCCCGTTGGTTACGGGATCCGAGTACAATCTCACCTTCGATCCGCTATTTTCTTCCATCGATACCGCGCACTCCAGCTATGAGATCAAGTCCACCAAGATCGAGATAAAGCTCCGAAAACAAACGGCTGGACAGAAATGGGCATCCTTAGAGGGAGCCCTACCCGTTGAGGAAGTGAAGGATTCCAATGGACCCCCAAATCGACCATCCGCTCTATCTTCACGGAACGAACCCACAGCCCCAGCAGCGGACAGTACCAGACACGCGCCATCCTATCCCACATCCTCAAGAACAGGCCCCAAGAATTGGGACAAACTGGCCGACGACCTCACCAAGAAGCGTCCCAAGCCAGAAAAGAAAGAAAACGAAGCCGACGGGACTGCGGAAGCAGACGCTGATGACTTCGACTACGACGATGAAGGCGACCCGGTAAATGGCTTTTTCAAGAAGCTATACAAAGATGCGGATCCGGACACGCGGAGAGCGATGATGAAAAGCTACCAGGAAAGTAACGGCACGGCGCTGAGTACGAATTGGGCTGAGGTTGGTAAGGGGAAAGTGGAGACCAGTCCACCTGATGGTATGGAGGCGAAGAAATGGGCAGAATGAACGGGCTCTCGCTTTTGGCGCCGTACGATACTGTTCGCTATCCATCTATTCGCCGACATACGAGTGTTAACGGTCGAAGCAAAAACGGTTTTGCTATTGATTGCAGCCTCACACCTGTCTATTATGCTGCATGATGGTGATACGTTTGCTATGCATGGGAAGACAAAGGCCATAAGACAAAGGCCATAAAACACCCCTTCCCGACACCTATGTCATTACTTCATATTTTCTTTTCTCGTACTTTTGAATTCCATGCTCATGTGCTACAAGCAATCCCATCGCCCTTTCTAACTTTTGGATTAGTCTGCCCTAGAGAGGCAAAGATGCTTGACCGGGAGGCTTGCGACGATCCGGCTTTTCTTCTCTTTCGGTTCTACTAGCCAGTATGGCATTCTTATGGTGCAGGGGTGTTCGACCCTAATTGTATGAAGACCATAAGAACGGCAGCGTATCTGCGCAAGGTCAGCACTTCATTTCTCGCGACCACAGATCAAGAAGACCCAGAGAACCTACCCAGCCGTCGCCGCCAATGTCTCAAACGGTCGTGCTACCGTTACTATGCTCAAAAGACCGGAAAAGACGACGAGACAACCGGATATTATCTGCAGCCTTGTGGTTTCGTCGTTGTAGGCTTTCAGCAGCCAGAGTGGTCCTATCAGCATTCCTAATCCGACCGTAGTAATTATAAATGTTACAAGCGCGTCCATTCTCGAGTCACTATGGTATTTGGTGGTCTTCGATTCATACCAATGGTTGTAGTGGTGCCATTGATGCTGCATGCCCATCGAGTCATACCAGTCAGCAAAGCTCGGGATCCCGAGGCTTGGAGAAGGACGGTGTCTGACTGACCGGAGGTATTCGGAAGAGGAAAAACATTCGAAAACAGACAAACATATCAAGAAACCGCCGCAAGGGCGTCCGGACTTTTGGAACCAAAGAGACGAGGTCATCATCTGTATCAATGAAGCCAGTCTCTTCTTTGTGGATGGGATCGTTGTTGTTGAAGAACCAATTTTTGACATTTTTAGTTTCATGGCTAGAAGCTCTTGGATCAGACCGTAACTGTCGATGCGCAAGGATGAATTCATCTGCCGCTTCGATCAGCCACTTCTCCGAATCTCGTTGTTACTCGTCCGCCGTTAGATATGGTCGCTTACTGTACTCCTTCAGTCGAACCCGAAGATCATCCAGTATAGCATTGCGTCTGGGCTCCATGTCATATCGAAAAGTGCCATTATCAATATCATCTGGTCGTATTTTGCACCACCGATCCAGGGCTTCTAACTCCTCTTCTTTCCTAACAATCTGATCTTGCATGTAGAGAATAACTCTGGTATGCACAGCGTTGAATCGTCGGAGGACGAAGGCGTCTTTCGATGAAGCACCCCAGGTCGCAAAGCCTGGATATCCAAGGTACTTCCAGGGCTTTTCCTCGATTTCGGCCTTCGACGGAGGGGTGAGCTTCGGGAACCACTGCGTAGGAGGCGCTGGGTATTGTGCTATAGAATTTGCCGGTACCGCCGGCGGTTTATGCTGCGGCGTCTGGATGATGACATGCTGATTGTTTGGTGGCAGAGGTTGCGGTGGCGCAACTTGTGTTTGGTTGTTCGGTGGAGGACCTCCTGATGCTGGGTTATGAAAAGTTGACGCTAACATATCCTAACGGATGCGATATTTTGGGCTTCAAATAATTTGAATAAATACTAAGGATCTAACAGACACAATGAGCCGTCACTGTCTTCTTTCTCAACTTCCCAGAGTGGATCGGGCACCAGGTCTTATACCAACCATGATTTGCTGGCGCATGACGGGGAGGTTCAGACACCTGCGAAGTTGGACGGACCAAGTGTACCGGTTGAGCCCCAACCAATGCCATGCAGGCTTCTCGCTCCAGCCCGTCGATCTGGGGCCATCGGAGCCATCCTTAGCTTTGTACAGCCTTGCACTTCATACCCTTGTCCTCGGCATAGCCGATATGTTTTACCACTTCCAATTGGCTAAGATGCGGAACCAATTGTATACTGCTACAAGCTGCGAGCGTCCGGGTAGTCACGGGGGCCTCGTGCCCTTCGAGTTGGTGATGCCTAAAGCCTTGCAAGGCTACGAATGAAGGCGTCCGTTATTGAGGCAGTATTGATCTCGCAGCTGAAGAACATAAATGTTGGTCATAGCCCACCGGATTCATCCCTCTCGACTGAAACCTCTCTCCTCTACTGCGTACAGCCTCGGAGTTCGAGTGCCACAGCTCTCGCCCACAAGCCTCTTTTACCTCTAGTACTGACCGACTAAGGCTGATTTTGCCGACTCATTCGTCTTTGAGGCATGTGCTGTAGACCGCCTTTCAACTTATCTCAGCATATGATTATGACTGACGAGATTCCTAGGTTAGGGCTGCGACCGGGAACCAAGCTTTTCGATATGGGTTTAGGGCGCGACGCCCGAAGCAAAATCCTTGCCGTATCCCATTTTCAGGGTCGGATTGGGGTAGATCACGACCTCAGTGATCCGGAAAGTCGACCAGGCCAGGTCGACGTTGAAGGTAATGAGTATGATGTCATGGGAATGCCTCAGGGCGAGTCTAGCTTCAAGTTACGTGGCTTGACAGAGAGAAAGAAGCGTCGTAGCTCAACGACGACCTCTGCTCCTCGACCACAACCGGCCTACAACAGCTCTGCCAGCAGTTCTCTTGACAAAACCTCTTACTATCCGTCTTCATGGCAATCGGCCTATACGCATGGTTCTGCTACCTATTATCCAGGTCTTGTACAAGGCTCTCCACCATCTATGCACAGCAGCACCTTCTCGCCTCCAAGTCAGCAATATCAAAGCTGCAAACCTGACCAGGGTTATGCATACCATAACGCAAACCAACCTTATCAGAATCAGGGCCAGCAGCAGCAACAGCAACAGCACCAGCAACAGCAACAGCAACAGCAACAGAAACAGCAACAGCAACAGCAACAGCAACAGCAACAACAGCAATATTATAATCAAGGGTACAACCAGATGTACAATCAAAACAACGCGTAAGGGCCCTTTCCGAACTGACAGACACTCTCTTTCTAGGATGATGATTTGACTTTGATACTCCTCAGACAATCACAGTATCCGCCCGCATCTCAGTCCCAGCCAGCGCAGCCGGCGCAGTCAGCGCAGCTAAACCAGCTCGGGTATTGGGTCTGTCAACATGGTTTCAACATCGCGATACAGTAGGCTTCCTGCCAGTCGGTACAGAGATCATTGACTTAGTGATTCTAGTCGCTCCTATTGTCCTCATGGCTGCGTGAAATAGTTATGCTGAGTATACAAGTTGGATTCTCAATGTAACCCAGTCCGCACCGCTTTTCGGTGTGAGGTTGCTGACCAATTAGATAGCAGTCTAGCTATTGATCCGCATATCGGAGCGGCAGCTTGTCGCTTTCCGGTACTGGAGCACTTGGAAGTATCTGTGGTCATTTGATCCTTCGATCATTGACTGAGCAAACCTCATCAACGCCGATTGTCTCGCTCCGTTGCGACGCGAGTTCCAGCAGACATTCACTGTTTCGTGATTCTCAGATTCCATCCAGGATTGAAGCGAACCAGTCAGCGAGCTGGTGGACAACCGTCACCAACTTGACTGATGGCCAGGCAGAGACTCAAGAAGCAGTATGTACCTGCTGCCAGTTTGTCTAGCATGTTACCGCGGCGGTTTGGATGGAACCTAACGACGAGACCACGATTGTACGATTGCTGCGGTTTGGAGTCGTTGTATGTTGATGCTCCCCCTTGGATGGTTACAAGGGGCCCGCGATACCCCTTTCTTCGGCGGGGTAGCTGTAGGTAAGGTAGGAAACTTTCCGTTTACCGTTTGGGTTTAGCGTAGGGTTAGCAAGCGTGCTTGGCACCTGGCCTCTATAACGAATTGCAATTCCAATATACTCGATCTTCATTCCCTAGGTACCTTACCTATCTTACTACACTGCACTACGCTGAACCGACCTTGTTCTGAGTACGGCCGACGTCCAGACGCTTGATGATGATAACTCAGACACTTATAACATGACGATGGACGACTGGGAAGATATCCTGTGCTTCGGTGATGACACTGGCTTGACCTCCGTCTTGAGCCAAGACAGAACAATCCACGTCCAGCAGCTGCCGCATGAGCACAGAAGCTCTCATACAGTCAGCGCTACGGATACCTTGGCAGATCCTGGCGCCATGCCAGAACTCACACATCCTCCAACTTCAGACTCTTGCAGCCCAGGTACTCTGACGCGGGAGCTTCAGTCTCTTTCATTGGACTCCTCGACATCCAATCAGCAGGATGCTGAAGACTCGTATGCTCAAAGGTCGGCACCCGTACCTGGACTTCTCTCTGATGAGTCTCCGATCTTAGAGCGTCAAGCACGGTGATCGGTAAGATCGAACGCATCTTCACGTCCCTCGTCGATGTCCTGCTCGAGGATCTTCAAGGAGGATTTGCCATTCCAATCAAGACAACAGCGCGTGCTTCAAAAGATCATACGATCGATCCTGAGACGGGTGCGATCAGGGCCAATCCGAATGTCCAGCCTGTGGATGTATGCTTTCCAGGAAAGACACCAGAAGAAGCTTGGAGGTTTGGTGCGCAGTCCCTGCCTCTGTTATACATTTCAATGCTCCGCAGTCGTTGCTGAGTTACGATGCAGCTGTATTGGTGCGTATTCTGGGCCTGATACAGGAAGCATTGATGAGTGGTGTCATCACCACCAAAAGGTAACGATGAATTCCAGATTCTTCCCTCTCTTGTGATCGGTGCTCATTTCCTCGCAGGGATATCTACTATAAAGACCCTACATTATTTGGTCGACAGAGCGTGGTAGATCGCTATGTCGATGATATCGCTTCCACCTTTGGTGTGCAACGAAGGTCTCTAAACGTGGTCAGTACTGACTTGGAGAGCTTTCCGAAGGAGGCAGCTGAACTGACCTTCGGACTTTAGGTTGCAGCAGCCAAAGGCATTTTGGCCGGTTGTGTCGAGTTTGGGAGGGAGGATGGTAGCACTGTGCACGGCACTTCGACTGGAGAGGTAATGCCGTCATCATGTTTCCCTAAATGTTGCAATACTCAGAAAGCCTGCCTGTTGGTAGGGTATATCAGTGCCCGATATCATGGCTATCCATTGGATTAGATTGATAGATGTGAAGTGGATTCTAGTGATCGAGAAAGAGGTAAGCGTCCGCAGCTTCAATGCTCACAGCGTGGCTAGCCTGCTGATCAATGCAGGCAACGTTCCAGTCACTCGCAAGCAATGACTTTTGGAAAAACTCCGCAGCCGGCAATGGTATCCTTCTGACGGTTAGTATTTTGCGTCAGCGAATCGTCCTACTGCAAGCCTGACTCCGGATGAAGGCAAAAGGCACACCAGACATCTCGACTCGAGCATCCCTTCGCTATCTATCGAGTATCAACCCCCCTCCGAACCAGACCCGTCCCCGTATCTTTGGGCTCGTAGATTTTGACCCTTACGGCATCGGCATCCTCTCAACGTACAAGTACGGGTCGATCAGGCTTGCCCATGAGAATGCTCACCTCACCGTCCCGAGTATCTCATGGCTTGGTGTCCAGAGCCAAGACCTGTATTCGAAGGAATCTGACGATGAATCAGATCTGCTGCGACTAACAGCCAGGGACCGAAGAATAGCAGTGAAGATGCTGGAGCGACCAACTTTCGCGGAAGATGGACCTGAACCGATGTGGAGGCGGGAGTTACAGATCATGTTGATGTTGAACACAAAGGCGGAAATCCAACACTTGAGTAGCAGAGAGGGCGGGTTGGAGAAGTGGCTTCAGGACAAGCTGCTGGTTGAGTTGTCTGCTGCAGAGGAAAGCTTGAAAACGAAGTCGGCATGAGATCGGTGTTGGGAGACCTTGCCGAGTATCCCGTTGCAGAGACAGTATAGACTATCAGTGATATATAGCCCTAACGCTAGGAACGCTGGGGCGCCAAGCTGGGGCAATTCGCAAGTCTAAGCGTTCGCAACGACAGATTTACCGACTGGCCAGGAAGAGGTACTCAACGTCCTCTATAACCCTCAATCCCCCTCAGCGCCGTACCCTCACCTCATACCAAACTGTACAGAGCCGGTAACACCCCATACAAGCCAGCCTCAGCCAAGCGCACAGAAACCTGACCCCTCCCTCTTCCCTTCTATCCCAAGTCCTCAACCCCACGACCACGACGCCTCCCTCCCTCCCTCTTCCCCCCCATCCCAAGTCCTCAACCCCACCACCACGACGCATCCCTCCCTCTTCCACTCCTAACAATCCCCACCTCC
>JAABUJ010003122.1_pt1 | contig 19100 bp, 22 predicted proteins | sample 5559131 | NCBI WGS metagenome assembly JAABUJ01 (sample SAMN10711875, study PRJNA513366) | rock metagenome | isolation source: Antarctica rocks | place: Antarctica: Victoria Land, Mt New Zealand nord | collected 2016-01-07 | reverse complement strand
GCCCCTCAGCCCACGCCCGCACCTCGGCCACACACAAATCATCACCCATCCCCAAGACGATCCGGGAACGAGTCCCCTCACCAGCGCAGACACACCGACAAGATCAAAATAAACGCAACTGTAGTACGCCGGACGCCCAGCCAAACCCACCGAGCAGATGCGCTGGTCACCACAGGGCGCCCACCTGCTGCTGCAGGTCCGCACCCGTGTCCTCAAAAACCAACTCGCCGACGACTTCCACCGCTGGTACCCCGAGTTGACCCACACCGCTGATCGGCAACCGCTGTCCGCATGGCCTCCCCCAATTTGTCCCGCTCTCCTCGACCGTCCCAAGTGCCACGAAGCGCGCGAAGTTCTCGCTTGGCTGTTGACATGGCCTGGGGAGTCTGCTGTTATTGCTTGCACCTTTCCATTAAATAGACGCATGTTCTACATCCTAGAACCAACACTGCGAATCCATCGCCGGGACTACACCTCGACGGTGGGGTGAGGTGGAGCTATGCAGCTCTTTGGCGTTCTTCTCGTGCTCGTTGTAACGCTCAGCGTGGGCATCGTGGCCGGACGGAAGGTGAAGAACAGCTCGGACTACACCGTGGCCGGTAAGCGGAGCAGCACTGCGGCTGTGGCGGGCATGATTATTGGCGCCCTGCTTGGGGGTTCTTCGACCATTGGAACCGCTCAGGCAGCGTACCAGTACGGATTGTCGGCGTGGTGGTTCACCTTGGGTGCCGGTCTCGGATGTCTCATTCTCGGAACCTTTCTGGCGCGAGCGCTCCGCAGCGCTGACGTGGAGACCATTCCGCAGTTCCTCACCCGCTCGTATGGCGCTCCGATGCGTCCTGGGATCGCTGTGGCCGACAGTATCGGAATCTTTCTCACGATTCCTGCACAGATAACCTCAGCGATAGCGCTGCTCGCCGTAGCCTTTCCGACCGGTCACACGACGACGACGCTGATCGTTGCAGTCCTCGTCGCTCTGTTCTGTCTAACCGGGGGCGCCATTAGTGCTGGTGCCGCCGGGATAGCCAAGCTCATCTTCATCTATTTAGCACTTCTCGCCATCGCTATCGTCGCGGTCGTTCTCGCTGGAGGCGTCGGCGCATTGTTCACCGGCTTGCCGTCGGACTTCACGTCCCTTGTTGGCCACAACGGTGGTCCGGGCATCCATGACGGAATCGCCACGATGATCGGGGTCTGGGCCACGCAGATCTACGTCCTCTCGGTTTTCTCGGCCCGCAGCCTGCGGGCTGCCCGCGCTGGTACTTACCTGGCTGGCTTCGGCATGATCATCTTCGGGCTTGGTGGTGTCGCCGCAGGCCTTTACATGCGGACACATCGCCCGGGCATTAAGCCGGTCGAAGCGCTTCCATTATTCATCAAGGAACACTTCACAGGACTGGCCAGCGGTCTGGTCCTAGGGGCATTGTTGATCACCGTGATCGCCAGCGCGGCGGCGCTGGCGCTTGGCATATCGACCATGCTGACTCGAGACCTGTTCCAGCACTTCGTCCGCCCTGAAGCCAGCGACAAGGCGCTGGTCCTGTTTGCTAGGATCACGCTGCTCGTGATGATCGTGCTCGGGGTTGTGGTGGCAAGCAGCAACATCATCAAACTCATCGTTGAGTATAGCTTCCTGGCATTCGCGCTTCGCGCCGCAACCATTGCCGTTCCGCTGCTTGCGGCGGTGGCGTTCCCACGGAGTCGATTGATATCTATCGGTGGCGGTGTGGGTGCGGCTGTCGGCGGTCTTCTAACGGACATCATTCTGTCTTCCTTGGGCGCGCCGTACGTGATCTACTGGGCCCTCCTCGCCTCCGTCGTGGGATTAGCGATTGGGACTCTCGTCTATCCGCGCCGCATACAAGCTCCTGGAGAGCAGCACATGACCATGGGTACGAGAAGTAACGACTTGCCTGCCGTGAAGAGGAGCGCCGAATGAACGTCGGCGAGTATGAGATCGACAATGTCGTCTCGGGCTTCGCAAAGCGCTGTGCGTCGGCGGGCGTGGCTGATCGCCTCGCTGTGAGGTGCGGGGACGATGTATTAACTTATAGGGAATTATGGCGATTGGTTTCGCGTGCCGCCGCGCAGCTAATCGAGCTGGGCATTACCAAGGGAGACGTCGTCGCCCTCGCGGCAGATCCGTCACCTGCGTATATCGCGTACACGATGGCCACGCTCACGGTGGGCGCAGTCCATTTCCCGCTGGAACCTGGAGGGCCCGATGCTCTCACCGAAAGCCTCGCGCGTTCGGGCGCACAGCTCATTGTCGCCGATGTGGCGGCGCGCTCCCGATTCGCCGACGCGGCAATGGGCGACACCAAGGTCTGGCGGGCGGAGGAACCGCTCCCTGACCGCACAGGTCCGACGGTGGAGATTGGCCCGGACGACGGCGCGGTACTGTTGTCGACGTCCGGCAGTACTGGAAAGCGGAAGAACATCTCGCTTACGCACCAGAACGTGCTTGCCAACGCCGCCGGCGTTGCGGAGCGTACCTCCATAACGCCAGATGATACACTATTGAACTGTATGCCTCTTTACCACACAAACGCACTGAATAATCAACTGTTTCTTCCGCTCCTGATCGGTGCGGGGATCGCTCTCCATCGACGTTTCGTGCCGGAGAAATTCTTCGACTCGCTGCAGTCCGAGAAGCCAACTTACATTACGGGCAGCCCAACGATGTATCGTCGACTACTTCCTTACCCGGTGCCCCAGGGTGCAACCTCCAGTCTGCGCTTCCTACGAGGCGGTGCAGCTGCTTTCAGCGAGGATTTGCATGCAGAGGTGGAAAAGCACTTCGGCGCTCCTCTCTTGGTCTCCTGGGGGCTAACGGAGGCGACGTGCACTTCTGCCATGAACCCTCCAGGAGCCCGTCGCATCGGAACCGTTGGTACTCCATTGATGGGGCAAGACGTAGCGGTGCTGGATTTCGACGACGATATCGTACTGGCGCCGCACTCGCGTGGGGAGATTGGTATTAGTGGCCCGAACGTAGCGCCCGAATTTGGCCCAGGATGGCTGCGGACGGGGGATATAGGTTCCTTCGACGAAGCCGGGTATTTGAGTATCGTAGGTCGACGTAAGGAACTCATTCTTCGTGGCGGTGAAAATATCTATCCGCAGGAGGTCGAAACTGTCCTCCTCAGTCACAGCGACATTACGCAATGCTGCGTGGTGGGTGTTCCGTCCAACGACTACGGCGAAGTCCCGGTGGCCTGCGTTGCGCGACGTAGGCACGGGCCGCTTTCTGACGCTGACCTCCGAATGCAGCTGCTAGAGCTGGCTACACGCAAGCTACCCAAATATGCGGTTCCCGCGCAGCTCCTTCTGCTTGACGAGCTACCGACGATCGGAGTTGGCAAAGCCGATAGACGCACGATGAAAGCTTTAGCGACCGAGTTCATGGCGAGTGTTTAGAGGAAGGTGGCCGTTTGGGCCAGCTGAACAAGAAGCAATATCAGTAAGCGGAATGTAGAAACTCTGTCGTGGAGTTGGTACAAGAGAGAGGTAGGACATCGCTATGGCGGAATTAACCGTGCCGTTCGGCGCCACCGACATCACATTCGAGGCTCCCGATGAAACAGAGGTGGTCAAGCCAACCGCCGCAGGGCTACCACCCGTAAAAGACCTGAAGCATGAGGTGTTGGATGCCCTGAACCACCCGCTTGGCTCACCTCCTCTTGCTGACTTAGTCGGTCCTGATTCAAGGGTGACCATCGCATTCGACGATCCTGTCAAACTCACCTGGGGTCCCATAGGTGAGATTACGATGATGACGACACTCGGCGTACTCGCGTCGGCGGGCGTTGCCGACGAGAACATCACCTTAATTTGCGCGAACTCGCTTCACCGAAAGTGGACGGCGGCGGAGCTTGCTACTGTAATCGGTGCTGGAGTCGTGGAACGGTTCGGCAGCCGCCTGATATGCCACGATGCCGAAGATCCGGAATCTATGGTGTCGTTCGGTACGACAGCAAGTGGTTATCCCGTCCGGCTACATCGCTTGGTGCAGGAATCCGATCTGTTGATCTACGTGAATCGTGGTTACAAGAGAGGCTTGTGTGGCGGCTGGAAATCTGTTTGCGTAGGTCTGTCGGATTGGCCGTCGATTAGTCATAGCCACACACCGGACGGTCTTTCGATGTCGCTGCGAAAGAATCGGATGCACGCCATGTTCGACGAGATGGGGAACTTTGTTGAGGCCCGACTTGGACGGAAAATATTCAAGGTGGAGGTGCTTCAGGCGAACCCGACCGAGGCGTCTGCGGTATGGGCCGGAGATACCTCGGGAACCCGATCCGCAGCGATTGAGCGTCTGTCTTTGAGTTTGCCATCGCGCCGTTCAATCAAGACCCCGCCTGCGGACATCGTTATTTACGGTATACCGAACGCCAGTGGCTATGCGGCGTTTGCGGGTCACAATCCGATTCTTCAGCTGGTGTCTTATGGGCTCGGCTACCTAGGCGGTTACATTGAGGCTCGCGGGAAACCCGGCTGCACTGTGATTATGGCGTCGCCGTGCCCGGACGAGTGGGATATGCGTCATCACCCGACTCACAAAGAGGTATGGGACAGGGTGTTATCCCAGACACGGGATCCCTACGAGATCACGGAGAGGTTTGGGGAGGAGTTCGCACATCACAACAAGGACATCGAGCGGTACAGGTCGGACTTGGCGTATCATCCTGTTCACGCGCTACTTGCTGTCCATCCGCTGAAGCGGCTGACTCACGCCGGGCGAGTGCTGGTAGCCGGCGCGGTTGATCCGGGAGTGCCGAGGTGGCTCGGGTTTGACCCGTACCGGACAATCGAGGATGCACTGAGCGAAGCGATGAGGATGCATGGGACTGGAGCAAAAGTGCTCGTTGCGGACTATTCGGGGGAGCCCCGGCCTCCGGCGCCATTACCCTGACGGCTGACGGCGTTGGCCCATGGTTCAGACCCGGAAGGCGTGGGCTCATGGTATCGCTTCGAACAGTAAGGATCATGGCAGTCTTCCACGCAGGGAGCCTCCCATACGGTGTTCAGAAACGAAGGGCAGATGAGCGAGTTTTGAGCATGGTGCCGAGTGACCCTCTGAACGGTCGGAACAGGCAAGCGGCCGATGATGTCGTGCGGCGGTTGAACGGTATGACACCGCTGGGTGTTGCCTTCTCCGGCGGTGTGGACTCTTCAGTCTTGCTCGCTCTAGCGGTGCGGGCGTTGGGCCGGGACCAGGTAATTGCGGTGGTGGGCGTGTCCCCCAGCCTCGCCGCCGCCGAACGTAGTGCGGCACACGAGGTGGCGGCGTTTATCGGGGTCCGGGTGGTCGAGGTCGTGACCCGCGAGGGCGACCGTGCAGCGTACCGGGCGAACGGGCCTGACCGATGCTTCCACTGCAAGGACGAGTTGTTCACTCAGATCTCCGACGCGGTCGTAGCAGAACACGGCTTGGTTGCGGTCGCCTACGGTGAGAATGCCGACGATGCCCGCCGACCGGATCGCCCTGGGGCGACGGCGGCCACTAACCACAAGGTATTGCGGCCGCTCGCCGAGGCGGGCATGGACAAGGCGGCGGTGCGCAGTGTGGCGCGTGCACTGATGCTGCCCTGCGCGGATAAGCCAGCGGCGCCGTGCCTGGCATCGCGTATACCCCATTACCAGGAGGTGAACCCGGAAAAGTTGGCTCAGATTGAGCAGGCGGAGCAAGCCTTGCGGCACCTGAGTTTTGGTGACGTCAGAGTGCGCCATCACGGTGACACAGCACGCGTCGAACTACCTCTGGAGGATCTGCCGCGTGCTGTGGTAGCAGATATTCGTGAGGCCATATACCGTGCGATCACGAAGGCTGGTTTCCGGTTTGTAACCCTAGATCTGGCGGGAATCCAATCCGGAGCTTTTACGCTATCGCTCATGGGGGCCAAAGATGGATGATTCACCTTATGCTAACCCTGAGCTGGAGTCATTCGCGCGGTTGGACCATGACCGCGAGGAGCGGCGAGGTTATCCCGAAGCCGTGTACTGCGAAGGCAAGACGGCCGTCCAGGTCGGAGCGATTGCGGCTGCGGTCCGCGGCCGCTCTTCAGTCACCCTGTTCACAAGGGCCCCCCCGGAGCATGCCCAGGCGGTGCTGCGCGAGCTTCCCGATGCTCGTTACTACGAGGACGCGCGACTGCTCGCGTGGCCGCCCGAGCCCCCGCAACCGAGCGGGGCAATAGTGGCTGTGGTCGCCGCTGGTACCTCAGATCTTGCGGTGGCCCGCGAGGCGATGTTGACTGCTAGATTCCTGGGTCGGCGTTGCGAGTGCGTCGTCGATGTGGGTGTCGCCGGGCTGCATCGCATCCTCGCCCAGCGCGACCTTCTTCACCGTGCGCGGGCCATCGTCGTGGTCGCCGGCATGGACGGAGCGTTACCCAGCGTGGTCGCCGGTCTGGTGTCCGCGCCGGTGATCGCTGTTCCAACATCAGTGGGATACGGGGCCGCTTTCCAGGGGCTGGCGCCCCTGCTCGCCATGCTGAACGCATGCTCCCCCGGCGTGGCGGTTGTCAATATCGACAACGGTTACGGCGCCGGACACCTCGCCGCTCAAATCGCCGCTCCCGATATCAGACCGGCTTCAACCGCAGCCGCCGTGGCAGCTGCAAGGACGTGACGTACCGGTTTCTTCATTTGACGCGCCAGCGCCACCACGTCCTCGAACTCGGGAGTCGCCGTGAGGATGCGCCCACGGGAATAGCAGACCTTGATCTGGACAGCGCCGGGGGGTAGGTCGACCTTAATCCAGGATCGGAGCAGCGCAGTCTTGCTCACGGCAGTCGTACGCACCCCGATAGTGCTCGTTTGCTCGAACATCAGTTGGCGCATGGCCACTGCGTGATGCTGTGGTGCCAGCACGTGAAGTGTGTGCGCCGGGCGTCCCTTCTTCATCACGATCGGAGACAGCCAGGCGTCGGAAGCTCCGCCGTCGAGCAAGTTGGCTAATACCCCGGGCCACAGGCGTGGATCGAGATCATCAACGTTGGCTTCCAGAACGACCTCTGTCCCAACTGTGTTGTCCATGGTGGGCGCGCCTTCGTGGGTGCCAACGGCCACTCTTACGACATTCGCTCGGCCCGGAAAGTTCTTTGAGCCTGCACCTATACCGACGTGATGGACGGTCATCGGCGGGATGTCGTTACAGGACGCCGCGATGGCGGTAACCAACGCAAGACCCGTTGGTGTGGCCAGTTCGCTTGTCCCACCGGACCGGACGGTCCACCCCCGCGCTAGCTCTAGCACCGCCGGGCTTGGCACTGGTATCTCGCCGTGCACCGCCGCCACCCGACCGGCACCCAAAGACACCTCACTTGCGGTGAGGTGCGTGATGCCGAGATCGTGCAGAGCCGCGCAGACGCCAACGATGTCGGCAATAGAGTCCACTGCCCCGACCTCGTGGAAGTGTACGTCGTCGGTCGGGATACCATGCACCCGGCCCTCTGCTTCCGCGAGACGTCGAAACACCGTCAGCGCGGTGGAGCGAACATTTGCGGTCAAATCGGCTGCTCCGAGCATCGCTCCTATCGTGTTCCATGTTCGGGGTGGAGAGTCCTTCTCCAGTATCCCGACGTCAAACTTCGTTGCCCGCATGCCCGCGCGTGTCACCGTTGACGTCGACAGTAGCGCCTCACCCGGTATCATGGCGTCAACAGCGGACTGTATTGCCGTCAGCCTGGCACCAGCATCTACCAGGGCACCCAGCAGCATGTCACCGGCCACCCCGGCTGAGATATCAATCCACGCCAGCGTTCCGCGCGTCATCATACAAGATGCTCCCATACCTGTCGCGGGCTTCAGCACCACGGGCACCCAGCTCTGGAGCGGCAATCTTGATTTACGATTCCTCGGCCTGGTAGTCGTTGCTCGCCGCGGTACCCTTTCCTGCGGTGTTCTTGCCCTCCTCCGATACGTACCACAAATTAGCTTCGACGCCAGGGTCCGCCAGCACAAACGTCTCCGCGCTCACCGGGATAATATCGCGCGCCGGCTCCACCGCTTCAACAGCTGGCGCGGCTTCCTGCGAACCGGCGTCACCAACGCTGGCCCTGAGGCTTGCAGCACGTGCCCGAAGGTGAAGGTGCGCAAGAATGTTCCGCAGGTGGAGGGGGCACGGACACCGCCGAAGATGCGGTGCATGCCCCCGTGACGCAGCAGGTCTCCACCCAGACGTGGAGCGCGGAAGTGGTCTACGTGATCTGCTCGGTGCCCGCCGAGGCAGCACCTGCCCGGCTGCTGACCGCGTGGATCCGTGGGCATTGGAGCATCGAGAACAAGCTGCACTGGGTGCGCGACGTGACGTTCGCCGAGGACCGTTCCCAGGTCCGCGTCGGCAACGCACCCCGGGTCATGGCCACCCTGCGTAACACCATCATCAGCCTGCACCGACGGGCGGGTCACACCAACATCGCCCGCGCCTGCCGGCGCCACGCCGCGGACCCCATCCATGCCCTCAACCTGATCCTCAACACCTAAAACTCCTGGCCACAGCCCTGGCAGTCAACAACGACGGGGCCCTGACGGACGGGAGTACCCCTGGCAGTCCGGAAAGGATCGTCGTACCGTCCTGCGCCACCCGTGCTATTGTCATTCAGAATCGCATATCGTATAGTAGAACGATGGATCTGACGTTGCTCAAGGGATTGAAGGTGCTCGAAACGCTGGCGTACAGCGATCGGCCGCGGGGAGTCTCAGATCTAGCATCTGAGATGGATCTTCCTAAGAGCAACATCCACCGCACACTTCAAACCCTCATAAGTGCTGGATACGTGCGCTCTGAGCACGGCTCCAGCCTCTACCGATGCACATTGAAGGTCTTCGAGATGGCCAGCGCCGTGGTGAGTCGCATCGACGTCCGCGGCAACGCGGAGCCTTTAATGCAGGTCCTGGGTGAACAAACCCGCGAGACCATTCATCTCTCGGTACTCGACCAGCTCGACGTGATCTACCTGCACAAGGTCGAAAGTCCGCAGCCAGTACGCGCTTACTCGACGATCGGAGGGCGCGCCCCCGCGTATTGTGTGGCGTCCGGCAAATCGCTTCTGGCGCATCAGAGTGAGCAATGGCTTCGCCAGCTCCCCCAGACACTGCGGATGTACACGTCCGAGACCCTCACCGACGCTGACGATCTTCGACGGGAGTTCGCTAGAGTCCGCATGCAGGGTTATGCCGTCAACCGTGGTGAATGGCGGGAGACGGTGGGAGGCGTTGCGACGATCGTTCGTGACGTGACCGGTCAGCCTGTGGCAGCCATCGGAGTCTCAGGTCCCATCGACCGCATGCGGTCGAACCTCGAACAACACATCCCCCTGGTGATTTCAGCTGGTCGCGAGACGTCGAAGCTGTTGGGCTGCCGCAACTACGACGCCACCACACCCATGACGGAAGGTTGATCCTTGTGCAAAGACCACTCACCGGAGTACGAGTCATCGAGATCTGCACCGTGGCGTCCGGACCATTTTGCGGCATGCTCTTGGCCGACATGGGCGCCGATGTCGTCAAGATCGAGAATCCAGGAGGTGGTGACTCAATGCGGCAGTGGCCACCGTTAACGGAGGGATACAGCGAAAACTTCGCCTCGCTGAACCGCAACAAACGCTCCGTTGCCTTGAATCTCAAAAACGATCAACACTACCAGCATGCGCGTCACCTCATGCTCAACGCAGACGTCGTTCTGGAGAACAACCGTCCCGGGGTCATGCAAAGGCTCGGACTCGACTATAATTCCCTCTCTCCCCTTAACCAGGCGCTGATCTATTGTTCGATCTCCGCGTTCGGTCAGGAGGGGCCCCGCCGCACGCACGCCGGTTTCGACCTCACGATGCAGGCAATGAGCGGAATCATGAGCGTCACGGGCGAACCCGAGGGAGCTCCGACGAAATGCGGGGTGCCCGTCTCAGACTTCGCTACTGGACTATACGCGGCCTTCGGCATCGCCTCGGCACTACACGAGGCGCGCATCAGCGGCCATGGCACGCATATCGACGCGTCGATGCTCGGCTCGTCGCTCGCCATCGCCGCCCTGCAAACGAGCGAATTTTTCGGCAGGGGACAAGACCCGGCTAAGCTCGGCTCGGCACACCCGCGGAACGCGCCCTACCAAGCGTTCCGCACCGGCGACGGCTACCTTGCCATGGCGGCTGGAAACGACTCGCTGTGGCGATCGGCATGTCACGCGATTGACCGCCTCGATCTCCTAGACGACCCACGATTCGAAACCACGTCACTACGCGCTGGAAATCAACACCAACTACGGGAGATTGTCGAGCAAGCCTTCGCCCATCGCACATCTGCTGAGTTGCTGACATTGTTCGAGAGCGCCGGGGTGCCGTGTTCGCCCATCAATACCTACTCGCAGGCGCTGGCTGACCCGCAAGTCGAGCACATGGGATGGGTTGAGTCCATCCAACTTCCCAATGGACGGACGACCCACACGTTCGGCACACCACTGCGCTTCTCAGGTGAACACCATGCGATCTACCGAGGACCGCCCGAGCTCGGCGAGCACAACGACGAGCTTCTAAGCGAGGACTACGCGCACCTAACCGGCATCGACAATCGCGGACATGACGATGGCTGACCTAATTCGCACCCGTAACGGCGGGATCACGACTCTGACGCTGAACCGACCCGACAAACGCAATTCCCTGTCCTACGGCCTCGTCGAAGAGCTATTACATTGCGTGCTTGAAGCCCACGACGATGACACACATCTCCTTGTCTTGCGTGGCGAGGGCAAGAACTTCAGTGCAGGCTTCGATTTTACCGACTACGAGACGCAGACAGCCGGTGACTTGCTCCGTCGCTTTGTTCGGGTTGAGACCCTGCTTCAGAAGGTCGAGTATGCACCGTTCACTACGGTAGCGCTGGTCCATGGCGATAACTTCGGCGCTGGTGTCGACCTGGTGGTGGCATGCACAAATCGGATTGCCGATCCAGCGGCGACCTGCAAATTACCAGGACTGGCATTTGGGCTCGTCCTTGGAACGCGGCGGCTCGCCGCCAGGACCAGTCAGCATTGGGCCCATTCGGTTCTCGGAGGAGCACTGACCGTGGAAGCTCTCGATGCGTGCACAGCTGGATTATTTACCGCTTTGGCACATATGGACGAGTGGGAAGAACACGTCGAGCGAGCCGCCGCCAGCACCCGCAATCTCGGAATCGCGGCCACGGCTGATCTACATCAGGCCCTTTCGATTGACAATCGCGACGCCGACATGGCCGATCTGGTGCGGTCGGCGGCCGCTCCGGGGCTCATCGACCGTATTCATCGTTTTCGGGAAGGGGTATAAAATGACTGATCCACCAACGGGTAAGTTCGTCTCAATCGGAGAGCTCGCAGCGATCTTGCCCGACGCTTCATCGATCGCATTAGGCGGCAGCTTCTTGCACCGAGGCCCGTTCGCGCTCGTGCGCGAGCTTGTCCGCCAGGAGCGGAGAAACCTTGAGATAATTAAGCAATCGCCTGGCTACGACGTTGACCTGCTGTGTCGCGCCGGTTCTGCCTCCAAAGTACGAGCGGGCATCGTCGCGATGGAAGGCAACTTCGGACTGGCTCCTTACTATCGCCGAGCCTTTGAAAATGGTGCGCTCCAGCTCGAAGAGCATGCATGTGCAACCTTGACCGCTGGATTGCGCGCCTCAGCGTTCGGGATTCCGTTTCAACCCTGTGCAGGTATCGACGGCTCCGATCTGGCCGAGCTTAATGGATGGATCCAGCTCGAGGATCCCTATAGATCCGGCCGATCAGTCTGGGTGATCCCCGACATCCGCCCTGACTTTGCCATCGTCCATGTGAACGAGGTGAGTCCCCGGGGGGATTGTCGCGTGTTCGGCACATCGCATTGGGACCACATAATGACCCGCGCGGCGAAGCGACTTCTTGTGGTTGCCGAGCGGATGGCGCCGATCGAGACATTCATAACGCAGCCGGAGTTGACCCTGATCCCGCACTTCATGGTCGAAGCAATCGCCGTGGTTCCTAATGGTGCGTGGCCTGGCTCCTGCTGGCCCGATTACGACATTGACTACGAGGCGGTCGAGTCCTACCTGCCCGACGGAGGTGGTGTACTCCAACGCCACCTCGACGCAGCCCCCGAGGCGCGGGAGTTAACGCATGGATGACCAGTGGTCCCCATTCTCTTACATCGTCATCAATCTCGCGCGGTTCGTGCGGCCGCACGAGATCACCTTCAGCGGCGTGAACTCGACGTTGCCGATGCTGGCGTGCCTCTTGGCAAAACGCGCCTACGACTTTGACTTCACCTACATCAATGTCGCCGGGGGCGTCGATCCGGACCCGCCATCCATCCCAATCTCCAGTTCGGACCCTGTCCTCGCAGTCGGATCCGCATCCATCTTCGGCAACGAAGACTTCTACGATTTATGCTGCCGCGGAGGGATGGATCTGTGTTATCTCGGTGCCGCGCAGATCGACGGGCGAGGCCAGACCAATGTGTCGAGCATCGGCGACTGGCATAAACCGAAGGTCCGACTTCCGGGCGGCGGTGGTGGGGCCGTAATGCTCCCGACCGCCAAACGAGCATGCACGTGGCGTACGGAGCACTCGACTCGGACCCTCGTAGAGAATCTCGACTTCGTCACGGCATCAGGGGGGATGCACGGAGTAGTCACACCAATCGCTGTGTTCACGAAGCACGAAGGCCGACTCCGCCTAACATCTTGGCATCCCGACGTAACGGTCGATGAGGTCCGCGATCGCACGGGTTTCGAAGTCGAGACCAGTAGTGCTGCACCGACCGATTTCCCCACCGACGCCGAACAGCAAACACTCGCTGAGCTCGACGCCAGCGGAAGCTTTGAGCGGGACGCCGCAATTCACTTACGTTGAGCCTAGCCTCACGAGGGTGATGCTGATCTTGGTGGCGGTGTAGTCGACGTGCCCACCGTGGTGGAGCAGGAGGCGGGTTGAATCGTCCCCGGTTTGATGCCGCTTCCTTCCTTGCGGAGGATGCAGTCATGCCGAAGAGGTACCCGAGTGATCAGCGTGAGCGAGCGGTCCGGAAGGTCATGGATCGTCCCCCAGCGCGACCAACTCATCGACAACGCCGGCCAGACCGTACAGACCTTCCAGCCCGAACTCACCGACCTGCAACAGCAGGTCCTGGACCTCCTACACATCCCCGCCAGCGTTTACAGCCCGACCGACGCCAACTGAAGTGGGGGGCCATATCGACCGCGGGATGTGCGGAACGTCAGACGTATCGCCTGCCTGACCCACAAAGGTCTCGGCCTGCTCGCCAAGCGGCTGCTCGGGTTCCAGCTCCGCTACCCGACGACGCTCGCCCAAGCCATGGCGTACACGCAAGCAGAGTGGAACGAGGCCCCGCTGATGCAGGCGTGGGTACGCACCCACGGCGGCAAGCTCCGAGGCTTCTCGGACTGGATGAAGACACCCACCGCCATCCCGGACGTCAGCGGCGACGACGAGTTGATCGAGCCCCGGACCCTGCGACTCGGCGCCCCTGACGTGTTACTCGCCATGATCACCGGCGACGCCGTCGAAGAGCGTCTCGACTGACAGCCCGCGCTTCCGCTTGGAGATTGACCTACAGGCTGCCGGTCGATGGCCATCGGGACCCAAAGCGGCTCGGGTGACCGACACCATCTCCGGAGCGTGGCCTCGTACACCTGGTGGGGCTGGTCTGCTCGAGGAAGGCCGACGCCCCGCCGCAGTCCTCCGGCGGTCCGGCGCGGCGCCCGTCGGTGCAGCATGGGTAGCTTCGTCCCGCCTCGGCCGCCACGATGTTCTCCAGACCCAGGAACCCGTCGACTGTTGCTTACCCCAGTTGCGGCGGTGGTTCTGGTTCAGCGTTCCCTGCTCTGGGTGCGGGCCTGGTCCCGGTTGGTGATGGGCTGTTTGCGGCTTGTCCCCAGGCGGGCGGGAATCGCCGATGAAGGATCGGTGCTGTAGGCCTTGCCCGCCAGCTGCGCCGCCGGTCCACCGCCCTGCCAGGCCCCGTTGGGGTGCTCGGCGGCCTCTATTTCGGCGGCGTCGTCCTGGTGGGCGGCGACCTCGCCGAGGGCCTGCTCGCGGGTAATTTCGGCTTCCAGTCGGCGGGCGTCGGGATCACGTTCGAGTTCACCAGCCCTGATGTCGGCGTCCTGGCGGACCTGTTCGGGGTCGATGACGGTGGGGGTGAAGGACTGCCCACTCGGTTGCTGTCCTTCCCGTGGGGTCAGCAGGATCTCGGCGGGATCAGCCCCACGGGCCCGAACCTGGTTGTCCAGCTCAGCGCGGTAGAGGGGCCCGGCGTTGGGGTCGACGTGGGCGTTGGCCCATTTTTCGGCGAGGTCGAGCTGGGCGGCGGGGGTCTGCGTGGAGTGCGCGGCGCTCGCGGCGGCGGCCGCGTACTCGTCTTCGCGTTCCGCGGTGACGTTGCTGGTGCGGGCGGCGCTGGCGCGGATCGATTCCAGCTCCCGTTCCTGGCGTGCTGGGTCTGGCTGCGTGAGCAGACCGTTGGGGTCGGGTCCGGTGGGGGAGGCCGCGGGATCGTGGTGCGCCCCGCGCCAGGCTTGCCGTTCGCGCTCAGCCATGTCCCGTTCCTGCTGGCGCAGTTCGTGTTCGCGTGTGCGTTCGCGGGCTTGGGCGATGATCAGGGCGGCGCTGAGCAGAGCTTTCAGCTCCCGCACCCCGTGGGCCGTTGCCTCGTTCATGTCAGTCATTGCTCCGCACTCCTCTGCTGTGTCCCCGACCGGGTGCTGGGCTGGGCGGCGTCGCTTCGGCTCGGGGCGGGGCGAAGTTCAGCCAGTCGGCGGGCATAGGTTCGACTTTGAGGCCGGCGGCGTCGCCTTGGTGGCCTTTGCCTTGGCTGCACGCCCCGAACGGCCCGTTGGCGGCGGTGAGCACCTTCATGTGGGGGTCGAAGTGCTCCAACCACCACTGGTTGACCTGGTCGGGGTCGCCGTGACAGGCCTCCCACGCCCGCCACAATCCGGTGAGCCGGGAGAGGGGCTCGGCGTGCCGCCACCACTGCGGACACCACCGGAACTCGGCGTCATCACGGCGCACGATCATCGGCGCCAACCACTGCTGCACCCAGGGGCCGACGGAAACAAACATCCGGGTCGCCCCAGCCTTCTGGGGAGCGGCGGCCGGCTCATCGGCGCCGCCGTCGTCGTCGAACCTCACAGCCACTCCTGCCTGTCGGTAACGTCGGTGCTCACCACGACACCGCAACGCTGCCGGTGCCCGCACCGTCCAGGGACTTGGTGATCGCCGCGGCGTGCGGCCCCTCCATCCACGGCACTGTCTGCAGCAGTGCCGCCGGGTTGCCCGAGGACAACAGCACCGCGCGGCCGCGGGGCAGGGACTGCAGCTCGGCGACGGACAAGATCGCCTCCCGGGACCAGGACTGCGAGCGTGAGGACCCGCCGCGGCCGCTGCTGCGCGACCACTTCTCCACGTCGTGGTCCCCGATCATGGTGGACAGGTCCCGGAGGAAGTTCGCTTCGCTGACACCACCGCCGTAGAACTTGATGTTGGCGGCGGACCACAGCTTCTGCATGCCCGCCTCGCTCCAGCACTGCACGCCTTGGGACCAGCCCTGCAAGATCGTCAGCACGGGCATGCCGCGGGAGCCGAAGTGGGAATACAGGTCGGGCAGCTGGCGGATGCGGCACACGTTCGCGGCCTCGTCGAGGATGAACAGCAGCGGGGTGGCAAGGCGCCGCCCTGGTGAGGCGGTGGCCACCAACTGCCCGGCGTCGAACAATTGCGCGGCGAACGCCGTGGTCAGCGATGTGGCCGCGGCGGGGCCTTCCATCGACAGTAGGAACAGGGTGTCCGCGCGCGGGCGCCCGTCCGGGCCGTTGACCTCGGTGGGGTCGTCGGTGGGCTGGGGTCCTCCGGCGACGAACGCGAGTGAATCGAACTCGGGGATCAGGGTGGGTGCCCACTGATCGCAGTGCATGGACGTGGCTACGCCACCCTCGCCGGTGGCCAGGAACTGCACCCGCCGGGGTGGGGTCACCCATTGGGCGTAGGACGGTTCGTCCAGGACCCGGATCAGTTTGCCGGCCGTGCCGTACAGCCCGTCTTTCTGTCGCACGTTCAGCTGGAGGAACCGCTGCGCGGACTCCGCCGCCGCCAGGTGGTCGTGCTGGGACAGGAGCAGCTGAGGAATGTCGCTGTCGGCGGAGGTGATCCATTCCCGCACGTGCATCAGGTCCCCACCACCCAACGCGGCCGCCAGAATGTAGGTGGCCAGCAGGCTGCGGCCTTCGGTGTCGAAGTAGGCGTCGGTGCGGGCGGTGGGGTCGGTGTTGCCATCAGCCAGGTGCCCCGCCAGGGCCTCGGCGGTCTTCGGGGAGTGCACCGAGGCCAGCAGGTTCACCCACCACGGGCAGTGGTGCCCGCTGCTGGAGATGTGCTGGGGGTCGAACACCCACACCGCGCCGCGGCCGCGGCGCGGGGTGCGGGTGGCGTCGTGCACGTCGGCCTTGTTCGAGGTCACCACCACCGGACCGGGCGCGGACATGATCGCCGGGATCGCCAGGGATGTGGACTTCCCGGTGCGGGGACCGGCGATCGCGACCCCGACACCCTCCCAGTCCATCCGGACCGGGCGGTGCCCGTCCACGGTGCGCCCCAACAGCACCCCGTGCTCATCACCGGAGGACATTTTCACCCCGGGCCGCAGCCGCTGCGCGGTGGCTTTCACGTCGCGCCCGGTGATCCCCCGCAACTGATTCGGGCCCGCCATGGTGCGGGCCGCTCGATCGACCCGACTCCGCGGGTGGCGCAGCCGCCACACCAGGGCGGCGACCCCGACCGCCACCAGCACCCCCCCAGCACCGGCGGCCACCAGGGTGGAGCGGGCACCGGGCCAGGCGCGCTGGCCGGTGGCCAGCTCCGCGACCAGACCGAAGGGGTTACCCGGGCGGGACTGCCCCGCGGCCGGGGCACCCGCGGCCACCGCCAACCACAACACCGCCATGACCCCGGTCGCCGTGCCCATCGCGGCCATGCTCAGCATCGGCCCACGGTCACTGTGCGGGGCGTTCATGACCGCTGGACCTTCGCACTCGCCCCAAACAGCAACAGGTCGCCTTTGTGTGCCGTGCTCAGCACCAGGCCCGGCGGGGTCGACGTCCCGCTGCGGGTGGGCGCGAGGGCCATGCAGGGCGCCGCAGCCCACTGCTCCCACCACGGTGGGACAGGTTCGGGGCGGTTCCGGCCCGGGCGCCACCCCAGGATCCGGCGGCCCACGGTGGTGTTCATCGTCGGTGTTCCTCCAGGCTCGGTATATAGGGGGTGGGTGGGTCAGGAAAGAGGACGGCTCGGCCCGTGATGGCGACCGGCCGCCTCGGGGAAGTCCTCGGCGACCAGGGCGGCGAGGGTGACGAACGCGTGCCGGGCAGCGGGACTGAGCCGGTTCAGGTCGACCTCGGAGCCCTCCGCCAGGTGCTGGTCGTAGGGGATGACCTGCACGGCCCGCACTTTGGCGTCGAAGTGGGCCACCAACTGACCCAGGTTCACCGTGCCCGCACCGGGGCGGGCCGAGGAGATCACCACCACGGTGCGTTCCACCAGGTGCCCATAGCCTTGGGCGTCGAGCCAGTTCAACGTCGCGTCCGCGCTCTGGGCGCCGTCCAACGCCGGTGAGGACACCAGCACCAACCCATCCGCGGTGTCCAGCACTCCCCGCATCGCCCCGTGGGTGAGTCCGGTGCCGCAGTCGGTGAGGATCAGGTTGTAGAAGTTTTCCAGCACCCGCACCGTGTTCCGGTAGTCCGCCTCGGAGAACGCCTCGGCCTTGTGGGGGTCGCGTTCGGAGGCCAAGACCTCCAGTCGGGACGGCGCCTGGCTGGTGTAGGCCCGCACATCGGAGTACCGGGCAATGGTGTCGGCGTCATTGAGCAGGTGGCGCACCGTTGCGGTGGTCTGCACCGGAATCCGGGACGCCAACGTGCCCCGGTCCGGGTTCGCATCCACCGCCACGACGTGATCCCCGCGCAGGCAGGAGAAGGTGGAGCCCAGGCACACAGTCACCGTGGTCTTCCCGACACCACCCTTCAACGCCAGCACCGCGACCTTGTAGTCACCGCGGATGGGCTGATTCACCCGCGCCACCAGCTCACGGTGTCCCACGTCCGCCGCCGACTCACCCGGATTCACCGCCCCCCTGCTCCACCGGTGCACGGCCCGGCGCCACCCCGAGGCGGGTGGTCGCTTCGCGGGCCGGAACAGCACTTCCCGCCCGATTTCACCGCCATGGCGCGGGGCGGGCGTCGACGGCTCCGGTCGCCCGTCGTCGGGGTCCGGTTCGGTCGATGGACCGACCTGCTCCACCGGTCGGTGCTCCGGGCCGCCGGGCGCAGCGGGTGCGTCATCGCGGGACAGGTCGGTGGGTGCAGGCCACCGCGGCGCCTCCTGCCCGGATGGTGGGCCCTCCCCTCCGGGTGCCACCCGCAACGAGCGGCGGCGCCCCGCCTGGTCCGCGGTGGGCCACCGCGGACCAGGCGGAGTCTGCGGCGGCTGCACCGTCGTGTCGTGCACAGGTTCGGCCGCGGGCATCCCGCGGGAGGCCACTGCCTCGTCGACCTCGCCCCACAGAGCAGGATCAGCAGCGGAAGAGTCCGCGTTCACGGGGGCGGGGTCGGCGCCACGAACCCACGGGAGGGCCTGTCGGGCTGGGGTATCGGTCATCACAAAGCCTTTCCATTGAGGTGTCTGCGGGGTCATCCGAGTTGGTCGGGGGCCAGGATCAGTTGTCAGGGCGAGTCACCGCATCGCCCACACCCCGGCCACCGGCCTCATCGTGTCCCTCACGACGCCTCCCGCCCATCGCCGATACCGCTGCCCACGGCGGGCGGGTGGTCGGGGCCGTTGCCGCTGAGGGCGGCCACGTCCGACCACGCGGAGTCGGTGTCATACAGGGCGAGTTCGGTGGCCGAGAGGGTCACCGACACCGGCAGCCCCATCCGACCGCCGGACTTGATGAGGTATTTCCCGCGCCCGGGGTGGCGCTGGCCGGGCACCCAGGTGGGGGGCGCGGCCCAGGAGGTGACCAACGCCCGTTCCTGGCTGGTGAAGGGGGCGATCTCATGCAGCCGGGTCATCT